>Ga0308169_10003336_pt1 | contig 15742 bp, 7 predicted proteins | sample PhyBR1_2_FD_202139 | JGI IMG/M metagenome (GOLD analysis project Ga0308169, IMG submission 202139) | Phyllosphere microbial communities from UC Gill Tract Community Farm, Albany, California, United States - DLSLSB.R1 | ecosystem: Host-associated > Plants > Phyllosphere > Unclassified | place... | reverse complement strand
ATACGACGAGGGTATGTTGAACGACGAGACCGAGCCGAGGAGGAGGAGGTGGAGGAGGAGGGCGAGGGCGAGCTGCATTTGAGAAGGTCGAGAAGGGTCAGCGACGGCGACGAGGGGGAGAAAGCGGAGGAGGAGGGGACGCACCTGTAGCTCAGTCCGAGAACGAGTCCGAGTCCGAGTCGTCCGTGTCGTAGTGGACAAGGGGCCCGCTGCTGCGGCGCGGCGGCGTCGACGGGCGCGCCTTGCTGCTCGAGCCCGCGGCGGTCGAGTTGCCGAGCTGGCGGCCGCGGTCGGCGACGGCGAGGTGGGCGCGGCCCATGCCGGCCGGGACGTAGAGCTTGACCCCGAGAGGGGAGAAGACCGTCGTCCCGGCGGCGCCGCCGCGCTCCTCGAGGCGGCGGACCGGCGCCGGCGCCGAGAAGGGCGGCGCCTCGTCGACGTCCATGGCGCTCGGACCCGAGGCAGCCGCCTTCGAGGAGCCCATGCCGCTCGGCACGAAGAGCTCGATGCCGAGCGGCGAGGTGACCGTCTTGCCGAACGCGCCGATGCGCTCCTCGCGGCGGAACGGCGCCGGCGCCGGCGCGAGAGGCGCCTCGTCAACGTCCATGAGCTCGCTGTAGAGCTCCTCCATCGGCGACGGGAAGTCGACGTCCATGAAGACCTCGTCGACGTCCATGAGGTCGAGGTTGGCGTCCGGGCCCGACGGGCCCGAGAGCGAGAAGGCGAGGTTGAGGTCGACCGGGACCTCGAGCGCGCCGTTGAGCGGCGACTGCGCCTGCGCGACGGGCGTGTAGGCGAGGGCAGGCTCGACCGGCGACCAGGTCGAGTAGGCGGCGTCGTCGAGGTCCATCTTGTCGACGACCGACTCGAGCGAGACCTCCTCGGCGACGATGTTGAGCGGCTCGAGCGCCTCGACGACCTCGGCGGCGGGCTTGTTGACCTCGTTGGCGGCCTCGGCGCCCTCGGGGGCGGGCTGGGCGACCTCGACGGCGGGCTGAGCGACCTCGGCGGCGAGCGAGACCTCCTCTGAGACGAGCTCGAGCGGCTCGAACGCCTCGACGACGTCGACGGCGGGCTGGATGACCTCGATGGCGGGCGCGACGACCTCGGCGGTGGGTGCGGCGACCTCGGCGGCGGGCTTGGGGTTGGCGCAGGGGGTGGGGTCGCGGTAGAGCGGCTGGAACTCGGCCGTCCTCCAGTGCGGCGACATGGGCACATGCTCGCACACGTCGCGCGAGCTCTTGATCCACTCGACGATGTCGACCTTGACGGCGACGTCGAGCTCGACCGGGCGCTGCTCCTCGACGGCCGTGTGGAACGAGTCGTCCGAGGACGAGGACGAGGAGGTGGACTCGACCTCGGACGGCGAGTAGCGGATGGCCGTCTTCTTGATCGAGCGGGTCGAGGGGCACTCGGCGGTGGTGCTGCCGGTCCTGCGAGCGAGGGAGTGTCGTCAGAGCGTGCTCTTGGCTCACAAAGCGCGCGCTGGGGCGCGGGAGGAGGGAGAAGTAGCGAGAAGAGGACGTACTCGACGGCGTCCGAGACGGTGGTGGCGAGCGAGGTGGTCGACATGACCGGGCTCGCAATGTCGGTCGAGCTGTTGCTGTCGAGCTGGAGGTTCGAGGAGGAGGTCGAGCTGTGGGAGAGAGAGGCGCTCGCGACGAGGGTCAGCCCCGCATTTTGAACGAAACTGGACGCGCGCGACGCGTCGGGAGGCGGGCGGGAGGGAGGAGGAGGAGGGGAGGCGCACCTGTTGGTCTTACTCATCTCGACGCTGCGATGCAGGAGGAAGGAGAGCACAGTCTCGATTCGAGAGCGAGAGCTCGAGCGCAGGAGAAGGCGAGGTGCTCACCTCGAGAGGACCGAGGCAACCTTGGTCGAGGCGGCGGTGTCGAGGGCGGCGGCCTTGAGGCTCGACGTGCTCTTGAACGACATCTCGAAGGGCTTGTAGACGTGGTCGTTGCCGGCCTTCTTGGTGAGGAAGAGGCGGCGGTAGTCGAGGGCGGGCGTGCCGGCCATGGTCGAGGTCGAGCGGGGCGAGGAGGTGGCCTTGTAGGCGGTGAGGGTGGGGGTGTGCTTGATCTGGATCATCTTGTTGCTTGTGTGCAGGTGATGAGTTTGAGATCAAGGGGAGGGGGAGGGGGGAGAAGTGAGGAGAAGGAAGGAGAGAGGCGGAGCGACGGACTGGTGGGAGGTCGAGCTGGGGATTCGGCTGCCCTATCTGCTGGAGAGATGGCTGGTCAGGAGTACAGAGCCCCTGTCGAGGGGGCTTGCAGCGGCCGCCGGCGCCGCGAGCGCTTGCTCGAGACGATCGCAGGTAGCCGGCTCGACGCGCCGCTCCCCCTCGTCTCCCTCGCCTCGCCCGGCTCTCAGACTTGGACGACACGCTCCCAGAGACGCCTAGACCCACTCTCTGGCCTCGAGAAAGCCGCACCGGTGCTGTGGACGCTGCGATGGCATTGCAGCCTCGCTCGCCGGCCGCTCCCCACACGGGACCTCGTCCTCGCCGACTTGAAACCTCGCTCGAGCTGGAGCCCTGCGCTCCCAACCGGTCGCTCCCACCTCGATCGCTCATGAGCGGCGGTCGGCGCAATCGTACCGAGGTCGAGGAAGGTCGTCTCGGGCTGCCGGCGGGGAGGAGAAGGAGGAGGTGGTCGAGGTTGAGAAGGTCGAGGTCGGGGCTGGCGCAGTGCACAGGCGTGTTGTAGCACTCGCTCGAGAGTCGGAGAGTCGAGGAGGAGGAGAGAGAGGAGCTGCGAGGGCGACGAACCTGTCGCCGAGCGCAGACAGACGGATTCGAGCTTGGGCGAGTTCGCTGTGCTACGGCACGCTCGTCCGTCTCTGCTCGGCTGCGAGGTCCGCTTTTATGTTTCGCTGTAGCTCTCGGAGCGACAGAGTTGCTCGGTCTATGCACTCGAACCTCGCCGTCCTCGCCGTCCTCCTCGACTTGACCTTCGAGTCGATCGGACCGGTGCACCGACAGAGCTTCCGCCCTTGTCTCGCGCTTCTTGATGTCTGGAACGAGCTTCCGGGCAAGAGCCTGATCGGGGCGGTACTGCCTGATTTCGCTCGAGCGCTGCGGCGAGCGCTTCCCGGCGGCCGAAGTGGGGGTGACGAGCGAGGCTGAACTGCAAGCGCTCTCGGTGCGGCTCTCTCGAGTACAAGACGACGTTCTGCGCGTCGAAAGACACGTCTGGGCGAGGTTACAGAGCCGGGTGAGCTGAGAGCGAGGAGGGAGGACGGCCGCGAGGATGGCTGCCTGTGATCGTTCTCGAAGCCGCTTCCGCCGCACCGAGGCTCGCTCGCATCGCTCCGATCAGGGCTCGCTGCGCCTATGCAAGCCATCTCGCTCATTTTGGCGGCGGTAGCTCCTGAGTGTCGGCTGGCCGGCGAGCTCGTCGACACGCTGCTGAGCATCTCTTGCGGACTCGCTCACTCTAGCTCGCGCTTGCAAGCAGTCGAGCGCACGCTCTCGAACGAACAACTCGCAGAAAGAACGAGAGGCTAGCTTTGCAGCCGACGCGCCCGTCGCTCCTGCTGAGGACGGCACAGACAGAGAGAAGGGAGGATGAGCAATCTAGGTCGGCAAAGAGCCCTTGCGCAACGCCCAACTCGACCCCCACCGCACCCCAACCTCCTCCTCCTGCTCCAACAGCGATCCCGACCAAGCAGAGGCGCGCACAGGGCGCAGCTCGGTGACTGCGGGCGAGCGAGGCAAGTACGGGGTCAGCACGACGTCGAGGCCAGCTCACGAAGGAGGACGAGGATCAGGGACGCACGATGCTTAGTCGAAGAGCCCGAAGCTGCTCGAGAGAACCGGTAGAGTAGAGGGCGAGCGCAGGCGAGGCGAAGTTGGCGAGGTGTGAGAGGGACGGCGACGAGTCGAGACAGGCGAGCCAGGCGACGAGGGTGGCGACCGGCATGTCCGTGACGGTGTACGAATCGAGAGCGACATGGAAGGCGGATCGTGCGCGGAGGCGGCGGCGAGACGGAGAAGGGGAGGGCGAGGGCGAAGGAAGGCGGGGGCGAGGAGGAGGGGATGGGGGTACTTGGTCAGCAGCTTGCTCGCATGCGGGAAGAGGGGGGCGCAGACGTACCCTGTATCATCGCTCGAGGATTCCTGCCATCCTTGACTGTCGACGGTCGCTGCAGCAGAGCTCGACTCGGCGCCATCAGCGAGAGCAGTGTTGACCCGCCTCCTCTCGCCCAGAGCACCGCACATGCAGTCCTAGCCCTCGCCCATGGTCCTTGGGTCCCGCAGATACGCTCGCCAGGTTTGCACAGGCAGTTGTCGGCGGGCGAGGGTCGAGGAGAGATGAAGATGAGGGCGGACGAGGGCGAGGTGGGAACGGGTCGAGGGCGCGCGGTCGCGGGGCGTGAGCGTTTGCAGAGGTTATAGCATGGTCTCGGAGCAAGAGCGGCACTGCCAGCTGGGGCGAGCGAGCGGTAGCTGAGCCCGGCTGCTCCCCTCCTCCTGGACCTCCTCCTCCTCCCCGGCCGACCGCCTCACCCCGCTCTCTCTCGCCGACGGCCGCACTACAACGTGCCTGCGGCAGCTCCGCCGTCCTTTACCGCCAGAGTGCGGTCATGCAGTCGGCCAAGCGCTGGGCACGCCTCGCCCGACCGCCTCGCCCTCGTCGAGCACCTTGAGCAGCGCTCGCTCTACCCGACAGCGCACGCTCAACCGCTCAAGGCACGCAGCTCTGCGCAGAAGGCTCCACAAGCTGCCCTTGAGCGGCCAAAGGTCGTGTCTCGCCTTTCTCACGCACACGCACCTCGTCCGCCTCGGCGACTCAGTACTCTGCCGCCGTCCGTCGGCTTCGCTCGCCTCTTGCTTCCCGCCTCGACAGCTCTCGCCTCGCTCAGCACACGAGCCCGCCCAGCCGACATGTCCAAGCCCCTCAACCCAGCCGCCCGCCCGTTCGTCTTCGCCCCGCCCCCGCCCTCGCCCTCGCCCCCCTCGCTCGACAACCTCGCGCTCGCCGAGGACCCGCCCGCCGCATCCTGGTCCCGCCTCCCGACCAAGCTCAAGGAGCGCATCGTGCGCAATGTCCTCGCCATCATCGAGGAGCAGGAGACTCCGCGCGGCGACGACTCGAGGGTCCCCGTCACGGTCGGCTTCTTCGCTCACAAGGAGATCTCGGACAAGGAGGTGCGTCTCCATCTGCCCCTCTCCCCCGCCGAGCACACATGCTGACGTTGAGCACGGCTGCAGGGAACGGCTTCGATCGCCTTCGAGGTGAACCAGCTCAAGCGGCTCGAGACGCTCGACCGTGAGCTGCGCGACATCTGCGCCCCTCTTGCGTGGCAGGTGCGCTCACCTCTCACTGCTCTCATGCCCTATCGCGCACTGACACTCTCTCCAACTCCTTGCAGGCCCTCCCCATGTGCGGGTTCGACAAGGCCGCCCTCGAGCGCCTCGAGGAGGTGCTCCCGCCCCACGCCTCGCACGTCCGCCTCGTCAACTTCGGCGGCGTTACGATCAAGCCCTGCTGCGGCGGGCCGATCAAGAATTCGGACGCGCGCGCTCGCGACAAGGTGGCGTCGCGCCTGGTCCGCATGTGCGACAACGTCGAGGAGATCTACTTGACCGAGCCACGACAGCAGCCGGACACCGTCTTTCAGCTCGAGCACCTGCGCCTCGCCGTCGTCGCAACGGTGTCGTACAGCGTGCGCGACTTTGCCTTCCTCCAGCGGCAGCCGCACCTCGAGGCGCTGTCCGTCCAGAGCAGGGCGCCGCCGCTCGGGTCCGACTCGGTCCAGCTCGCGCAGAGCCTGTCGCGCTTCTCGCACCTCAAGCGCCTGCACATCAAGGGCACCAAACTCGTCACGACGGCCTTCCTCGAGCGCGCCGTAGCCATCCCGTCGCCTCTCGAGAGCGTCGAGCTCGTCAGCGCCGAGGCCGACATCACGTTCGACGCGCTCGCCGCCTTCCTCACCAAGTTCTCGGCGACGCTCGTCTCGGTCGACCTCAACCTCGGCAACGTCTACTCGTCGGACCTGTGGCCGGTCAAGCGCGGCGCGAGCCTCGAGCTGCCGCACCTCGCGACGCTGGGCGTCGGGACCGGCTTCGACGCGGCCTTCTTCTCGCGCCTCCTCTCGCCCGACATGCCCCTCTCCTTCTTCCGCCTCGACTTCTTCCCCTCGATTGCCCACGACCCGACCTACCTCATCGACTTCCTGCGCTCGCACGCCGAGACGCTCGAGCGCGTCTACCTCAGCAGCGAGGCGCTCGAGGGCACGGACCACTGGGGCGAGTGCCACCGCGGCGCCAAGCTCAGCGGCGCCGTCGTCGACGCCATCGTCGAGGAGTGCGGCGAGCTCGGGATCAAGTGCGAGCTCGGCGCTGAGCGCAACGACGGCGGCAGCAGCGCCGCCGAGCCCGAGCGCGAGGACGACGACGGCCCCTTGTCGAAGGCCGAGGCCGCTAAGCTGCAGCGTCTAAGGAGCGACATTGTCACACCTTCGTGTCGCGGCCCAGGAGGGGCCGGCTGCACTCGCCGAGGCGAGGCGCGGGCTCGAGCGGACAGGCCGGGTCGTTTTCGTCGATCCGTAGCACGCTGGGTTCGACGGCAGCGAGGGCGAGGAGTCGGCGAGCGAGATGCCAGAGCTGGACTGAGGAGGATTCTATCGTCGACGTCGTCGTCTTGTGTCGAAACTGTGAAACCCGCTCGTTCCTCTTCTCGGTCCGGCTGTCCGGCCGGCCTCGGACTTCTCTCTGCTCGCGCCTCCTCGTCAGCTTTTTGGCTCGGCGACCAGCTCGCCCTCTCCTTCTCCCTCTCTCTACCAGCAACCGCCCGTCAAGCCTCGCAATGTCGACCACCGCTCGCCCAGTCGGTTCAGCCTCGCTCGACTCGCTCCCGCACAAGCTCAAGCAGCGCATCGTCGCCCACCTCGACGAGCTCGCCCTGTACGCCGAGGACGCCGCGTGGGAGGACGAGGCGAGCGACGCAGGCGACCAGCAGGACGAGGGCAGCACGATCGCAGAAGCAGGCGCAAGCTCGGCGGCCGACCACGACCAGGCCGACCTCGCCGTCAGCCTTGACCTCGACCTCTTCTCGGGCCCCGAGGACCAGCGTCGTTCGACCTTGTCGGCCTTTAGCCTCGTCAGCAAAGAGTGGCACGCTCTCGTCGCACCCGTCATCTGGAAGGTGCGTCCCTCCTCTCCTCCTTCCGCTCCTCCTCTTCCTGGACTTCTCGCTGATCCCACCCTCATTTTCCCCTCACACAGGAGCTCTGGATCTACGCCCGCTCGACCGAGGCGCTCCTCGAGCTCGCGCAGGTCATCCTTCCCCGCCACGCCGAGCACGTCCAGCAACTCTGCCTGCGCGAGAGTCCGTTCGACACGCTCCTCTCGGGCGACAAGGGCGACGCACCTCCTCTCGCCGATGGTCGCGCTCTCGAGGTCGTCGAGCAGGCCGAGGCGCTCGTGAAGGTCGGCGGCGGCGGCGGCGCTCTCGAATGGGAGCTGCGCACCGCCCGAGCGCGCACGGCCCTCCTCGCCCGGATCGTCGAGGCGTGCCCCAACGTCGACGCGCTCGACATCGAGGGCCCGCTGCGCATCTACAAGCGCCTCACGTGGGACGTCATCACGGCCGAGGACAAGGTGCCGCCCGCGCCCATCGAGATCCCCGAGTCGGACGTCGCCAACTCGGCACTCGCGGCGGTCAAAGCGCTCGGCCCGAGGGTCGAGTCGCTCGCGCTCATGCTCCCGCCCGACGGCGTCTCGACCGAGCAGGACGCCGTCGACCTCCTCGCGGCGTTGCCGGCGCTCAAGTCGCTCGAGCTCAACGTCTTCACCCTCGAGGACGGCCGCGACGCCGAGACGGTCGCCGCCCAGCGCAAGGCCCTCGTCGCCGCCCTTGCGGCGTGCAAGGACCTCGAGGAGCTCGCCCTCGGCACGAGCAACTTCGTCGACGACGGGCTCGCCGCCGTCTCGTTCTCGGCGCCGCTCAAGCACCTCGCCCTCCACGACGCGCCCGACCTCTCGTTCGCCGCCTTCGTCACCTTCATCGGCAACTTCTCGACGACGCTCGAGTCGCTCGAGCTCGACGGCGCGCCCGCCGCAGCGCCCGAGGACGAAGCGCTCGTCCAGCCTCTCGACCTTCCCAAGTTGGTCGCCCTCGAGATCGCCACGCCGCTCGCCGCCTCGGTCTTCAAGCTCTTTGCCAAGGCTCCCCTGCGCGAGATCTCGATCGGCGAGTCGCCTCAGCTTACGGCCAAGGACGTCGTCGCCCTCTTCGAGGCGCACAAGGACACGCTCGCGAGCGTCGACCTCGAGGAGGGAGCCGTCGCCGCAGACGGCGGCGAGGGCGACGACGGCGAGGGTCAAGCGCCCGAGGAGGTCGTCGCGGCTTGGTGTGAGGAGCACGGCGTCGAGTTCGCCGTCCTCGAGGCGGACGACTCGGCCGCGAGCGACAGCGAGGACGAGGATGAGGACGAGCAAGGCGATCGGGCTTAGCGGGCAGGAGGCCGCAGGTAGACGAGCGAGAGCGTAGAAAGGAGAGCATCTATTGCAGCAATGCGACCTCGAAATCCTCATCGTGGCGAGCGCTCGGGCCTCTTGAGTCGCGCTCTCTCTGTCTCCTTCGCCGCGCCGTGAGCGAGATCGAGAGCGACGTCCAAGAGTTGCAAGAAACGAGAGGCACCAAGACAGAGTGCGACGCACGTCAAGAGAGGACCGCAAGAAAGGTCGTCGTTCCCCTCCGCCTCGAGCCGGACCGTCTCGCCGAGCCGTCCCACCTCACTCGCTCGCTCCCGCCTCACGAGTCCGGCGCAGCCGCCTCGCGGAACGTCTTGACGTCCATCAGGATGCGGTCGTCCCTCCTGCTGAGCGACACGAGCTTGTCGTCGCGCACGAGCGCACGCCAGACGGTGTCGCACGGGTCGGACAGGTCGCGCAAGTAGGCGCCCGTCTTGGTGTCTGCGCGCGCTCATATTCAGGCATCAGCGTCTGCAGCTCGACGAACAAGAGATGGCGAAGAGAGGAGAGCGAGGACGCACCCCAGAGCTTGAGCCGGCCGTCGTTGCCGCCCGAGAGGATGAAGCGCTCGTCGAACTGGAGGCTCGTGACGCTCTGCGAGTGGGCCTTGATGCGGTGCAGCGCCTCGTACGTCGTGAGCGAGTAGACCATGACGGTGCCGTCCGAGCCGGCCGTGACGAGCAGGTCCGAGTAAGGGTCGAGCTGCATCTGGCCGACGAGGAGCGTGTGGCCCTGGAGGAGGGCGAGGAAGTCGCTGCAGACGAGCAAGAGAGGCACCGAGTCAGCGTGATGATGACACCGAGGAGGAGAAGAAGGTAGAGAGGCGAGGAGACGCACCCAGTCTCGGCGTCCCAGACGCGCACGGTCGAGTCGAGCGAGCCGGTGATGACGCGCGCGCCGTCGAACGCGACCGAGTAGATCTCGCCGATGTGGCCACGGAAGACGTGCAGGCACTCGCCCGTGTCGACGTTCCAGAGCTGCAGGAGATGGAGAGAGTGAGCTCGGGACCGTGAGCTTAGTCGGCGAGGGCGATGCCGAAGAAAAGAAGAGAAAGGGAGACGCACCCGAGCCGTCGTGTCGTAGCTGCCGCTGACGATCTTGTTGCCGCAGACCTCGATGGCGCGCACGCTCTTCCTGTGCCCGCTCAGCAGGCGCAGGGCGAGCCCTCGCTGGATGTCCCACACCCGGATCGAGCCGTCGCGCGAGCCCGAGACGGCGACAGGGCGAGCGTCGAGAACCCGCAGGCACCGCACGGTCGACGTGTGGCCCGGCAAGACATGCAGGCAGCGTCTGCGGGCGTGATGAGAGAGCGTCAGTGCGTGCAAGGTCAAGGGAAGCCAAGCTCGAGCGCCGCCCGACGCGGCGGCGCACCGGCAAGAAGCAGCGAGCGCTCGCACGCACCCAGTCGCGACATCCCACACCCTAACGTTCCTATCGCTCCCGCCGCTGACAACGACCGCGCCCGGCTGGCCCCACCCCCTCGCCGTGCCGCAGATGCCGCCCTGCTGCGTCGAGTCGCCCGTCGGGCCACCTGCGCCGAGGCCCATGCCGCCGCACGTCGTCGGGCGCGTGCCGGACCGTGCGCCGGGGTACGACGAGGAAGGGCCGGCCGAGGGCTCGAACGAGGTCGACGAGCGGCGGCGGCGGCGAGGAGGAGGGCGCGCCGACGAGGGCGACGACGGCGACGAGTACGACGAGGCGGCGAGAGGGGTCGAGTCGGCGCGGAAGAACGAGTGCGACGCCGGCGTGCCCGGCTCGCGGGACCGCGCGCGCTGCTTGCCCTTGCCCTCGTCGAAGCCGTGCCGCGCGCAGAACTCGTCGTCGTCCTCGAACCCGAGCTCGTCGTCGAAGCGGGGGCCGCCGCCCCTGCTGACGAGCGTGAGGCACCACACGCCGAGCTCGTGCCCGGCGAGGGTCCGAACGTAGGTGCCGAGGCCGGCCTCGAAGATGTGGACCTTGGACGTGTCCATGCCGACGACGATCCACTCGTTGTCGAACGCCATCGACGTGACGACGCCCTGGTCGACCGACATCTGGGTGCTCAGGAGCGTGCCCGGGCCGCGCACCCAGTTCTGCTCCGACAGGTAGGCGAGCTTGAAGTGCGAGCGGTACGAGAACGGCCGCTGCGGCTGCGGCGCCGACGCTGCGAGCGCGTGCGACGACGAGCCCGCCGCCGCCGTCGAGGCCTCGGCGTCGTCGTTGGCGTTGGTGGCGCGGAGGAGGCCCTGGCCGGTCGGCGTCCTGACCGGGCCCGGCGGGATCGTGCCGAACTGGATCGACTCGGGCATGGGCGACACGCTCGCGGCGTCGACGTCGAGCGCGTGCACGCCGCTCGTGATCGAGACGAGGCCCGGCGACGTCAAGCCGGTCGCGACGGCCTCGACCGACCCTCGCGCGCGGCGCGCCGCCATGCTCGCGCGCGCCGCTCCCTCGGCCTCGACGACCGAGACGCCGAACCCGAGCCCGGTCGTCCCTGCGCCCGCCTCGCCGTCCATCGCCTCGGCGCCCGTGCCGAGCCCGGCTGCGAGCGCCGCCGCCGCCGCCGTCGACGACGAAGCGGCGACGCCCGACCCGCCCGCCGGCGCCGAGCCAAAGACGCTCCCGAAGACGGGGACGCCGGCGAACCCGGCAGCGTACCCGCCCGTGCGCGCCGCGATCTCCTCCAGAGCCTCGCGGTCGAGCGTGCCGCGGCGCTCGCGGCCGGCGGGCGTGAACAGGGCGTCGTCCCAGTCGCGCGCGCGCTCGCCGAACTCGAGCGTGCGCAGGCGCGCCGCCGTGCCGAGGCGCGCGCCCGGGCTCGTCGCGTCGTTGGCCGCCGCCGAGGACGATGCTACTGGTGCCGAGGAGGACGAGATCGGGGTCGAGGTGCGCTCGGGGAGGAAGCGGGCGACGACGTCGGCGGGAAGGGGGACCGGCGGCGGCGGCGAGGGCTTTTCGGGCGGCGCGAAGCCCGACTTCCAGCACATGCGGCGCCAGGTCGACTCGTCGAGGAGGAGGGCGTGCCAGTGCCGGCTGACGGCGCTCGCGCGCGCGAGCGTCTTGGCGTCGTCGACGAACGAGAGGACGTGGAGGGCGAGTTCGAGCGGGAGGGTGCGGAGGAAGTCACGCTGGAGGCGAGGGACGATGAGAGGGTACAGAGGCGAGAGGTCGATCGGGGCCGTGTCGCCGAGGAGGTCCTGGAGGAGCTGCTCGCGCGCGCGGCGCGAGAGGGCGTTGACCTGGGCGCGCAGGTGCGAGACGAGGTCCGACTCGGAGAGGGGCGACGGCGGGCCGTGTTCGGCCCCGCTAGCACCGTGGCTGCGGGCCGATGGCGTCGAGTGGGCGGGGAGCGATGCCGGGTCGAAGAAGGGCGAGGTCGACTCGAGCGGGTCGCCCTTGGGTCGCCAGCTCGACGACGATGCCTCGAGCGACGGGTAGGCTCGCGCGGTCGGCTGCGGCGAGGGTGCAGGCGTAGGCGGCGACAACTCGGGTGCGCGTGCGCCGATCGGTGCCGTCGAGGGAGGTGGGAGAGGGGGAGCCGGGGATGACGAGGTCGAGGCCCGGTGGGCGGTGACGCCGTTCGAGGGAATGCGCGACGACGCTGCGCTGAAGGCACGCGGCGCGAAGGGGTCGTCCATCGTCGTTGACGGGTTGGTGGAGGCTGTTGGCGGCTGTTGGCGGCGAGGATGGACAGTGAGCACCGCGCACTGATGAGGAGGCGAAGGACGAGAGGGAGGGGTGCGCACCTGGCCGAGTCGCGTGCTGGGTGTGTTCAGGGCTTGTAGTGGGTTTGCTCGAGCAGGTGCGGGCGGTCGCAAAGCTGGCTTGTCGGCGTGTGATGAGCGAGGTGGGGAGAACCAGGGGCCGACCCAGGAGGAGGAGAGGGGCAGATCGAGGCGAGCGAGCGCGGTCGAGTCGCGTGCGTGGGTGGTCTGGGAGACGCGGGCGAGGCTGGCGAGCGCCGCACCGGGCACGCTCGAGCTGGCACGAGCGAGAGGACGAGCGAAACGACGGCTCGGCGCTCCGCTCGCAGCTCGACGTCGTGCCTCGACTCTCTCGCCACTGATCTAGGGCTCGAGGCCAGTCTCACGGTAGAGCTGACCATACTCGCACTGTGCGCTGCACAGCGACCAGGCAGCAGAGAGAGGGAGACGAGCGAGGGAGCCGTGTCTCGGAAATGCGGCCGGCTCGCGCTTTGGCTTGTCCTGCCGCACCCAGGTCTGTGTGGCTCGTGGACGGCTAGCAGCTACTTGGAGAGCACTGCACCTGCAAAGAAGGCTGTCGGCCGAGGAAGCCGCTCGCGGTCGTCGCGGCGGGCCACGCGCCCTGGGTCGCGTCGTTGTCCTCCGCCGCTCACCGCTCTTCCCGCCAGAGCTGCAGTGCGCGCCACTGCCACACTCGAGGGCCATGGCAGAGGCCATCCACGACGACCACTCGCCCCTCGCCCGCTTCCTGCGCCGTGCGTCTCCGCCTCGTCCCCTCATCTCGTCCCGCCCTCGGGTCCAGCCCTCGCTCACGCCTCTCTCACCCACTGTGCGCAGAGAGCGACCTCGACGAGGACGGCATGCCCATGTCGGTCACCGACACGCGCGACGCAGCCCACAACGACTCGTCCCCGTCCACCTCGCACCGCCCTCTTCCCACAACATCGAGTCCGCCTCCTTGCCCGCCTCAGCCGCCCAAGCGCTCCCGCCGCCAGGTCGCCGCAGTCGAGCGGGTCAAGTACGCCATCGCCACCTCGGCCCTCCTCAGCGCCAAGCTCGCCGACGCCCTCCAGGTCTACCCGCCGCTCGACACGCTCGAGGCGAGGCAGCCCGCCGCCCGCACCGGCACCACCTCGTCGCGGCCTCACGGTGCGCCCGAGCGCCCCGCCAAGGGCAAGGGCAAGGAGCGGGCCAAGGCGGCAGACTGGGGCAGCGGGTGGGACACGAGGGGCCAGGGCGTGACGGAGCGCGGCGTGCTCGGCAGCGCGCAGGCGGCACTCTCGGGCCTCGTCGGCGCGCTCGGCCGCCTCTCGACCCGCGACGAGGGCGGCGCGCTCGAGAGCGTCGCCGAGGAGGAGGCCGACGCGGCACCGGCGCCGGCGCACGAGGGCCCGGCGACGCCGCAGGACGCGCTCCTCGCGACCATCGAGGACTTCGTCGCCGCGTCCCAGGAGCTCGACCTGCGGGTCGCGACCGCCCTCACGGCCATCAAGGAGCTCGAGTGCATCGCTCACGGTCTCGGCCTGTGCGTCCCTCTCCCATTTTCCTCCTCGAGGTCGAGCAAGAACCTAACTTCCGTCCTCGCCGACAGCTCCGACCCTCTCCCGCCCATCTCGCGCATCGAGGCCCGCAGCTACCTCGCCTCGCCCCAGCCGACGAGCCCGACCTCGGCCGCCATGCTCTCGACGCCCTCCCGCTCGCCGCGCATCCCCTCCCCGCTCAGCGGGCCGTCCAAGGCGTCCCCGCCTCGTACGTCCGACAGCGAGCCCTCCTCCCCTCCTCCTCTGCGCGCTCTCGCGCTGCGCAACGCCCTCGCCGACGCCCTCGCCTCGGCACTCGACGCCCTCTCGACCTCGACGACGGCCCTCAACGCCCTCCTCCCCGCCGACTCGCCCCTCCTCACCCTCACCTCGGCATCGGCCTCGATGACGCCCACCTCGTCCCAGTCGCACGCGCCGCGGGCGTCGCTGTCCGAGCTTCTGCGGCACGACTCGCTCGCGCGCGCCGAACGCACCGAGGTCTCGCGCTGGGAGGAGGGCTCTTCGGCGCCCTCGGCGTCGTCCCGCCCGAGCAGCGTCCACCTCGCCGACGGCGTCGACCCGTTCCACCCGAACGAGTCGACGTTCGGCGGCATCGACCGTCGCACGGGCGAGAGCGGGACGCCGCAGCGCCCCACCGGCGCCAAGCAGCACCGCCTGCGGGTCTCGCTCGGGCCTCATCACGGCGGCGGCCCCGGCAGCGGCGGCGGCGGGTCGACTTCGCTCGACGCCGTGAGCCCAGGCGGCGCAGGTGCGCGGCGCAAGCGCCCCGTCAGCATGGGCGGGCTCGACTCGCTCCCGCCGGCGCCGTCGGCCGAGCAGGACCGTGCCGGCCCGACCGCGGCAACGCACCGCGCCCTGCTCGTCACGCTGCAGGATCGGTTCGACGATGCGCACGACGCTCGCCGTGGCGTCTTATGGCGCCTCCTCGAGGCGCTCGACCACGCCGAGTCGGACGAGGCGTGGCACCAGGCCGAGGCGCCGCTCGCCGCCTTGCGCGCCGTGCTCGCCCGAGCAACAGCCGACGTCGCCCAGGCGCACACGCGCGAGTTTCCGGACGCCGGCGCAGCGGCCGACTCGCCCGCGTCGGCGTCGACGACCAGCGGGACGAGCGCCGGGGCGACCGCTCGGGCAGGTGCGGGCGCCGCCGGCGCCGATGCGCGCGAGAAGCGCCGCAGGAGCGGGTACTACGGCCGCCCCGAGGCGGACGACCTCTTCCCGCTCTCGGCGTCGTCGGCCGCACCGACCTGGGGCGCTCCGCCCACGCCGACGCCTGCCGCGCGTCGTCCCACCGGCCGCCCCGACTTTGCGCCCTCCGCCTCGCACAGCGCACCTCCACCACCGCGCCGCACCGCGCTGCACATGCACGCCCTCTCGGTCAGCGCCGTCGACCCGGCCCTCTCGGGGCACGCCCAGAGCATGCTCCTCTCTCTGCGCGCCCTCCAGGCCAAGGTGCGCGTCGTGCTCGCCGACGCTGCCGGAGCGCGCGTCGGGAGCGCGACAGAGCGCGAGCGCGTCCTCGAGGTGTGGGAGAGCGTCGGGCCCGAGGTGAGGCGGCTCGAGGCAGGGTGGAGGGACGGCGCCGGCGCGTTGAGGAGCGCGCTCGGGCTTGCGGTCGAGAAGCAGCAGGTGCGCGAGCGGGTTGAGGAGGTCGAGCGCGAGGAGGACGGGCCGGCCCCGATGGAGCAGGACGAGGCGCCGCAGGTCGGCGACGAGCTCAACGCGACGGGCGCCGTCTATGCCACGCTCGACTCGTCCGGTAACGGCGCCGACGACGACCTCGTCTTGAACCGCCAAGCCGTGCTCGACGCCGCGCTTTCGGCGTCCCTCCTCGCCCCTCCCGACTCGGCCGACGGCGTCGATTCGCCCTCGAAGGAAAAGGTCTTCGAGGCCGTCGCCGGCTCCGACGCGCGCGCCTCGGCGGGCGCAAAGCTCTCGCGAGACGAGCGCATCCGCCGCATGAAGGAGGCGCGCGAGGCGCTCGCGCTCGGGCGCAGCAGCCTCGAGAGCCCGGTCAAGGGCGCGCTGGGCGAGGGCGG
>Ga0308169_10003335_pt1 | contig 15745 bp, 22 predicted proteins | sample PhyBR1_2_FD_202139 | JGI IMG/M metagenome (GOLD analysis project Ga0308169, IMG submission 202139) | Phyllosphere microbial communities from UC Gill Tract Community Farm, Albany, California, United States - DLSLSB.R1 | ecosystem: Host-associated > Plants > Phyllosphere > Unclassified | place... | reverse complement strand
AACCGACGGGAAAGCTCCCAGGCCCCGCACCGCCCGGCGCGACCCTCACGAAAGTCATCGGGATGATCGCGGAAGTGGCCAACGCCAAAGGTGACGTCAACACCGTCGGACCCAACGCCGGCGCATTGCTGCGATACATCCGCGTCGTGGGTGTCGACATCGACCTGCGAGTGGCAGAGCGGATTTGGGCGACGGGTGTGGTCCCGCCTCTACCAAAGAAGAGCGCGCCGGTAGTGAAGCCAGGTGCGAATGGCGCGTCGGCTGCTGGTGCCGCTGGTGCCAAGCCTCTCGCTGCACCGGGCAAGCCGGTGGTGTCTGGGGTAAAGCCTGGCGTGCCGGGTGCGAAGCCAGTCGTGGCGGGTGGAGCTCCGGCGGGAAGTGCGGCAGCGGCGAGACCCGCCACAGCGGTGGGGACTGGAGGAGTGGCTGGGCCAGGTGCCGTGTCGAGGCCTGTGGGAGTGACAGGAGCTGCGGCTAGTACCGCCGGCGTCGGTGCGCCGAAGCCTGGTATACCCGGTGTACAAGCCACAACGGCGACCGCCAGACCACCCGGCACGGCCGCGCCCGGACCACCCAGGCCTGTTCCGACGCCATCCTCGACTCCGGCTACGTCTGCAGGGGTCCCCACGCCCAAGCCGCCAGCATCGCTTGCTCCGTCGCTTGCGACGAAACCTGCTCCGCCCACCGCCCCAGGTGTAACCGTTGTGCGACCGCCGGCGACTACGCCTGCGCCAAAGCCCGCGGTCAATGGCTCAGGACCCGCACCGAGCCCGGCCGTCGCCAATCCACCGAAGCCGGCGCCCGTTGCCTCGGCCACTCCTACACCTGGTCCCAGCCCATCCGTGCCGGCACCAGTATCTGCTCCGGCCGTTCCGGCGGTATCGAGCGGAGCGCAGTCTCTCGCTAGCGCCGCGAGCGCTGCGCCATTGAAGCGCAAGTTGGAGGAGGACAGTGCCGGGGAGGATGCCAAGAAGGCACGGGTAGAGGCGGCGTCGTGAGCAGAGGGGGAGGGACTGGTATCGCGGAGAGGGTGTATGGGAGATGAGGAGAGACGATGGAAGCTGCGAGCGGAGGCTGGCGTCTGTGAGAATCGTACGCATACATGAAAGGAGACGGAACTCGGGAAGTATGGGAGTGGGAGCTGGGACGAGGCAGTTCTAGATGTTGTGTCTATCGGTGAGCAACGGGGTTTTGGGCATGGGCAACACCCAACAGTAGCCTCTTTATAGTTGTAGCATTTGTTGTGATAACGGCTTTATTAGGCCTTACAGCCAAGTACTCGTACACGTACAGACAACCCTGCATTGTTCATCCACATGATCATGTTTGATATGCCATTACTGTACATCGCTGCCGCTTCCACCGTGTTCGCTTTGACACGAGCCCCCTTGGTTACTCGGCCCCTTTCTTCCCTTACCGCTCGCCCTTCTCCAGATCGGCGTGTGGACGGCTGGACAAGAAAGGCTCAGTCACGCCGCGCTCCCGTCCATCGATTGATTTCTCGGCGGATTGTGAAGGTGACGCCGATGGAGAGGACTTCGAGTAGACGTACAGGACTGAGCCGGAGATGATGAGGAAGATACCCATGATGCGCCCGCTATTTGTCAGTCGACGGCATCTTGTAGAGTATGGGTGTGAGCTCACGCAGAGAGAACGTCGCCGAAGAAATAAACTGCGAGCATGGTCTGGAGGACACCTCGCGCCGCGGATGAGATCACTGCGGTCAGCTGAGCTCACGCCCGGGCTTGTGCGTGTGCGCGGGCGATGGCGAGCGGGCGTGTACTCACTGTGCGTGACGGGCGAGGTGACTTTGATGGAAAGGAAAGATGCCAGAGAGATCAGGAACCCGAATATTCCCTGCGGGTCAGAACCAGTTCCCCAGACAAGGCGTCTGCGAAGCGGAGGGTTGTCCGTGGGTGCGCGACGCACACGGCACCCACGCCTTGTAGGGATGGCTGTCATCTCCTCATTAACGCACGGCGTGACACCACTCACCGTGATCAGCGCTCCCCAGAAGAACGTGCTCGCCTCGCCCATCAGCAACCGCCACACCCCCGGCGCCTCGCCCGTGAGTATCACGATGGGAACGAGCGCGAGCGTCGACATGATGTTGTTGTAGTATGCCAAAGCGACCGGCGATCCCTGGACGTATCCCTGGCGTGAGCTACGTACCGCACATCGGCAGCTACTAGCTTACCAGGCCGCGCTTGATGAGCACTGCGTGACAGGCTGACATGACGCTACTGAGAGCTCCAAAGGCGATGCCGAAAGAAGAGGCCTTGGAGGTCGCTACGGCTCGTGAGGAGGCCGAAGAGGCGTGGTTTGGGTCGAGGAGGACCCCGGCGAAGAAGCCGCATGTTACCACCAGAGCCGCCGCCAGAGAGAGGGACGAGGGGTATTGCTTGACGATCAGCTGGGGACAGGACAGGTCTGTGAGACCGAACACACCCGCAGGAAGAGGATCGTGATGAGGATGGTGAACGGCAAGACGAGGCCTCGGGCGACCTGGTGAAACGATGCGTCGACCTGGCGTCAGAGTGAGCTCGCCTCTGGAGCTGCCCGACAAACATATTGCAAGCAGTAGTTGTTGAAGCTGCAAATAAGCTGGGCCGCTTCATTCGAGCGCTCCCGCACTCACACGAGACCGGTGATGTTCACTCCGACGAGAGGGACCAGATCCCATGCTATCCTCCGGTCGAACCTTGAGTCAGCCGTTCGCGTATCATGCCGACAGATCCGCTGTGATACTGAGACGCACTTTGGGGTCTTCGCTGGCCCGAGCTTGTTTTCCAGCGCAAGGAGCACGACCGCCACGGCAGACTGGCAGAGGAGAAGGAAGACGGGCAACGGTGTCGAGCTGAGCACGTCTAGCACGTCAGCGGCCCCATTCGCTGCCAGACCGCAGCTCGTCTCACTCTTGTTCAGGAGCGTCATGCTGATCGCGACTACCATGTAGAAGCCCACCGTGCCGAGCTGCAGGTGAGTACTCGGCCACTGACGCCGGGCAGCCGCGCTCACCACGGCCAGTCGCGAGTGTTCTTCCTGGGCCATATTGCGGAGATCCTAGGCTCGAGCGGTGCTGCGAGTGCTCAACGAGGATCTATGAGCTGTACCGGTCTAAATGTACGATGACAGTCACACTCTGAGTGTACAGGATCCCTACGAAGCATGTGAATCGGAAGGCCGGGTACTAGCACCTCAGGTCTATTTTATGCTCATTTAGGCTCTTCCCCTTGCTCGGATAAGCCGTCTTCCCGAAACAGATGACGCACTCGCTCTCGTACGCGAGAACACGCCCCCAACCTCTGACCCGCCCTATCCCGCAAAGGCATAGTTCACACCGGGCTACGGCAACACATCCAGCAGCGGGGCAACTCCCCGCACAAGTCGCCCCAGCACCTCCCGTGCCGCCTTCTCAGAACGCGATACATGCTGGCTTCTTCATATGACCACTATGGATGCAATCTTGCAATCTTCTCCTGTTCTCACGGCTCGAGTCTCACTAATTCAGGGTATACTTCTCCGCGCGACAACAACCACCGTCTAGTCTTTTCCCATTTACTTGGCCTTGGCGAGACCGACAGCGTTCCTGCCGAGGTCGTAGACAGAGTAGTACTTTCGGAGGAAGGTGTCACCGACGATCCAGAGGGGGCCGATCGGGGCGGGGATGTCCATGCCCGTGAAGCTCGAGATGCACGTTCCACCGGCGTTCAGGATGTAGTCCTCTCCCTTGAGCGGGTAGTTCTTTCCGCCAAACTTGAACGACAGCTCAGGCAGGCTGGGGATGGTGTTGCAATCGACGGTGTACTGGCCGTTCCACGACTTGGTCGCACCGATCCTGTCATTAACACTGGTGCCAACAGGCTCGGCTCGAGTCGACTCACTCCTTGTTGAGCATCTCGGCAACGTCCGAGGGCATGACAATCAACGACGTTCCGGTGTCAATGGCCGCGCCGGTGTTCTCAAGCTCAAGCTCCTCCTTGCCGAACGAGATGGACTCGAGCTCAAGCTCCCAGTATCCCTTTCGCCTGATCGGGTGGTAGTCAATCTTGCCCGAGAAGGCACTCTCGTCAACACCGCCGAATGTCGCCTCTCCTCCGTCCTCCTCGGACGATCCCAGTCGGAACGCGAAGACAGGCTCGTCGAGCAGCTTCTGGTCAAGCATGTTGTAGAACGGCGGGACAATGTGGTTCACCGAGATGGTGTCGTACGCGAGACCGAGGATACCGTCAAACTTGCCAAAGGCAAAGGCGAGTCCGGGCTCTTTGGTCGCCTCGGCAAAGTCCTGGTGCTTGATGGCGAGGTCGCCGATGACGACCGTGTCCTGCGAGACAAAGCCCTCGAGCGAGCCGGAGCCGTATCGGATGGCAAAATCGGTACCGTTGGCGTCAGGCGTTGCCTCACATGATGGTTATGTTTGAGACTGATTGAGACTGATGGGGTGATGCTGAGACGGGAGGTGAGGGTACCGATGTTTCGTGTGTTCGGGCAAACTCACGAAGCATGCGATGGACGAGCACGAGGTGGAGGGGACCCAGAGGTTGGACGATCCGGTGTCAAGGACCACTTTGAACTCCTGAGGCGGGGTTCCGATAGTGATCGGGGCGTAGTACTGCGCGTTCATGTAGTCTGCGGTCAGCGACGTCTTTCCTTCTCAGATCGTGATTTCGAGAACCCTTTACTCACCGGACAACGGGACGCCGTGGCCCCCCTTGAGCACCCGCTTGCCCAGGCCCGTGTCCTCTCGGATCATCTGAGCCCAGTACTTCTTCTCCTCCTCCTCGGTCAGGGGCATCTCGCCCGCCGGCATCGGTCGTCCTCGACCGCCGAATCCGCCGAGCGGCTTCTGGTCATTGCCATCGAGGTTGAGACCGAGGTGCTTGGCCCGAAGGTAAGCCGCCTCCTGCTCGGGGGTAGGGTACAGGTTCGAAGCGTCCGGGTGGAACGAGTTGGCGTTGGCCGGAAGCTTCTTGAGCGAGGTCCTGCGCGTCAGTCTAGTTCGACGGGTACGCCGCAAAGACGTCGGCGGCGGCTCGGCCGATGGACGATGATGCCGATGGTACGATGATATCACAACCGGCAATGGCAGCGGGAAGGGACCGGGCGGCGAACTCACTTGTGGACCTTGGCATCGACGCCGGCGGCGGCGAGGGCAGCGAGGAGGATGGCAGCTACCTTCATGGTGTGTGCTAGAGTATGTTGACAGAGAAGGTGATGGAGAGTAGAGGGGGTCGAGCGGGCTGAAAGGGGTGAGCGATGAGCTGTCGTTGTCTCGGACTGCCTCTCCCGGCGCAGGCCACCACTGACCCCCTCCACCCGCCTTTTTACCGAATCGGGCAATTCTCCCCTTACGGCAAGTCCAACTGCGTCATCATCGAGCGGCTACTTCCGGCTCTTCCAGTGGCGACACACCTTGCGCCCTCGCACCCCGTTTTGGGGTGTTGCGGCCATGCTGCGCTTGAATGGCTAGCTGATTGACTGATCGGTGCATTGATGAATGGTTTGTATGCGCTTTAGAGTATGCTACAGCAGGCTCAGCCTGTAAAATGTCTATATGGATACAGTAAGTATGAATAGTGTGTCGACACACGCCCGCGACTGCCCTTAGAAATCCGCGTCCATCCGGAACACCCGCCGAGAGATCTTGTCCTCGTCCTCGCCCTTATCACCCAGCCCCGGCGACCCCGATCGAGACACGTTTGCCTTTGAGTAGCTCGAAACCCGGCTTTCGAAGAAGTCTAGGGTCAGCGTGGAGCGGCAAAGACCATATCCGCTGCACTCACTGGCCTTGCCTTGCAGCGAGATCAGCTCCATCCAGTCGAACGGGTTTTGCGCATCGTAGATCTTGCTGCATCCCAGTGCAACCACCAGTCGATCCGCCACAAACTCGATGTATTGGCACATCAGCTACCATCAGCAAAGACCATGACCTGTATCGTCCTACACACCCCTGCGTTGATGCCGATGAGCGCGCAAGGCAGAGCCTCAGTCAAGAACTCCTTCTCGATTTCGACTGCTTCCATAACGATGTCGTGCACTTGCGATTCCGGACATTGATGGCGCAGGTGGCCGTACAGCAGACATGCAAAGTCCTGCCGTCAGCGCAGTCCACCAGATCGCTGTGTGTACCCACCGTGTGAGTTCCCTCGTCCCGGCTGATCAACTCGTTCGAGAATGTCAGACCAGGCATCAACCCTCTTTTCTTGAGCCAGAAGATTGCCGCAAAGCTGCCGGAGAAGAAGATGCCCTCTACACAAGCGAAAGCAACCAGTCGTACGCGAAACGGCTGATATCAGCTGGGTTCATTCTCGTTCGTGGAGACTTACCAAGTCCTCCGTGATGTACTTCAGCGCCCAGTCTGCCTTCTTCTTGATCACCGGTACTACCTTCAGCACCAATCAAACGCAATCCCGTGGACTCACTTGTCTCCATCCCGTTGAACAAGAACTTCTTCTCCTCCGAGTCCCGCACATACGTCTCGATCAACAAGCTGTATGTCTCCGCGTGGACCTGCTCGATCATCGTCTGGAATGCGTAAAATGCCCGAGCCTCTGCGCATTGCACATCCATCGAGAACTGTGAAACGATGTTTTCGCCGACGATCCCATCTGACCCGGCGAAGAAGGCGAGTATGCGGAGGATGAAGAATTGTTCCGAGGGTGTTAAGCGATCGTGCCAGTGGCCTAGATCTTGGGACAGGTCAATCTCCTCGGCAGTCCAAAATGATGCTTGTGAAGCTTTATAAGCGGCCCAGATCTATTGTGAGCCGCTGCACTACGAAGACGTAAAGCGATTCACCTCGTGGTATTTGATTGGGAAGAGCACGAAGCGGTCATTCGTCTCTCGCAGTATGTCCTCATCCTCCTCTTCCGGGAACCGGCGTTTCAAACCGACCTCGCGCTTCTCGCCGTGATCCCCGTTTGTAACTCGGGCTGATCCCGAGTTCGTTTCCGACCCTCCTCCCAGGCGCATCTCGCCCACCTGCACCGCCAGCGGCAGCGTCGAGTCATACATCGGTCGAAACGAGTTGATCCGATCAATATCGTGCAAGTCGTCCAGACTCGTCGCTGTTGAAGCTGGTGACGAGGATCTCGAAGACCGTCTCGTCCGTGTGGGCTTTGTATGCGAGACAAGATCGAACTGAAGGTGGTGTGAGAAATGAGGGGAAGCTGAAGTCATCCGAGCGGTCTGTGTGGAGCGCGAAAAGGTGTCTGTATGTCGTCGGCACGGCCGTGACAAAGCTCGAGTACAACAGTACGGCGTCTAGATCACCGGGATCTGTGCTGGATGCGAGAGTGACGGTAATCGATATCTCTTGCGTCGATCGAGATGAAGGTCGTCAACATGACGAATTGGTCGATTCCCGGCAACGAAAACCTCCACTCGCCGCCGCCCAACAAAAGTCCAGTCAACTCCACGTGGCGTGTGACCGCGCCTGCGCCTGCCATCTCGGCCTGCAGAAAGCCCGACTGACGGCTTTGCACGCTGCAAGACTGTTGCTCCCTGCGGTCCACAGTGAGCTTGAGATACGGCCTCTATGCTTGACAGGTCACCATACGTTGATGGCTCGAATGGAAGCAGTGCCACTGGCATATCAATTTGATCCCGCTCGGTCCTGGCGGCTTCGGGTCCGGTTCAACAAGCATCGATTCAAAAAGTCAAAGTCACATCCACATACCCATCTCAACCATCATGAGTCTCGCCGCATGTCGCTGTTGCGGCCTGTTCACCCAGCCGGCACGTCTGAGACTCCTCCACACCTCGACCGGCGCAACACGAGCATTTTCGACGACGCGCATCAATGGGAACGAGGTGAAAAAGCTACCGTCGCGGAACTGGGGCGCGCTCAAATCGACTTCGCCGCCTGCGCGGGACTGGGGGGCTCCTAGCCGCGATGACGATCGTGGGCAGGATAGTTCTTTTGGTTCAGGACAGCGCCAATCGCGAGGCGGTAATCGCAGAAACAACGCTCGCGGAAGGGACGACCGTGAGAGGGGTTCTAGAGCGGGCTCTCGAAGCGGGAATGCCGAACCGCACAAAGCGTCAGGTTTCGGTCTGAAGAGCGCTTCGACGGAACAAGCGGGAGCTACACCTTCCACCGGCCTCCCGAGAAGACAGTGGGGTGCGGCGAGCGGACCGGCCGCGCAGGCGGATCAGTTAGCGAAGGGCGAGCCCGCTTCAGCACAGGCGCCTGTCGTCGAAGGCGACGGCGTGGGAGAAGGCACAGAGCTGTTGGTGGACGAGGACGATGCGGCTGAATTCGGTTCTTCCCGGCAGACCGCGCGATCGAGGCGCCGCGCCTTGGAGGCTGACCATGCGAAACTCGAACGTGATGCCGAGGGAGTCGCGTTCAACCGAGGCCCAAAGCGCACGGCTCCGACAGTACAGGAGCAGCGCTACATCGATGCCATGAATGAAAAGCAGGAGCGAGAAGCGAGGCGGAAGCAGAAGGAGCAGGAGAGGCGGAGGATGGCGCAAAGGGAGGAGAAAAAGGTCATGATCCCAAGTAATGTGACCGTCGCGCGGCTGGCAACGATCTTTGGGCGCAAGATCGGTGAGTTTCACAATGGTGACCGGAACTCATTTCAGCGCACGTGCAGTCGCGTATGCAGAGGGTCGGTCTGAGGGATGAGAAACAAAGGGCGGACTACATCTTGAATGCGGAAGAGGCCTGTGACGTCGCGCTGGAGTTCGGATTCAACCCAATAGTGGATGATGAAGCGGCTTTCGACCTGTTGCCAGAGTGAGTTATGTCTCTTTTATCGAGTCCCATAAAGACAGGCACTGACATTAGGCCTGAAGTAGCTGGAGAGACGCCCCAGCTGCGCCCACCCGTCGTGACTATCATGGGTCATGTTGACCACGGCAAAACGACTCTGCTCGACGCTTTGCGAAATACAGCCGTTGCCGCTGGCGAGGCCGGTGGCATTACACAGCATATTGGTGCATTTTCCGTCCCGCTCAAGCTGCTCCAACCCGGTACAAAGTCCGACGCGACGATCACATTCCTCGATACTCCCGGCCATGCCGCGTTTACGGCGATGCGAGCAAGAGGCGCCAGTGTCACCGACATTGTTGTCCTCGTCGTAGCAGCCGATGACGGTGTCATGCCGCAGACGAAAGAAGTGCTCGAGCTAGTCAAGAGCGAGGGAGACAAGGTCGGCCTCGTCGTAGCTATCAACAAGGTCGACAAGCCTGAGATCGACCTCAAGCGGGTCAAGAACGAGTTGTTGCAGGAGGGGGTGCATCTGGAGGAGGATGGAGGAGACGTGCAAAGTGTGCAGGTATCGGGGCTGGCGCGGTTGGGCTTGGATAATCTGGTCGAGACCCTCTCTACCCTCGCCGAGCTGCGGGACTTGCGGGCGCGAACGGGCGGAAAGGCAGAAGGATACGTGCTCGAGTCCAACGTTGATCGCGGTATTGGACGAGTCGCCACGGTGCTGGTCACGCGGGGAACGCTTAAGGTCGGCTCGGTGGTTGTTGCGGGGAACACTTCCTGTAAAGTCCGACGAATGACAGATCATACTGGCAAGACGATCAAGTCGGCCGGACCGGGTACACCGGTTGTTATCACTGGCTGGAAGGAAATCCCATCGGCGGGTGATGAGCTGCTCGAGGCTCCCGGCGGCGAGCGCGAGGCAGCCAAGGTTGTCGCGAACCGAATTGCTCTGGCAGACCGACAGAAGCTACTCGCCGATACCGAGGTCATCAACGTCAAACGACAAGAGGACCGAGCGAAGTTGGAAGCTGAGCAGGAGGCGGAAAAGGCCGTCAGGCAGTCGGGAGGCAATGTCACAGAGGCTCGACTTGCCGCGAGCAAGCGGGCCGCAGCGGATGCAAGGGAGAACACGTTCAAGGAGCTGCGGATAGTGATCAAGGGGGATGTGAGCGGGACGGTCGAGGCTGTCGAGGGTGCACTCAGCGGGATCGGGAATAAGGAAGCCGGAGTCAGGGTGGTGCACACAGGTGTGGGTGAAGTCACCGACTCGGATGTGGCGATGGCCGAGGCGTCAGGAGGTGAGCTTGTTGGTCAGGACGTGGCTGACTCCAGCCATGGTAATCGGTTTCAACGTGCCCTGCTCCAAGAGCATCAGGACTTCCGCGACGCAAAAGCACGTGGACCTGCACCTCGAGTCGGTCATCTACCGTCTTATCGAGACGGTGCGGAAGAAGACCGCCGCGCTCTTGCCGCCCACGATTGAGTCGCGGACGATCGGAGAAGGAACCGTAGGCGAGGTGTTCACGATCAAGCTGCCCAAGCGGCAGACTCAGACGGTTGCAGGAGCTAGGTGCACGAACGGAACGTTCAGCATTCACGACAAGATACGAATTCTGCGCGGGGTCGAGCGTGATGTTGTCTTTGAAGGTGTGTGAGCAGATAGCGCCAAGGGGCCGCACTAACGTTAGGTCCCATCAAGACGCTCAAGCATTTGAAACGGGACGTGGATGAGATTAGAAAGGGGATGGAGTGCGGCATCGCGTTCGAAGGATTTGATGACGTGCTGGAGGGGGACGAGATTGTCACATTCAAGACGTTCGAGGTGGCAAGGGAGCTGTAAGAGACGCTGGTCACGACTGTCACGGAGGAGTACGGTATACCCTGCATTAAAGCCTGATACCGGTTAGGGTTTCTCGATGTACTCCCTACTTCAATCCCCCCGGTCCTGTTCAGCTTTTGCGTGGGGCTGTGGCGTCGCTTGGAGCAGCACCTGGCCGGCGAGGTGTGAGCAGAAGGCTGTGTCGCTATGCCCGTGCCCAACCGGATTCCTCATTACACGGCTCCACCACCACTTGCGACGCATCCAGACACAAAGGTGGAGCCAGGCCGCGATCGATGATCGTGTCAGTCCAGCTAGCCCTTTGATCAATTGCCAGTAGGACATCTGTCCTATAGCGGTTTCGCCAAGGCGCCTGCTGTACCGGCAGCGCACGTCTTCCGCGCTTCCCGCTTCATGATCTACCTCCAGCACATGGGTTTCCTGCCAAGAGAACAACACCAATTTGTATGTTTCGACTGCGTCGCACGCCATGCCACGAGTCGCTCTTTTTTTCGCCAGCACCACATTCCGTTTGCCTGATGCGTTGGGGCACAATCCACTGTTGGATAGAGGTTCGATTGCATAGACCGTCGGCTGGCTGCGCTGGAGGCCATGTCACCCGGCATGCAGTCGCACGGCACTGGCCAACGTCCGTCTCCGCCAGACAGCTCCACTTCACGAGAATTCACTTGTGACGCGTTTGAACCTCGGCCAGGGGTTAAATGATGAAGTCTGACGTTCCGTCGTCGCTGCACGCGCGTCAGACCTATCGCCTTCTCCGTGTGCTGCCCACAAAGGAGGTTAAACCAGGTCTGCGTCTAGTTATAGCAGTGACACCAAGGCCTGCTCAATCCCCCCATCGAAAACATTTCTTTCCTTCACATCGGGTCTCCTACCCATCTCGGATCACCATGACTGCCAAGTCTGCTTACACGCTCAATGCCAGCGTGAACATCACCTCTTCACTTTCGACCATCAGGAGATCACCCAGGCCGCCGGATCGACCGCGGAGAAACTCGGGCACGCCACCCAGAAGATTCTAAGCTGGTTCGGGATCGCGCGACCCACGCCTGAGTCTGCTGCAGTCTCGAAACCGCGCGCAATGCTGTGGGGAACTCACGACGAAGTCACGACGGCGTTGAAAGCAGTGGGTGGTCGCGAGGCTGTGTCGGGCAAGCTCCTGCCTGATGACACCGAGCACGCCACCACCTCACGGGCCCTTTGGCTCGTGCCCGACCCGCAAACAAACACAGGCATTGCTTTTTCCTGGTTGGACATGACCGGGGACCTTTCCGCCAACCTGCATCTGAAGCAACATCCTGCTCAAGATGACAGCGTACTGGCCATGACGGCGGAATTCAATCCCAGAGGGCCCGAGAACCCGATGGGAGGGCATCAGAGAGGCGAGTGGGTGACCTGCGAAGTCAAATCTTTGGACAATGGTTCCGAGCGTCAGACGCAGTTGGAGAAATTGACGAAAGCTGTCCTCGACAGGGGGAACCTCTTGCTTTCGGACGCGCAGCGACAGCATCTCAACGAGTATGACGGATTCTTTGGAGGGTTCAAGCTGTCGAGTCTGGCACGTGACGTTGACGGGCGGCTGCTCCCTGATGACAACAGCATGCCTAACGACCTGTACCATCAACTTTACGGCAAGCACAAACGCAATGCTGGAACCACGGCCGAATGATGCAATTGATCCACTGTGCGGCTCCGCCGCGCTCCTCGTTCTTCTGATTTGACTCAGGGAGGTGTGTACATGGACGATGGATATATTGCTCTGCTCCACATACTTTGTTCACCCGGACCTCGGGCTTCAGGCACCAAGCGCGAGGAGAGAGTAGCATCATCTCCCTAGTCGCCGTTGTCTAACAAAGCGTGAGATTGACCCTGCCTGTGGGACCTACTTTGCACAAGACGGAAAAAACAACACGGGGTCTAGAGCGGCACAGTCCTTGAGGTTTCCGAGCCTCATGTCATGTGGTATCGACCTTTGAATCAGTAACTGGGATGTCTGTGACAAGGTGGCGAATCCAGAAGTTCCGTCTCTCTCAAGTGTGCTCGAGCGTACACGACCCCTTCACGTCTTCATGTTCCATGCTGCGGAACCACTTGACCGTCGCCCCACTCTCGAGGCGTGGCTTCGCCCCGGCTCCACCGGGTGCTGCAACCTTCTTACGAGGAGCGAGAGCCCACACGATGCTGTTTGTGCCAAACTGTCCTTTGATTCCAGTGCCACCTTGGGCCAGGGCGACTAATCAATGCACCTGACCCCTGACTCGTGATCACTGGCTCGTGATCAGGTCATCGCGATCACCGTATAGTCGTGAAAGATCGGATAGTCATCCTGGTGCAGTCCCGTCATCCAACATCGCGATGTCTCTCTCGGCCCCACTTCGTCGCGACCTGACCTTCTGAATAGCCTCGCACGCTCCACTCGAGGCTTCTCGTTAGCCCCCATCCTTTCACGATGAAGCTCCAACGCCCCCAAAGCTGGAGCTCGACTCCACATCCTCCTCGCGAGTGTACATAAGGCTTGCGACGCACTTCGCATTTCCTCGCCACTCACCCTTGTGACCATCATTGTGTGTTACAGCAGAGACCGTCATATCACGATGCCCAGCGGTGATTCTGTCCGGCGTACCATCGAGTACTGGATCCTCAATTCGGCTCGTCCATCAGCCCACTCAACGCACGAGGCAAGCATTCATTCAACGTTCCGCTCAAGGCCCTCTGCGCCACCCCGCTCAGGGTCCCGCCAAGAGCGTGCTGCAAGATCCAGTGCGAGGACGTCCCGTCAAGAGGCCCCTTCCAATCGCAGCTCGTCTGTTCGTCCGGTGCTACATGGCTCGACCCATCCACGAGAACGTTCCTGGACAGGACATACATTCGTCGCAGAGCCTGCACCCATCTATCCTCGCGTCACTGAGGCTGGGTCAGCTCGGTCTGCCCGCTTGCCTCCTGCGTCTCGGCGACCAAAGCGCCGTGGCTCTGTGAGGACATCAAACGGATCCTCCACTCTTGTGGGTGATTCCAAGTCATTCCAGTCTGACACCACCGCTTTCGAGCCACTCAGATCTGGAACGCCTCGCCCCGAGACGACCCAGGATACCGTACCAGACCGCGAGCCGTTCCAGCCCAGATGGCTCTGGTCATCGGACCTCCCCCACTTGTGCAAGCATCTCCAACTGTACAACCCCAGACGCCATGTGCTATACGACGATATGAACATCGAGTCACTCAAGAGCGAGGCAAGCGCAGGCAGATGCTTTGCATTTGTCGCAGATCCTTCTGTGCCCGATGTCATCGTGGCAATCTCGGGCCAACACCACCCTGACCACGAGGACTTGGCGGCCGAGGTCTTTGTGTTCGACGACGGCGTCTGGTTCACCCAGATCGACAGTGGGCCTCGAAAAGGCGACGTCCTCGAGTCTCGCCCTCTGGATTCTGACCCTACCCTGGGACCCGGGGCTCAACGAGAGTACCACCGCGCCCAAGTGGCTGAAGCTATAAACCTATCCGATCCCCGAGCTTCAATTCAGGAGAAGTGCGGCCGGTGGATCAGTTTCAGCAGTAGGGGCAAATTCGCCTCTTGGCAGGAGGACCGCACGCAAGACACGGACAGGTCGAGCGCGCGCCTGCCGAGGAGAGCCGCCTGCGCTGCGTTGGAAATGCACGAGAGCAAGAAGACCTACGAGGGGATGCGTGAGCTGGTTCTGAAAGGGGACCAGAGCGAATTATTGACGTGGCTCAGAGCCACTCGCGATCCGGCGTCGTTCTTGTGGGACGCCCGCCGCATGTGGCATGGCCTGGAAACGGCACATGCGAAGCTGAAATCCGATTGCAAGAAGCCATTTGACCCTTCGTATTACTGTGGGACCTGCGCAGATCTGAAGTGATTGCATCATGTTGCTGGGCCCAAGGACGACGCATTGTCAGATTGCCTGCTCTTCTTCATGAACGACCGTCAGTGCAGTTGTGTATGAATCGTTGCATTACCTGGGGTGGGCGTTGCTAAGCCACTAGCGTTACCATCGATGCTACCTGTTCGCGCGCCATCTCTCTTCCTTGGCCTTGGCCTAAAAGACAAAGTATTTGGACGTCAAAGGCAGCTCCGTCGCCGGCGGCGCATCGCACAAGATCCCGTCCGCATAGACCTCGTACGTCTCCGGGTCGACTGCTCATTAGCCATCCAGCCTCGGCGACACCTTCGTCCTGCCGTGAGGGCCACTCACCCCTCATCTTCGGCATCCAGTCGTTATGCTTCATATCCTTCTTGCCGATGTCCCTGCACTTCTTCACCGCTTCAGTCTTCTTGCCGAGGCCATACTTCGTCTTGATGTCGCGCTCGACGGACGCCTGGCTGACAAACACAACGGAATTGAGCGGCGCTGCGGCGGGCTCGGCTCCCCACATCGGCCGGCTGATATATGGTTGGACTGTCGGGATACTTCCGTTCGCGTCGCCGATCTGCCGTGAGCGGGATGCATAACGTGCTCGTGGTACTCACGTTTGACCAAGCGATCATGCCGCCCTTGATGACGAGCTCCGGCTTTGCGCCAAAGTTCTCCGGCTTCCACATGACGAGGTCGGCGAGGCAGCCCACAGCGACTTGTCCGACGAGGTGCGACACGCCGTGTGTGATTGCTCTGGCGTCAACGACCGGAGCCCACGGCTGGGCCCAACTTACGGGTTGATGGTGTACTTTGCGACGTATCGCTTGACTCGCAGATTGTCGCTCTTCTCCCCGTCGCCCTCCAGCGTACCCCGCACATCCCGCATCTTGGACGCAGTGCGCCACGTCCTGGACACAACCTCGCCGATTCGGCCCATCGCTTGCGAGTCCGAACTGATCATGCTGATCGCGCCTGTGTCCTGCAGGACATCCTCGGCAGCGACGGTCTCTGCTCGAATTCGCGAATCGGCGAATGCGATATCTTCGGGAATGGACTTGTCGAGGTGGTGGCAGACCATGAGCATCTGGCGTCAGCTTCACCATCATTCTCGCGCTCACGTCGAGGTGCTCGTCGAGCGTGTTGACAGCATACGGCCTGGTCGGATTGGTCGAGCTCGGCAAGACGTTCGGGTGCTCTACCACGACGATGATGTCAGGTGCATGTCCTCCTCCGGCACCTTCGGTGTGGTACGTATGGATTGTCCTGCCCTTGATTGCCGCAAGAGTGGTTTCGACATAGCCACTTTCGTTG
>Ga0308169_10003333_pt1 | contig 15754 bp, 13 predicted proteins | sample PhyBR1_2_FD_202139 | JGI IMG/M metagenome (GOLD analysis project Ga0308169, IMG submission 202139) | Phyllosphere microbial communities from UC Gill Tract Community Farm, Albany, California, United States - DLSLSB.R1 | ecosystem: Host-associated > Plants > Phyllosphere > Unclassified | place... | reverse complement strand
TGCTGTAGCGGTCGTCGAGGCTGAAGCCGTACGACCACACGGTACCGTTGCCGGCGTTGTCGTAGACATGGTTGGCGTCGCTGCCATAAGGCGTCCAGTTCTGGGCGAGGAAGACGTCGCCATAACCGATGCCGCCCGTGGTCAAATTAGCGTCGATGCCGGCGTGGCCGGCGAAGTTGGTGGCGATCCCGATCGTCAGCACATCGCCGGCGCGGGTAATCGTGGCGCCATGGATGTAGAAGTTGCTGTCGCCCACCACGTCGCCGTAGCCGTGCGAATCGCTGCCCCAATAGGCGTTCGCGCCGGTATCGGTGATGACGCCGGCATGGGCGCCGCTGCCTGCGAGCAGGGCAGTGGCGGCGAGCATTACCTTCAAGACGTTTTTCATGGGACCCCCAGTCTGGTTTGTGTAATGACAGACTAAGCAGAAACCATGCCACAAGTAAATATAACTTGTGAATCAGACACTTAACTTTCTTTAAGGAATTCCCCCGAGTCCGAGTGTAAAGTTTTCCGTCAGAACGGGGACCGCTGGGTTCACCACAGCAAGCCGCCTCCGCTGCGCATCCTCTCCGACCTGCGCCTGTCCGCAAACGCCTCCAGCATGAAATCCACCATCGCCCTGGTCTTCGCCTGCAAATGGCTCCTGGTCGGAAACAGGATATAGATATCGGCCGGCGGCGCATCCCAGTCCTCGAGCAGCAACACCAGCCGCCCCGAGCGCAGGTAAGGCGCCGCATCCCATTCCGAACGCAGCACGATGCCGTGTCCATCCAGCGCCCAGGACAGCGCCGCCTCGCCGTCGTTGGTGCTGAGCGGCCCGCGTACCTTGACCGTCTCCTGCCGCGTTCCCGAGCGGAACTGCCAGCTGCCGTAAATTTCGTCGCTCTCGCGCAGCACGATGCAGCTGTGCCGGTGCAGGTCGCGCGGCGAAGTGGGCACGCCGTGCGCGGCGATGTAGGCGGGGGAGGCGCACAGGAAGCGCCGGTTGTCGGCGAGTTTACGCGCGGTGATGCGGACGTCGGGCTGTTCGCCGAAGCGGATCGCCAGGTCGAAGGCCTGCTCGACCAGGTTGACCGGCCGGTCGCTCAGCTGCATCTGCACCTCGACTTCGGGATAGGCGCGGGCAAAGCGCGACAGTTCGGGCGTGACGTATTTGCGGCCGAAGCCGAGGGTGGCGTTGATGCGCAGGAGGCCTTGCGGCACCACGCTGCCGCCGGAAATCTTGCGCTCCAGCGCTTCGAGTTCGGCCACCAGGCGTTGGCCTTCGCCGAGATAGGTTTCGCCCTCGGGCGTGAGGCTCATGCGCCGCGTGGTCCGGTTCAGCAGGCGCACCCGCAACCGCGCCTCCAATGCGGCCAGGCGCTTGCTGACGGCCGGCGGCGTAATGCCGAGCTCCTGGGCGGCGCCCGCCAGGCTGCCACGCCGCACCACCAGGGCAAACAACGACAGATCGTCGAGTCCATCCATTCATAACTCCCGCGACTGAATCAAGTTAATCAATATTCATTATACGAGTTCTTATTTCTAATATGATGATGTTGTCCGGCAGCGATCCGGACGGACCGTATCCCATCCACCGGAGGAGACCATGAAGATCAAATTTGCCCTGCTCGCGCTTGCCGCCTGCAATATCACCTGTACGGCGACCCTCGCCCAGGCAACGGAGACGTATCCGTCGCGCCCCGTGCGCCTGATCGTGCCGTATGCATCGGCCGGCAGCGCCGATATCGTCGCGCGCCGGATTGCCGATGAGTGGGCGAAAGCTGCCGGCGGCAATTTTTACATCGAGAACAAGGCTGGCGCGGGCGGCAATATCGGCGTCGACGCCGTCGCCAAGGCGACGCCGGACGGCTACACGATCGGCCTGCAGACGGTCTCGCTGGCGATCAATCCCTCGCTGTTCGCGAAGATGCCCTACGACACGCTGAAAGACCTGGCGCCGATCGGCATGGTCGCCACCTCGCAGCACGTGCTCGTCGTCAATCCGGCCTTCCCGGCCAAGGACACGAAAGAACTGCTGGCCGCCGTCAAGGCCAAGCCGGGCGGCTACAACTACGGTTCGGCCGGTCCGGGGAGCACCTTCCACATGTCGGCCGAACTGTTCAAGGACGTCACCGGCGCCGACATCCGCCACATCCCGTACAAGGGCGGCGGCCCGGCACTGGTCGACACCATGGCCGGCGTCGTCGACATGAGCTTCCCCGTGCTGTCGGCGGTCGTGCCGCACGTAAAGGCCGGCAAGCTGCGCGCCATCGGCGTCACCGGGCCGACCCGCTCGCCGCTGCTGCCGAACGTGCCGACCCTGCAGGAATCGGGCGCACCCGGCTACAGCTTCGAGACCTGGTTCATCGTGTTCGCACCGGCCGGCACGCCGCAGCCGATCATCGAGAAACTGAATACGGCGCTGAACAAGGCGATCACCTCGCCGCAACTGAAAGAAAAGCTGGTCAAGGACGGGTTCGATCCGATTCCGTCGACGCCTGCCCAGGCCCAGGCGCGCCTGTCCCAGGAACTCGCTTCCTGGAACAAGCTGATCAAGGCCTGCGGCATCACCGCCGACTAACCCCAACAAGGCACTGAAATGAGCAAGACCCTTTATCGCAAGCTGGTGGATGCGCATACCGTCGTGCAATTGGATGCGGACAACGTCCTGCTGTACGCCGACCTGCACCTGATGAACGAGTACACCAGTCCGCAAGCCTTCGCCGGCCTCGCCGAACGCGGCTTGACGACCCTGTACCCGGGCCAGAACGTGGCGACCGTCAGCCACATCATCCCGACCCATGCGGACAAGCTGCGCATCATCGCGGACGGCGATTCCGCCCTCCAGGCAAGCAACCTCAAGCGTAACTGCGAGCGCCACGGCATCCCGCTGTTCGACACCAACGACCGGTTCCAGGGCATCGAGCACGTGATCGCGCCGGAACACGGCATGATCCGTCCCGGCATGGTGGTGATTTGCGGCGACAGCCATACGACGACCTATGGCGCGCTGGGCGCGCTCGGTTTCGGGATCGGCACCACCGAAGTCGAGCACCTGCTGGCCACGCAAACCCTGGTCTACCGCATGGCGGGCGACATGCGCATCCGCATCGACGGCGAACTGCCGCCCGGGACCACGGCCAAGGACCTGGTGCTGATGGTGATCGCCCACATCGGCGCCCAGGGTGCGCGCGGCTATGTCGTCGAATTTACCGGCTCGACCATCGCCGCGCTGAGCATCGAGGCGCGGTTTACCTTGTGCAATATGGCGGTGGAGGCAGGCGCGCGCGGCGCCCTGATCGCGCCCGACGCCACGGCCGTGCGCTATGTGCTGGACCATTGCCCCGACCTGGCCGGCGACGCGCAGATGCGCGAGCGGGCGGTCGCGCAATGGGCGCAGCTGGCTTCCGACCCGGATGCCGTCTTCGACATCGAACATCGCTTCGAGGCCGCCGGGCTGGCGCCGATCGTGACCTGGGGCACCAGTCCCGACCAGGCCATGCCGGTCACCGGCCGCGTGCCCGAAGCGCGCCACGCCTCGGACACGCGCGCGCTGCAGTACGCCGGGCTGGCCAGCGGCATGCCCCTGGCGGGCGTCGACATCCAGCACGTGTTCATCGGTTCCTGCACGAATGGCCGCATCGAAGACCTGCGCGCGGTGGCGGCAGTCGTGGGCGGCCGCAAGGTCGCGCCCGGCGTGCGCGCCATGGTCGTGCCCGGATCGGGCGCGGTGCGCGAGCAGGCCGAGCGCGAAGGCATCGCCGCGCAATTGATCGCTGCGGGATTCGAATGGCGCAAGCCCGGTTGCTCGATGTGCCTGGCCATGAACGACGACGTGCTGGCGCCCGCCATCCGCTGCGCCTCGACCACCAACCGCAATTTCGAAGGGCGCCAGGGACGCGGCGCCATCACCCACCTGATGAGCCCCGCCATGGCCGCCGCCGCCGCGGTGACCGGCAAGATCACCGACGTCCGCACCCTGCTGGAGCACGCACAATGATGCAGACCATCATCGAGGGAGTGGCCGCGCCGCTCCCGATCGCCAACCTCGACACCGACCAGATCATCCCCAAGCAATTTTTACGGGGCATCGACAAGGCCGGCCTGGATCGCGGCATCTTTTACGACCTGCGCTTCGACGCGGCCGGCGCGCCGCGCGTCGATTTCGTCCTGAACCAGCCTGGCTACGCGGGCGCGCCGATCCTGCTGGGCGGCGCCAACTTCGGCTGCGGATCGAGCCGCGAGCATGCGGTCTGGGGCTTGCAGCAATTCGGGGTGCGGGCGGTCATTGCATCGAGCTTCGGCGAGATTTTCTATTCGAACGCCATGAACAATGGCCTGATGCTCGCCACCGTGCCCGAAGAGTACATGGAATGCCTGTTCGCGCTGGCTGCCTCAAGCGGCCCGATCGAGGTGCGCGTCGACGTCGAACGGCTGGAGGTGAGCAGCGCGGCCGGCACGGCCCGCTTCACGCTCAGCGAGCGCCATCGCCGCATGTTCATGGATGGGCTCGACATGCTGGGCGCTTCCCTGCAGCACTTGCCTGCGATCCGGGAGTTCGCCGGACGTTGGCAGCAGGACCATCCGTGGCTGAAGGATGTGGCCGCAGGCGCACGCGCCAGGCTCGACCGGTTGCCGTCCTGAGGCCGGCAGGGCGGGGCATGCTATCGTATGCCCTTGCCATTGCCCTACGGCATGCCGATCCCGGCCTGCCGCGCACCATGCCTCAAGGAAGCTTTTGCAACCCATTCGACTCGATAGCGCCTGCGGCGTCACCCTCGTTCCCGTCTCCGTCGATCATGCTGCCATGCTGGCCGAACTGGTCCGGCAGGACATCGACCACCTGAATGCCTGGCTGCCGCTGGTGGCGACCCTGGACTCGGCCGAGGCGGCCGCGGCGCACCTGGGCGCTGCGGCGGAGCGCGCGGCCGCGGGCGAGGTCTTCGAGTGGCACCTGTTTATCGGCGACACCCTGTGCGGCTCGGTGCGCCTGAAAGACATCGATCACGACGACCGCAAGGCCGGCATCGGCTATTTCGTCGGCAGCCGCTTCGCCGGCAAGGGCATCGTCACCGGGGCGGTGCGGGCCGTGCTGGCCTGGAGCTTCGGGCCGCTCGGCCTGAACCGGATCGAGCTGCGCTGCGCCGCCGGCAACGAGCGCAGCGCAGGCGTTGCCGAACGGCTCGGCTTTGTGCGCGAAGGCCTGCTGCGCCAGGACGAATGCCTGCATGGCGCGTATGTCGATCATCATGTCTACGGGCTGTTGAAAGCAGAGTTCACGGCCTGAGCGCCTGGCGCCGCCTTCAACTGCGCCTGCTGCCGGAACGCCTTCGGTGTCACCCCCATCAATTTCTTGAACAGCCGGCTGAAATAGGCCGGGTCCTGGAATCCCAGTTCGTAGGCAATGCTCGACACGCCGGCCGGCACATAGGTCAGCTTGCGGCAGGCTTCCAGCATCAGCCGGTCCTGGGTGATCTCGAAGGCCGACTTGCCGGCCAGCTTCAGGCAGAGGCGGTTCAGGCGCGTCGGCGCCACGCGCATGGCGTCCGCATACTGTTTGACCTGCCATTGTTCCTTGTAATGGCGCTCGACCTCGACCCGGAAGCGGCTGAAGAGTTCGAAGTCGCCGCGCCCGGAGGTGTCGGCGATGCGGCGCTCGGCCTGCACCCGCACCAGCATCAGCAGCGCACTGCGCGCCAGCCATTCGAGCATCAATGTGTGGCCGTGGCGCGGCCAGGATGCCTCATGGATCAGGTTTTGCAGCAGCGCTTCGATGCGCGCCAACATCTCGGGCGCGGCGCCGAGGCTGACGGCCAGCGGCTGCACGAACAGCGGAGAGAAAAGGTCGCCCTCGTGGCCGGCGGCCGCGAACAGCATGTTCTGGTCGACCGTCAGCACGTAGCCGTGGGCTTCCTCCGAAAAATCGAAACCATGGGGCAGCGAGGGGTGGATGGTCAGCGCCACCGGCGCATCGCACTCCCGCAAGTCGCCGTCGATGTTCGCGCGGACCTGTCCTTCGAATAAAAAAAGTACCTGAAACAGGCCGGCATGGGTATGGGTGCCGATGTGCCAGTCATGCTTGCGGCTGCGCGTCTCGATCAGCTCGATGTGCACGGCTTCCGCATCCGTGCCCAGCGTGGCCTCGCCGTACAGGGCGAATTCGGGAACGCTGGCGGGCAGGGCGGTGGCGGGGATGGGCATGGGAAGCTTCGTTGGCTGGATGGGCGGGTGTAAAAATAGTACAAGTTTTTTCGGGTTTGATCCATTCTTATCCGCGCCTCCCGGCACTAGGATGGTGTTAACTAAAACGTATTCGGAGACACCGTCATGAAAACCCAGGTCGCCATCATCGGCGCCGGCCCGGCCGGCCTTCTGCTTTCCCACCTGCTGCACCTGCAGGGCATCGAATCGGTCGTGCTGGAAAGCCGCAGCCGCGCCGACATCGAGGCGACGATCCGCGCCGGCGTGCTCGAACAGGGCAGCATGGACATCCTCAACGAGGCTGGCGTCGGCGAACGCATGCAGCGCGAAGGGGCGCTGCACCACGGCTTCGAGTTCGCCTTCGGCGGCCAGCGCCACCGCGTCGACCTCACCGGACTGACCGGCCAGTCGATCACGGTCTATCCGCAGCACGAGGTGATCATCGACCTGGTGGCGGCGCGCCTCGCGGCCGGCGGCGACCTGCGCTTCGAGGTGAGCGAGGTGGCGCTGCACGACATCGACAGCGCGCAGCCTGCGGTTACTTTTGTCCACGGCGGCGAGGCGGGGCGCATCGACGCCGATTTCGTGATCGGGGCCGATGGCTTCCACGGCGTTTCGCGCCCGGCCTTTCCGGCGGGGACGCGCGAGGATTTCCAGCGGGTGTACCCCTTCGGCTGGTTCGGCATCCTGGTCGAATCGGCGCCTTCGTCCGACGAACTGATCTACGCCCAGCACGAGCGCGGCTTTGCCCTCGTCAGCACCCGCTCGCCGACCGTCCAGCGCCTGTATTTCCAGTGCGACCCGCACGACAAGGTCGACAACTGGTCGGACGACCGCATCTGGTCCGAGCTGCATGCGCGCCTGGAACACAACGATGGCTGGAAACTGAAGGAGGGCAAGATCTTCCAGAAGGGCATCATCGGCATGCGCAGTTTCGTGTGCGCGCCGATGCGCCACGGGCGCCTGTTCCTGGCCGGGGACGCAGCGCACATCGTGCCGCCGACCGGGGCCAAGGGCATGAACCTCGCCATTTCCGACGTGCGCATCCTGTCGCAAGCGCTGCAGTCCTTCTACCGCGGCGGCAGCGAGGAAGGGCTGAACGGGTACTCGGAAACCGCCCTGAAACGCGTCTGGCGCGCGGAATATTTCTCGTGGTGGATGACGCGGTTGCTGCATACCTTTGCCGATGCGTCTCCCTTCGAGCGCCGCATCCAGCGCGCGGAACTCGAGAACATCGTCGCCTCGCGCGCGCTGCGTACTGCGCTCGCCGAAAATTATGTGGGCGCGTTTTGAGCGGACCGGCTTTCCTGCCAGTGCATCCCGGGCCCGATTACCGGGCCCGATACGGCCGCAACCCGGCGCGGCGCCTGAAGTCGCGCGGGTCCCTGGCGGGCGCGCCAGCCGCTCAGAACGACATCGGCACCCGCACCATCAGGGTCACGTCCGGCGTATCGCGCGTCAGGCCCGCGCCGACGGCCACGCTCAGGGTCTTCTTGGCGCTGAGTCGGTAGGAGTAGCCGATCAGCAGGGTGCCGAGCTGCAGGCGCACCGAACCGGGGACGGTCACGCCGGACTGCTTGGTGCGCCCGACCGAGTTGTGGTCGTAGCCGACGCTGAACGAGGCCTTGTCGTTCAGCGCCAGGCCCATGCCGAAGTTGAAGCCGAACACGCCGCCCGGCGCGATTTCGCCGAGCGATTCTTTCTCGCCGTTCAGCACGGTGCGCGAGACGTCGCGCTTGAAGTTGTGCAGGTAGCTGAAGCTGCCGAAGAAGACGGCCGGGTCGGACGGAAGCAACCAGGTCAGGCTCGGCTGCAGCGAATGGAAGCCCGAACCGGTCGGGAGTTCCAGCGGCAGGCCGCTGCCGGTGATGTTTTCGCCGATGCAGCGGCGCTGGCAATCGGTCGTGACTTCGAACGGATCCTTGCCGGTACGCGATTTATAACGCAGGCCGGCGATGAAATACGGCTTGTCGGCGCCGCCGTCGTTGAGCTGGTAGCGTCCGGCCAGTTCGACGTCGCCGATCGCCTTGCCGCTGGTCTCGAAAACGCGCTCGACGGCGGTGCCGGTGAAGACTTCGCGGCTGACGGTGGCGTCGCTGCGGTACACGTAAGGCAGCTTGGCCTCGACCTCGAAACGGTTGGTGATGCCGCGGCGCAGCGTTGCGGTGGCGGTGGTCGTGTTGCGTTTTACTTCGCGCACGTCGATCAGGCCGATCAGCAGGGCGGGGATGACGGTATAGCCAACCAGGGCCACCCGGTTGTTCGAAGAATAGGCGTACTGGATGGCCGGCTCGAACACGTATTTTCCGCGCGGGGTCAGCACGCCCGGCTGCTCGAAGATCGGCGCGACTTCGCGCGGGCGGCTGTTGTCGCTCGGGGCGCGGCCGACGGCGGCCGTGTTGGTCGCCGCGGTGGGGGCGCTGGCCGGACCGCCGACCGGGGCGGCCGGTGCCGCAGGCTGCTGGGGCGCGTCGGTGCCGGTGCCGCGCATGCTGTCGAGCCGGGTCCCGGAGGCGGGAAGCGCCAACCCGGCGGCCAGCGGCGAACTCGTTGCCGGGTTGAGCGGCGCATTGCCGGTACCGCGCGCGCCGTCGAGCGCCGCATTCGAGACGGCGCCACCGGCGATCATAGGATCGTTCGGGCCAGCTGCGGCGGGGACGGGCGCGGCCGTGCGCGCCGTGCGCACGTCGCGCTCGAGCTCATCGATACGGGTGCGCTGGGCGTCGAGCTGCTGGCGCATCGCCTTGACCTGCTCGACCAGTTCCTCGACGGATTGTGCCTGCGCCGGAAGGGCGCAAAACGCCGCGCTGACGGCGAGGGCGCCTGCACATAAGGCCGGGATTTTCTGCATTGGTCTCTCCAAGGTGGTGGGCCGTCAGCGGGGCGCCACGGCTGTTGACAAAGCATTATTCAGACTTGTTCCAAAATTGAGCGCACGTAACATTCCGGCCGTGTTCACGGTGGCGTTGATGGAGGTCTGATTCCTGATGACCTGGTCATTCAGCGTGTTCTGGATGACGGTGCCGCCGAGCAGGTTTTGCGCATTGGCGGCCATCGTGCGCACGTCGCCGTTCTGGATCAGGCGCAGCTCGCCGACCGCCTGGGGCGAGATGCTCGCTTCGCCGCGCGCCAGTTTGCCGATGTCGCCGAGCTGCAGTTCGGTGCGCTCGACAACGTTGCCGTTGATGCTGACCAGGCGTTCGAGGCCGAGGTTGACCATCAGGCCGTCGCCCGTGAGAAAGCCGCCGCGCGCGCCGTCGAGGGTGGCGCCGTCGACCGCGTTGGCGGCATTGAATGCCGCGGAATTGTCCGCGTCGACGCGTGCCGGCGAAGGCGCATCCGGAGGGGCATCCGTGGCGGCACCGGCGTGTGCTGCCATCGACAGCAGCAGGAGCGGCAGGAAAGTCAATAACCGCATGATGAGTCCTTGCACTTAAAAATCGCCGGGGCCGAATTTCGGCAGCCCGTAGGTGGATTCCAAGGCGCGGCTGGCGCCTTCGCCGATCGGCGCACGCGGCGCATTGCGCCAGTCGGCCGCCTGATTGAAGCCGGGCTTGACGGGACCCTCGTGGATCACGAACAGGATCCGGTTGGCCCAGAGTGACTCGAAGCGCTCGCGCGCCATGAGGCGTGTGCCGCGCGAAGGGTCGCCCAGCAGGATGCGGCCATCGTCGGCCCCCTTGATCACGACGAAGTGCTGGTAGCCGTTATCGGAAATGAGGACGATGGCCGGCAGCTTCGCTTCGATCAGTTTGTCGAGGGGGAGCTGGAAGCCGTCCGCAGTGAAACCGTGGTGTTTCAGGAAGCGCTGCATGTCGAGCAGCGAAAAGCCTTCGCGCCGGATCTTTTGCTGGTCGCCGCTCAGGAACATTTCCTGGAACGCGACTTGCTCCGTCGTCGGTGTGTTGTAGTGGTGGGTCAGCAGCGTGGCCAGCGCGGCCGAGCCGCAGCTGAAGTCGTACTGCTGGCGCAGCGTGGCCTGGAAACGCAAGTCCTTCATGCTCTTGACCGGCATGCTGCCGACGCGCATGCCGTTGGGCAGCGATAGCTCGGCGGCGCCGGAGATGGCCGGGCCGAGCAGCATGGCGAGCGACCAGGCAAGCAGTGGACGTTTCATTGGAACTGCAGGTTGATGACCGTGGCGTTCTGGATCAGCACGTTGGCGCCGCTGTTCTGGATGACCACCGGAATACCGGACATGTTGGCAAACGACCCGGCGTCGATCGTGTTCGACCCGGTGGTGACGTTCGTGGCGCTGTTGTTCGCCACGTCGCCGTTGAGTTTGGTGTCGTTGAGGACGGTGTCGGCGCGGCCGCGTTCGTGATCGAGCCGGTCGGGATCGAGCGCCTGCACCGTGTCGCCACCGATGGAAAGGGTGTTGTCCTGTACCGGCGGCGCAAGCGTTGCCGGTGCCGTGAGCACCTGGGCGATGCCGTCGAGCGCCGGGAGGCCGGCCTGCGCTGGTAACGCTGCGGCCGCTACGACCGGTGCGCCGGCCGCCGGTTCGCCTGCCGCCGCGTGGCCAGTGAGGACCGCAGCGAGCGCCATGGCGCAGGCCTGCGGCAAACGCTTGCATGCAAAAATCGTGTTCATCGTGTCTCCTGGATCCGGAAATACTGCCGCGCCGGGAAGGCGCGGCAGTTCGTACTAGCTTGCTACCGGATGAACCAGCTTACGGGCCGACGGCCAGGTTGCTCTGGACGTTGACGCTTTGCTGGATCAGGGAGGAGAAGCCGTTGTTCTGGCTGACGACCATCACGCCGGCAGCCGACTGGCCCACATTGGTCATGGCGTTCGACATGTCGAAGCTGCCCGCGTCGACGGTGTTGGTACCGCCCGCGCCGCCGGTCGCCGCGCCGCCGGCGCCGCCGGTGCCGGTGCCCGCGGTGTTGGTGCCGCTCGCGCCGCCCATGCCGCCGGTGCCGGTGCCGCCAGTGCCGCCCGCACCGCCGGCGCCGGCAGTTGCCGCACCGGAGGTGGTCGAGCCGTTGGTGGCGCTGCCCGAGGTGGCCGCACCGCCGGCCGAACCCGCGCCGCCGGTGTTCGATGCAAGGCCGGTCGAGCCGCCCGCGCCACCTGCGCCTGCCGCCGCGCCCGCGCCGCCAGTCGAGGTGCCGGCCGTGGCCGAGCCGCCTGCGCCGCCGGTGCCGCTGGTGCCGGTACCCGCCGCGCCGCCGGTGCTCGACAGGGCAGCGCCCGCGCCGCCCGTGCCGCCGGTGGCCGTGCCGCCTGCGGCGCCGGTGCCTGCGGTATTCGTGCCCGCAGCACCCGAGCCTGCCGTACCGCCGCCGCCGCCGGCAGCGCCCGCGCCGCCGGCACCGCCGGCCGCGCCGCCGCCGCCCGCACCGCCCGTGCCCGTGCCTGCCGTGGCGGTATTGGTGGCGCCGGTCACGGTGCCGCCGGTGCTGCCCGAGGTGCCGCCGTCAGCAGCGCCGCTGGCGCCGCCGGTCGAATCCGGTGTCGATGCGCCGCTGCCGCTGGTGGCGACGTTGCCGCTGGCCCCGGCGCCGGCGCCGGATGCGCCGCCACGCGCCGCGGTATCGCCCGCGCTCGTCATGCCGCCGGCGCCGCCTGCGCCGCCGGATGCGCCCGCACCGCCCATGCCGCCGGCCGCACCTGCGGCGCCGTTGCCGCCGCCGCCGCCCGTTGCCGAGCCGGTCATGCCGCCGGCGCCGCCTGCACCCGCGACGCTACGGCCGGCGTTGCCGCCATTGCCGCCGTCGCCGCCAGTCGCCCCGCCGCCTGCGCCGCCGGTGCCTGCGCCGCTCATGCCGCCTGCGCCGCCGGTGCCGCCGCCGGCATTACCACTCGAGCCGCCCGCGCCGCCCCAACCGCCGGCGCCGCCCGATGCGCCGGCACCGCTGGTCGCGTTCGAGGCCTGGCCGCCCGCGCCTCCGGCACCGGCCGTTGCCGCGCCGGCAATCGCGCTGCCGGTGCCGGCGTCGCCGGTCCTGGCGTTCCCGCCGGTCGAACCCGACGCCGCCGTGCCGCCGGTGCCCGCCGCACCCGCGCCGCCGTCGCCGCGCGCATTGCCGCCCCAGCCGCCCGCACCCGCGCCGCCCGTCGCACCGGCACCGTTGGCGCCGCCCATATTGGTGGCCACGTTGCCGATGTTGTTGATTGCGTTGCCGGTCACGGTGCCGTTCAGCGTGCTGTTGGCGGTAGCGCTGGAGGTGTTGAAGGAATTCGAGAAGGTCGAGGTCGCAGTCGCGCCGTTGTTGGCGGCGACCGCACCGACGGCCGACGCATCGGCGCTGCCGCTGCTGCGGTTCTGGCCCGAACTGTCATGCGTGGAGGAGTTGTTGCCCTGGTTCGAGTTGTCGGTCGAGTTGGTCGAGGAATTGTTGCCCTGGTTCGAGTTGTCGGCGGTATTGGTCGAGGAATTGTTCCCCTGATTCGAGTTGTCGGTCGTCCGCGTCACGGTACGGGTGACAGTCGAATTATCGGAATTGTCGGTGGTCGGGTCCGTCGTCTGGGCTTGGGCATTCAAGCCGAAAGCGAGCGACAGGGCGGTAACGAGCAAAGTCTTGTTCATGCAAATTCCCCTCGGGTGTGTGGTTGAGTTCGGCCGGCGGTCGTACCAGCTGAATCTGAAGCTATGCAAGAGGAATGCCAGACGCGAATGGGCATGCTCAAATCATTGATAGCTAAGGACAATTACTCAGCTAAACGATGAAATTGCGCATGAACATTGTTATCAGGAATCTAACTATCGGGACCTGTACCGAAATCGGCACATTTGTGTGCCGTCTGGCAGAGCAGGAGGTGGACACTGTCCGCTCGGGTTGACTCGGCGGTGGCAGCCTGTGCTGAGACAGCGGGCGGAGATCCGCCCTGGTGCCGGGTTGTAGCCCCGGACGCTGCGTGTCTGGCTGATCGATATTGTGTGCCTGAGCTGGACGGGAAGGGGGCGCAAAAGGGCCTGGACGCGGCCCAGGCGTGGACAGCAGGATCCAGCGTGAGGAAGGGGAGGAAGACCTGGTGCTGCTCAGGGCCGCATGCCGTGCTTGGCGAGCAGCCGGTACATGGTCGTGCGCGAGACGCCGAGGTCGCGCGCGGCGCGGCTGACGTTCTGGCCGGTGCGGTCGAGGCAGGTGCGGATCGCGGTGCGCTCCGAACTGCAGCGCGCGTCGTCGAGCACGGCCTCGATCGGCGGTGAAGGCATGACGAGGTCGAGGTCGTCCGGCTCGATCCATTTGCCGTCGGCCATGACCAGCGCGCGCCGCACGCGGTTGATCAGCTCGCGCACATTGCCCGGCCAGCTGTGTGCGGCAATCGCCGCCAGTGCCCGGCTGCTGAAGCCTTTCAGGCGCGGCGACTTGTCGGCGGAATATTGCTGGAAGAAGTGCTCGGCCAGCTCGACGAGGTCTTCGCGGCGCTCGCGCAGCGCGGGCACGGAAACGGGCAGAACGCTGAGCCGGTAGTAGAGGTCTTCGCGGAAATCGCCACGCGCGACGGCCTGCTGCAGGTTGACGTGCGAAGCCGAGATCACGCGCACGTCGAGGGGGACGGCGCGGGTGGCGCCGAGCCGGATGATGGTCTTGTCCTGTAAAAAGCGCAGCAAATTCGCCTGCAGGTCTTTCGGCAGGTCGCCGATTTCGTCGAGGAAGAGGGTGCCGCCATTCGCCGATTCGATCAGGCCGACCTTGTCGCGCGCCGCGCCGGTAAAGGCGCCGCGCTCGTAGCCGAAGAGTTCGGAGTGGATCAGGTTGGGGGCGATGGCCCCGCAGTTGATCGGGACCAGCGGGCCCGTGGCGCGCGGCGAGTGGCGGTGGATGGCCTGGGCCGTGAGTTCCTTGCCGCTGCCGCTTTCGCCCCAGATCAGCACCGGGGCATCGACCTTGGCGACCCGCTCGACCTGGCTGCGCAGGCGCAGCATCGCATCGCAGCTGCCGATCAGGGCCGAGGGCGCGGCATCCTGGTGCTGTCGCGGACGGCGCAGCAGGGCATGTCCGTGGACGTGGCCGAGCGTGGCGGCGAGGCGGCGCGTGTCGAGCGGCAGCGTATGGTGGTCGCACAGGTAGTCGGCCACCAGGTCGCGCCAGCCCGGCGCCGCAAGGGCCTCGGCGCGAAATACCCCGATCCATTGCACGGCGCTGTGCTGGCGCAGGAAGCGCTCGACCTCGAGATAGGGACGCGAACCGATCACCTGCATCAACAGCCCGACCAGCCAGCCATCCTGGCGCAGCTCGGCACGCGCTTCGTCGACGCTGCGCACGCTGCGGATCTGCCAGTCGGGCATGTCCTCCCGCAAGCGCTCAACCGCGGTCATGTCGTCGGGCGAAATGCAGAGCAGGCGTTTCGGGACCATCCAGTCTCCTCGTGTTGGAAAAGCCATCGCGGACGAGTCCAGCCCAGCGGGATTTACCGGGGACCCTGTAACTTTGGGTAAGCATACTGCATTATTCTCGTTGCATGCCGGACAACTGAAATGGCCGTGTTGCGTTACCAACTCGGCAATATGCGGGGCTTGACTGCGCCCTGAAGCTAGTGCAGGCCGAGGAGGTCGGCGCGCGGATAGCCCCAGTGCGGCCAATCGGGCGAGCAGGGCCGCGCCGCGCCCGAATCGAGCGGCAGGGTCGAGAAATTCGGCGCACCCGCGACGCCGTAGCGGACATCGGTGGCGCTGCCCTTGGCCAGCGAAGGCGCGCGCGCAAAGCGCAGCCAGGCGTCGAAGCGGCAATCGCGTCCTTGCAGGCTGCGCAAGGCCGCGCGCGATCCGCGCTCTTCCCAGGCCCAGGCCAGCGGCGCCGGGCCCGGGGCCACGCGCACACCGCCGATCGGCGCCGGACAGGCGGCGGCCGGCGTAATGCCCGGCGCCAGGCTCAGCACGCCGCGGCGCACGCGGTAGCCATCCGGCCCCTCGCGGGTGACGGCGATCGCGCCCCAGCACAGCGGATTGGCCGGAAAGGCCGACAGCGGCAGGTCGAGGATCACCGCGGCCGGGTCGTCCCGCCCCAGCGCCGCGCGCAGTTCGCCGCGCGCCTGCCGGGCCAGCGCCCCCTGCAGCAGCACGAAGCCCAGGCACAGCGCCACCCCGGCCAGCAGCGCGGCGCGTTCCCCGGCGCGGCGCGTCACTGCCAGGGCCAGCGCCCACACGGCCGCCAGCGCCAGCAGCGAGCCCCACTGGAGGAAGCCGGCCAGCGTGAACAGCGCCGGCACCAGCAGCAGCAGTGCCAGCAGGGCGCGGCGCCAGGCGCGGCTTGCCACGTGGGCGGCCAACGGCGTGCCCAGCGCCAGCCAGAACACGGGTTCGACAATGAACACCATGTCGCCGTAATACCAGCGCGGATCGAAGGGCGCGAACGGGTGGATGCCGTAGACGTTGAGCGCGTCCATGCCCAGGTGGAGCAGCAGCCCGGCGCCGACCGCCGCCAGCAGTCCGCCGCGCGCCGCACGGCTGGTGCGCAGCAGGGCGCGCGCCGCCGGCCAGAATAGCCAGAGCACGGCCAGCAACAGCAGCGCCTGCGGCAGGGCCCACAACAGGGTATGCGTGTGGCCGCGGTGGTGCAGCAGGTAGCCGAGCGGCTCCGGGGCGAGCGGCGTCCAGGCCAGGTCGAGGTCGGGG
>Ga0308169_10003332_pt1 | contig 15758 bp, 29 predicted proteins | sample PhyBR1_2_FD_202139 | JGI IMG/M metagenome (GOLD analysis project Ga0308169, IMG submission 202139) | Phyllosphere microbial communities from UC Gill Tract Community Farm, Albany, California, United States - DLSLSB.R1 | ecosystem: Host-associated > Plants > Phyllosphere > Unclassified | place... | reverse complement strand
AATGTCCCTCGCCGACTCTGGGCTGTTACCTGCCTTGTACAACGGCCTCGCGACTCCGCCGATCTCTCCACACCACGCAAATGGTCTTGTCACCGGAACGAAACTGGCGCCTGTCACGCCCTTCCCCTCAATTCCACCCACACCTAAACCTTCCTCTCCGGACAAACCAACGCCAAACTTGCTCACACCCGACATATCCCTTCCGGTCGGCTCGCTGCTCCCCACTCAACTCCCCTTAAGACTTGTCATACCGCCAATCAACCATCCACCCGGCGCATTGTCTCACCCTGCTCCTCGCTCTGCTTTGAATGGTGTTCTCGACCATACAGACTCGCTCACGAGGGAGAAGAAGGGGAAGATGCCCGCCCTTAGCCACCTGCTGAGCGTCGGAAAAGGACGAGTCCTGTCGCTCGCCGCGGACGACAAGTACGTCTACGCAGGGTGTCAGAGCGCGGAGAACGAGATTGTGGTGCGTGCTCGCGGACTGGCCGTTGAGCGTTGCTTATCCCTAGGTGTTCTCGCGCAGCTCGTTGCAGCCCATGTTCCGCCTGCTTGGACACCAAGGTTCAGTGCTGGGGTTGATGGTCGTCGAGGAGAAGCGGTGGCTCGTCAGCTCGAGCAGTGCGGGCGACATACGGGTGAGCTCTGTCGCGAATGACGCTGAAGCAGCTAACGGGCAGATCTGGAGCACAAACACCCTTCAACCGATATACATCATTCACCCGTGCGACGACACCGCCGGGGACATATACTCTCTTGCATGGGACAATCGCGAGGGCGGTACACTCTACCTTGGTCAGCTAGTGTCCTTGTAAACTTCACAAGAGCTGACTCGCAGGATCTCAGTCAGCCACTATCGAATGGGTCAACTTCTCCGAGCCCTCTTCGTCATCGCGTCCACCGCGCACACGCAAGCCGTCCCTCCCAACCGTCAGCGCAAGCAAGACCGTTCCCGTGTCCGGCGCCAACGGCGACGCGTCCGACTCGCCTGAGCCGAAACGCCCTGCACTGCGCACGGGGCGATACAAGCCCCACTCATTCTTCGACAACCCACCCACAGCGAGCTCCACCAGCGGGGCCAACACTCCTCGGTGCTCCCACCCCGGCTCAGCCCACGCGAGCGGGAGCAAGAAGCACTGTTTTTCGGCGTCCGATCTGGCCAAACTTCAAGAGCCGCGCTCCCCGTCCACGCCTTCCGCCTTCGCCTCGGCGCCCGCGTCTGATTCTGGGGTGATGGAAATCGAGATCACCGTCGAGTCCCGCCTTGCCTTCGCGCACTATGGGTACATCTACGCCCTCGCCACCGTATCGCGCCCGGACGGGTCCGTGTGGCTCATATCGGGCTCGGGGGACTGCGACGTAAAGATCTGGCTGGCCCACCCGCAAGGCGGTCTGCAGCTCATACGTCATTTCACCGGTCTGCAGGGCGCGGTCCACTCGTTCGCAGTGCGGGACTCGTTGTTATATGCGGGTCAGCAAGATGGGGAGATCAAAGTCTGGGACCTGGAAACTAGCGCGTGCATACGTAGTATCCAGGCGCACGAGGCCGATGTGTTGACGATGAGCGTACTCGGGCAGGATGTGTACACCGCGGCGGCGGATGGGCAGGTACTTCGCGTAGATGAGAGGTTCGACTGCACGGCGTCGTGGAGGGCGCACTCGGGGATTATCCTGAGCTCGACGCTGGTGGATGGGAAAGAGAAGGGGAGGTGGGAGTTGATCACGGCGGGGAATGACTCGTACATTAAGGTGAGTAGGGTGTTCACTCATCAAACATCGTCTTGAAGGAGGGTTTGAGCTAATTCCAGATCTGGACGATTGATCTCCCTCGTTTCGCAGGGAAGGATGAGGTTTATGTCGAGGGCGAAGGAGACGTGATGCTGTACGCGCTTTCGAAGCTCATCGCCGTGCCGACCGTCAGTGACGAGTATCATCGAGAGAGGTCAGCTAGCGTGCATGACGCGAGATGTCCTTCGAAGCTGACAAGCAGTTGTCGGCAGGGTGCGCACCTGTTGAAGAAGATTCTGCAACAGCTTGGTGCGGTGTCTGAGGTGGTCAGCTACCGCGTTTAACGGAGGCTTGAGCTTACGTACAGCTCTCAGGCGAGCAGGGCCGCAATCCGCTCGTACTTGCCACATTTTCCGGGCGGGATATCGGCAAGCCGAGAAAGAGGCTGTTATTCTATGGTGAGCGTTGATAGCGGCATATGGTTCATCAGGCATCTGACAAGCAGGCCACTACGATGTTCAGCCGGCACACGAGTCCAAGTGGGAGACAAATCCCTGGACATTGTCCGGACGTAATGGGTCAGCTTTCCATATCAGTTTGGGTCATCAAACTGACGACAAGCTACCTGTACGGCCGAGGAGTGAGCGACAACAAGGGCCCGATTTTGGCTGTTGCATGTGCGGCTGCGGCACTCCGGCAGCGGCGAGAGCTCGACGTCGATCTGGTTATGCTCATCGAGGGAGAGGAAGAGGCTGGAAGTAGGGGTTTCGCGTCGACCGTGCGCAAGCACAAGGTGGGTCACATTCGTGTACGGAAGAGTGGTGCGTCTAGGCTAATATACAGGAGACGATCGGACACATCGACGCTGTCCTGCTCTCGAACTCGACCTGGATCGACGAGGAAGACCCGTGTGTGGTGTTCGGCATGCGGGGTGTCATCTACGCCAACTTGTGCATCTCTTCCGAGGGCGACGATGCGCATTCGGGTGTCGATGGAGGAGCGGTCCCGGAACCAATGTTCGATATGGTCAAGGTCCTGGATGCCATTTCCGACCGGCACGGGGTGAACGTGCCCGGTTTCTGTGGGTTGTGCAGTCGAGGTCTGTCTCGTGGAGCTGACAGGCACAGACGACTCGGTATCACAGAAGACCCCGGAGGAGATGGCGATCTTGCAACAAGTCTCCGAAGCCTGCGGTCGACCAGTCGAAGAGCTCGTCAAAGTCTGGAGGGAACCATCCTTCTCCATCGCGAATATCGTCAGCTCCGGCGCGGTCAACAAGACGGTCATCCCAAGAAAGGTCTCAGCGGACATCAGCATCCGTATAGTCCCCGACCAGGTCAGCTGCCCCGGAATAGTCCACCCGAAGCTGACGTATAGGACCTCAAAACGATCACGAGCTCGCTTGTCGACTTCTGTAAAGCCACATACGCTGCGCTCGGCTCGTCCAACAAGTTTGAGGTGCGTGTCCATCGGTTCAGATGCAAGCCGGGAGGCCGTCGGCTGACGCCAGATCAACGTGACGCACTCGGCGTCGTGGTGGCTTACATCACTTGATTCGCCGTACTTCCGAGAGCTTGAGTCGGCGGTGGAAGACGTATGGGGCGTGAAGCCGCTCAAGATTCGAGAAGGCGGTACGGTACCGACTATTTTCTGGTTGGAGCAGGAGTTTGGGGCGCCTTGTGTGCATCTCCCGCTAGGGCAGGTGAGTTGGCGTCAGGATTGGCGCGGGTGGGAGGGATTGGAAGGATTGTGAGCGTCACTGACTGGCAGGCGTCGGATGCGGGGCATCTGGCGAATGAGCGGATGAGGCTCTTGAACTTGAGGTGAGTTGCGAATGGCCATTCCCATGTTGGACACGATGCTGACGTCAGGAACGGGAAGAGGGTGGTCGAGTCATACCTGGCCAGGTTGTCCGCCATCTAGGGTGGAGGCCGTCCGTGGGGAGGGCGTCTGCGAACGGGCAAGGGAAGGGAGAGGAGGCGAGGATCGGAGCGGACCGTGTGCATAGTTTGGGCATGTGCGACTCGCCTCGCATGGCATATATCCTTGTTTGCACGTCCCACTTGCTCATGCGATGGTACATAGCCATAGACCGCCGAATCATCATGCATGGCATAGTGTTTGTGTGCGGGTTGCGTGAAGCACGTGTCGAATTGAGCGATCAGAGAGCAGACATCATGCGCAAGACGTCGCTCTGAGAAAGAGGGAATCAGAACAACCATGACCCGGCGATGTACCGCGACACGGAGAGCACCGGGACACATAATATGATGCTTTGTCTGATGCATATGATACAACACCGTCTGCTGCCCCTCACGCTGCATACTGCCCGAGATGCGCCGTGTAGCACGGATAGCGCCCCTTCACGTCCGCTCACGTCCGCTCACCTCCGCGCGACACCCACCCGCTGAGCCAAGGACGGCACCGCCGGAGCCTGGCCTTTCCATGCGCCCGCCCGAGCCCGCGCAGCCGCTCGGGCCTGTTCGTCCTGCTGCGCGAGGGTGATGATCGACGCAGAAGGGTCCGCAGCGAGGATCGTATCCGAGTACAGCTTCCTGAGTGTCAGCGGGGTCTCTCCGCGTGGTGGCTGCGCAGCGCATTGCGATGGCTGCCCTCCACCGGACGCCCACCCTTGCTCACACTACACGCAGTGATCAACTCACGAGCTGCTGGGCGGGACGACGAGCTCCTGCCGAGCGGGCTGCGCATAGCTCTGCACCGGCGTCGGGGCTTGGGCCGAACTCGACCGCGCGCCGTTCCGGCCCAGACGGTCCGCTAGACCTCGTGCTGGTTGTATGATGGACACGGCGAGGGCGTTCCCGTCCGCGACGACGCCGTTGTATTGCGCGACGATCGCTTCGGCCGCCGAGAGAGATTCGAGCTCGATCTCGATCGTGACGAGCACGGCGGAGGGAGACGAGGTCGTGCGGGCGTTTGATATTGGGGCGGGAGCGAATGCGTGCTGGGGTCAGCGGCGTTCCTAGGCTTGCGCACTTGGCACATCGCACTCCGCTCGCAACCCAAGACTTACTATGACATCCGTCGTGGTCGTCCCCTGCGCGAGATTCTCCACCCTCACCCACGTCACTCCCCTCGAAGCGCCCATGATGCTGACGCCCGTGCTCGGACTGTCCACCGATGTCCGAGCAGGCTCGTCCCACACCGGCGGTCTCCTCGAGTCGTGTCCGTGTCCGTCGTAGCCCAGCAGCTCCACCCCGCGACCCCCATTACGAGCGGCCGTCCCACCACTGACGGCTCGGACATTGCTCCTCCGTGGCTCTCGCACACCCAAGGCGGCATTGATCCCGCTGTCCACCAGCCGTCCCTTGCTCGTGCTGCCCGCACCCCTCCTGTTCCGACTCGGGCCCGCGGCGCTATTCGACGGGAGGAGCTCTACGCCGGCGTTGGCGTTCGATGGGTTGATGGGCGGCTTGTCCCCGAATCCGTGCAGTTTCGACCCCGATCCCTCGGCAGGCAGCAGCTCTTTGCCCTTTCCCCCGTTGATGCGGTCCAAGAGAGATTGGCCGGCCTTGGACGGGCCCGACGAGCCTGTCAAACGCGATGCGAGGGAGGGGTGGGTGGACTGGTGTAGGTCGTGCGTCCATGCGCCGTCGGAGTTGCCTTTGTGCGGGCGGGCGTCTCGCTGCCGTCAGCCGGGCTGGGAGGTGGACGAGGTGGTATGTACCGAGTACGGCTTGTTCTGCCTCGCCATTGTGCGTGAGCGATGTAATGTCGATCAAAGTCGAGTGCTCGCTCGACGCGAAGCAATAACAAGTGACAGCAACGAAGACGCGCCTCGGCGTTACGTCATCTGTTATTATAATCCCGACGAGTGAGGCACTTTGTTTCGATGACGGCCATTGAACCAACGACGACGGGACACACACACCCGCATACGGGGACAGACAAGCATATCCCATGCAAGGTAATAACAACTCGACTCTGACCATTCCCCTCATAGATCACCCTCTATCCACCCACACAAACACACATCAAGTCTATACACCATGGGCGGAGCAGGTGAGCTGAGAGGAACACGACAGGTCCTGTTCCACAGCAGCTCACGAGCAGGCTGGCTATTCCTCTTTGCGGTCCTCATGGCCGCCGTGCTGCTGTTCACAATGGTCTTCTTCGTGCGTGTCGCATGCATGCGTATTTATGAGTGCACTGACCGTAGATCATCATGTTCTCGGATCTCGAATGCGGTGTGTCGGGATGCAGAGCAGCAGGGAAGACGCATGGGAATGCTGACGTGCAGATTACATCAACCCCATTGACCTGTGCAACAAGCTGAACCAAGTACGTCTCGGTCGCGCGACCACTGCCCTATCTCGCACGAATGCGCCAAACATGCGGCTGTGATGGCGCCGATGGCCCCTGGCGGGGTCTACAGCGCTGACCCCAGTTCGTCCTCCCCGAGATGATCGCCCACGCCTTCCTCACGCTCCTGTTCCTGCTTTCCGGCCAATGGCTGGCGTTCCTACTCAACGCACCGCTGGTGGGATACAACGTCAACAAGTGAGTACCGCCCACCCTCGACCGCCATCCCTCATCTACACTGTGCAGACCTGGCGGGCTGGCTCACCGCTCCTCCCATGCCGGGACCTCAGCTAACATCCAGGATCCTGAGCAAGAACCACATGTACGACGCGACCGAGATCTTCCGTACGCTGTCCGGCCACAAGAAGGAGAGCTTCATCAAGCTCGGGTTCTACCTCGTCTCGTTCTTCTACTACCTGTACCGGTGAGTCTGGTCCCGACGCGGACTGAATGATGGCTGATGGTAGAATGATCCTTGCTCTCATCTCCGGTTAGCTGATCGAACTCGATGGCCGGCCCGAGCTGATGTGTAGAGTCGGATTGATTCGCGGCTTACAGGACGCGTGCGGGACGCGGGGGATGGATGGATGACGATGCGAACGGGGACAAGTGGTGGATGTTCCACGCGCTGGAATAGACCCTGGAACGTGTTGTTGGCGGGATCAGAAGGTGTGACGATTTGCTCGCAGTGGCGTGACGTCGCCGCTGGCTTGACGAGACATAGACTTGGGCGGCGGAGGAGGTCGGATGAGACGCGCATGGCTCGGAGGACGATGTCGAGGTGTTGGACTGAGATGATGGCAAAGACGGAGAAGAGGGATTGGTGAAGGCGAATCGCGCATCGGTTTCCCTCATGTCGATACACAATAATGCAGCGCGAGTCATACACGTCGGGATGGCTCGGTTGCAAAGGTTGCATGCGCAATTGGCCGGTGGCAGATGTGCGAGTAGGTGGGAAAAGGTGCGGTTCGAAAGGACGGTCGACGCTGTCTTCGAGGCGAAGGTCAAAGAAATTGTCGCCCACATATCCAAGGGCGTCTCGGTCGAGGCGGGCATTGCTCGTCTGCCCCACGGCGCACTCTACGCCCGGCATAGATATAGCGATGCATGCGGCGAGGAAGCGCTGCACTGGTGTCGCGTGCTTGTAGCCAGCTCGGCCTCGGTCAAATCCGACGAGCTGGTCTTGTACCGGACCCTCCGAGTTCCGACCACTATCGGTCCCCCGCGATCACTCTCACGGCCATCTCTCGATAAGTACCTCGGCGAAAGCTCATCGTATCGTCCATCCGCCTCTCTGGCACACTGCCACTGCCTCATTGAACATGTCGTCTTTCCCGCAGAAGTTCAAGAGCACTGTCTCGCACTGGCAAGCGACGGTATGTGCCGTCTCTTCGTCGACGGACCGCCCTATCCCAGCGCGATACGGCGCACCCGCTCGAGCCTGCTGACGAGGTGCTGACAGACAGAATAGAGGACTTGATACGCTGTACAATCATGGCCGGGATGCGGCTCTGCCGTCTGGCGAGGTCGACTACGTGATCATCGGCGCGGGCATGACTGGTGAGTTGGCCGAGAATCAAGCCATGCCCAGTACGGGCGGCGACCGGTCGCGGGTCTTGGGCCTCGCGTCCCATGCTTCCGGCTGCGGTGGACATCGCCAGACTGACCGACTCCAGGCGTATCGCTCGCATACGCGCTCTCTCGACAAGGTGTCGCGCCCAACGCCAAGATCGTTCTCCTCGAAGCGAAGGACGTCGCCTCTGGGGCGTGTGAGTGTTCTTCTTGTTCTGGCACCATTGTCTGTGAATGCTTTTTGGGACTCAACTCACGACCAGCCGGCCGCAACGGCGGCCACGTCGCCCCCTGGTCCTTTGCCAACTTTGCCCGTATCATCCGCCCCTACGCGAAGGGTGGCGGAGACGTGTCGCACGAAGAGGGCTTGAACGTCTTGCAGCTCGAGCGGGACAACTTGGCGTATGTTAGCGAGACGGTTGAGCGGGAGGGGTGGGTGGTCGACTTCTGGAAGGGCGAGAAGATCGAGGGTGAGCTCGAGTCTGAAGCCCCGTCCTGCCCGTGTGCTGCGTCCTGGCCAGAAGCGGATCGGGCTCGGGGTTAAGCGGCCACACATGGCAAACCAGGGGACGGGACTGTAGAGTGCTGACTGCAGTATCCGTGTCGGACAAGGAAGCGGCGTTCATGCGCGAGGCGTATGCTACGTGGCTTGACGCGCTGGGCAAGAGCGACAAGTACAAGAACAGCAAGCCCGACTGGGTGTGGATCGACGATGTCAAAGAGGCCGAGAAGGTGCGTGTTGCCCAGCGTGGCATGGCCGGGCCGGATCCCTCCCCTCCCTTCCATGCCCGCCGTGCCGCATGATTGGGGGCCCGCGCCCCACACCTGCCGACGCCAGATCTCCCGGATTAAGAACACCAAGGGCGTCTCGCGCGGTCCGGCGGGCTCGATCCACCCGCACAAGCTCGCCACGCACTTCCTCAAGGCCGCTATGGCATCGGGGCAGGTGGACTTTTACTCCTGGGCTCCGGTGAAGCACTTCACCGAGCGCAAAGACGGCCAAGGATGGGATGTCGAAGTGATTAATCGAGGGACTATCAAGGCCAAGCAGGTCATTGTGTGCACGAATGCGCATACGAGGCATTTGTTCCCTGGCCAGGCGATCGATAAACAGTGAGTCGTCGGGGCGGTCGTCCATGCTTGTCCTTCGTCCTGGGCAGCCTGCCCGTGTGATATGATCGTGGACCAGGTGGTGGCCGCACATCAGATTCCGCCCTGCACACGTCCTCGCAATTCTTGCCTTGATCAGACCGCTGACCGCAGCCTGACGCCATACCAAGCCCAAGCGGCGAACATCACGCCCACTCCCGCCTTCTCCGGCCCCTCCGCCCTGAAGCACACGATCGTAGCGGAAGACGGGCCGTACCTTATCCAGACGCCGCACGCAGGGATCGTCATGGGCATAGGAGAGGACACGTCCATCCGTCTCGGGCTCGCTGCGAAGAAGGACATCTACGAGGTGACGGACGATAGCTACGTCAAGCCCGAGCTGCGGCAGTGTAAGTCGCGCCGCGGCACGCACACCCGTCGAGCTTGTTCTAGGCGATGAACAGTAGTCTTCACGAACTTGGCTGACGACAGGGCTGGAGGAGTACTGTAAGAAGAACTTTAATGGCTGGGGTGAGGAGGCCCCGGGCGAGGGTGCCCTCCGTATTTGGAGCGGGATCATCTGCGCCTCGAGGGACATGCTCCCGCTCGTGGGCGAAGTGCCGAACAAGAAGGGCTTATGGGTGGCCGTCGGCTTCCATGGTGAGTGCGAGGACGGCTTTGCAGCAGCTACGGCCCTCGCCGGATCCTCGCCAGCCGAGGTTGCATGAACGCCCGGCTGACCCGCAGGACACGGCATGGCCCGGATCCCGCAGACGACCCGCTGCCTCGCGCAGATCATCACCTCGGGTAAATGGGACGACCGCCTGCCGATCTCGTTCAAGATCTCGACGGAGCGGCTCGACAAGGCGCAGACGTCCCCGCCGTTCATCACCGAGTCTGAACGCGCCGGCTCGAGCTGGAAGAGCCTGTTTGGCGGGGCGAAGGACGAGGTGCCCAGTCTGGTCAGGTAGGCGCCGCGTCAATCGGTGATGAGGTGGCCTGCGGTGAGTCGCATCCTGGCCCCCCGACCCGCGCCGACTCTGGTGCGCTTTGTTTCAGTCCCGGCGTGAGAGCGACCGCATGTCAGGCGGGAAAATTGTATACATGGCGAAAAGAGTTGTACATACATCTAGAAAATGCAACGCTGTGCAAGAGTGTGATAGCAAGGTATAATTGAGCAGCTACCCTTTCTTCGTCCAGCCAACCCTGTCCCAGTCCGACGTGATATATGGCGCGCCGCGTCCTGCGTGCGTTATCCGGCCCACGCCATTGTCTCCCCTCCCAAGGCTCGTGCCCTCTTCCAGCTCACGAAGCCCAGAGGATGCAACGGTACCCTTGTCGCGACGGTAACCCTTAGTCCAGGTCCATCCCGCCCGCCTCGCGCTGCAGCTTCTCAACCCCGCCCGCCTTCTTGATCATCCGCTTGATCTCCCCCTGCGTCTTCTGCCACACATTGAGCTTCAAGTCCGTAGCCATCGCCGCGACGTCGTCCCCGTGCTTCTGGACGAGGTGGTGCAGCCAAGTCTTCTCGGACACCGATGTGTGACGCTTGACAGGGGCGGATGTCGCCGCGAGGGCTTCGAGGGCTGGTGTCAGTGACGGCCGAGACGGGACGGGTGTGAGGTTGGCTGGGCGGGAAGGGGAAGAGGTCGACGGGACCCGGGAGGCGACAGAGAGATTGGGAGGGCTGCGGGCGATCAGGCCGAAATTTGCGGCAAACTGACGCGCCAAATCGGTGAAGTCAAAAGGTGACAGGACATAAAGCCTGCCAACTACCAGGTCCCGCACGACGAAGAAGCGGCTCAAAAAGGAGCATGAGAGGGGGTGAAGGGAGGAATAATTGGGCGAAAGGTGCCATGCGTACAGTGACACCGGGCCAGAGGTCACACCACCACACCGCACCACCCCCAACGACTGGCGTGCAACTCACATCGTACCACGTCCGTCTTGGCCTCAACCTTCCTCTCCTCCTCCTTCCCCTCCTGGCCAGCCAGCTCGCTCCGACCCGCGCCTGCCTCGGGCTCGTCGTCTTCCGGCAGTATTATATCAATCACGTTCCCCTCCTCGTCCCGGATGATGCGCCCATATCCCACCACCGCTGACTTCGGGATCTCCGCGTCGCCGTCGGTCGCTGCTTCGCCTGAGCTCGGCAGGAATGGGAGCTTCACGCGCTGAGACCGGGAGGAGGAGGCGTTTTGAGGGAGGGGGATGGAGGGGAGGAGGCCGAGTGCGGCGTAGCTGGAGTCAGCGGGTGTTGCAGAATACAGGTCCCAGTCGTTGTCGGCGGGCGTCTCGCGTCAGGTTGTCGGCATTCTGGGCGCAGCAGACCAGCCTCAACCGGGGACACCGTTTTACGGAGAGACTTGAGTGTGGTGTTCAAGAAGAGGGAGAAAAGTAGGACGCAACGCTCACTTCTGGAAGACCGTCTTCTTCTTGTCCCATTGGCCCTGCAACACCTCGGGCCCCTTCAGAGGTGGAGCGCGCCGCGCCTTTTGGTGCATTCGGCGCTTCATGTTGAGCGACGGCTTGGTCGTCTTGGACGATCGCGCCTTGTTGCGTTGACGGGGGTTGGCCATGCTGAAAACGGGCTGATGAATGTGAACGGCTGGGGTGTAGGATGATGTGAAGATATGCAGTGTGTATCCCGGGTCGGGTTGAAAATTCTGAAACGTCACGGATCGTCCTCGGTCAAGACCGAGCAGCCGCGCACGCCGCCAGGTGTCGATCCCCTCATTTCTGACTCCAAGGCCGAATTACGTCGTTGACTTCGTCAGAGAAATACATGCACAGCAGCTGAATACAGGAGCAGCTCGTGTGGTCGGCCATCAGACCATATGCACTTATGTGACACGTCGCCAGAAGGTCGCATTACGCCCTGCATCAACAGCTCGCTCACCATCGGCGATCACCGTTGCATCTGATATGGTGCGGGATGAGTGTATCACAAAAGAATAAAAGTCGCCATCAGGTCTGCAGGCGCGAGCACTGTCGATTGTTGAAATGACCGCGCTGTTTGTTTATCTGCATCCTCTTCGCTGGATGGCCCGGACTGACCAGCTCACATCATTCCCTGTCGCGGACAGCGAGGAAAGACTGGGCAAGACGCTTGGTGTCCGTTGATGGACGAGCTGAAACACGCGGATATGGCCCTTATTGTTTGATGCTTCCAGTCAGGCACATGGGCCATGATCGCTCGGCGCCGCAAGGGGGGAACCTGAGGAGCACAGCCTCTCGGGGACTTCCAGCAGATCAATCACATCCTGTGCCCATCAAGACCATCACGACAAACAACCCGACCTCATCCAACAGGATCACCACTCCCAAACAAAGCGTTCCACACATACGCCAAAAGTCGCCTTGAAATGTCTACCTGTTGGCGACGAGATCTTCGCTAGACCTGTTCGCAGATTCCCGAAAGAGCCCAAAGTCTGTCCAAGTGAGTTTGAGCCGTGTCTCCGGGGCGACGAGCCGATGACACCTTGGCTTCGTGATGCTGACGAGAAGCTTGACGACATGGCAGACGGTTCCAGGGCCGACAGACGGCCTACTCCTCCGCGGATGGATCTGACCGAGGAGAGGACCCCATTCAGCGTCTACAACCCGCGGGCGCTTTTCAAAGACTGCAAATTCTTCATACAAGCTCCCGGCCGGGATGATCCACACGAGGAGATGGTATTCTCCGAGCTCCGGTCAACGATCAAGGTGAGTCGAGAGTCGCTCTGGGCTCCTCCAGGTCTCATCGATCCGCCCCAGCGTCCCCTGGGCTGAGACTGATCGACAGGAGCACGGCGGCACCTTTTCTCACCTACCACATCGACGCGTCACACACATTCTTCTACCGTTCCTAGATGATTTGACCGAGGATGAGGATGAGGATGATCCCACTGGCTACGAGATCGAATATCGGGATGCCTGCGCCTACACGTTCCCCGAGAACGAGTTGAACGACAAGAAGAGCTGGGAATGGACACCCGAGCATCTGGTTCGGCACTTCTCAAGGAACGCCTACGCCGACCCACCACATTTGGTCAAATACGGTGACCAGGTCACCGCACTGGTACCACAGGCGAGTCTCAAGGCCAAGCCTGTCCTTCACGCCTCCTGGATCCAGCGATGCGTCGCTGCAAAGACCCTCGTCGGGGAAGGGGATGATCAGTGGGGAGGCTGTCTGATTCGGTTCGTACCCTCTTTGGTCGGACAGAGATTCACATGTCGATCGCAGACTGACCACGCAGTGCGCGGTACCCCGTTGCGGAGCGGCGTCGACTGCTAGCCTTGCACCTCGCCGAGACAGATGCGAAGATGCAAAGCCTCACGCAAAGTACGGACGCGCTGTTGAATATCCTCGGTCCCGGGCATCCGCAACGACCCCTGCAGTCTGCGCCTTACCCCTCAGCCGACCACGCATCCATTCTGTCCCCACTTCCGACGGCACCGCATCCTTTGTTTCCGGGGATCACCAGGAATCAAGAAGCGCGACAAGCTACCACCGCGGGCGACGGTACCACCGCACCGTGACTGCTCCGGGGTTCAAGCTGGTCGGCGGTCGGGAGAACGAGGCCAGCTCGTCACAAGCAGGCACCCTTGAACGTCCTTCGCTTAGGCCGTCAGCTTTGAGTCTTGCGTCTTCGACCTCGAGTACGTCTCCTCCCGCGTTCAAGTTGGCCAGCGCCGCGCAAGGCCGGTCGGGCACTCCGCCGCTCCGCGCACTTAGGCCTGCGCTTAAACGGGCCCTTCCTCCACCCGTCTGCCCATCACGTCCAAGTGTCCGCGCTCACGACTCCCCCGAGACAGCCTCGATCGTCCGCCTCCAGACGGCCCCGTTGAGGACTGTGCGGCTTGGAGAAACGCCCCGGACACCGGGCAAGAAGAGAGTCGTCTTCGAGGACCCGATAGGAGGCTACCAGCCAGGAGATGGCACTCCGCCTCGAGCCGCGGTCGTCTTCGGCACTGTAACGCTTCGTAACTCGACGAACATCACCCATGAGCCGTTGGCGTTGAAGAGGTGAGTTATGGTGCCAGTTCAATTTTCCACCCGGTTGGGCTAAGTATCCAGACGAGTCGAGCCCCGAAAGCGGATTTCCGTCAAGTCGGAACCCGATACCGAGCCGCCTCAAAAGAAGCGTAGGACACCGCGTGGCGTATCGAATGCCGGAGACTCCTCCAGACGTGCTACCGCACCGTTCCGCTCGAACTTCAATGTGTCACAATACGACGAGCCAGACAGTGACGATGAGGCTTCGAGTCCTTCTGCGCAGCAGAGCCGTCAGAAGATCTTGGAGCAGTTCGAGCAAGCCATGGTGGAGGTGACGGCTCGCGACCGGGCTCCTTTACGCTGCTTGGTGGAAGAGATACTGCGCACAGGGGTGTACCAGGGCAGCCAAAACCTGTATAAGGCTTGTGATACGAAGGTGCGCCTATCTCTCACCGGGACCACGGAAGTGCGGTGTAGCTGATTTGCAGCATCGTAGCAAGACAAGATACGCAGCGTTGATGCAGAAGCATAAGAGTTTGATCATGAGTCGTTTAGCCGTGGGCTGACAGAGGCATGGCTGGCCACAGAGGGAGCTAGCGAAATGAAGAAGGCAGGCAGACGAAGTGCGAAGCGCAACTAAGGATCTTGAACAGACCATGCATATCTTGCCACAAAGTCCGGTTCACGTCTTGGCCATCTCACCCGGGCATGGTCATCGCGCCCAGGCGATCTGGAGCGGTGGGGCACGAGCTCCAGGTCTGAATTGCGGCACGTGCGCCGTCCCCGTTGCAGCAGACAAACTCCGCAGACTTGATATCGCAGGGCTCGCCAAGCTCCCATCCAGGCCGAGAGCGCTCGAGGCAGTCTCAAGAGCGGTCTTGATAACAGCACTCCCGGCCCGCCAACCGAATCTCCCAAGACCGCAAGCGACGGAGCTGGTGGTGTCGAGTGCCCACTTTGCGGCCTTTGCAGTGGATCCAGCCCTGCGGGGGGCGAATAGACTGAGCGTTTCCGCTCCCGACCAGTTCCTGCCGTCAGCCTAGTATTCCCCACACCGCCAGAGTCGTCGTATCGGAAATGGACTCACGGTTGGCCGTTCAAGGTCGGAGGCGGCTGCCAGAGGCCATTGATGACCGTCAATGACGGCTCAGTCTCCTTGACTCCAGCACCTCGGAGCTCCTGGCCGATATGATACAAGGCATCTGCAGCAGCAAGGGTCCGGAGGGACAATGTAGCACGGACTGTCTCGCTGGCATCTTCGTTCAGAGCGGCGCAGATGGCATCGTAATCGCCGAGCTGTCGCAGTTGGGTGTCGAAGCGGTTCACTTGGTCCCGTGTGAGGTAATGTGCCACGGTGTCCTTCAGTGAGGCGTCCTGGCTCAAGCCCATGAATGTATGGAGGTCGCAGGTCGATGTCCGGCGTAAACCCACCGGGTCACGTTCTGGGAACCACAGCTGGCTGATGGGGGAGACTTCCGATGGTTGCGGCGCAGTTGCGAGCGAGAACGATTGTAAGGACGGCGCCGTTTGCGGCCGGATGATTTGAGAAACGGACGAGGCCATGGCTGAGATAAGAGACGACGGGAAGGTAGAAATTGGCCGTCGGATTCTTGAGGGCATCAGAATCGTTGGTGAGGGAGCAGGTCAGTGGCGTGCAAAGCTCGTTGTCATTCCACCGTCACAAAGGAGGGCTGGCAATGGAACAACGTCATAAGTCCATCACTGAAGTAAAGACGAAACATCCTGACCCCGTGAAGGCAGGACATGCGCTCAAAGCCAAGCGTGCCCGACTCGACTGGCAGAATCTTGAGCCATGCAAACACGCCTAAGATTATGCTAATAATCGAGGTTCAACGCATCGCAGGTCTTTCATCTATTTGTATGAGACTGTCGAAAGTGCATGTCGCGTCGAAGCATGAACCGGGAACCAGGTTTGGTGGCTGCCAGGGAGGGCAGCGACACCTGGCTATCGCCGGACATCATACTGCCCAGGGTAGACTGTGCCTCCGTTGTGTACTTTCGATGCGTGCGACACCCTGTGGCCCAGCTCGACAGGCTCGGCGGTGAACGGTCC
>Ga0308169_10003331_pt1 | contig 15759 bp, 21 predicted proteins | sample PhyBR1_2_FD_202139 | JGI IMG/M metagenome (GOLD analysis project Ga0308169, IMG submission 202139) | Phyllosphere microbial communities from UC Gill Tract Community Farm, Albany, California, United States - DLSLSB.R1 | ecosystem: Host-associated > Plants > Phyllosphere > Unclassified | place... | reverse complement strand
CCTGCCACGAGCCCGGACCTGACGCCCCCCCTCCCTCCTCACAGTCCACCCGATGAAGCCGCACCGCATCAAGATGGCTCACAACCTCGTCACCAACTACGGCCTCGACAAGCACATGGACGTCCTCGTGCGTCCCCTCTCTCTCTCTTCCCTCGCCCTCGTCGCGCTCGAGAGCTGACCCTGGTCCTGTCCCTCCTTGCAGCGCCCCGACCGGTGCACCCCTCACGAGATGACGCGCTTCCACACCGACGAGTACATCGACTGCCTCGCCCGCGTCTCGCCAGAAACCTTCGACGACATCACCGGCCACGGCCAGCGCTTCCTCATCGGCGAGGACTGCCCGGCCTTCGAGGGCCTGTTCGAGTTCTGCTCCATCTCGGCTGGCGGCTCCCTCAGCGCCGCCCGCCGTCTGATCGACGCCAAGGCCGACATCGCCGTCAACTGGGCCGGCGGCCTCCACCACGCCAAGAAGCGCGAGGCGTCGGGCTTCTGCTACATCAACGACATCGTCCTCGCCATCCTCGAGCTCCTGCGGTACCACTCGCGCGTCCTGTACATCGACATCGACGTCCACCACGGCGACGGCGTCGAGGAGGCCTTCTACACGACCGACCGCGTCATGACGGCCTCGTTCCACAAGTTCGGCGACTTCTTCCCCGGCACGGGCGCCGAGGGCGACAAGGGCAAGGGGCGCGGCAAGGGCTACGCCGTCAACTACCCGCTCAAGGACGGCATCGACGACGACAGCTACCGCAGCGTGTTCCGCCCCGTCCTGCAGCACATCATGGACTGGTACCGCCCGGGCGCCGTCGTCCTCCAGTGCGGCGCCGACTCGCTCGCGAGCGACAAGCTCGGCTCGTTCAACCTGAGCATGTCGGGCCACGCCCAGTGCGTCGCCTTCATGCGCACCTTCAACGTTCCCATGATCATCGTCGGCGGCGGCGGCTACACGATCCGCAACGTCGCGCGCACGTGGGCGTTCGAGACGGGCTTGGCGTGCGGCGTCGAGATGGGCCGCGACCTGCCGTTCAACGAGTACCTCGAGTACTTTGGCCCCGAGTTCAAGCTCGACGTGCCGAGCAACAACATGGACAACGCCAACTCGCGCGAGTACCTCGAGAAGACGACGTGCGTCCGCCTCTCTCTCTCCCTCTCTCTTTCTTCCTCGGGCTCGAGTGCATCCTGACTCGCACCCCCTCTCGCCCGCAGCGCCTCGATCCTCGAAGGCCTGCGCAACCTGCCCTTCGCGCCCTCGTCCCAGCTCCAGCCCGTCGGCCTCGACCTCGCCTCGTCGTCGCACCCGGCGCACGCCGACTCGGACTCGGACGCCGACTCGGACCTCGACGTGCGCCTCTCGGCGCGCATCCGCTCGACCGCGCTCGCGGCTCAGTCGGCGCGCGCGGGCGCAGGGGGGAGCGGCGCGCACCTCGAGGCCGAGTACGACTCGGACGACGAGGACCCAGACTCGCACGCGCGCCGCAAGCGCAGGCTCGCAAAGAGCTACATCAGCAGCGACGCCAAGCGGCGCACCGACGAGCGCCGCGAGCGCCTCGCGCGCGCGGCGCAGCTGGCGGCGCAGGCCGAGGACGAGTGCGGCGCCGCCGGGATGGACGTTGACGGCGACGAGCGAGGAGGGGCAGGCGCAGGGGCGCCGCCGTCGAGCAGGAGGAGGAAGCGCACGTTCTTCCGCGCGTCGAGGAACGACGTCGAGACGCTCCTGCGCGGGCCGGACCCGGGCTTGGGCTGCCTGCGAGGAGGAGGCGACGCCGGCGGGCTCGGCAACGGGTTCGGGCCCGGGCATGGGTTCGGCGCCGCGCGGACGTGGGACGACGGCGCGAGGAGCATCGTGCTCTAGCTGGGTCGTGCGAGGGGGTGCCGAGGCCGGCCGACGAGGAGGAGGAGGAGGGAGGGTCGTCCGCCCGCTCGGGCCTGTTACGTTTCTGTGCCGCATCGCTGCTGTTGTAACCATGCACTTGCCCACCTTGTCTCTGCCTCTCGGACGGCTTGCGAGGAAGCTCGAGTCGCCGAGCGTCGAGCGTGCGCATCGAGAGCGTCGAGAGCGAGAAAGGGCTCGAGCGCGAGGGGCTCGTGCGGCAGAGAGGCTCTCGAGTGCAGCAGCTTGCGGCGCGACAGCTTCTCCTCCTCTATAGCGACCGACGAGGCGCAGAGGCTAAGGATATCGTTGCAGGAACGGAACTAAAAAGTCGCCCTCGAGCCATCTTCCCCTCCTCGTCTAGCTCACTCCCTCCTCGCAGGCGTCCTCGCCCCGCTCTTGGGCGTCTTGCCGCCGAACCTCGGCGTGTTGGCGCCGCTCTTGATGACGCCCGCCTCGGCGGCGAGCGCGCGGAAGATGCCGTCGGGCTTGGCGAGCAGGTTGGCCGGCGAGTCGAACTCGGCCACCTCGCCCGCCGACATGACGAGGATCTTGTCGCAGTCCATGACTGCGAGCACGAAGAGGAAGAGGAGAGGAGGACAGGGAATGATGTCAGAAGAGGGGCCGAAGGGAGCGAGAAGGGCGGCCGAGAGGGAGAGAGAGAGAGAGAGAGAGGGGGAGGACGCACTCGTGTTGAGCCGGTGCGCGATGACAAAGATGGTGCACGACGCAAACTCGCGGCGGATGACGGTCTGGATGTCGCGGTCGCTCTCGACGTCGACGGCGGCCGTGGCCTCGTCGAGGACGAGGATCTTGCTGCGCCGAAGGAGCGCACGGCCGAGGCAGATGAGTTGCCGCTGGCCGCTCGAGAAGTTGGTGCCGCCCTCGTCGATCTGCGCATCGAGCTTGCCCTCCTACAGGACGACGAAGACGTCAGCTCGAGCCGAGAAGAGGAGGGAGAGGAGCAAAGAGCGAGAGAGGGACGCACCATTCTTTCGACGTGCTCCTTGAGCCGGCACTGCTCGAGGGCCGCCCACATCTGCGCATCGGTCGCCTGGCCCGACGGGTCGAGGTTCTGCCTCAGCGTCCCGGCGAACATCTGCGAGTCCTGCGGGATGATGCTGAGGCGCGAGCGCAGGTCGTGCAGGCCGATCTTGCCGACGTCGACGCCGTCGATCGAGATGACGCCGCCCTCGGGCTCGACGATGCGGTACAGAACCTGCGCGCACACGGTCATCGTCAGCTCCTGCGAGCGCCGAGGCGACCGGCGGGAAGGGGGGAGAGAGAGAGAAACGCACCATGGTGAGCGACGACTTGCCCGCGCCCGTCCTGCCGCACACGCCGACCTTCTCGCCCGCCTTGATCTCGAAGTTGACGTCGCGCAGCACGAGATCGAGGTCCTCGCGGTAGCGCGCCTTGACGTGCTCGAAGCGGATGACGCCCTGCTGCGGCCAGTCGGACGACGGCTTGTTGGCGGGGACCTCGAGAGGCGCCTCGGGCTCGAGCTGGGTGTACTCCTGGACGCGCTCGACCGACACGATGCTGCGGGAAGGGTCCCTGAGTCGGTCGAGCCCGAGGGAGGCGGAGACGAAAGGCAGAAGTGGACGCACTTGGTCTCGACCTCGGTCGCACTCCTGACGATCCAGTTGAGCGTCTGCGTCGTGCTCAATGCATAACTGAGCATGAGGCCGACGAGCCCAGCGTTGACGGTGTTGTACCGGACGAGGGTAGCGACGGCGAGGATGGCCGTCGAGAAGATGAGGATCGCGCCGAGGAACTGCGAGTTGGGAAGGTCAGCGCGCTCGGACCTCTACCGCCGCCGCAGCACGCCTCGGTCGCACAAGGAGGAGCACGCACCTCGAGACGAACGGCGAGCCACCTGTTGCAGTTGAGCGAGGGGAAGAGAGCGTTCTGGTTGCGGTCGACGTACGCCTCGTTCTCGGCCGTGAAGCGCGCGTTCTGGCGGTAGGCACGGATCGTCGACACGCCCGAGAGCGTCTCCTGGAACGAGGCGAAGATCGGGCTCTTGGTCGTGGCATCGAGCCGCTTGAGCTCGCGCGAGGTGGCGAGGTAGTAGCTGCAGGAGAGGCTCGGCGTCAAACCTCCGACTCGCGCGCGAGGAGGATGAGAGGAGGGACGAGACGCACGTCTGGATGCGCTTGTAGACGAAGAGAATCGGCACGAGGATGAGGAGGAACGCCGGCGCCGAGCTCGAGATGACGGCGATCATGCCGACGACGCCGGCGAGCGTGCGCGCAAAGCCGCCAAACGTGCGGGCGAGGACCTCGTCGATGACGTAGATGTCGCGGCTGAACCGGTTGAGGATGGTGCCAATCGGGGTGGTCTCGAAGAACCGCATGGGCGAGCGGACGACGGCGTTGAACCTGCGGGGGACGAGAGCGTCAGCCTCTGCGTCCTCGTGTTCGAGCAAGGAGAGATCGAGACGCACATGCTGTCGTGCATGAGCTTGGCCGAGCGGATGACGCAGAGCGAGTAGAGGAGGACGCCGTTGAGGAAGAAGACGAGCGACGCCGCGCAACCGAGGGCGGCGTAGACCGACAGGTAGTACTTGACGTGCTCGTTGTCGCCCGTCTCCGAGTTGTGCTGCGACCAGTTCTTGAGCCACACGTTCGTGCCGATCTGGAGGAGCTGCTGCGAGACGATCGTGAAGAGGTAGAGGAAGACCTGCGGGCGCCGAAGAGGTAAGGGAGCGTCAGCGAGGGTCCGTGCGGGCGCGCGAGCAAGTATGGAGAGAGAGAAAGAGCGGAGAGACGCACGCCGACGTAGCCGTTGGCCTTGATGTAGTCCTTGTAGACGCTCCACTTGACCGAGCCCTGCTCGCGGTTCTCCTTGGGCCGGCTGCTGCGCTTGAGCTGCCGGAGCGTGTCGCGCTTCTGCTCGTCGGCCGGGATGGGCTGCGCGCGGCGCGTGAGCGCTCGGCTCTCGGCGATCTTGAGCTTGACGGCGAGGTCCTCGGCGTTGAGCGCCGCCTCGTCCTGCTTGGGCTCCTCGGCCTTCTCGTCGGCCGCATCGCCGACGACGACGGGCGTGTCGTCGACGGCCGTGTCGCCCTCCGAGTCGGAGCCGCCCTCCTCGCTCGACTTGCCGAACTCGATGAGGAGGCGCGACAGCTCGGTGTCGCCCTGCATGGCGTCCTCGTATGTCGAGCGCTCGAGGACGACGCCCTTGCGCAAGAAGAGGAGCTGGTCGGCCTGCGAGCAGAAGGGGATGGCGTTCGTGCAGAGCAGGCGCGCCTTGTCCTTGAGGAGGCCCTCGGGCCCGATGACGCGGTTGAACAGGTGGGCGGCGACGTGCGCGTCGACAGCGCTGAGCGGGTCGTCGAGGAGGTAGATGTCGGCGCGGGCGTAGACGGCGCGAGCGAGAGCGACCCTAGCCTTCTGGCCGCCCGACAGGGAGATACCCTTCTCGCCGACCTCGGTCTGCAGGCGGTAGAGGGGAAGAGGGGAGAGGGGAGAGGGCGAGGTCAGCGAGCGCCCTTGCCGACCTGGACCGGGCGAGAAGCGAGAGAGGTGGACGCACAGCGTCTCCCTGCGGCAGGAGCTTGAGGTCCTCCTTGAGCGCACACGCCTCGAGGACGAGGTCGTAGAACTCGGGCTCGTAGCGGAAGCCGAACGTGATGTTGCTGCGGACGGTACCACCTGCGAAAGTCGTCACCGTCAGCAGGAGAGCGAGAAGAAAGGGAGGGGAGCGGGGAGCGAGGACGCACCCATGATCCAAGGCTGCTGTGCCGTGTAGGCGACCGTGCCGCGCACCGTGACCTGGCCGTCGACCTTGTTCATCTCGCCGAGGATGGCGCTGAGCAGCGAGCTCTTGCCGTCGCCGACCCGACCGACGACCGCGATGAGCTCGCCCTTCTTGACGCTGACGCTGATGTCCTGCAGGTGGTTGAGCGGCGGCGACGTCGAGGCGGGCGCGTCGGGTGCGGGGAGCGGCGTCCACGTGAAGTCGCCCTGCACGACCGAGAGGAGCTCGTCGCCGTCCTTGAGCTCGCGCGACGGGATCGAGACGGTGACGGCGTCGGCCTGGATCTCCTTGGCGACGAGGAAGTCGGTGATGCGGTCGATCGAGACGTACGCCTCGACGAGCGACGAGAAGACGACGGGCAGGACCTGCTCGGTGCGCTCGAGTCAGCTCACGAGTCGCGCAGGCCAGATGAGAGCCGCTCGTGCGAGAGGAGACGACTAGGACGCACTGCGAGAGGGAAGCCGAGCAGCTGAAAAAGCGTGATGGCCGGGAACACGATCTCGCTCGTGAGCGGCTTGCCCGAGATGGTCGAGAACAGCGCAAAGGTCGTGAAGGCGACGGCGAACGGCGTGAACGACCACAGGAAGTTGGACGAGGCCGACAGGTAACCTGCAGGCGGGAGGGAGAGAGGCCGAGGAGGAGGAAGAGTCAGTACACCGCTGCACTTCGACGAAGAGAGCGCGCTCGACGCCGACAAGCAGAGAGCTCTTGACGCACCCATCTTCTTGAGCATGCGCAGTTCCTTGTTGTTGCGGACGTCGAAGAGGCGTTGCGCGAACGAGTCCTCCCAGGCGTACCTGCGCAGGACGAGGAGGAGGAGGCATGAGCGGATCGGCTCGAGGGCGCCGAGACGCTCCCCAGCGCAGTCACAACGAGGAGGGCAGGGAGGAGGAGTGGAACCGAGGACGTACAGCTTGATCGAGCGGATGTTGTTGAGGATCTCGCTCATGATGGACGTGCGCGCGTCCTTGTTCTTCATCTGCTGCCGCTGGAGCTTGGTCTGGTACCGAGCGATGGCGGCCGTGAGCGGCATGCTGGCGATCATGACGCCGACGCCGACGAGCATGGTAAAGCCGAGGAGGCTGTACAGCGAGATGAAGGCGAGCGTGATCTGGTAGACGCCCGACCACGCGATCTGGCCGTACGTGCACAGGTCCTGGAGCCGGGTCGCGTCGGTCGACTGGAGGTTGACGATGTCGCCGGTGAGGCGGCCGCCGCGCTCGGCCGGGGCGAGGACGAGAGCTGCGAGGCGAGGCGAGGGAGAACCGACGTCAGCGGCCGACCTAGAGCAGGGCGCGCTCGAGAGCGAGCCGACGCACCCTTCTTGTAGATGAGCGAGATGAGGCCGGTCCGGACGCGCATGCCCGTCTCGAACACGCGCGAGAAGTAGCAGTGCAGGAGGAGCTGTGCGTGGAAGAGCCCGTCAGCGCCCGGACCTCGTCGACCTTCTCAAGCTCGAGCGAGTAGAGGAAGGAGACGCACCGTCTGCGTGATGGCGCACAGGAACATGCCGAGGGCCAAGGCGTAGCCGTGGAAGGCCGGCTCGCCCGTCGGGCTGTTGTACGAGCCGACGAACTGGAGGAGGCGCTTGAGGAGCCACGGCTGGAGGAACGCCAACGTGTCTTGCCCGAGCTGCACAAGCACGTTCGTCAGCATCGAGCGGGAGGATCGAGGAGGAAGAGCTGGACGAGACGCACCTTGAAGACCGCCGCGAGGAAAAATGGGCCGCCGAAAGCGCTCACGAGCGCGCCGGCGAGGTTGGGCCGCTTCTCCTTGTCGCTATGCTTCTTCTGCTTGCCGTCGGCCGGCGCAACGGCGTACGACGCTTCTTGACCCGGGATCGCCGGCGACGAGCCGGCCTTGTGCGCGAGTTTGTCGCGGCGGGACTGCCACGCCTTCTCGAGGCGGTCGCCGAGGGCGCGAGCGGTGTCGTCGGGCTGCAGGGGCGGCTCAGCGTCAGCATCGACTCGCCAAGATCATGACGAGGTGGGTGTAAGATGAGGCGACGCACCGGAAGAGCCCACAGGTCCTCCTCGGTGAGGAACTTGCGGTAGCCCGTCTTCATCATCGGCGTCATCCAGCTGAACGTGAGGCGCTGAAAGATGTTGGCGCGCAGCCTCGGGCACTCGGGCTCGATGTACTCGTCGTCGCCGTGCTTGCCCGTCGCGGTCTCGTCGTCCGGGTAGGCGTGCCGGCGCTCCTCCTCGGCCTCGCCGAGCCGGATCTTGCCCTCGTTCTTGACGAACGGCACAAAGTCGCGCCAGCTCATGCCCTCCCAGCCTCGCGGTCCGAGGAGCTCGAGGCCGAAGAAGGCGGCGAGGAAGGCGAGGCGGAGGACGAGGAAGATGAAGTGGGCGAGCGGGCGGCCGTGGAGGTGACGAGGGGCGACCGGGGCGACGAGGTAGGACCGCAGCTCTACGGTCGAGACGGCCTGCGACAGGAGGGACCAGAAGAGGAGCGCGGTCGAGCCCGCAGGCAGGAGAGGGTGCGAGACGAGGGCGACAAAGTGTGAGAAGACCTGCGGGCGAGGGAGCCTGGGTCAGCTCGGGCGGTGCGGGCCGACGGCGGGGCGAAAGGTGGACGCACGTGTGCGCCGAGGATGAGGAGGCTGAAGGGAAAGCTCGGGTCGAGGAAGACGCGCAGGCCCGAATGCCCCTCGTGGTGCGCATCGAGCGCCGTCGTGACGACCGAGCCGACTTGGAGCGCGGTGAGCGCGTAGAGGAGGCCCTGCAGGGGTGCGAGGGCAGGTCAGCGATGCAGTCACGGAGCAGCACGGGCAGGCTGCCGATCTCGAACGCTGTCATCGCTGCGAGGAGGAGGACGAGGAGGGGAAGGGCGAACGCACCGACTTGACCCTGTGCGCAGCCTCGCCCTGAGCCGGGACTCGCTGTCGCTCTCCGTCCCTGTACCTCCTCCACAGGCCCGGGAACTCGAAGCCGCCCACGAGGGCAAAGACGGCGGGCGGGACGGCCGCGAGGACCGTCTTCTGGAAGCAGTCCTGCACGTCCCACGAGTCGCGGTCGATGGGGAAGCCCGGGCACAGCGGGTTGTACCAGTAGCGCTCGTGCGCTAGCGCGTCCATCGCAGTCGGGAGCGAGGACGGGTGTGCAGAGAGCGAGGAGCCGAGAGTGGAGGCGCGCTCTCGCCGAGGTTCGAGTCGGGCGGTGCTCTCCTCGCTCGCGCTCTCTCTCTCTCTCTCTGCTGCTGCTAAACCGTGCACGAGGTGGGCACAAAGACTGAGAAGATTGCAGGGGGAGGTAAAGGGAAAGAGAAAGGCAAAGTAGGGGAGAAGCGGGCGGGAGGAACGGGTGCTTGACGACGACGACGGCGGCGGCGGCGGCGACGCAGGAGCGGCCCCTAGCGCGTTGGGCGCGCTCAGGCTGCCTCCTCGCCGGTAGGCGCAGGCGCGGACGGCTCCTCGGCCTTGGCCTGCTCCTCCTTCTCGTCCGAGAGGTCCGAGGTCCACAGAGTCCTGCGGGCGCAAGTTCAAGGGTTAGCCAGCGTCCGGCGCAACCAGACGAAGGGCAGACGCAGAAATTGTCCCTCAACAGCTGCATGATAAGCGTGCTGTCCTTGTACGACTCCTCGCTGAGGGTGTCGAGCTCGGCGATGGCGTCGTCGAAGGCGGTCTTGGCGAGCGAGCACGCCTTGTCGGGCGAGTTGAGGATCTCGTAGTAGAACACCGAAAAGTTGAGCGCGAGGCCGAGGCGGATCGGGTGCGTCGGGGCGAGCTCCTGCGACGCGATCTGCGACGCCGACTTGTCTGGAGAGGGGCGAGGTCGACAAGGAGCGAAGCGGCGACGACGAGGGCGACGAGGCGGCAGGACGATGTAGATACCGAGTAGGAGGGGCGAGGAGGAGGAGAAGAGGCGTAGGAAGGAGTCAGCAAGCTGCAGAGGCGCAGGAAGAGAGAGGGAGAGGGGGACGCACAGGCCTCGAGGGAAGCGTCGGCGTTCTTGGAGCGGACGTCGCCCGTCGCAAACTCGGCGAGGTAGCGGTGGTAGTCGCCCTTCATCTTGTGGTAGAAGACCTGCGCGCGTGGGCCGACAGCGTGAGCTCCGCTCACGGGGAAGAGGCCAGGAGGAGCACGAGGGAGAGGGAGCGCACCTTGGACTCGCCCGACTCGGCCGACGGGATGAGGTGCTTCTCGAGGACGCTGAGGATGTCCTCGCAGACTGCAGGAGGGAGATCGGGGTCGGCAAGCTGACCGAGAGAGCGCGAGGAAAGGCAGACGAGGGACGCACTGTCGGCGAGCTCCTTCTCGATCTTCTCGCGGTAGGCCTTGATCGCCGAGACCTGGGTGCTGTTGCCCTTGGCCTGTGCGACGAAAAGGAGAAGGAGCGACGCAGGAGGAGGGTCAGCACGCCGCACGACACGCTCATCTCGCGCGCACTCGCCCAACTCGGAAGAAAGGACAAGGGACGCACCTCCTCCTTGCCCTCGATGGACGAGACGATCCTCCACGACGCACGGCGAGCGCCAATGACGTTCTTGTACGCGACCGAGAGGAGGTTGCGCTCCTCAATCGAGAGCTCCGAGTTGAGCGACGCGATGCTCTTCATCTGGCTGACCATCTGCGAGCGGATGCGATAGGGCAGCGTCAGCCAGGTCACAGCGAGCTCGCACGACCACCGTGCAGGAGCCACGACGGTCGAGGGAACGCGCAGGGCGGGGGGCGGGCGGGGGTTTGATACGGGGAAAGGGGAAGGAGCGGGAGCAGGTGCCGCACCTCGTCGTAGCGCTCGGCCTGCAGGAGGGGAGCAGAGTCAGTACAGGCTCTGGAGCGCGGCAGTCCCTCTCGCCAGCCTCGCGCGCCGCTGCAAAGTCGCCAAGCGCGACGAGGCCCCGACGGCCGCGCGTCTCGCGCTCGACCACGGCGGCTGCTGGACACGAGCAGAGGAGTGGGAGCTCACCTGCTCAGAGAGTTTTGCCATGTAGATGGCCTCGGCGCGGTCCTGCTCGGCAGACATGGTTGCTGGGTTGCGGGGGAGGGAGGAGCGGGTGGGCTGGGAGACGAGGCGGCAAGGCGGAGGCGACCACGGGTAGGCGCGTTTCGAGAGGCGTGGAGTTGTCCGAGGTGGTGTACGAGGTCGCAGGGGCGGGTCGCACGCGTCCAGAGAGGGTGGCGCGTGGCCAGAGGCGGCGAGTCGAGGGAGGGAGGGGGAGCGTGCCGTCACGATGTCGGCGAGGGGCGTAGAGGGCGAGGGGGAGGGAGGGAGAGGGTCGCAGGGTCAGTGTGAGGTCCTCTGAGTAGCTCGCGCGGGCTGGACTCACGGTGCGGGCTGGTGGACTGCGAGAGAAGGGGGGGCGAGTTGCGGACGAGGCGCCGAGACGAGGTCGGAACGACGCTGCATGCGCCTCACCTTTTTGCGGGCTCGAGCCTCTCTGTCCTTGTCCTCAGCGACGTTGCCCTCTTCCAGCTCGCCCTCATCGAGCCCTCCAAGCTGCAGAAGGGGAGCGCTCACCGTGAGAAAGTCCGAGACAAAACACGCCGCAGCACTTCCTCTCGAGTGAGGCGCGAGACGCACGACCTGCGACGACGACAGCTTGGCATGGCAGCACCGACATGAGCTCGACGTCTACAGCTCGCCGAGCCAGCTCACATGAGCGCCTCCTTGAGGTCCCGCACCCGCTCGCGCACGTCGAGCTCCGGGTCGCGCTCGAGCACGCGCAGCTTGGCGTCGAGGCCCATGGCGCGCAGCTTGTCGACGATCTCGTGCGGTCGACGTGCGGCGTGAGGCGAAAAAGCGGTCGGGCGGGCGCGGTAGGCGAGGTTGTGCAGCACCCAGAGAGCGGCGACGCGGAGCGAGAGGAGGCGCGAGTCCTGTTGCAGGTGCGGGCGTGTCGGGTCAGGACGAGGACGACGACTTGACGAGACGAAGACGATGCGGGGCAGAGAGGGGGAGAGAGGAAGGACGCACGAGGTAGCTGAAGACGTAGCGCAAGAGAGTCGACCTCGAGGCAATGGCGAGCTGCGCCGACTCGCTCGCCGTCGCGATGTTGTTGAGGCAGAAGAGGGCCTGCGAGCGACCATCAGGATCATCAGTGAGTCTGTCACTCGCTCGAAGCGCAGCAGAGCCGAGTGAGGAGAGGGACGACCGCACGGACCTGCTCGACCAAGTTCTCGCAGCCCGTACGCCCTCCCGCAGCGACGCCGACCGCAACTCGGTCCTGCAGGAGCCCAAGGAGCCGATCCTCGCCCATCTCGTGCGCACCGAGCCCCGTAATGGCCTCGTTATTCGTCACGCAGGTGATGTTGCGCAGGATCGAGAGCGCCGGCTCGGCGATCGAGGCGTCGGGCGAGGCGACGAGGCTGCGGGCACGGTGAGCGCAGGAGCGTCAGTGCGTGCGTTAGGGAGCCGAGACAGGAGGAGGAGGAACGAGAGGACGCACGTCGCGAGGTGGTCCCAGGTCAAGTCGGCGAGGACGGCGCGCTTGAAGTCGGCGGTGCTCTGGTACGTCGCTGCGGGTGCGTCGGCGCGTCAGCACGGCTTTCGAGTGAGGGAGGCGACGAGGAGCGAGGAGACGCACCGTTCTTGAGCGCCCACATGGCGTTGAGCTGCAGAGCCGGGTTGCTCGAGTTGACGACGAGCTGGCACATCCGAGGGACGCATCCGGCTTCGACGAGGACCTGCACCGCAAGCAGAGTCAGCTCAGCTTTTCGTCTTGGACGCCGAGCAGCTGGAGGATGAGAGGGACAAGAGAGAGGACAACGCACAGGTCGCATCGGCGAAAAGTCGAGGAGCAGGTTGGCGACCGCCGCCGCCGCCGTGATCTTGACGACCTCGTTCTCGTCCTCGCGCAGAAGCCGGACGAGCTGCTCCTCGGCGTGCGCCTCGACGAGGTCGGTGCGCAGGACGTTGACCGAGCGCGAGAGGGCCCGGATGCAGTGGCACGCGGCGGCGCGCACGCCGACCGAGGGGTACGACAAGCCGAAGAGGATGTGGACGAGGAGGCGCTGGTCGAGGACGAGGCGGCGGTGAGGCTCGGATAGGGCGGAGACGGCGGCGATGCTAAGAAGGATGCCCTGCGCGCGTGACGACTCCGTCAGCTCGCCGTGCGGAAGAGGTACAGGGAGGGGATCGAGCGGAGGACTTGATGGCTCACCTCGCGCAGTCGAGCGTCCTCCTCGACGAGTGCAGGCGTCGGGTACGGGTGCTCGAGGATCGCCGGCCGCTTGAGCGCCTCGTTGAAGATCTGGAAGCACCGACCGGCGACGGCTCGCTTTTGCAGGGCGAGGTCATCTGCGACGAGGTAGGCTGCAGGTCGATATCGTCAGCTTCTCGATGCGCTGCAGGGCGAGAGGCGCAGGAGGGGCGGGAGGGACGCACCGAAGGTGAAGGCGGCCTGCGAGCGTAGAGTCGGCTCCTTCTCGATGAGGCCGAGGAGCGCAGTCGCCAAGGTCGAGCCAAACTCGGCCGGGAGGAGCGACGAGCGAGTATGGACCGTCTTGGCGATGATCGAGCAGACAGTAGCGGCGGCGAGACGGATCGTCGGGCTCGCCGACTGGACGAGCGGCGCGAGCGGGTGGAGGCGGCTCTGCAGGCTGTCGCCGTCGGCACAGTCTGCGTGAGGTACGAGTCAGCGCCCGTGAGCAGAAAGATGAGGAGAGAGGTTCGAGAGAAGCGTCGACGCACTGATGAAGAAGACGGCCGAGGTGGGGATGTCGCGGATGAGGACGGCGAGCGCTTTCAGGGCGCTCTCGCGGACCTGCAGCGAGGAGGGAACGAGTCAGTCGCGTCCTGATGCAGCTCGGTATGGAAGGAGGACGCACCTTGTCACTGCCCTTCTCGACCAGGAACCGAAGCGCCTCGAGAACTGCCGTGCCGCGCTCGTCGTCGGCGACCGCAGCTCGCTGGCTCGCCCATCGCACCGTTCCGGCGATGAAGGAGCAGGCGAGCTCGGCGATGCGGGACGCGTGTCGGTTCTCCTGCGCACTCCAGATGAGGAGGCTGAGGAGCGCGTCGAGCGTCGCCGAGCGAGCGGCTTTGCCCTGCGAGGCGGCCGCCGCCGAGGACGAGCCGGCGAGCGGCGCGTCGTCGCCGCTCTTCGGCTCGTATACGTCGCACAGGACGCGAGCCGCCGCCGCCTGGAGCTGCTGCGCGTCGAGCCGAGCGCCGGCGCCCGGGCCATCGACCTGCATCGAGTCCGTCTCCTTGCCCTTGCCCTTGCCGCTCGGCCGCCCAACCGGCGCGTGCTCACCCCCGCCCGGCGAGCACGTCCACAGGTTCTCGGCGTCGCGCCGCTCGGCAGCGTCGATCGAGGCGCCCATGACCTCCGTGCCCCACTCGCGAGGCCCGACGACGCGCACGAGGTCGGTGAAGAGCGCCTTGAGCGCGCGCAGGTGCGCCTCGACGACCTTCTGCTGCGCTGCCGAAGGCGACGAGGCGGGAACGAGGGCGAGGATGTGGGGGAGCGAGAGCGCGACGGCGTGGTGGGCGTTGGCGGAGAGGAGGGTCGCGACGGCGTCGAGGGTGGCTGCGAGTCGGGCTCAGAGTCAGCTGCAACTCTTCTCGAGGTATTGTGAGAGCTCGCACGCACGGATAGACAGCGCAGCGAGGACGTTGGCGGCTTCTGCGCTGACGGCGAGAGACCCCTCGAAGTCGGGGCCGGCTCGGGGCTGGAGGAGGGCGACGAGGCTGCGGGAACGAGGGGTCAGCCGTCTCGCAGTCACTCTCGCGGTGTAGGCGAGCCAGGCTGCGCACCTGGTTGCTCCTCCAGCGTCGAGGACGGCCTGCTTTGCCGCCCGGGTCCCGACGACCGCGCGCTTGAGGCGGGCGAGGTGGGCGAGTTGCTCGACTGGCGGAGCGTCGAGAGAGATGGACAGGGTGTCTTGTGGCACAGTCATGGCCGTGCAGAGCGTGGTGTCGAGCTGGTGACGAGCGGCTCTCGAGGCGAAGTGGGGGTCGCTCCTCCTCCTCGTCTCCGCGTCGCTCGCCCTCCTCTCAGAACCGGCGCGAGCGAGGACGTCCAGCTGCTCTCGTACCTCGGCGAGCTGGTGTGAGCTCGCCTGCACGCCCTCGCTCTCGTGAATGTCCTCGCTCTCCCTCCCGCCTCAGCTTCCGCTTCCCGCCGCTCGCGCTCGGCAGACTGCGGCGATCAAGCTCTGGCTAGATCTGGCTGCTGCCCGGCACCCGATGTGCCTCCTCTCGACGGACGCGCGGGCCTCGAGGCGGACAGGAGACGGCCGGCGTCTCCGTGGAGCGTTCGGCGGACGGCGCCGGGCGGGCGAGCGGCTCTCACCTCCCGCAGCTGCCGCTGCAGCCCAGCTACGACGCTCAGCGACCTCTCTCGAGCCAGCAATGCTCGCATGTCGAGGCGCACCCCGCTCATCGCCTCGTCGACCGCGCCCGCCCGCTCGACCCTCGCTCCTCACCTTCTTTCCTCTCGCCGCCGCCCTCCTCCTCCTCGCCGCGCCATGCACAGCGCACATGGAGCTCAGCTCGCCGCCCGCCATCTACTCCAAGTTGGACCCGCAGACGGCCGAGGCCAACAAGGACTACTCGATGACGAGCCCGCTCGAAAAGGACGGCTCGAACTGGCCCGCAAAGGGTCGAGCGACCAAGGACATCGTCGCCGGCATCGAGCCTGTCGCTACGCTGGTCGCGGGCGACGACTTCTCGTGGGATCTCGCAGGGACGGCGACGCACAACGGGTCCGTCTCCTCCTCCTCCTCCTCCTCCTCCTCCTCCTCCTCCCTCGGCTTCGCTCCCCCCTTCGCTCACATGCTGACTCGCTCTCTTGCGCACGCTCGAAGGGGAAGTTGCCAGGTTGGAATCAGCTACGACTACATGGAGACGCAGGTCGTCATCGCGTCGTGGATAGGCGACTGCCCGCTCAAGAAGTGCGTCGCAAGAGCCGCTCTCGACTTGCCCGTCCTGTCCCGAGCTGACTCTCACGACTGCGCGCAGGCCGTACACGTTCAAGGTCCCCGAAGAGCTGCCTGGGTGCTCCAAGTGTGCGTCCTCTTTATCCCTCTGCGAGCGAGACGGCCGCAGCTCGCTCGCACGGGCCTGCGTCTCGACCGCCGGCAAGAGCTGACTCTTCCGCCGCCGCAACAGGCCTCTTCTTCTGGTCCTGGTTCAACAAGACGGGCAACCGCGAGATGTACCAGAACGTGC
>Ga0308169_10003330_pt1 | contig 15766 bp, 12 predicted proteins | sample PhyBR1_2_FD_202139 | JGI IMG/M metagenome (GOLD analysis project Ga0308169, IMG submission 202139) | Phyllosphere microbial communities from UC Gill Tract Community Farm, Albany, California, United States - DLSLSB.R1 | ecosystem: Host-associated > Plants > Phyllosphere > Unclassified | place... | reverse complement strand
TTTTTCCAGGGCGCGGCCCGGGAAGCGCTGTTGCATTTTCAGGAAGTTGGTTTCGTAGATACCGCCCGGGTAGCCCGAGTGACGGTAGTACGTCTTGTTGGTGGCTTTCGTGCCGGTCACGCGCAGCTTGCCTGCGTTGACGACGACGATGTAGTCACCGGTATCGACGTGCGGAGTGAATTCTGGTTTGTGTTTGCCGCGCAGTCGGAGTGCCACTTCGCTGGCAACACGTCCGAGGACCAAGTCCGTCGCGTCAATCACGAACCAGTCGCGCTGGACTTCATGGCCCTTAGCGGAAAAAGTTTTCATGTTGACTTCCTAATAGGTAAATTGCTCAAATGGTGGTTCCGCAATGGTTACTGCGGACTCTGCCTTATTGTCTTTTCCAGAGCAAATGGAAAGCCGACGATTATATCTCGACCGGCCCGCGACGGTCAAGGTGCGGGGGCGAAGCCTGTCGCATTCGCGCCGCCTCCGGCCCGCGCAAAGCCGCACGCCGATGACATACAACAATCAATCTGTTGCGCAAGGGGCTAGACTCAGCTCAACCATTCCCTGATGAAACTATTTGTTGACCATCGAAACGATAACAAATTACTATGGGTCAACTATCTGAGGAGTCTTCGTGAAAGTGAAACCACGTTCCATCCTGCCCGCCCTGCTGGCCCTGCTCGTCTCGGGCGGCGCCCAGGCGGCCGGTGCTGCCGATACTCCCGACGCGCCGCGCGCCGCGAAACCCACCGCGCGCACCTGCCACCTGCCCGGCGCCGAGGAAGCGCTGCGCTGCCTCGCCGTCCCGGTACCGCTCGACTATGCAAAGCCGGCTGCCGGAGGCCTGAACATCCACGTCACCGTCGCGCCGGCCTTTCGCGAAGGGGCGAAATCCGACCCGCTGTTCGTGCTCGCCGGCGGTCCCGGCCAGGCCGGCAGCGACGTGATCATCCTGCTCTCGGCCGCCTTCACCCGGGTGCGCGCGACGCGCGACATCGTCTTCATCGACCAGCGCGGCACCGGCCTGTCGGGCAAGCTCGATTGCGAGGACCGGCCCGAACACGACGTCATGAGCGACGCCGAACTCGAAGTCGAGGTCCAGCGCTGCATCGCCGCCAGCAAGGCCCCGTTTGCCGCCTACACCACGGCCAATGCCGCGCGCGACCTGGAAGAAGTCCGGCGCGCCCTCGGCTATGCCAAGGTCAATGTCTGGGGCGGTTCCTACGGCACCCGCCTGGGCCAGGCCTATGCGCGCGCCTTCCCGGGCAGCGTCCGTTCGCTGGTGCTGGACGGCGTGGCCGCGCCCGACCAGGTCATCCCGGCCGGCGGGCGCGACAGCCAGGCGGCGCTCGACAAGCTGTTCGCCCAGTGCGCGCAGGACAAGGCCTGCAACAAGGCCTACCCGAACCTGCGCGCCGAATTCGACACGCTGCGCGCCCGCGCCGACGCCGGCATCAAGCTCGCGATCGCCGATCCGCGCACCGCGCAGCAGGTGAACTTCACCATGACCGGCCTGCGTTTCACCAACACCGTCCACAACATCCTGTATGCACCGGCCGACGCGCGCCGCCTGCCCTTCCTGGTCCACAGCGCTTACCAGGGCCGCTGGGAGCCCTTCATTGCGCGCCATAACATCAGCGGCGACTTCGCCAGCGAAGCGGGCAGCGCCTTCCTGCTGCACCTGGCGGTCGTGTGCGCGGAAGACGTGCCGCGCATGACGCCGGAGCTGATGAAGGACGACACGGGCGTGCTCACGCGCGCGATGGCCGAACGCATGCCGGCCATGTGCAAGACGATGAATGTGCCGGCCGTGCCGTACGCGGCGCCGGCCATGATCGAGGCGCCTGCCCTGCTGCTGTCGGGCGCGCTCGACCCGGTGACGCCGCCGCGCCGCGCGCAAAGCGCCGCCCTCCACATGCGCCAGGCGCGCCAGCTGGTGGTGGCGAATGCCGGCCACGGCGTCTCCCAGCTCGGCTGCGCGCCGCGCCTGCTGCGCGAATTCCTCGACCAGCCGGGCGCGAAGCTGGACGCCAGCTGCCTGGCCGAGATCCCGGCCCCGACCTTCCAGCTCGGCAGCGCCGGGCCGCAACCCTGAATCGAGGCTCCCATGATCGAAGTTCACGATGTACGTAAACAGTTCGGCGACGTCAAGGCGCTCGGCGGCGTCAGTTTCAGCGCACGCGACGGCCAGATCACGGCCCTGCTCGGCCCCAACGGCGCCGGCAAGACCACGCTCCTGCGCACCCTGGTGGGCCTGCTCAAGCGCGACCACGGCAGCATCGCCATCGACGGCGTCGACCCGGAACGCGACCCGATGGCGGTACGCCGCAACATCGGTTTCCTCACCGACCAGTTCGGCCTGTACGAGCGCCTGTCGACGCGCGAATACCTCGCCTATTTCGGTGAGCTCAACGGCATGGTCGGCGCCGCGCTCGACGCGCGCATCGACGAAGTGTCCGAGCTGCTGTCGATGGACGACATCCTCGAGCGCCGCACCAAGGGCTTCTCGCAGGGCCAGCGGATCAAGGTGGCGCTGGCGCGCACCTTGCTGCACCGCCCGCGCAACCTGCTGCTCGACGAACCGAGCCGCGGCCTGGACGTGATGAGCACGCGCGCGCTGCGCCGGGCCCTGATGGCGCTGCGCGCCGACGGCTGCTGCGTCATCATGGCCACCCACGTGATGCAGGAAGTGACGCACCTGTGCGACGACGTGATCGTCATCGCCAAGGGCCATACCGTGGCCCAGGGTTCGCCCGGGGACCTGTGCCGGCGCACCGGCATCGACAGCCTGGAAGACGCATTCGTCAGCCTGGTCGGCGAAGAAGGGATTGCCGCATGAAGCCCCGTTTCGTTACCGTCATGCTGAAGGAACTGCGCGAAACCCTGCGCGAGAAACGGACCGTGGGCTTGCTGGTGCTGTTCACGCTGATGTATCCGGTGATGTTCGGCGTGCTGATGCAGCAGCTGATCGACCGCGCCACCCGCTCCGAGCGCGAAGGGATCGAACTGGCGGTGATCGGTTCGGCGCGGGCGCCGACGCTGATGGCCCAGCTGAAGCAGAAGAACATCAACGTCGTCGACACCGCCCCGCTCGACGAGGCGGCCATCCAGTCGCTGCTCCAGAAGGGCAAGGTCGCGGGCGTGCTGCGCCTGTCGGACAAGTTCGTCGCCAACTACACGGCGATGCGTCCCGCCCGCATCGAGCTGTGGTACGACTCGGCCGCCGAGAAGAATTCGCAGCGGCGCGAGGTCGAGGACGTGCTCAACGCCTACAGCACCAACGTCGCCAGTGCGCGCCTGCTGGCGCACGGGGTGTCGCCGGCGACCTTGCGGCCCGTCGACGTGCAGCGCTACGACACCGGCACCAACGCCTCGCGCTCGGCCGGCCTGATCGGCGGCATGCTCAGCATGCTGTTCTTCCCCGCCTTCTTCTGCGGCATGTCGGCCGCGGTCGACAGCACCGCCGGCGAACGCGAACGGCGCTCGATGGAGGTGCTGATGGCGCAGCCGGCGCGTGCCTGGGAAATCGTGACCGGCAAGTGGCTGATGGCGGCCACGCTGGCCGTGGTCGGCCTCACGCTCGAACTGCTGTTCGCGCACGGGGTGCTGTCCTGGCTACCGCTGGAAGAACTGGGCATGTCCTGGAGCCTGAGCGCCGTGGACATCGCGCTGGTCTGCCTCGTCGCGGTGCCGCTGGCGCTGCTGGCGGCCGCGCTGCAGATCGCCCTGGCCATGAACGCGAAATCGTTCAAGGAAGCGCAGAGCACATTGAGCCTGGTGCTGTTGCTGCCGATGGTGCCCGGGGTCGTGGTCTCGATGATGGACCTCAAAACCTCGCTGTGGATGTATGCCGTGCCGATGCTGTCGAACCAGACGCTGCTGCGCGAAATGTCGAAGGGCGTGGAGGTCGGCGCGCTGCCCTTCCTGCTCACCTTCATCAGCGCGGCCGTGCCGGCGCTGGCGATCGTCGCCTTTGCCAGCTGGCGCATGAAGAGCGAGCGCTACGTGCTGGCGGTGTAAGCCTGCCGTTTGCCCGCCTTTACAGCCCGCCCCGGCACGCCGCGGTGGGCTGTTTTACAATACGGCACCCTATCATCGCGGAGAGACGCACATGGAAGTCAAAGTCAGCTGGAACGGCCCGTCGGGCATGAGTTTTCGCGCCGAGACCGGATCCGGCCACATGGTCGCGATGGACGGCGCCCCCGAAGGCGGCGGCCACAACCTCGCGCCGCGGCCGATGGAAATGGTGCTGGTCGGCACCGGCGGCTGCACCGCCTACGACGTCGTGCTGATTTTGAAGCGCGGACGCGAAAACGTGGTGGGGTGCGACGTTACCCTGCAGGCCGAGCGCGCGGAGACCGATCCGAAGGTATTTACGAAGATTAACTTCCACTTCGTGGTGACGGGGAAGAATTTGAAACCGGCGGCGGTGGAGCGGGCGGTCAAGCTGTCGCACGAGAAGTATTGCTCGGCCTCGATCATGCTGGCGGCGACGGTGGAGATGACGCATTCGGTGGAAATCGTCGAGGCGGGGTGAATCTATCCGGCGCTCTGAAACGCCGGGGTATGCACGGGCACGAACGCGTGGGCATGCCCACCCTTCGGTGTGCTACTGCCCGCGACTAATGCGTAACGTAGGGTGGGCATGCCCACGCGGACGGTCGCATCATGTTGACGTGTGAACGCGGCGATAACACCATCAACCGGGCACGCAAGCGCGGCCCCGCCGCAATTTACAAATAATACGCCGTCGTCGTCATCACTTTCGACATCGCCCGCATCACGAGCTTGACCGGCACCGGCATCTCGGCCGCGCCCAGCGACTGGGCGGCATCGCCGTGGGCCACTTCATCCACCCGCATCTGTTCGACGATCGCGCGCGACTTGGCGTCGCCCGCCGGCAGCTGCTCGAGATGGCTGTTCAGGTGCGCCTCGACCTGGCGCTCGGTCTCGACGACAAACCCCAGGCTGCGGGCGTCGCCCAGTTTGGCGGCGATCGTTCCCATCGCATAGGCGCCCGCATACCAGAGCGGATTGAGCACGCTCGGCTGCGAGCCGAGTTCGGCCAGGCGCTCGGCGGTCCAGGCCAGGTGGTCTTGTTCTTCGCGGCCGGCCTGCTCGAACTGGGCGCGCATGCCCGGGCTTTGGGCGTGGCGCGCCTGCGAGTCGTAGAGCGCCTGGGCGCAGACTTCGCCGACGTGGTTCACGCGCATCAGGCCGGCGCTGCGGCGCTGTTCGCGCTCGTCGAGCTCGCAGTCGACCGTGTTGGCCGCCGGGTTCGCGCGCGTCGGCGAGGCCACGCCGCCGACCACGCGCAGCGCCTTGTCGAAGCCGACGATCAGGTCGTCGAGTGGACTGAGGAAAGGGTTGACTCGCATAGAAATCTCTTGGACGCGGGAAAACCACATTATATGCGCCGTGCCTGCCGCTTGCCGCGCGGCTAAAACATATGCGCCCTACCCCGCCTTTTTTGCACTCTGGCCGGCCCTTCGCGCCGTGCGTCGCACGGGTCCGCCCGAGTCAGCCATTAGGGCATACAATGCATTCGTCAAAAAAGGCTTGGCGGAAATGAAAGTAATCGCCTTGCAAAAGTTTATCTGGAGTCCGCATGGAATTACGCATCCGCAATTTGTCCAAGACCTACGCCAATGGCGTCGTGGCGCTGGACAAGGTCACGCTGAACATCCCGCCCGGGATGTTCGGCCTGCTGGGGCCGAACGGCGCCGGCAAGTCGACCCTGATGCGCATCCTCGCGACCTTGCAGGAATGCGATGCCGGCTCGGTCTTCGCGGGCGATATCGACGTGCTCGACGAGAAGGACGAAGTGCGCCGCATGCTCGGCTACCTGCCGCAGGACTTCGGCGTCTATCCGAAAGTGACCGCCTATGAACTGCTCGACCATTTCGCGCAGCTGAAAGGCATCGCCGGCAAGGGGCGGCGGCGCGAAGTCGTCGACGGCCTGCTGCAGCAAACGAATTTATTCGAGGTGCGCCACCAGAAGCTGGGCACCTTCTCGGGCGGCATGCGCCAGCGCTTCGGCGTGGCGCAGGCCCTGATCGGCGACCCGCAACTGATCATCGTGGACGAGCCGACCGCCGGCCTCGACCCGCAGGAACGGGTGCGCTTCCATAACCTGCTGTCCGATATCGGCGCCGACAAGACGGTGCTGCTGTCGACCCACATCGTGTCCGACGTGGCCGACCTGTGCGCCAACATGGCGATCCTGCACAAGGGCCACGTGCTGCTGTGCGGCGAGCCGGCGCGCCTGATCGACGGCATCGAAGAGCACATCTGGGCGCGCTTCGTCGACAAGGCGGACCTGCCGCTGTTCCAGAAGCAGCACACGGTGATCTCGACGCGCCTGCGCGCCGGGCGTACGCTGATCCACGTGTACGCCGAGGGCGACCCGGGCATGGGTTTCGAAGAGGCCCACGCCAGCCTTGAGGACGTGTATTTCGCCACCATCGCCGGCCGCTACAACTCCCAGGCCGGAAGCTGCTGATCGATGGCCGCACTTCTGTCCATCGCCCGTTTCGAGCTGCGCCAGCGCTTGCGCCAGCTCTCGACCTGGGTCTGCTTCCTCGCCTTCCTCGCCGTGGCCGTCTTGTGGACGGCCGCGGCGGGCGGGGTGTTCAAGGAAACCGTGGTCGCCTTTGGCTCGCGGGTGCTGATCAACGGCCCGCGCCAGGTGGCCCTGAGCGTCGCCTTCCTCGGCTGCCCGGGCGTGATCATGATCGGCGCCATCATGGGCCGCGCCGTGCAGCAGGACTTCGAGCACGGCATGCACCACTTCTTCTTCAGCGCCCCGATTCCGAAATACGCGTACGTGTTCGGGCGCTTCCTCGGCGCCTGGCTCACCCTCGCCTTCATCTTCGCGGCCATTCCGCTGGGCGCCTGGCTGGGCAGCCTGCTGCCCATGATCGCTCCGGACCGCGTCGGCGCGGCCGCCGTGTCGAGCTATGTGCTGCCCTGGCTGCTGACCTTGCTGCCGAACCTGTTCGTGTTCGGCGCGATCTTCACCATGCTGGCGGCGCTGACGCGGCGCATGCTGCCGGTGCACGTGGCCAGCATCGTCCTGATGGTGGGCTATACGATCGCCCCCTCGCTGGCGCGCGACTTCGACTACAAATTGCTGGCCGCGCTGATCGACCCGTTCGCCACCACCTCGCTCGTGCACCTGACCGAATACTGGCCGACCGCCGAGCGTAATGGACGCCCGGTCCTGCTCGAGGGCGTGTACCTGGCCAACCGCCTGATCTGGTGCGGCTTCGGCCTGGCCGTCCTGCTGCTGGGTTACTGGCGCTTCCACCTGGTCGGCCTGCTCGAGTCGCGCAACCTCGACCCGCGCGAGCCGGGCGAGGCGGCGCCAATCCTGTCGCAAGCAGCCGTCAACACGCGCGAACAACCCGACTTCGCGCGCCGCAGCCTGGCTGCGCTGCTGGTGCGCGAAGCCGCCCTGCACCTGCGCCAGTCGGTGGCGACGCTGCCCTTCGCACTGGTCGCACTGGCCGGCATGGCCCTGCTCGCGGTCGGCAGCTTCGACGTCGGCCACGTGCACGGCGCACGCACCTATCCCGTGACCTGGCAGATGCTGGAGCTGGTGCGCGACGTGTTCTCGGTGTACCTGCTGGTCGCCACCGCCCTCTACGCGGGCCAGCTGGTATGGCGCGAGCGCGATGCGCGGACCAGCCAGCTGTTCGACGCGCTGCCGGTGCCCGGCTGGCTGGCGCCGCTGTCGAAAATCCTGGCGCTCGTGGCGCTGCAGGCGCTGCTGCTGTTCCTGGCGATGCTGACGGCGATGCTGTGCCAGCTGGCGCGCGGCTATTTCGCGCTCGAGCCGGGACTCTACCTGCAGACCCTGTTCACGATCCTGCTGCCCGAATATGCGCTGCTGGCGGTGCTGGCGATCACGGTACAGGCGCTGTGCGGCCGCAAATTCCTCAGCTATGCGGTGCTGGCCGCACTATACGTGGCGGCCATCGCGCTGGTGGGACGCGGCTACGACCACGCGCTGCTGCCCTGGGCGCCCTTCCCGGCGCTCGAGTATTCGGCGCTGAACGGCTACGGCCGCCACCTGCTGCGCGAACGCACGCTGCTGCTGTACTGGAGCGGCGCGGCGCTGATGCTGGCCGTGGCCAGCGTGGTGCTGTGGCCACGCGGCGTCAACCTGGAATGGCGCAGCCGCTGGCGCCTGGCGCGCCAGAACCTGAGCCTGGCGGTGCTGGGCGCATTCGGCGTCGGCCTGCTGGTGTTCGGTGCGACCGGCGCCCTGCTCTGGTACGAACTGAACGTGGCCGGCAATTACCGCAGCACGCACGCACAGGAGGCGCGCCGCGCCGCCTACGAAACCCGCTACCGCCGCTTTGCCGCGCTGCCGCAGCCGCAGCTGGCCGCGGTCGACCTGCGCGTGAACCTGCATCCGCGCGGCCGCACGCTGGCGGTGCTAGGCCACTACCAGCTGGAGAACCGCAGCGGCGCGCCCTTGCAGGACCTGATCCTGTACCAGCAGCCCGGCGCCGACCTGGCGGCGCGCCTGTCGCAGCCGGCCACGCTGGTCACGAGCGACCGCGAACGCGGCTTCTTCCACTACCGCCTGGCGCAGCCGCTGGCGCCGGGCGCGCGCATCGCGCTCGCCTTCGAACTGAGCGCCGCGCCGGACGGTTGGCTCGGCATCGGCAGCGACACGCCGGTGGCGCCGAATGCCAGCTTTTTCACGGGCGAGGTCCTGCCGCGCATCGGCTACCAGCAGGCGGCGGAACTGAGCGACCCACGCGACCGCCGCCGCCATGGCTTGCCGCCGCGTGCGGCCGTCCAGGTGCCGGCGATCGAACGCATCGCCTTCAGCGCCATCGTCGCCACCGACGTCGACCAGGTCGCGGTGGCGCCGGGCACGCTCGAGCGCGAGTGGATCGCCGGCGAACGGCGCTATTTCCATTACCGCTCCGACGGCGCCATCCCGAACGATTACGCAATCGCCTCGGGGCGCTATGCGGTGCGCCACGAGCGCTGGCAGGACGTCGCCATCGACGCCTATTTCGCGCCGGGGCACGAGGCCAATGTCGAGCGCATGCTGCGCGGCGCCAGCGCCGCCCTCGACTACGGCACACGCCAGTTCGGCCCCTACGGCCAGCACGACCTGCGCCTGGTCGAAACACCACGCGAGAGCGGCAACGCGCACGCCTTCCCCGGCATGCTGGCCCTGCCCGAAAACGCCGCCTTCATCGCCCGCGTCGATGCGGGCCCCGGCGGCGGCATCGATTACCCCTTCTACACGGGCGCCTGGGCCACGGCGCATGGCTGGTGGTCGCGCCAGCCGGGCGGCCTGCAGCTGGCCGACAGCCTGGCCGAGTACACGGCGCTGATGGCGGTGCGGCGCACCTCCGGCGCGCCCGCGATGCGGCGCTACCTGCGCGAAGACCTGCGTGCCTACCTGATGGGCCGCGCGATCGCGAACCGCCGCGAACAGCCGCTTACCGGAAACCTCGACGAAGCATGGCTGTTGCGGCGCAAGGGCGGCCTCGCGCTCTACCTGCTGCAGGACCTGCTGGGCGAAGAGCGCGTGAATGCAGCACTGCGTTCCCTGTCCACGCGCGGCGGCGCCGACATGGCGGCGCTGGCGGCGGCCCTGCGCGCGGTGGCGCCGCCCGATCAACGCTACCTGGTACGCGACCTGTTCGACGACATCGTGCTCTACGAGAACCGTGCCGACAGCGCCGGCGCGCGCCCGCTCGGCGGCGGCAAGTATGAAGTCGTGCTGCACGCCAGCGCGGCCAAGGTACGCGCCGGCGCCACGGGCGAGCAGGATTTACCGCTGGCCGACTACATCGAATTCGGCGTCGACGACCCCGCCGGCAACCCGCTGGCACGCGAACGGCGGCGCGTCACGGGCGCTGGGCAGACCGTCACCTTCGTCGTCGCCGGCCGTCCGGGACGGGCCGGCATCGACCCCGACCACAAACTGATCGACAAGAAGCCGACGGATAACATGGTTGTAGTCGACAACGAGTAAAACTCGCGATATTATCAAGGCACTATTACTGTGAGGTTTACCGATGTCGACCATGCTTGCCGAAGTGTGCGAAAAAATTCAGCTCCTCAATGCCGAGGAAAAGCATGAGGTGCTCCGCGTCCTGCTGCAGGACATCGACGGCGCCGCCGACCAGGATGCCGACGAGGCCCTGCGCGACGAAGTCGTGCGCCGCGTGAAGGCGATCCGCAACGGCGAAGCCGCGATCCGCGCGTTGCAGGACTGGCAGGAGTGAGCTGCGGCGCGACGAGCGCCGCTCCGGCACGGCCATGCTTACCCGATCCGGGTAATGGTATAAACAGAATATCCGGTAACACAGCATAAAAAAACCGCAGCCCGAAGGCTGCGGTTTTTTTTCGGTTCGCAGTTCGCCGCTTATTTCTTCGCGGCGGCGCGCTTGGCGGGCGCCTTCGCGGGCGCCTTGGCAGCCGCTTTCTTCGCGGCCGGCTTGGCGGCAGCTTTGGCGGCCGGCTTCTTCGCCGCCTTCACTGCGACCTCGCCCTCGGCGCCTTCGGCTGCGGCGTCGTTGGCCGCGGCCTTGGGCTTGGCGCCCGGCTTGGCCTTGCGCTCCTCGAACTCGAAGCTGATCTTGCCGTCCTTGGCGCGGGTCAGGAAAGCCTTGAACGAGCGGCGCGTACGCTGCGACACAAAACCCGGCAGCAGGTCGGTCTTGCCGTCGTTGAGCAGTTTCGCCATCTGCTCGGGCAGGATTTCCTGTTGCAGGATGATGCGGCCGCTGCGGAAATCGCAGGTCTTCGGCTTGGCCACGCTCTTCTCGCAGACATAGGCCAGCGGCATCTCGTAGACGCCGCCGAAGCATTTCGGGCAAGGGCCGAGCGCGGTCTGGCCGGTGAAGTCGACGCCCTCGCCGTCTTCCCCGCCTTCCTGGTCCTGGCCGAAGTCGAATTCGAGCTTGAAGTTGTTGATGTCCTCGTCGCGTACGATGCGCAGGATGGCGGCGAACGGACGGCCCATCTTCGAGCGGAAGCCCTGCAGCGGACCGATGGTGCGCTTTTCCAGCAACTCTTCGACTTCGTTGATCTCGAACTGGCGGCTGCCCGGCGTCTTGCTCATCGAGAAGTCACACTTGGTGCAGGCGAAGCGGCGGTAGTTTTCCTTGACCACGCCGGCGCAGTTCGGGCACGGCGTCACCAGGGTGGCGTACTCGCCGGGGATCGTGTCGTTGTCGTATTCCTTGGCGCGCTTGACGATGATTTGCGTCATCTGCGCAATCTCGCGCATGAACTCTTCGCGCGAGATCTTGCCCTTTTCCATCTGCGACAGCTTGTATTCCCATTCGCCGGTCAGTTCCGGGGCGGTGAGTTCGTTCACGCCCAGGCCGCGCAGCAAGGTCATCAGCTGCGAGGCTTTCGCCGTCGGGATCAGCTCGCGGCCTTCGCGGATCAGGTATTTCTCGGTCAGCAGGCCCTCGATGATGGCGGCGCGGGTCGCCGGCGTACCGAGGCCCTTGCCGGCCATCGCATCGCGCAGCTCGTCCGAGTCGATCAGTTTACCGGCGCCTTCCATGGCCGACAGCAGCGTCGCCTCGCTGTAGCGCGCAGGCGGTTTCGTGACCAGGCCATTCGCCGTGATCTTGTCGGTCAGGACCTTTTCGCCCTTTGCGACCGGCACCAGCGTGGCGCCATCCTTGTCGTCGCCCGTGGTGTCCTTGCCGTAGACGGCAAGCCATCCCGGGTTGGTCATCACTTTGCCTTCGGTCTTGAACTGGTGGCCCGAGACTTCGGTGAAGCGGGTCGTAACGAGGAACTCGGCCGGCGGGAAGAAGACGGCCAGGAAGCGGCGCGTGACCAGGTCATACAGCTTCTGTTCCGGCTCGGACAGGTTCTTCGGCGCGACACCGGTCGGGATGATCGCGAAGTGATCCGAGATCTTGGTGTTATCAAAAATGCGCTTGTTCGGCTTGACCCAGCCGTTCTTGGTGACCTGCTTGGCGAACTGGTTATAGTTATTCGTGTCGGCCAGCGCGGTCATCGTGTCCTTGACGGTCGCGATATAGTCTTCCGGCAGGTGGCGCGAATCGGTACGCGGGTAGGTCAGCACCTTGTGCTTTTCGTACAGCGCCTGGGCCAGGCCCAGCGTGTTCTTGGCCGAGAAGCCGAAGCGGCCGTTGGCCTCGCGCTGCAGGCTGGTCAGGTCGAACAGGGCCGGCGCCATCGAGGTGGTCGGCTTCGACTCTTCGGTGACGGCGCCCTGCTTGCCGCGGCAGGCGGCGGCGATCGAATCGGCCGCCAGCTTGCTCCACAGGCGCTCGGGGCGCTTTTCCGGATCGTTCTCGTCCTTCTTGAACTTCTGGTCCAGCCAGCGTCCTTCGTAGACGCCGGCGGCGCAGACGAATTCGGCGCGCACTTCCCAGTAGTCGCGCGATACGAATTTCTTGATCTTTTCTTCGCGCTCGACCACGATCGACAGGGTCGGCGTCTGCACGCGGCCCACGGTCGTCAGGTAGAAGCCGCCCTCTTTCGAGTTGAAGGCGGTCATGGCGCGGGTGCCGTTGATGCCGATCAGCCAGTCCGCTTCCGAGCGGCAGCGCGCGGCGTCGGCCAGCGGCAGCATTTCTTCGTCGCTGCGCAGCTGCTTGAAGCCCTCCTTGATCGCATTGGCCGTCATCGACTGCAGCCACAGGCGTTTTACGGGCTGCTTGGCCTTCGCGTTCTGCGCGATCAGGCGGAAAATGAGTTCACCTTCGCGCCCCGCGTCGCATGCGTTGATGAGGGCGGTGACGTCCTTGCGTTTGATGAGCTTGTTCAGCACCTTCAGGCGCGACTCGGTTTTCGCGATGGGGTTCAGCGCGAAATACGGCGGAATCATCGGCAGGTGCGTGAAGCTCCATTTGCCGCGCTTGACGTCGTATTCCTCGGGCACCGCGATTTCCAGCAGGTGGCCGACGGCGGACGAAAGGACGTATTCGTCGGATTCGAAATACTCATCGTGCTTGGTGAAGCCGCCCAGCGTCTTCGCGATGTCGTTCGCGACAGATGGCTTCTCGGCGATGATGAGGGTTTTGGTCATAAGGTTTCTCGTCGTACTTATATATATGGGGTATTTGGCCTGCGCATCATACATGCTTTGCCGACCCGGCCTCGGCTAATAGGCTAATGTCTCAGTAGTAACAGTCCTGAATGAGCGGCCAATGATAAGCGCCTTATCGCGCTGTTCGCAAGTAGGCTCTGCACCTTGCTTGTGCAGCGCGCCATCGCTTGCACGGCCGTGGCGCACCCGCAACGACGGACTTTCGCACAGGCACCCACAATTGATAGTGGGCCCTCTCCTACATTGCCGCCACCGGCATTCCGATACAAGCGCACCGGCGCGGCGCGCATCATCGGCCTTGTTGGCGCCCCAGGCGCCGTTTCAGGAGGATCGACCATGAGCGATAAACACAAAGGCATGGTGAACGAGCACGGCCGTAGCGTCCGGCGCGAGAAGATGGTACCGGTGGCGCCGGAGAGCCAGCAAGGCAAATCGCCAGGCGCGGGTGCGGGCAACCGCCAGGCGGCGCCGGGATCGGGCGGCATGCAGGGCACGGATGCCGGATCCCGCGGTGGCCCGGGTTCGCAGACGGGTGGGCGCAGTGCACGCCAGCAGGCCCAGCGCATGCAGGCAGCGGCGGAAGCGGACCGGCTCGGCAGCTCGCAGCAATCGGGCGGCGCGGGGTCCGGCGGACGCGGGCATCCGGAGCAGCCGGGAGCGGATTCCGGTTCGGGGCTGGCGGGGACCGACAAGAAGCGCTGAACGCCCTCGGAAGTGAAACACAGTGTCTCGGTTTCACAAGCAATGTCCAAAAACAAAAACTCCCGCAGTGTGGGAGTTTTATTGTCTTGCCTGAATTTAATTGCGTATGTCGTCGTTCGCTCAGTGCAATTGACGCGGAATCTGTTCGTCGTCGGAGCCGAACAGATCGTCGAAGATCAGTGCGTCCGGTTCCTTGTTCTGGCTCCACATCATCATCAGCACGATGATCTTCAGCTTGCTCAGGGTGACCGGCGACTCGTCGACTGCCAGTGCGCGCTCGATGACGATTTCGCGCTGCAAAGGCGTCAACAGCTTGGCACTCTCGAGGAACTGGATGAAACCGATCGCGGCACTGCCGAGCTCGTTATATTCCTCGTCCACGTAATAACGCGTGCCGGTAGAGGCGACCACGTCGGCCAGCTCTTCGCCCGCCATTTCAGTAAGACCCGTAAGCCAATCGATGGCCTCGCAGATCTCGAAGTCGTCGAAGCCGACGGCGGAGAGTTTGCGTGCCAATGCAGCCGGCTCGGGGCAGGCTTCGGGACGATAGTACGTCTCGTAGAGGTAGACCAGGATGTCGAACATAGTGACGCTACTGTAGCAGCTAAGCTCGTACTGGTACAAGCTTGCTGCGTGTGTGCGCATCCGGCGAACAAAAACCGTCGTTTTTCGGCCTTATCGGTTCATATAGGCTTGTAAGTAATGTTCGAGATGATGCGTCTTTTCAAGCTTCTACCCAGCGTGAATTAAACATGTACGCGTTGCACTTTTCCACCCGGTAAACGCTCGATCATGCCGGCCATTTCGAGTGCCAATAACCCCATGCTCAATTGGCCGATACTGGTGCCAAGACGCTCCAGTAAATCGTCGACCGCGAGCGGTTCGTGCCCGAGTTGCGCGAGCAGGCCGGTGCAGTCCGATTCGGTGGGCAAGGCCTGTACACAGGCGCTCCCTGCGGACGGCGCCGCGAGTGGCGACACCTGCATCGCCTCGAAAATTTCATCGACCGTTTCCACCAGGCGCGCGCCGTCGCGTATCAGCTTGTGGCACCCCTTGGCCAGCGGCGCGTGGATCGACCCGGGCAAGGCGAAGACTTCGCGCCCCTGTTCGGCGGCCACGCGCGCGGTGATGAGGGAGCCCGATTGCGCCGCCGCTTCGATCACGAGCACGCCGCTCGACAAGCCGCTGATGATCCGATTACGCCGCGGAAAATTGCCGCTGGTCGGCGGCGTGCCGAGCGCGTATTCGCTGACGATGCAGCCTTCATTGGCGATGCGTTCCGCGAGCGCCCGGTTGCGCGCAGGATAGAACACGTCGGCGCCGGTGCCGACCACGGCGATCGTCGAGCCCGCGCCGCGCAAGGCGCCTTCATGCGCCGCGGCATCGATGCCGAGCGCGAGCCCCGACACCACGCACACGCCGGCCCCGGACAGCGCACTGGCGAAGGCGCCGGCGTTCGCCTTGCCCTGCACGGTGGCATTGCGGCTGCCGACGATCGCCAGCGCCGGGCGCGCGAGCAGGTCGATGCGCCCTCTTATATAGAGCAGCAGCGGTGGATCGGGAATGTTGGCGAGCGCCTGCGGATAGGCGGCGTCACCGAGCGCCAGCACGTGGTGCGACGGTGCTTCGAGCCAGGCGAGCGTGGTGTCGATCAGCGCACAGGTGGCGCGGGAAGGCGGCGCGCACAGGCTGCGCGCCAGGGCGGGGCCGGCCTGTTCGGCCAGCGCGGCGTGGCCGGCGTCGAAAATGGCGCGCGGCGAACCGAAGGCTTGCAGCAGCAGGTGCGCGGTGCGCAGCCCCACCCCGCGTGCGCCCTTGAGGCGCAGCCAGTCGGTAAGTTGCGTAACGCGTGAAGCGGTGCCGCTGGCGGGGATGGGGTCCGTGTCCTGCACGGTGGATTTACTCCGGTGATTTCGCCACGTCGCCGACTTCCACCGGCGCCGTCACTTGCATGATCAGGCCGTAGGAAACGCGCCCGAACACTCGGAAGATGAA
>Ga0308169_10003329_pt1 | contig 15775 bp, 15 predicted proteins | sample PhyBR1_2_FD_202139 | JGI IMG/M metagenome (GOLD analysis project Ga0308169, IMG submission 202139) | Phyllosphere microbial communities from UC Gill Tract Community Farm, Albany, California, United States - DLSLSB.R1 | ecosystem: Host-associated > Plants > Phyllosphere > Unclassified | place... | reverse complement strand
AATGATCGGCTTACTACAGCGTGTGACCCAGGCCGGCGTCGTGGTCGACGGCGAGACCATCGGCGCCATCGGCCGCGGGCTGATGGTGCTGGTCTGCGCCGAGAAGGGCGATACCGAGCGCGAGGCCGACGCCTTGCTCGCGAAGCTGCTCGGCTACCGCGTCTTTTCCGACGAGGCCGGCAAGATGAACCGCAGCGTCGCCGACGTCGAGGGCGGCCTGCTGCTGGTGCCGCAGTTCACGCTGGCGGCCGATACCCGCTCCGGCACCCGGCCCTCGTTTTCGCCGGCTGCCGCGCCGGACGACGGGCGCCGCCTGTTCGAGCGTTTCGTGCGCCAGGCGCGCGAGCGTCACGGTAAGGTCGAGACCGGTCGCTTCGGCGCCGACATGCAGGTCTCGCTGACCAATGACGGTCCAGTGACTTTCTGGCTTCGTATTGATCCACCCAAGGTCCCGAGCTGAAACTGCGGCGGGTGGCGCAGGTCAATGTAACAGAGGGGAATGGAGGGTTGAGAGATGAAAATCTGGAGCGATTCCTTTATCGAGGGCGGCCTCATCCCGCCCCGCTGCGCGTTCGCCGAGATCGATCCCGGCAGCCACGTCAAGCTGTCGAGCAACCGCAGCCCCCACATCGGCTGGGACGACGTCCCGGCCGGCGCCGAGTCGCTGGTGCTCCTGTGTCACGACCTCGACGTGCCGACCAGCGGCGCCGACGTCAACAAGGAGGGGAGGACGGTGCCGGACGCCTTGCCGCGCACCGACTTCTACCACTGGTCGCTGGTCGACATCCCGGTCAGCCTGAATTCCTTTGCCGAAGGCCTGTTCTCGGACATGGTCACGCCGGGCGGCAAGAGCGGTCCGCTGGTCCCGTTCACGATCAAGAACGGCACCGAGCACCAGTTGCGCCACGGCATCAACGACTATACGAGCTGGTTCGCCAACGATCCCGACATGGCCGGCGAATACCATGGCTACGACGGTCCCTGTCCGCCCTGGAACGACGAGCGCGTCCATACCTATGTGTTCACGCTGTACGCTCTCGATATCCCGCGCCTGCCGCTGACCGGGCGCTTCACCGGCAAGGAGGCGCGCCTGGCGATCACCGGCCACATCCTGGACGAAGCGCGGATCTTCGGCGTGTATTCGCTGAACCCGCAAATCGTCGCCACTCTCATTGACAAATGATCGCGATAAATAGTTGAACAAGATCCTCCTCATCCGCCATGGCGAAACCGCCTGGAACGCCGAACGCCGCCTGCAGGGCTACCTCGATATCCCGCTGAACGACGAAGGCGAACGCCAGGCCCGGCTGCTGGCCGAAGCACTGGAAACCGAGTCCATCGACGTCGTCGTCTCCAGCGACCTGCACCGCGCCCGCCAGACGGCCCAGGCCGTGGCCACCCTGCGCGGCATGCCCCTGCACGTCGATCCTGCCCTGCGCGAGCGCTGCTACGGCGGCTTCGAAGGCTTGCTGTACAGCGAGATCGAACAGCGCTTCCCGGCCGAATTCGCGGCCTGGCAAGCGCGCGATGTCGACGCAATTTTGCCAAATGGCAAAAATCGCGGCGAAACTTTCCGCCAGTTCTACACCCGCGCCACCAGCGCCATCCTGGCCACCGCCGCGGCGCATCCGGGCCGGACCATTGCCATGGTCGCTCACGGCGGCGTGCTCGAATGCGCCTACCGGATGGCCAGGGCGCTGCCGCTGGAGACGCCGCGCGACTTCAAGGTCTACAACGCCAGCATCAACCGTTTCCGCATCGACGACGGGAAACTCCTGCTCGAGAGCTGGGGCGAGGTGGCGCACCTGCGTCCAGCCCTGCTCGACGAACTGAGCTGACAGGGGTTTATGTCAGATTTGCAACACAAGAAAAAAGTGTGCTGATAAATTGAGCAGCGCTTCGGGTAAAATAGCGAGTTCCCGATTATTTTCTGGTTTTCCTCCCGTGCAAATTGGTCCCTACGCGCTGCGTAACAATGTCTTCGTCGCTCCGATGGCCGGGGTGACCGACCGCCCGTTCCGCCAGCTGTGCAAGAAGCTCGGCGCCGGCTATGCGGTGTCGGAGATGGCAGCCTCGAATCCGCGCCTGTGGGCCAGCGAAAAGTCTTCGCGGCGCACCGACCATGCGGGCGAGATGGAGCCGAAGGCGGTGCAGATCGCCGGCGCGGTGCCGGAAGAACTGGCGGAATGCGCGAAGTTCAACGTCGACCGCGGCGCCCAGATCATCGACATCAATATGGGCTGCCCGGTCAAGAAGGTCTGCAACAACTGGTGCGGCTCGGCCCTGCTGCAGCACGAAGACCTGGTCCAGCGCATCCTCGAAGCCGTGGTCGGCGCCGTCGACGTCCCGGTCACGCTGAAATTCCGCACCGGCTGGGACCGCCAGAACAAGAATGCCCTGACGATCGCGCGCATGGCCGAGCAGGCCGGTATCGCCATGCTGACCTTGCACGGCCGCACCCGCGCCGACGGCTACAAGGGCGATGCCGAATACGACACCATCGCCGCGGTCAAGGCGGCGGTCTCGATTCCGGTGGTGGCCAATGGCGACATCACGACCCCGGAAAAGGCGAAATTCGTGCTCGACCACACGGGCGCCGATGCCGTCATGATCGGGCGCGCGGCCCAGGGCCGTCCCTGGATCTGCCGCGAGATCGATCACTACCTGCGCACCGGCGAACACCTGCCGGCGCCGCGGGTCGAGGAAGTGCGCGAGCTGATGAACGAACACCTGCCGGCCCATTACGCCTTCTACGGCGAATACCTGGGCGTGCGCACCGCGCGCAAGCACATCGGCTGGTATGTGCAGGACCTGCCCGGCGGCGAGGAATTCCGCCAGCGCATGAACCTGCTGGAATCGACCGCCGAGCAACTGGCGGCCGTGGATGAATTTTTCAAATCGCAACAGCGGTATGGCGAGCGGTTACAATACCGGCCCGCGCATTCCGATGATGTCGCGATTGCGGCATGAACGAATGATCAAGCAATAGCAAAAAAACAAGAAATAATCGGAGACAGGGCTGCCACAAGCGGCACATCAACCAAGGTGAAGTAGCACATGAGCAAAGAAAGTATCCAGGAAGTCGTTCAGAAAAGCCTCGAAGATTATTTCAACGACCTGGGCGAGCAGAAACCGACGAATATCTACGACATGATGCTGCTGACCGTCGAAAAGCCGATCCTGCAAGTGGTGATGACCCGTGCCGAGGGCAACCAGTCGCATGCCGCGCAGATGCTGGGCATTAATCGCAATACCCTGCGCAAGAAATTGCAGGAGCACGGGCTGCTGTAAACGCCGGCGGGAGGGCCGGCGTGCGAGCGTGCGCCGACCCTGTCCGGCGTAGTAGACACTCCATGCTCGCACCGATTTTTATCAACAGGCCTCTCCCATGATCAAACAAGCCCTCATTTCCGTTTCCGATAAAACCGGCGTGCTCGATTTCGCGCGCGCCCTGTCCGCACTCGGCGTGAACATCCTGTCGACCGGCGGTACCGCCAAGCTGCTGCAGGACAACGGCGTCTCCGTCACCGAAGTCGCCGACTACACGGGTTTCCCGGAAATGCTCGATGGCCGCGTCAAGACCCTGCACCCGAAAGTGCACGGCGGCATCCTGGCGCGGCGCGACCTGCCTGAACACCTTGCCAAGCTGGAAGAGCATGGCATCCCGCAGATCGACATGGTGGTGGTCAACCTCTACCCCTTCCAGGCCACCGTCGCCAAGGAGCAGTGCTCGCTGGAGGACGCGATCGAGAACATCGACATCGGCGGCCCGACCATGCTGCGCTCGGCGGCCAAGAACCACCGCGACGTGGTCGTGATCGTCGACCCGGCCGACTACGGTCCGGTGCTGGCGGAAATGAAAGGTACCGGCGAGGCGGCCGGCAGCGTGTCCTACGACACCAAGTTCCGCCTGGCAAAGAAAGTCTTCGCCCACACCGCGCAGTACGACAGCGCGATCACCAACTACCTGACCAGCCTGGGCGATGACAAGCAGCACGCCACCCGCGCCGCCTATCCGCAGACCCTGAACCTGCACTTCGAGAAAGTCCAGGACATGCGCTACGGCGAGAACCCGCACCAGAGCGCCGCCTTCTACCGCGACCTGGTCCCGGCCGCCGGCAGCCTGGCGAACTACCGCCAGCTGCAGGGCAAGGAACTGTCGTACAACAATATCGCCGACGCCGATGCCGCCTGGGAATGCGTCAAGACGATGAAAGGCCTCGAGCGGCCGGCCGGCTGCGTGATCATCAAGCACGCGAATCCCTGCGGCGTGGCGATCGGCGCCGACGCCCTGGATGCCTACCAGCGCGCCCTGAAGACCGATCCGACCTCGGCCTTCGGCGGCATCATCGCCTTCAACGTGCCGGTCGACGGCCCGGCGGCGGAAGCGATCGCCAAGCTGTTCGTCGAAGTCGTGATCGCCCCGGCCTTCACGGCGGAAGCGCGCCAGATCATGGCGGCCAAGCAGAACGTGCGCCTGCTCGAGATTGCTCAGGGTGACGGCCAGAACCTGTTCGACGTCAAGCGCGTCGGCGGCGGCCTGCTGGTGCAATCGCCGGATGCGAAGAACGTGCTGCCGGCCGACCTGCGCGTGGTCACCAAGAAACAGCCGACCCCGCAGCAGCTGGCGGACCTGATGTTCGCCTGGCGCGTCGCCAAGTTCGTCAAGTCGAACGCGATCGTGTTCTGCGCCAACGGCATGACCCTGGGCGTGGGCGCCGGCCAGATGAGCCGCATCGATTCGGCCCGCATCGCTTCGATCAAGGCCCAGAACGCCGGTCTCTCGCTGGTCGGTTCGGCGGTGGCGTCGGATGCCTTCTTCCCGTTCCGCGACGGCCTGGACGTGGTGGTCGATGCCGGCGCGACCTGCGTCATCCACCCGGGCGGCTCGATGCGCGACCAGGAAGTGATCGATGCGGCGGACGAGCGTGGCGTGGTCATGCTCTATACTGGTACGCGCCACTTCCGTCATTGATCTGGCGTCACGCGTGGGCACGGTGTGCCCACCCTACGGCGTTCGTTGATCGTGGGGTGGGCTCTCCGGGCCCAAGCGGATTACGTGGCACAATTGCCATCACCTGTGTTTTTGCACAGTATTTTTCCCACGAAACAAGCCAGCCGGTATAACATTCGATAATGATTATTCTCGGCATCGACCCGGGCCTGCGCACGACGGGATTCGGGGTCATTGAAAAACACGGGCAGCGGCTGCGCTATATCGCATCCGGCACCATCAAGACCGGCACGGAGGGCGCCTTGCCGCCTCGTCTCAAGATCATCCTGGCCGGCGTCAGCGAAGTTGTCGCCACCTACAAGCCGGCTTGCGCGGCCATCGAAAAAGTCTTCGTCAACGTGAATCCGCAGTCGACCCTGCTGCTCGGCGCTGCGCGCGGCGCCGCCATCACGGCGCTGGTCGGGGCCGACCTCGAGGTGGCGGAATACACGCCGGCCGAGGTCAAGCAGGCGGTGGTCGGTAGCGGCAAGGCCGTCAAGGCCCAGGTCCAGGAAATGGTGGCGCGCCTGCTGAAACTCCCTGGCCTGCCCGGTAGCGACGCCGCCGACGCCCTCGGCATCGCGATCTGTCACGCCCACGGCATGGATGCGCTGGCGCTGATCGGTTCGCTGTCGCCGGAAAAGCCGGGCCTGCATATGCGGCGCGGCCGCCTCATTTAAAAAGAAAGGTTAGCGATGATCGGTCGTCTCTCCGGCGTATTGCTGGAAAAGAATCCCCCGCAAGTGCTCGTGGATTGCCAGGGCGTCGGCTACGAGGTCGACGTGCCGATGGGCACCTTCTACAACCTGCCGCACACGGGCGAGAAAGTGGTCCTGTTCACCCACTATGTGGTGCGGGAAGACGCCCACCTGCTGTTCGGCTTCGGCTCCGCCGACGAGCGCGCCGTGTTCCGCCAGCTGATCAAGATCACCGGCGTCGGCGCCCGCACCGCGCTGTCGATCCTGTCCGGCATGTCGGTGGCGGACCTGGCCCAGGCCGTGACCCTGCAGGAGGCCGGACGCCTGGTCAAGGTGCCGGGCATCGGCAAGAAGACCGCCGAGCGCCTGCTGCTGGAGCTGAAGGGCAAGCTGGGCGCCGACATCGGCGCGGTCGGCGGCGCCGTGCGGGACGACGCCCAGGCAGACGTGCTCAATGCGCTGCTGGCCTTGGGGTATTCTGACAAGGAGGCGCTGGCTGCGATCAAGAACATGCCGGCGGGGACCAGTGTTTCCGAGGGTATCAAGCTGGCGTTGAAATCGCTGTCGAAAGCATAAACAACCACGTCATTCCTGCGCAGGCGGGAATCCAAGTTTGCCTGAGCTAACGTAGCGCACGCAGAGACGGTGATATAGAAGCTAACAATGAGCATCCAGACCGACAACTTCACCGAGCAGCGCATCATCGACGCCGCGCCGGCCTCGCCGAACGAGGAGGCGATCGAGCGCGCCTTGCGGCCCAAGCACCTCGACGAATACGTCGGCCAGTCGAAAATCCGCGACCAGCTCGAGATCTTCATCTCGGCCGCCCGCAAGCGCCGCGAGGCGCTCGACCATACCCTGCTGTTCGGTCCGCCGGGCCTCGGCAAGACCACGCTGGCCCACATCATCGCGCGCGAGATGGGCGTGAACCTGCGCCAGACTTCCGGCCCGGTGCTGGAACGTCCGGGCGACCTGGCGGCCCTGCTGACCAACCTCGAAGCGAACGACGTGCTGTTCATCGACGAGATCCACCGCCTGTCGCCGGTGGTCGAGGAGATCCTGTACCCGGCGCTGGAGGACTACCAGATCGACATCATGATCGGCGAGGGCCCGGCGGCGCGTTCCGTGAAGCTCGACCTGCAGCCGTTCACCCTGGTCGGCGCCACCACCCGCGCCGGCATGCTGACCAATCCGCTGCGCGACCGCTTCGGCATCGTCGCCCGCCTCGAGTTCTACAACGTCGACGAGCTCACCAAGATCGTGACCCGCAGCGCGGCGCTGCTGGAGGCGCCGATCAACGAGGAGGGCGCGCGCGAAGTCGCCAAGCGCGCCCGCGGCACTCCGCGTATCGCCAACCGCCTGCTGCGCCGCGTGCGCGACTATGCGGAAGTGAAGGGCAACGGAGAGATCACCAAGGACATGGCCGACCGCGCGCTGAAGATGCTGGACGTCGACACCGTCGGCTTCGACGTGATGGACCGCAAACTCCTCGAGGCGGTGCTGTTCAAGTTCGCCGGCGGTCCGGTCGGCATCGGCAACCTGGCGGCGGCAATCGGCGAGGCCGCCGACACCATCGAGGACGTGCTCGAACCCTACCTGATCCAGCAGGGCTATCTGCAGCGCACCCCGCGCGGGCGCATCGCCACGCCGCTGGCGTACAAGCACTTCGGCGTCGCCGCACCCCGCATCAGCCCGACCGGCGACCTGTGGGACAACCTGCCGCCGGCATAAGGCGCCGCCGACCATGGAAATCTGGGTCGATGCCGATGCCTGCCCGGGCGTGATCAAGGATATTTTGTTCCGCGTGGCCGAGCGCCTGCAGCTGCAGGTGACCCTGGTCGCCAACCAGCTGATCCGGGTGCCGGGTTCGCGCTTCATCCGCGCGCTCCAGGTGCCGAGCGGGCCCGACGTCGCCGATACCGAGATCGTCGAGCGCCTGGCGCCGGGCGACCTGGTGATCACCGGCGACATTCCGCTGGCGGCGCGGGTGCTGGAGAAGGGTGGAGATGCGTTGAACCCGCGCGGCGATTTCTACACGAAGGACAATATCGCCCAGCAGCTGACGATGCGCGCCTTCATGGAAGAGTTGAGGAGCGGCGGCATCGACACCGGCGGTCCGAGCGCCTTCAGCCAGGGCGACCGCCAGCAATTTGCCAACGCTCTAGACCGCTACCTGGCGCGCCGCCCAAAAATTTAGAACCCCGAACCGCGCCGCTCGGCCGACGGATGGCGCTGGACCAGCACCAGCGAGGGTTCGCTGCGTTCGCGCTGGCGCATCGGGCGCTGGCGGCGGTCCGGCGCTGCCGGGTAGACGAAGCCGATGAACAGCAGCACCGTGAACGACACCAGGGTGCCGCTGGCCCACAGCAGCTCGGCATTGGTGCGCGTCGCCAGCATGGTGATGCCGGCGGTGGCCGGGATCAGCAGCAGCAGGCCGCCGAGCATGCGGGCATGCGAGGAGCGGCGCATGCGCTTGCCCAGCACGGCGATGTAGAGAAAGCTGAACGCGACCAGCGCGAGCCCGGACAGGCCGCCGGCGACGATCCAGGCCGGCATGCCGGTATGGCCGGCATTGGACAGCAGCGCCGGAGGCAGGATGAGGACCAGGCCTCCCGCAAGCAGGGCAAGCAGACGCAGAAAGATCATGACGCTGCTCCCCTGGCGCATGGCCGCACTGGATGTAGTCGTTTCACTGGTTTCTCCCGGATCAGGCGCAAAGATGAGTTTGGCAAGATTATCATTGAGATAATTTCTGCTGCGCACGTTTGAAGGCCTGTGCGGCAAATCCGCTACGCATCCATGGCATGGCCTGGCTGGCGAGCCAGTGGCCGATGGTTTGCTGCGGAACGGCCTTCGAAAACAGGTAACCCTGGCCGAAATCGCAGCCGGCCTGCTGGAGCAGTTCGAGCTGTTCGGGTGTTTCGATGCCTTCGGCGATGACCTGCATGCCGAGCTTGTGGGCCATCATGATGATCGTTTCGCACAAGGCGAAGTCGGTGGTGCCGGCTTCCAGGTGCATGACGAAGGAGCGGTCGATCTTCAGGTACTGGAACTCGAATTTCTTCAGGTAGGACAGCGAGGAATAGCCGGTACCGAAATCGTCCAGCGCCAGCTCGATGCCATGCTCGGCGATCTGGCGCAACTGCTGGACGACGACGGGGTTATTGTCGAGGAGCATGCCCTCGGTCACTTCGACGGTCAGGGTATGTTCCGGCAGCGCGGCATTCCTGGCCAGCTGGAAGCAGCGCTCGCAGGATTCGCGTCCGGACAGCAGCTGGACCGGGGACATGTTGACGCCGACCTGAAGACAGGCGCCATACTCCCGTTTCCAGTCGGCGACGTCGCGCACGACCGTCTCGAAGACCTGTTCGCCGAGGTCGACGATCATCCCGGTCTCTTCGCACAGGGGAATGAACTCGGCCGGGCCGATCATGCCGCGTTGCGGATGGGTCCAGCGCACCAGCGATTCCGCCTTCCGCAGGGCGCCGGTCGCCAGGTCGACGATGGGCTGGTAGTGGACTTCGAGCTGGCGTTCGACCAGCGCGCTGCGCAAGTCCTTGATCAGTTGCCGGCGCGCCTGGGTGCGCTCCTGCATCGCATGCGAGAAATACGCATAGCGGTTGCGCCCCTGCTGCTTGGCCACGTACATGGCCTGGTCGGCGTGCTTGATCAGGCTTTCCATGTCGGCGGCGTCGCGCGGGTAATGCGTGATGCCGATGCTGGCCGACAGGTGCAGGGTTTCGTCGGCGATGGCGAAAGGGCGGGCCATGGCCTGGATGATGGTTTGCGCCGTCCGGTCGACGGCAAAAGCTGTGCCGCCCAGGTGCGTGGGCGCCGACGCCAGCAGCACCATGAACTCGTCGCCGCCGAGGCGCGCCACGGTATCGCCGTCGCGGGTGCAGGCGAGCAGCCGCTGCGCGGCATCCTTCAGGATCTCGTCGCCGGCGGAGTGGCCCAGGGTTTCGTTGACGTCCTTGAAGCGGTCGAGGTCGATCACCAGCAGGGTAAAGCTGCCGGCCTCCTGGTCGGCATCGTGGATCGCCTGGGCTACGCGCTCCATGAACATCTGGCGATTCGGCAGGCCTGTCAGGTCATCGTAGTTTCCCTGGCGCCAGGCCAGCTCTTCCGCGCGCTTGCTCTCGGTGATGTCGGTGCCGATCTCGATGTAGTTGCGGACCTGTCCGTCCGGACCGCGGGCGACGGTGATGGTGCGGTACTCGGCGAGCACGTGGCCGTCCTTGTGCCGGCTCCACAATTCGCCCTGCCATTGTCCGGTGGCGCGCAGCTGCGCCCACAAGGCTTCGTCGAAACCGGGCTCTTCCAGGCCGGCGGCGTACACGCGCGGCGCCTTGCCGACAATCTCGTCCAGCGAAAAGCCGCGCACCACGGTGAAGGCGGGATTGACCGCCTCGATCCGGCCCTCGGGGTCGAGCACGGCGATCGCATCGTGGCTGTTCTCGAACATCAGCGAAGCGAGTTCGAGCTGGTGCCGGTTATGGACGTGTTCGGTGATGTCGTGCACGACCCCCATCAGCAGGCGGCAGGCGCCGTCCGCATCGATCACCGGCGTCACGGTGACCTCGCCGGTCTTGGTGCCGGTCGGGTAGGCCGACACTTCCTGCCAGCGCACGACCTTGCCGGTAGTAATGGCTTCCCGGTATCTCGACTTCACCAGGTCCAGCGATTCGGGAGGGATGATGTCGCCGACTTCCTTGCCGACCACCGCGGAGACCGCCAGGCCGGTGGTTTCGGTAAAGCGCTCGTTGACCGCGGAAAAGCGGTAACGGTCGCCGTCCAGCACCTCCAGGAAAAAGATGATGTCGGCGACGTGTTCGAACAGGTAAGTCAGGTAAGGCAGGGGAACCGGCGGCGCATCGGGAGCGGCCAGGTACCGTGCGACCTGGCTGGATGCCGGGTCCGAAGGCTGGTCAACGGGCAGAGTCATGACGCGCAGTGTAACGCACCATGACCGGGTGGCTCACTCCTGACGAAGCCAGACCTGCGAGCGGCCGAACATCGGCACGCCGACATAGCCGCGCACCTCGACCTTCTTGCCGCCTTCATGCACCGTCAGCTTGCTCCTGTAGACCTTGCCGTTCTTGGGGTCCAGGATCTCGCCGCCCTTGTATTCGTCGCCATCCTTCTTCAGGCCGGAGACGATGGTCATGCCGACGATGGGCTGGTCCTTGCGCGCGTCGGTGCAGGCCACGCATTTCGGGTTCTGTTCTTCGTCCGGCGCACGGAACAGCTTTTCGATCTTTCCCGTCAGCACACCCTGGTTCTCGGTGATGCGGATCAGCGCGGTCGGCTTGCCCGAGCTGTCGTCGATGGTCTTCCACAAGCCGACCGGCGAACCGTCCTGTGCCCACGCGAGCGGGGCGGCGAGGATGGATGCGATCAATGTGGCCTTGATGAGGGTGCGCATGGTGTCTCCGGTGTAGTTTTAGGCAATTGGAGTGTAGCAAACTGTACGGTCGTTCGGTAAACGTCCGGATGGAAACTCTTGCGGGTGACATTTGTCACCTGAAAGTGATGGCGCTCGCTTCTGTCGGCGCCGGCGCCGTTTCCCGATACTGGCGCCAGTGGCAATCGCCATCGACGACAACGCTACAACAATAAAGGGAAACACATGAAACCGACCATCCTGACTTCGCTGCTGCTGGCCGCCGGCCTGGCCTGCGCTTCCTCCGCCCTTGCCGGCACCACCCTGGTGCAGGACGTGCGCGTGTTCGACGGCAAGACCGCCCACGAACACCGCTCCGTGCTGGTGCGCGACGGCGTGATCGTCGACAGCGATTACCGCGGCAAGGCGCCTTCCGGCGCGCGCCTGGTGATTGGCGCAGGCCGCACCCTGCTGCCGGGCCTGATCGATTCCCACGTCCACACCTACCGGCACTTCGAGTTGCCACTGGTGTTCGGCGTCACCACCCAGGTCGACATGATGGCCCCGGTAACTATCATGCAGGACTTCAGCAAGGCGATGGCGGAAGGCCGCAACCACGGCCGCGCCGACCTGTTCTCGGCCGGCAGCCTGGTGACCGCGCCGGGCGGCCACGGCACCGAATTCCCGATCAGGATCCCGACCCTGGAGAAGGGCGCCGACGTCCAGGCCTTCGTCGACGAGCGCATCGCCGAGGGTTCGTACTTCATCAAGATCGTGATGGAAGACGGCTTCGGCGAGCATCACTTCAACAGCCTCGACCCCGCCACCGTGAAGGCCGTGATCGACGCCGCCCACAAGCGCGGCAAGCTGGCCGTGGTCCACATCAGCACCCTGCAGAATGCGCGCGCCGCGCTGGAAGCGGGCGCGGACGGCCTGGCCCACCTGTTCCTGGGCGCGAAGATGACGCAGGAAGAAGCCGACAGCCTGGCGCGGCTGGCGATGCAAAAGGGCGCCTTCGTGGTGCCGACCTTCACGGTGCTGGAGAGCATGGCGGGCGTGAAGCCGCGCGACATCCTCGACGATCCCGCCGTCGCCGGCCTGCTCGACCGCGAGGAGCGCGGTGCCCTGGAAACCGGCTACGGCCAGGTGTCCCGGGCGTCCCTCCTGAGCGCGCCGAAGATGGTGACCGCCGCTTTGCGCAAGGCCGGCGTGCCGGTACTGGCCGGCACCGACGCCGGCAACGCCGGCACCCAGTACGGCGCCAGCCTGCACCGCGAGCTGGCCGCGCTGGTCGAGGCCGGGCTGAGCCCGCGCGAAGCCCTGGTGGCCGCCACCAGCGCCCCGGCCAAGGCTTTCCGCCTGGGCAAGCGCGGCGAGATCGCCACAGGCTACAAGGCGGACCTGGTGCTGGTCGAAGGCAATCCGCTGCAGGACATCACGGCCACCCGCCGCATCGTCGAGGTGTGGAAGGATGGCGACAGCGCGGCGGCCCTGCGCGATGAGCAGCGCCGGCACGTGGCCCAGGAAGCTGCCGGCAAGCGCGCGCTGGCGCTGCCCGCCGACGGCAGGATCAGCCTGCTGAAGGACGGCAGGCTGGCCAGCCCCTTCGGTACCGGCTGGCTGCCATCTTCCGACAAGTTTGCCGGCGGCGTCTCGAGTGTGAATCTCGACGCCAGGGCCGCACAGGAAGGCGGTGCCACGATCGCCGTCGATGCCCAGGTGAAGTCCGGTTTCGCTTACCCCTGGGCCGGCGCGGCCTTCATGCCGGGCGCGCAGCCGATGCAGGGCGCCGACCTGAGCAACGCCAGGATGATCCGCTTCCGGGTGCGCGGCGACGGCCGCAAGTACATGCTGGCGATGGCCTCGACCGGCATGACGATCCCGCGCGGTGTGGCCTTCGAGGCCGGCGCCGAGTGGAAGGAAGTGGCGATCCCCTTCAGCGCCTTCGACGGACTCGATCCGGCCGCGGTGACCATGATAGGATTTAACGCAGGACCGCAACCCGGCGACTACCGCTTCGAGATCGCCGACGTTCGCCTGGTCGACCGCTGATAACCATACCAACAAGACGAGCGATGCAGACTCTCAAGCGCGTGCTGGCCGGGCCCTGGGTGCCGCCGGAACTGGGCAAGCTGCCCTATCTGTGGGCCTTTTCCCTGACCTTCATGCTGTGGCAGTACTTCTTCGTGCCGCCGCGCGCGATCGAGCTGGTGATGTTCGGCGTCACCGCCGTGCTGTTCCTGCCCCTCTACCTGTACAGCTTCTGGGCCGAGGGACGGGCGGCCATCCTCTGCATCGCCCTGACCTGCCTGATTGGCGTCATCTGGATCCCCTACAACTCGGGCGCCGGCACGCTGTTCGTGTTCGCGGCCGGCATGTGCGGGCGCCTGGCGCCGGGGCGCAATGCCTACCGGATGCTGGCCGCGGTGCTGGGCCTGGCGACGGTGGCCGGCTATCTGCTGTCGCCGATCGGCAAGACCTTCCTGCTGGCGCCCTGGATCATCGGCGTGGCGGTGGGCCTGGGCTCGATCATGGAGTCGGAACAGCGCGCCGCGCGCAGGCAGCTGCTGCGCAAGCAGGAAGAGGTCGAGCACATCGCCCGCATCGCCGAGCGCGAACGCATCTCGCGCGACCTGCACGACCTGCTGGGCCACTCGCTGTCGCTGATCGCATTGAAGGCCGAACTGGCGAACAAGCTGGCCGGGCGCGACCTGGACGCCTGCAAGCGCGAGATCGCCGACATCGAAACCACCGCCCGCCGCGCCCTGGCCGAAGTGCGGACCGCCGTTACCGGCTACCGCGACAGCGGGTTGTCCGGCGCCCTGGCCAGCGCCCGCGCCAGCCTGGCGGCGGCCGGCGTCGAACTGCGCGAGGACGTGCAGCCGCATTTCCTGCACGGCGCCTTGGCGGCAGGCCAGGAACACGTGCTGGCGCTGGCGCTGCGCGAAGCGGTGACCAATGTGGTGCGCCACGCCGGCGCCACCCGCTGCACGGTCAAGCTGGCGCTGGAAGGGCAGGAGGCCGTGCTGTGCGTGGCCGACGACGGCGACCGCCTGACCGCCGGCGGCGAAGTCCGCGCCGGCAACGGCCTGAGCGGCATGCGCGAACGCGCCGCCGGTGTCGGCGGCCGGCTGGCGATCGGCGTGGACAAGGGCATGCGCCTGGAGTTGCGCCTGCCGATGAAGGAATCGAAGGAGACGGCATGTCCGCGAATCTGATCCCGCATCCGATCCGCATCGTGATTGCGGAAGACCAGGCCCTGGTGCTGGGCGCGCTGGCGGCCCTGCTCGGGCTGGAAGACGACCTCGACGTGGTGGGCACGGCCGGCAACGGCAAGGAGGCCCTGGCGCTGTGCCGCGAGCTGCGGCCCGACATCGTGCTGACCGACGTCGAGATGCCGCAGATGAGCGGCCTCGAACTGGCGGCGCGGCTGCACGAACTCGGCCTGCCCGGTAAAGTGGTGATCGTGACCACCTTCGCGCGCAGCGGCTACCTGCGGCGCGCGCTGGAGGCCGGGGTGCGCGGCTACCTGCTGAAGGATGCGCCGGCCGAGAACCTGGCGGCGGCGATCCGGCAGGTGGCAGGCGGCGGCAGGGCGATCGCGCCCGAGCTGGCGCTGGAAAGCTGGAGCGCGGGCCAGGACCCGCTGTCCGACCGCGAGCGCCAGGTGCTGCGCCTGGCCGGCGAGGGCAAGACCAGCGCCGAGATAGCGAAGCAGGTCCACCTGTCCGAGGGAACGGTGCGCAACTACCTGTCCGAGGCGATCAGCAAGCTGAATGCCGGCAACCGGATCGAGGCTTACCGGATGGCGCGGAATGCGGGCTGGTTGTGACGGCGTCGTCAGCGGCCTGTCGGATCGAGCAGTTCCTTGAGTCCGGCCTTATTGCCTTCCTCCGGCCAGCCGCTGCGCTTGGCGACGACTTTGCCGTCTTTCAGCAGATAGAACTCGGGCGTACCCAGCACCTCGACGGCCGGCCATTCCCGGGCATAGGCGGGAATGCGAATCGGCAGGGCAGGGTGGGTCGCATTCCAGTCCCTTACGTAGTTCAGAGGAATTGCTGAACGCGGCGGCGTGATCACTGTGAGCCTGGCCTCGCGCAGCCGTGCCAGTAGCGCTGGGTCGGCTGCGATCGCATCGAGCGCGTCCTGCGAAAAATGGCAGCCGTTGCCGACCACCATGAGCAGCTCGGTGCCTTCGGTGGCAGGAACGATCGCCCGCGTCAGCGTCGTGTTGCCGGCATCGTAACGGAACTCGCTGCGCCCGCTAAAGTCGGGACCGAGCGCGTCCACAACGCGCGGTATGGTCCGGTGCGCGAGGTGTGGCCTGGTCGCGGCGAAGGCGCGCGCCTGTTCGAAGCGACGCGCCGCCAGCATGGCGTAGAGTAGGCTGTCGTCGAGTGTACGGCGGGTATCGATGCCGCGCGCGACGAACTCCGCGTGCACCAGCAGCAACTGGTCGAAGGCGGTGGAATCAGGGCTCCGGTCGGCGGCCAATTGCGTGGCGTCGAAGAGGGGCAGCAGATTGCCCAGGGGCTGGCGCTTCAGCGCGGAGGCGTCCAGCCGGCCGCCGAACAGTTCCTGGTAGCGCCGCAGCACGAGCTCGCCGTCCAGCGTGGTCACGGCGGCGCCGGCGTCACGCCGCCGTTCTGTGTCGGCGTCGGCGAAGCGCTCCAGCTGCTCCAGGCGCCGCTCGGCGTCGGC
>Ga0308169_10003328_pt1 | contig 15776 bp, 16 predicted proteins | sample PhyBR1_2_FD_202139 | JGI IMG/M metagenome (GOLD analysis project Ga0308169, IMG submission 202139) | Phyllosphere microbial communities from UC Gill Tract Community Farm, Albany, California, United States - DLSLSB.R1 | ecosystem: Host-associated > Plants > Phyllosphere > Unclassified | place... | reverse complement strand
CGAAAAGGGAGAAAACCTTTACCTCACAGCAAAGTGAAACTTGGTACAGGAGCGACGATCGCTCAATGGACTATTAACGAGTACGTCTCTGCTTCTTCGGCAGCTGTTCTTCGGCCATCGTTGACGGATGGAGTCGCTCGTGCAGCAATCTCTCCCTCGTCGCTCTGTTACGACCTCATGCGCAAGATCAACATTCAGCACTCATCGATTACAACGTAGCGACTTTCCGACAAGCTGTACTTGCTATCTTTGAAGTAGGTGCTCGCGGCGGAAGGGGCGAATGAAAGGAAACCCAAGGCATTGTTGTGTCGATTGACTATCGGAGAATTCGCAATGAGGCGGTTTCGACCCACTTTCTCCTCATCCTCCCCTATCTGTTTGCGCTTGGGGCTCTGAAGGCTCCACCGGTTAGAGACTCGGGGATTTTGCTCTTCTTCGCTCACTCCTCTTTCTCTCTTTCTCTTTCTCTCTCTTCCACTCCAATCTCTGCTGCTCTGTTCTTTACATGGATCCTTACTCTGTGAGTCACAGCAGCTAGATCAGACATCTCGAATGTTGACGTCTACAAGTTTACAGGCACAAGCGATTATCGAGCGATATCGAACCTTTCTTCTTTATGTGCTGGAGACGTTGTGTGATGCTCCAGGTGTACAACAGATGCTAGACATGATTCCAGGACTACAGTGGGATTTGTTGAAGCCGATTTTTCCGTTCTCTCGCCTGACTTCCCTTGACTGACCAAGGCGATTTCCAATAGGATGGGGCTGCCATATGGCATTCGATACTGGCGGACTTCCTTTACGTATCTTCTACAACGAACACCATGATGGGAAGTCTGGTACGAGAACACTTCGTCAGCCTTTATCGCTTTTCGCTCGTCGAGGCCCGAAGAATCCCGATGTTCCAATGAGCGAAGCTACCAAACGCAGTTGGGAAGCGCTCGAGCAACATCAAGGAGGGAAAGAAGCCAATGAAGTAGCTCTTAGGGCAGCAGATGGTCCATTGAGGTGGACAATTCGACTACCAACTCACATCTGCTTCCCTCGATTCGTTCGCACCCAAGGCGCACGAAGCAATTCGCTTGACAAGATTGATGAGCGCTGGACGTTCAGCGATGATCCGAATGAAGTCAAGCTTGTTCTCAGTGAGTTCCTCAGGTGCGCAAATCCAGTTCCGCCAATTGCTAACCTCGCGATTGACTGATCAGATGACGAGGCTTGGACATTCATCCGGCCACCGTCAATCTCAGACCCGTATACTACCTCTGAGGTGCCGATCGAGGGAAAGATCCGGGTCGATGAAAATGACCTCGAAGACGGAAATCCAAGCTCTCCTACCAGCACGATTTTGCGCCTCGAATTCAACGGCGTTCGTGCCATTCTTTTCATTGGGATCGATCATGTCGGGGGTCGTTGGCGACCTTATCGTCCTCCCGCTCCAATTCCGCCGCCTATTCAGGTTTGAGCTTTCCTCACTTCCATTTCGAGACGCTCGATTGACTCTGATGCTCTGATCCTGTAGCATCGCGCTGTGACGCTTCCACCTATTCGGCAAGCCCTCTATTTCGCTCCGGGGATGTCACCAGTATGTGGACAGTTTCTCCTGTCGACGAAAAGTAGCTAATCTGTCGCCATCTCCTCTCAAAAGTGGACGCCCGTCCAGGGTCCAATTCCAATCACAAATCCACACAATCCTCTATATTCTAAACCTTCTCAGTACCCTCCACAGTCTCAGCACCCTCAAAATCCTCAACCCCCTCAAGCATCTGGACACCCTCTGCAGCCTCAACAACCTCAGAACCCTCACTATCCTTCATATTCTCAGCTACCTCAACAGTCGTATCATCCGAATCATTCTCATCCATTCCCTCATCAACGGAACGTCAGTTCATGTTTCCTTCATAGGATTCCGTCCGAGTCTGAGCTTTTTCGCACTGGTCTCGCAGCCTCACGGTGGATCAGGACCGTATTCTCTATCACATCGTCAGACGCGGATCTATAAACAATGTTTTGCTGCAGGAGTTCCACGTTGATAATATGCCGTTGAAACGTTGAGGTTCTTTGCGAGTGAAAATTCCCCCTTTCCGCCCGCCATTTGTCCCTTTTCATCGAGAGCGCCTCTCAGTAGTTCTCGTGTTTGACAAGTCGGATTCATCCATGCGAGTGATCCAAGCGCTTGATCACTTTGCTGCTTTGTCATCGATTAGTAAGATTTCGCTTGATTACGAACCAGATTCAAACCTCCTTCGTCTCCCGCAACACTCTTCACTCTTCTCCTTCATCTCGCCCACCTCGTATCGACATGGTCTTCGGTATCTTCCCAGCTTCTGGTGGACTCGGTGGAGGCGTCATCGACACACTTTCGTCTTTCAACTCAGCTATTCTCATCGCTCGAAAGCCTGAGAAGCTCAAGCATCTCGAAGCGAAAGGTGCAACGTTACGCCAGGCAGACTACGATGGTTCCCTCGAGGGCAAGTTCGAGGGAATCGACACGCTGCTCCTCATCTCTTATGCATCGTTCCAAGACGACTATCGCTTCTCGATGCACAAGAAAGCTATCGATTCTGCGATCAAGTCGTGAGTGTCGTCGTTTCAAAATCTAGTGATTGACCAATTTCCGACTGATCTCACATTTCGTTCGAGTTTAGTGGAGTCAAGCATATCCTCTATACTTCGCTCAACTTTGGAGGATCGGCGGATTCAATGAGCTCATCCTCGTATGTCATGCGAGCTCACCACAAGACTGAGGCATACCTCAAACTGCTACACGAAGAGAATCCTTCTTTCACTTTCACGGTTTGTTCTCTTCCTCTTTTCATCTCCTGACTCAACGGCGTCGACTTACAACCCTTTGCGTAAGCTCAGTCGATCCGCGAAGGGCTCTACTCCGAATCCTACCCGCTCTACACCGGTTACTTCGATATCGCAAACCCTCAATCGACGGTCAAGATCCCTCATTCAGGTTCAAATCCCGGCATCTCCTGGGTCAAGCAATCTGAGCTCGGTGAAGCCACTGCCAAACTCCTGGAGCAAGCACACTCAGCCTCCTCTCCCTCCGACTTCAAGTATTCGAACCGAATCTTGATTCTCAGCGGTTCGAGGGAGATTTCGCTCACCGAAACAGTCGAGATCCTCGCAAAGGCTACCGGAGCTTCCACGAAGATCAAAGAGGTGTCGGTCGAGGAGTATGCGAATCAAGCATCGCAGAAGGATGGACAGAGCTATGGATCGGGAGATTTGGCGACGAAATGGGCAACGGCGTTCGAAGGAGTAAAGGAAGGTTCGGCGAGCGTCGTGACGAGTGACTTGAGGGAGTTACTGGGAAGGGAACCGGAGAGTTTTGAAGTTACTGTCGAGAAGATGGCGAGGGAGGCGAGGAAATAGAGAAGTAGTCTGTCGTAGGTTCACATTGCAAAAACTGTACATACAAACGAGTCTGAAGGGTTTGTCTCAGACTCGGCTCTCGATCGATGCCCGTCTTGAGTCTGTTCGTCTGTTCGAGAGAGGCGGGCGAGAAAAGGCCGAAAAATGCAGGGTTTTCATTCGAAATGAGGGTATACTAGAGATCTATCTTCATCGGGGTATACTACAGGGTCTTGAAGTCATCATTAGTATGCTGAGCTTTCGAGAGTAAGAGACGGGATTCAAGCGACTCACCAAAGTCGACACGGGGATTCACCTTTTTCAACAGAACCTGAACGAGTCGGCAGCGATCTGATAACCTCCTACTCCAACGCTCGCCTCCACAAATACCAGAATAAAGGATTGCGAAAAGACTCGAGGGAGATTGTCAAAGTTCTTGGCGTTGATGCTACCAGCTGAGGGAGTCGGATTTGGACCGTGTGTAACCTGCGGGAGATCTTCCGATGTAAGCTCACTACGCACTACATCGCAAGAGGGAATGAGAGGATAGCTACCTGACCAGTGACCGTCACGACGAGAGAAGGAGGTCCTCCGACCGCAGAGCCTGTAAAATCTCAAGTCGAAATCGTCAGTTCTCACTCGTTCGCGCTCGTAAGCTAGTAAAGCTGACCCGATATAGGATGACAATCGTATGCTTGTACCTCGTGTTTCGATTGAGGCATTTGTTGAACGAATGCAGGTAAATCTCCATAAGCTATCGGATTCCCATTCCAGGTGATTCGAGCGGTAGGAGCATAGAGAGGATGTATTTGTGGAGCTCTTTCAGCTTGAGCTACGTCTTGTGCGGTGTAGTAACGCTAGAAAGCAGAAGTTGGAAGAAATGAAGATCAGCAGAGACAGACGGGAACAGCGAAGAGAGAAGTACTGACAGTCACAAATCGTTCAGCTGTAGCTGTAGATTCGGCTACGATAGCTTCAATTCCAGCTGAGGGCTGTAGAGAGGGAGGCAATCGATTGTAAGATGAAGGAATTGGTTGAAGAGATGAGATCGCTACTGACTGGTAGAGCCCTATTACGCGGTACTGTAGTGGTCAGCCGAGCTCTCTGTATGTTTCTACAGCAAGTTCACTTACATTGAAGTTGAGTCGTTGAGGACAGAGAGTCGACTTGACTTCGCTTTCAGATTCCCTTCGCAACCTTGAGCAAATCTCTTTTTTAGAACGCGTGTGTCAAGCAGCGACCGCAATCGATCTCTGACAGTCTACTCGAGGAATCGTAGTAGGCGTTCTCGAGACTGGGCTCGGATTCCTCGCGAAAATTCTCCTCAAGACCGGATGGAACTTGCAAGAGCTCCTCTGCGACGTCAAGAGACGACTAGAGACATCTGGAGACTATGCGGCACGAACCAGAGTCCAACCGCTTGCGAAGATCGACGTCTCCCTGTTCGCAATCATTTCCAAAAGTCGAAAGCGCCATTCTCTGAACTGAACGAGTCGGCTCAAGAGCACACTCACACTCCCGAAGACACCGAAGAAGTAAATTGGAACGAACATTGTTGACAAGTTTGCGGGTGAAAGAACAGAGAACATGAAAAGGTCGTAAAAAGGTGAGAGCGTGCGAATGTCGACGGGAAAGCATGTATAGATGTGACGACAAGGGAATGAAAGTGCGAAATAACGATAGAGAGATACTGCTAGATAGTGGTACAAGAGAGAAATTAGGTAGGCGTCGAAAGGTATGAGTGAAATTATGAGGAGTAGATGAGGTCGAGTAGGATAGTGTTAGGGGTATAGAGCGATGGGCAGAGGGCTACATGCGAAAGATGGTCGAGCGAGGGATATGATATCTAGGAACAGAGGGGAGTCGATCAGAAGCTGTGTTGGAAAGTACCGGCTGCTGAAGACTGAAGTTGCGAGGGATGCTGAGCGTGACGTTGAGGTGGTGGCCAGGAGAAAGGGTAAACTTCGTAAGGTGAGCCGTTTGATGCACCGTGATGCGTAGGAGGAGGTCCGAAGCCACCCATAGGAATTCCTGCGAGGTAGGAAAGAGGATTCGTTTCGAAGTGTTGGTGAGGAGGGGGAAGGAACTGTAGAGGGGTTTGCTGTTGTCCTTGACGAGGAGAGTGCTGAGGTGCCGGAGGTTGACCAGAACCGTTTGCCGATGCTCGCGCTTCCCACGCTGCCTGCGAGAAATCGAAACCGAGTGCGTTCGATTGTCCATCTAACCGTCTCGCGTTCCAAGATTGAACTGGGCCTTGTTGCTGGTGGTGATAGGTAGCCTCTTCCCCGGTCTCTCCTCCTCCTTCTACCGCCTTATCCTTCCCCTTCCCTTCTCCTTCATCCCAACCGAATAGTGGTGGAGGACTGCACCCTTCTTCGCTCTTGACTAAACTCTCTTCTCCCTTTGAACTCTCCCCTGGACTTCCGATGACGAGTAATTCAGGTTCTGGTCCAGATACGGGTGGATCCGAGGGAGAGAAGCCTAGTTGTCGTCGGAGTTCAGTGTTCTCCTGCTCGAGCCAGTTATTCCTCGCCTCCAAATTGGCCAGGTGAGCTGCTCTCCTCGCTCTGAACGCTCGTTGTACATCTCTTGCTCTCTGTAGTCAGATTCAACGATCAAAGTCAGCGAAAAGAGGCAAAGAAATTGGCAAGGGAAGATGGGGGAGGGGAAAAGGGCAAAAGTGAACGAACCGATGGAGGTAAAGAGTCATCTTGTTTACGACCTCTTCGTGGTTTGAGTTGAACGGAGTGCATTGAGCCTGCAGTCATGGCATCGACTAGTGGATGGGAGAGGGCGAGGAGGGAGCGAGTGAGTGGCTTCAGAAACAGAGGGAAAAAAAGAAGGGATTCTGACCAGGCACAAGCCGGTGAAATCGCCGTTCTGCGTTGTTCTCAAGTGGAGGCAGTTTTCTTTCGAGGAACAAGTTCGTAGCGAGTCGAAAATGAATTGGAAATTATCAGTCTCAACGAATCATCGTCGTCTCATTTGCTTCCCCTTCCCTCGCTCTTCTCGATTCTATGTCTCTCTACGCCTCTTTAGACCTTGACAGGATTGGAACTCATACCGGAATGCTATACTCGACAGATAGTTGAAGTAACAAACGAGAAGAACAGAGTCTGAGAGGCACGGCTGTAGACTCTCGAACGAAAAAAGAAACGGTTCTCTCGCAGATCACGCTCACTTCTTTAGACCGCGATCACTGCCCAAAGGCGCATTCAGTCTACGCGACCAGGAAGCGATCGGTTGAGACCGTTTGTTTCCGCCGTACGAGCAAACCCGTCGAATTGCTCGTCCGTTCGGCCAGTTCCTTGAAGCTGTACTTGTCTCTTGTCTCTCTCCTCTGTTCCCTTCATGGGCGAGAACGGGTCATTCTGTACTCTAGCTGAGCCGGCAAGGCATGAAAGGACGAGCTCTAAAGAAAGCTCGCCGCTTAATGAAAAGTCTCAAGCTAACTTAGGGATAGTTTTCTTGTCTCGCGAGTTGGTGATCGTCACTAGTCTCACCGGGAACAAGGGAGCAGCTTGCCGCGCGTCTAATCTTTGGGGAATTATGTACAACAAACTCCGACTCGACGTAATGAGCTTCAGAAAATAACTACGAGCCTGAACGATTTCTGAGTGTCTCGTCGGCGACGATGAGTCGATCAGGTTTCGACCTCGGTGGATGAGACTTGTGAGAGTGTGAGCGCAAGTCGAGTACGAGATGTGAGCATGAGATCGAAGTGATGACAATGCTAGCTGGATTGGCAACTGAGGAAAGCGACGGATTGATTTCTATCGCAAACAGCTTGGTCAGATTCAGCTCGAGTTCCCCGATCAGTCAAGAGAGTCAAGCTCACTTGTGTTGAAGCCTAACGCGACGGCGTTGACCACCACTACCGCGAAAAAGTAGAGTCCACCAGCGTTTCGCAAGGAGGCGAGAATGGGTATTTTGCCAACTTTGCGCTCCATGCTGATGCTACGATAGACGGTCAGGAGGAGGACGAGAGTGTTGAAGCACAGAGACGGCGCATAGCTGTTGCTAACAGTTGTCAACGCTGACCTTCGAGTGCTGAAGTTTCGGGAGCTGCGTACAAGAGGATCGGCATCAAATGAAGGTGTTCAACAGGCGGAGTGGTGAAGCATCCATGATACGAGACGAAGGTCCCAAAACCAGGCGGCAAGATATACGCTTGTCGTGCGAGAAGTGTCAGCAGGAATTTCTGCGAAAAAGGAAGAACGAAACGAAACGCTTACGCTGATAGTAAGCCGAGGCATACGACATCAACGCAATCTCTGCCACCAGTAGTACTCCAAGAAAGATGGCCATCGATCTCCGTCGCTCGTAAATAGCAAACACACGAATGCTTAGAATCATGTCGGTCAACCTGCGAAAGAGGGTGCGTATCAATCGGTCTGGGAAGTTGAAATCGGCATGGACAAGGAGAGCGCACAAAGTAACGACAACCGGGTTGAAGCGTAGAATCCAGAAGGAGCGATTACATGCATCTGTTGCCAAAACGAAGGAATGAGCTTTTTCGAAAACTGGTTTCGAGAGCAGCAGAGCTCACCAACGCTGATCCTCCCCAAGAAGTAGACAGCACTGAGCGACATGGTGAATAACGTCCAGTATCGACTAGCGATATCGAGAGCGGCGTCAGCGTTTCGCAATCGAGCACTTTAAGGGATCAGTCGAAAAAACTCACTTTGCGAAGAACAGACCTTTCAGCAAAGACCAGTCCTGGAAGCCCCACATCAATCGAATCTCCTTCGGTAATGTTGCGAGCTGTAGCGGAGACGAGAGCGTTCAAGGAAAAAGCGAACCAGTCAATTCATTGCAAAAAGAAAAGCGAAAACAAAACCTTACCCAGTCCCAGCAGAGCAGAGCCGTGAACGTGATGAGGACCTGTTTGGCCGTCTCTACATTATGATCCGCTCGGGTGAGCCATGGTGACAAGGACATAGTCATGGATTGAGCGGGCGAAAGCGACGAGATTGAGTCGGATCTTGCAAGAGTCGAGCAGTAGTAGAGCAGACCGTGAGAGATGAGCAAGGAGCGGAAGTAGAGCTTGCGGTGAGATCCTGAGCAGAAAGAAGAGGAGAGGGGGTGAGTCGGAGGAGCAAAAGAGAAAAAGGCTGGAAAATTGGAGCTTCGCCTTTTCGAGGAGATGCGAACTGAAACTTTCTTCGTCGGGTCCGAGTGTCGCTATCTCGTAGACAGAGTCTCGATTGGACTGGACTGAGGAGGTGAGAGCGCTTCCGAACTCGCACAGGCGGATGTCAGGAGAGAGAGATGCGAACTTGCGAATTTATGCGAGTCGAGAATTGATGTGAGAGCACGAGAGATCAGACACTCTCGGAGGATGGTGGCTCATGGCATTATGATACAAAGGTACTTTATAGCATTTGAACAAGCCTATCTCGAGCCGAACCGACGACTGAGACGCATAGACTCGACAAAGTTTGAAGAATTTCGATGAGTGACGACCGGCTCGCTCCCGTGAGCTCGCAGCGAGAGGACGAGTCGCGAGCAACAGATTGACGTAATCACGATTGAAGCTGGCAGCGTCACTATCTGCAACGATGGTTCTTGCTCTGTCGGTCGATTATCCGAAGAGCAGTCAGCTTGCGAGACTCACGGAACGAGCACGGGTAGAGTAGGGGCAGAGACTTACGAGCTGCGAACCCGAAACTGACACAATTGACGATAACAACGACGGCAAAGTACAGGATTCCATCTCTCCTCATACGTTGCATAATCGGGACCGTTCCAAATTTTCGTTGAGAGGTGATGCTCTTCCAAAGAGTCATGCTCAAGATGATGAGGTTTGCGATCAAGGAAGGACTCCAGCTAAGAACGAAGAATTCGATGAGGAAGAATCGCTTCATCACCATGAGTACGAGCTGATACTCACAATAGAAAGGCAAGCTGTTGAGCCTTTTCGAGCGGTGCTGCAGCTACGCAACCGTGAAAGCGGACAATCTCTGAAACTTGAGGGGGGAGGATCAGAGCTGGAGAGAGAATGTGATTAGCAGTGATTGATCCATACGGAATTATCTGAACTTACGATGTAGTTGAACCGCTGCTGCTATTAACACTCCACCTTCTCCTAGTAGCATCAGAACGAGGAAAACGAGCACTTTGCACAATCTTTCGTAAATAGCAAAGACGCGAATGGCGAGAATTGAATCAGCGAGGCTGGGAAGGCAGAATCAGTCAGCTAGATACACGAGAAGAAGAACGAGGTCTACGACTCACAGTACAATGACATCTCCGTTCAAGATCAATAGCCAGATTGTTTTTCGGCAGATTGAGGGAGATATATCAGCGAGAAACATGTACGAGTTAAACGCCATAACCCAGATAGAAAAGTATCGGTTCAGGAAGAAGAGGATTCGTAATAAACTCCAAGGTTGACCTTTCTTCCACATGATTCGGATCTCGAGAGGTAGAGTTGCGAGCTAAGCGATTGAGCAGTACGTCAGCGAGAGTCGCAGAATTCAGGGGAGAGAGTGAGAAGGTGAGGGAGTGAAGGAATGAGGGAGTGAGGAAGGTCGTACGTGATCCCAGATCAAGATGGCAGAGAAGCATATCAGCAGTTCTGCAGCGATCGAGTGTGAGCGAGAGGCGGGTTTCGAACGAAAGAACGAGCATCGGAACTCACCTCGTTCTACCCTGAAATTCTTGCGCATCTCGAGAAGCTGTGGTGGCATTGCCATCCTCGTGAAGTGGCCGATAATGCAAGTGAGAAGTCGAGAGGAGATAGCCAGCGTCGAGGACGCGGATTGCCCAGATCCGTCGAAAATGAACGAGGAGACTTGGAGCCCTCGTTACCAGATCGAATCAAGCAGCATATTTGAGCATTCATTCGAGGAATTGCTACAACATGCTGTTACCGTCTTCACAGCGTGTCGAGGTTTGATGATTTGGTCCTGAAGCCTGAAGGTTGAGCGAATCGAAGCAAAGTGAGGGAAGAGCGAGAGATACTGCAGAGCCTCAGCAGGTATATTTTAAGAGGATGTTCAAGCAATAGAAAGGTCGACGAGAATGCTGGACTGGGTGGTAGAGGAAGAGAGGTGAAATGAGGTGAGTTGCAAAGAACCTTCTGAGAGAGCAGCTGCGTCATCCCAGGGTACTACCAACGAGAACAAGGAGTATGACTGAGAGTAACCCCAGTCGGATATAAAGTTATATAAGAGAGTAAAGTAAAAGAGAGTAAAGGTAGATAAGAGATAGAGAAGTACAAAAAAGAGAGACAAAAAGCGAGAACAAATGAGTCGATTCAACCTCTACTAGCGAAGGATATTCCTGCGAGACAGATCACGAGTGATGTCAGTAATCGAAAGGGGGGAAGAGAGAGGAGAGAAGAGGCTCACCGTGAACGTCCTTGTCTTCTGCGATTGAAGCGACTCGAAATTAGGTTTGAAAGGTAAAGAATCGACTGAGTAATCTGTAGATGACCATCCTTCGAAAGAGTCAGTAAGAAGACCAAACAAAGTGAGACGGAGAGAGGGAGAACTCACCTTGATTCAATAAATAATAAATCATTTCATCTATCCACCTTGTAACATTCTATATCGATTTCATCTTCAGGTAGTTGAATGAGGGAAGAGAGGAGAGGAGAGGAGTAGAGTAAAGGGAGTTGAACGAGTGTAAATCCAGTTGGAGGTAAGGAGCGTGAGGTGTAGTTCTTGACCTTGACTGCTCTGGAAGGTCGAAGTATTAAGAGAAGGAGGTAGAGGAGAGGAGAGGAGAGGAAAGTGGGAATTCTGAGAGGAGCAGTGAAGAGAAGAGAAGCAAGAGCAGTTTGCAAGTCCTCTTCGTTTTATTCGTTTCTTCAACCCCACATATCCGAAAATCCTCCGACTCGTGGTTTCAAAAGTCAATCCAAAAGTCAACTCTTTTCCTTCTCTTCTTGACCCGTAGAGATCGACTGCTTCCTTCTCACGCCTGTAATGAACTTTCGAACTCGAAAGCATCGTTGTAAAGCGTGAAAAACGCGCTTTTGACTTTGCTGTCTCTCTCTCTTCTTCCCTCCGTCAAACAGCTCTTCTCTCTCGCAAGTGTCTACTTTGAACTGTAGCACTCCTCTGAGATCAATCAAGAAGTGTGTTGAGCCCCTCTCCCCGACTCCGTCCTTGCATCGTCTCTTGAACTGACTCTGATTCTCCTTCAACTTGAAGTTATAGAACTCTTCCCTCGATCTCGATCTCCGCCAAATCTCGCAGGATGTCTACTCGCACCAAGCCTACCTCTAGCAGTCCTACTGCTTCCTTCGAAACTGCCCCTACAACTCGCAAGTCTGCTCGCAGCAAGCCTGTCGTTTCATGGAAAGGACTGAACGCAGGTTCGGACAAGCAAGAAACTAAGGTACTCGCTGAACAAGGCATCTCGACTGAAACAGCTGGCTCTGAGGTTTCGTCGAAGGAAGGAACTGGTAACGACAAACCTACGACGAAAGGAACCTCGAAGAAAAGTGAAAATTCCTTCAAATCTGTATCCGAATCGGAGGTTTGGAGGCTTAGACTAGAGAGGGAGTCTACTCAGCCTCGTCGTTCTCACTTGCTTCCTGGAGGCACTCAAGTCTCGCCGTTCTCGAACCTTTATTACCCTACTCCCTCTGCTAGGAAGTAGTCGCTTTCGCACGTTGATCTATTTTCCTTTCTCTCGTTCGCTCGTCATACTGATACCATTGAACTCATAGGCTTTCCAACGCATCTTCAGAAAGAAAGAAACTCGCATGGGATGTTCTGTACCCGCTCTTCGTAATGACAAGTGACTTGTTCGATCTCAGAAGTTTCGAATACGAGAGATCAGCGACGGCAGATAAGCTTTTCTCGAATACCGCAGCAGTACTCGCCCTGAAAGCTCATGTTGAGGTGAGCCAGTAAGCGGACTGGCTTCTTTGCGAAGTCGACCTCTTCACCTGCTCTTCAGCTCTCGATCTGGCTGATCTCGACTTCTCTCGCTCGGGCTGCGTCGAGAACGCTCAAGATCCCCATGCGATCTCGCTATCGAGACTACGAGCGGGACGAGTGAAGCGATGCGAATAGATGCTTTACGACACTTGACGATCCACAGATTACTTCAACCGCAACTAATCATCTTCGTCTTCGTAATCATCATCGTCGTTTCGCATCTGTCTCCCACCTCGACCTCTCCTCCGCCTCTCGACATCTCCTTTCTTCTGCCAACCCCCATCTCCTGAATCCCCTCCCCCTCCTTCTCCTTCGTCATCTCCCTCGTCGTATCCCTCATCAGCTCCCTCGTCAGTCGCTCCTACCATCTCTCCACCTCTCGCAAACTTCTTCGCTTGCGCCATCGCTTCTCGAGCTGATCCCGTCGATGCCAACTTTCCCATTACCAATCTCCTCTCTTCGAGACTCTTCCCTTCCAATCCCGCATCAATCTCCTTCTCGAGGATAGTACCGAAAGCGTTCGATGGGAATGCTCGAGGGTTGTCGATTGCGATTTGGACGTCAGGAGCCAGGGGATTCTCCTCGAAACCATATACGCAATGGTAGACGATTGATGCGATATTGGGAATGGCGAGAGCGTCTCGGTGATTCATGGCCTCGTTCCAGATGCAGAGTTTGAGTCGGTTGATTCGCGAGAGCTTCGGGGCAGCATGTCGACAAGGGCGAGCCAAACTGTTTCCAGCGATTCACAGTCAGTTCTCAAAACTCGAGAGATCAGCAGTGAGAGGGAAAGACGTACCCTCCTCGACAGAGTGGATCAGGACAGACTGAAGATGTATGACCTTCTCCAACACTGATAACCGTCGCGACAATCGAAGGAGTGCTCTTGAGAACGTTGATGGTCGCCAGTGAATGATCCTTTGCAACGCTCCTCCCGTGATGACCTCCAGAGGAAGGTGCTGGTTTCGGAGCGATGTAAAGTACCGAACGTGGGATCCCAGAATCGATCCATTCCTGCGTCGGAGGGAGGGTTCGGCGAACTTCCATTGTTGCTTCTCGTTGGAATTGTTGTTTGTCTCGTCTTCTCACTTCGCGAGCTCGTAGACTGCTGAGGGGAGGTTGCGAAGGGAAAGCGGCAGCTTGAAAGCGCTGATCCAGTGAGGACAGTTGAGATGGGTAGATGAGCATTTCCGTTCGAAGGGGAGGTGGAACAGCGGCAGGAGGAGTCGCAGCTTGAGCGGGAGCGAGAGGTCGAGCGAGGGGAAGAACAGGTAGATTGAAGAGATTTGCTGGGAGAGGTAAAGCGGGAGGAGCGATAGGAGGTAAGGCGACTCTGAAAAGTTCGTCGAGTTTGAGGGGAGACGATGAAGACCCTATGCATAACGAAAGAGGTCAACGAGATTCCTCGATACACGGTCAGAAAAGGGAGGAGAAATCAGACTAACCATTCATCGCAATCTCGAGACGACGATTCGGGTTCCATTTCGATACCTCTGTCATCGTTCGAGCATTTTCGGATTGCTCCGTTGCGTATCGTTGTTGCTTCCAAGCATGAACCACAGATCCCGTTTTCTCCTCGGTTAACTTAAGGAACCCTCTCATCTCAGCAATCACTTCTCCTGAATCGTCAGCCATGATCGCAGGACGAGTCGGAGTATCGGGAATGTTGAGCTCTTCGAAGAATTCGTAGGCCGACGAGAGCGCTCGAGCGGGTTTGCTCAACTCATCGTAACCTTGCGGTACTCCTCGAATGTAGAGGTGCGGTACCTTCTGATCCCAGATCTTGACAGGATGGTCGGAAGGAGGTTTGAGATTCGGTCTTCGAGGAGGAGAGAAGGAGAAGTCGTCTTTGTCGTCGAGGAGGAAGCGAGGAGTGAAAGTGAAGATCTTAATCGTTGGATCATGGAAACGGCGAAGACGTCGACGGCGAGGATCGTGAACGAACTTGCCGACATCTTCACCTGCGATCCTCCTCCTGTCGTACTCGGCTCTTCTTACTCGATAATTGCGATCTTGTACGTTCCTCTCGAATTGAGCGATTTCCAGTTCCTCATCCGTGAGGGCAACCGGAATGGACCTCCTCTCTTCAACGTCTCCGATCGAGGCAAACATCTTCTTGTATGCAGCAATCGATTTCTTGGACTCGTTGAGTTTGTCCAGAAGAATAGTTCGCGAAGGAAGAGCTCGTCGAGTAGCTGTGACAAAAGAACGCAAGTCAGTCACCGTTCCTCTGAATGAAGAAAAGAAAGAGTGAAGCTTACGATCCATATCTCGAACGAACCAACCTTCACGTTGTCGATAATCAACTACTCCAAAATGCCAGTCCTTCGCACCAATTCCGATATCCCCATTCGGTAGCCATTGTCCGAAGTTGGGCTTGAATAGCAGATCCATCACGAAAACAGAAGCGTGAACGATCGTTTGGGATTCGAGTCCGATCCACTTGAAGATCGTCCTGAAATCTGACACTGTTTCGTCGATGATCTTGTTTCCAGCTTCGGTGAGAACTTGAACTAGAACGGGACCAGTGGATAGGTCTTTCTCGAACTCCAGATCCACCCATTCGTTGGCGATCGGAAAGAGTACCTTCTTCGGGTACTCGACTTGTCGTTTTGTCGTTTGATCCGACCTAGCCGAACGACGGAGGAACTCGATCGAGGTCGTACTGGGATCGAAGCGGGAAGGAGGACATGGTGTGTTCGGGGAGTCAGGGAGAGCGAAGGGAGGAAGATCGGTTTCGAGTTGGATCGTCGAGTTGAGATTGATCGCAGCGTCTGCGTTCCTTTTGATAGCCAACTTGATGAGTCGAGAAAAGTCGAACCATCCACCACTCGCGAACCCTTTGAGTGACGGGAGCGGGGCGAAGATGACAGGCGGGTTGAATTTCTGAAAGAGGACTCGAAACAGCCACGCGTCAATACCGAATCGGCTGCGAAATGAGCGAGTGAAGACTCACGAAAGGTTGTCGTTCCAGATCCCTGTAACTCGCAGCCATCACCTTGAGGTCTACTAGGAACTCCTTCTCGCCATCTTTTCCAGCATCCTTCTCCCTCTTCTTCTGAACTCTCTTCTCAACCTTCTTTACTTTCTTCTCCACTTTCGTTGAACGTTTCCATCCATCATCCCATACCACTCGACGATTCCCTCCAGCAGCGACAATCAAATCCTCGATCGTATCGATGCCTCTTCCTCTCAATCCCATTTCGCGAATCCAACGACTCCATGCGGTGATTGTCCAGTCGACTTCACTCAGTAAGAAGTCCACTACGAGCGCTGCGCTTCGAGGGATGTTGAGAGTCGTTAATTGAGGTTGATCGATAGGAATGATGGAAGTACTGGCTAGATGAGCGAGTAGAGGAGTGAGAGTCTTCCGGAGACGTGATTGACACTCTGCGGGATCGAGTCCTCCTCCACCGAGACCGATGCGAGCTTGAGTAAGGATCTCTCGAATGCGTCGTTGAATGGAGATCGAGCGAGGGAGAAGGTCGAGTAATGCGAGAGCGGGGGGGTCGAGTGC
>Ga0308169_10003326_pt1 | contig 15785 bp, 13 predicted proteins | sample PhyBR1_2_FD_202139 | JGI IMG/M metagenome (GOLD analysis project Ga0308169, IMG submission 202139) | Phyllosphere microbial communities from UC Gill Tract Community Farm, Albany, California, United States - DLSLSB.R1 | ecosystem: Host-associated > Plants > Phyllosphere > Unclassified | place... | reverse complement strand
GCTGTCGGACCGCGTGGCCGCGGTCGGCGGGTCGTGGGGGTTCATCATCGCGTTCACCGCGGTGCTCGTTGGCTGGATGATCCTCAATTCGGACATTCTCACGCATTTCGGGCGGGCGTTCGATCCCTATCCCTACATCTTCCTCAACCTGCTGCTGTCGACGGTCGCGGCGATCCAGGCGCCGATCATCATGATGAGCCAGAACCGGCAATCGGCGAAGGACCGCCTCGCCGCCAGCCTCGACTATGAGACCAACCTGCGCGCCGAGCTCGACATCCTGCGCGTGCACCACAAGATCGATCACCTCGTCCTCGCCCGGCTCGACGCGATCGAAGCGAAAATCGACGGTCTGGCGAAAAGCGCCTCCGGAGCCTAAGAGCGGGGCATCAAATCATAGAGGCACAGATGGCAGGCCATTCCAAATATAAGAATATCATGCATCGCAAGGGTGCGCAGGACAAGAAGCGCTCGTCGGCGTTCAGCAAGCTCAGCCGGGAAATCACCGTCGCGGCCAAGATGGGCCTGCCCGACGTCGACATGAACCCGCGCCTGCGCGCGGCGGTCAACGCGGCCAAGGCGGCGTCGCTGCCCAAGGAGAACATCCAGCGCTCGATCGACAAGGCGAGCCGCGGCGATGCCGAGAATTACGAAGAGATCCGCTACGAGGGTTTCGGCCCCGGCGGCGTGTCGCTGATCATCGAGGCGCTGACCGACAACCGCAACCGCACCGCGACCAACGTGCGCGTCGCGGTCGGCAAGAACGGCGGCAATCTGGGCGCGGGCGGTTCGGTCAGCCATGCATTCGACCGGGTCGGCCTGATCTCGTATCCGGCGAGCGCGGGCGATGCCGACGCGGTGTTCGAAGCCGCGCTCGAAGCCGGCGCCGAGGACGTGTCGTCGAGCGAGGACGGGCATGAGGTCTGGACCGCGCAGGGCGACCTGCACGAAGTCGCCAAGGCGCTCGAGGCGAAGCTCGGCGAAGCCGAAGGCGCCAAGCTCGCCTGGCGCCCGCAGACGATGGTCGCGGTCGACGCCGACGATGCCGCCACGCTGTTCAAGCTGATCGACGCACTCGACGACGACGACGACGTCCAGACCGTGTGGGGCAATTACGAGATCTCCGACGAGATCATGGAGACCCTGGGCTGAGATGAAGACGGTTGGTTCGCGCGGAGACGCGGAGACGCGGGGAGTGGCGCTTCGCGCAATCGTTCTCCGCGCCAGCGGCCTTCCACCTGTCGGCCAGCCCGATGGAACGGAAGTCCCGCTGACGCGCGACGATCGCCAAAAGCGCACCACCTCCGCGCCTCCGCGCCTCCGCGCGAACCAACCTTCCTTCTTCTCATGATTATCCTCGGACTGGACCCCGGCCTGGGCACCACCGGCTGGGGCGTCATTCGCGCCGACGGCAACCGGCTGAGCCATATCGCCAACGGCCAGATCAAGACTGACCCGTCGATGGCGCTCCCCCGCCGCCTCACCGCGCTGTACAACGCGCTGATCGACGTCATCCGCACCGAACGCCCCGACGGCGCCGCGGTCGAGGAGGTGCTCGGCAACACCAACGCGCAATCGACGCTCAAGCTCGGCCAGGCGCGCGGCGTCGTTTTGCTCGCCGCGGCGGGTGCTGGGCTGCATATCGGCGAATACCACCCCTCGACCGTCAAGAAGGGCGTCGTCGGCACCGGCGGCGCGGACAAGAAGCAGATCCAGGCGATGATGGCGGTGCTGCTGCCCGGCGCGAAACTCGCCGGCCCCGACGCTGCCGACGCGCTGGCAGTAGCGATCACCCACGCACATCATGTCGCCAGCGCGGCTGCGATGGCGCGACGAACGGGGTGAGTGGGTGGTTGTGTTCGCCCCAATGAATGTGATGCATGCGGCTGCGTTGCGTTGGGCTAAGGGCCTCTAGCTCACAGTCGATAGGCATCGCACCACGTGACGGTGCGCCGCGCGATTCGATCGTAAGGAACCTGTCTAAGTCGCGGTTTTGCCGTTTTCAGCGCGTCCGTTGCAAGACGTTTGACTTGATACGCGACCTTGGTTCTAAGTAAAGGTTAATCGTTGGGCGCCGGCAAACCTATGTTTTTCATATGGTTGTAAATGACAGAGCGTCGGCCCTGGCACCGCGCAGCATAGGTTAGTGCTCAATCACCCAGGATGGGGGTAATTGGACGGAAACAACGTCTACCTTCGATAATTTCATGTATAAAACCCCGGCAGTGCGGCAGGGGTTCGGTATGGATAAGCAGTCAATTCGCAATAACCAGTTGGTGGTTCCCACGTCGATCGGAGAACTAGCTGATAAGATTACGATTCTTCGAATTAAGACGGAAGAAATAAAGGATGAAGGTAAGCTGAAAAACATATCAGCAGAGCTTGCTATTCTAAAAGCGGCGTACAACGAATATGTTGAGTGTGCCACAGACTCCGTCAATACGCTTATTGATAAGCTATTTATAATAAATAAAAAGCTATGGGTCATCGAGGATGATCTGCGTGACATGGAACGCGACAAGCGGTTCGATGGAGATTTTGTCGAGCTTGCCAGGGCGGTCTATTTTACAAATGACGAGCGTGCGCGCCTCAAGAGGCAGATAAACATAGAGCTTGGCTCTCTTCTCGTCGAAGAGAAGTCGTACGCTACTTACGCCTGAAATTGGCAGGAATTTCGATGCGTGGTAAACTGGAAAGCGTTCGCGGCAATGCCGTGGTCGGTTGGGTGTGGGACGAGTCGGATGCTGACGGACACGTCGAGTTTGACTGCGTTGTCAACGGCGCGATAGTTGGAACATTTGCCGCATCGCGGATGCGGAAAGATCTGGCGAAACACGGGATCGGCAAAGGTGATCACGGCTATCAATTCCCCATCGAGGCATCTTGGTTGGTCGCCGGGACCAATCGGATCGAAGTTCAGACGCGTAGAAGTTTTCGGGCTAACAACGAAGCGCTGGTCTTCGATTATGATGGCAAGGCAATTGCTAATCTTCGGCGCGGCCCGCGTAACGAGGGGAGGCAGAATGCAAATCCGGTTCGGCTAAACGATACTGCGGCCAAGGCGAGTGGCGGTAAGGTCGCTGTGCCGAAGCAGGAGATCACTGCAACTGTGCGAGCGCCGGTTGCGACCGGTACGCTCGTCGCCGATCGTCTGTATCGTCCTTCCAAAGTTGTTGCGCCAGTTCGACCGGCAACCCTGCTGACCCTTGCCGACGGCGCGATGAAGGTGCCAGGTTCTTTGTCGCTGGATATGCTGTCGCTGAACCGGGTCGAGTCATTGATTGCGAGCTTTTCCGGCTTACCTACCTTGCAAGAAATCGATTTTGCAAAGATCATCGAGTCTTTGTTCAAGGCGTGTCACTACGAAGAAATCGTAATGATAACGGGATCCTTGCCGAAAAAAATTGCGCAAACCTACAAAATGCTGAATTTTCGTGGGCGGTCGCTGATATATCTGAATAGACTCGATGAGGCTATCGATACACTTGAAGTGTTGCGCGCCAAAGAGCCGAAACGACACGGTGCGATCTTCTACCTCGGAATTTCATACGCCAGGCGCCAGCAATATCAGTTGGCGTATGATGTGTTCACCCATTGTATTGTGCAAAAATCGGATGACGCCAACTACCAGCTGGAGGCGGGCAGGGCGGCGACCCAGCTCGCGTTTGGCAGCTATGGCGCGGCCGATCACAAAGCCGAATATGTCGACCTCGCGATCGGGCATCTGGCGATCGCCGCCGAGCTTTCGCCTGGCGACTACCGCGCGCTTCGCGACCTCGCGCCGCTTCGTCTGCACCGGGGCGAGCATGAGGCCGCGCATCAGGCCGCGCTTGCCGCAGTCGAGCGCAATCCCAAGGCCGTTCCTGCGCTGCAGACGCTGTCGCAGATCTGCATGCGCCTGGGGCGGTATCACGAAGCCAGGAGCGCGCTCGAGACCGCGTTCAAGCTCGCGCCCAAGGCGGACTGGCCCAAATTCGGCCTGCGTATCATCGAACGCTTTGACGAGACCGGTGACGCGCGAACCGATGACATTGCGAGGGTGCCCGTAACCGGGTTGCCGGAGGACACGATCGCTACGCTGGAACTCGCACTGCGGGCCACCGACAGCGAGTGGGTGTATCTGGGCGACCGTGGCGCCGATCATACCAGCCGCTTCGTCCCCTTCCAGTTCCAGTGGGCTGCGGTCGTGGCGCTCGACCGCGACTTGCCGCTCGCCGAAAACCTGTTCCGCCGGTCCTTTCTTCTGCGGATCCTCGATACCGGTCTGATCGATCGCGCCTTGCCGATCGAAAAGCTGCTCGTCCAAGCCGCAAGCCACGGCGCTACGGCAGGTCCCGGACGTGCGCCGCGCGTCCGCACGGGCCGGCCGGTCGCATTCCTGGTGTCGCAATACGGGGTGCACAAATTCGGCGGCGTCGAGCAGTTTCTCGAGCAGATGGCGCGGCTCTATGATGCACTCGGGTACGACGTCATCCTGGTCGGCACGCGCTCGGACTATGTCGGGACCAGCGGGGTCGTCGGCGATATCCGCTTCACCTTCGTCGAAAACGATCCGAACGAGCTCTTCAGCCTGGCGCTCGAGGAGCAGGTCGCGATCGTCCACGTCGTCTCGGGACTGGGCTACGAGATTGCCGCGTCGATGCGGCATCTCGATACGCGGCTCGTCTTCGGCATCCATTTCTGGCGGGAGTTGTTCCATCATCCGACGCCGTCGAGCGGCTATTTCCCCGACGTCGACTGGGAGCAGAATCCGCGCGCGGAATTCAGGATCGTGCTCGAGGACTTTGCCGCGATCTACAGCAACTCGATCTTCACCCGGCAGATCACCGAAAAGAACTTCGGCATCCGTACGCCGATCATCTATTCGCTGCCCGACGATTGGCGCGACGAGACGCCGATGCCGCTGTCGGAGCGTCATGGCGTGCTTCTGGTCAATGCCCGCGTCGACAAGGGGTTCGGACTGTTGCTCGACGTGGCCGCACGCCTGCCGCACGTCGCGTTCCTGTCGATCGCGTCGCAGTCGGCCAGCATCGCCGCCGAGCGCGAAGTCCAGCGGCGCGGCTTGAGCAACGTCACGATCCTGTCCAAGGTGACAGACATGTCGGCATTGTATCGGACCGTCCGGGTCGTGCTGGTACCGAGCTTCCGCTTTATCGAGACGTTCAGCAGGGTCGTGATCGAAGCGCACCGTCTCGGCGTTCCGGTGGTCGGGTCCGATCGCGGGAACGTGCCGTACCTGCTCACCGAATCGGGCGTTGCGCTCGCCGAGGATCCGGACATCTGGGCGGCGGAAGTCGGCCGGCTCACCGCCGACGACGACTATTGGCACCAGCGGTCGGCATTGGCCAAGGCGAACTCGGCAGCCTATGGGTTCGAGCAGCAGCGCGACCGTCTCGGCAGGATGGTGGGGGCGATCGAATCACCGATCCTGATCGGCATCGGATCAGGCCTGGGTAACGTCGTTCATGCGACCCCGCTGATCCGCAATATCGCCCGGCGTCTTGGCCGGCGCGTCGACGTGGTGATCGCTGGCGACTATAGCGATCTGCTCTTCTGCGTCGCCAATCGCGACTACGTCAATCACGTGTTCCTGCTCAACGATGCCGTCATCAACCGGCGCTACGATACCGTCTTCCTCACGCAGAGCTTTGGCTTTCTCGTGCCGACATTCTCTGCGGACCGGGTCCTGAACTCGCGCGACTGGGATATCTTCAAGCCGGATCACGAGCTGCACGAGGCCGAATTCAATCTCGCCGCCGCCAAGGCGATGATGGACATCGATTATGATGCGGCGGATGTCCGCGACTATTATCTCGGCGATCTTCTTTATACCCCGCCCGCGGAGCCGCTGATCGGATTTCATGGCGGATCGAAGGGCGGGATCTGGGCGTCCAAGCGCTGGCCGCGCTATGCCGAGCTCGCGGAGGTGTTGATCGCCAAGGGATACCGCGTGGCGTCGTTCGGCACGCAGGACGAATATGTCCCGGGTACGATCGACATGACCGGTGGGTCGATCGAGGAGATGGCCGAGCGGATGATCGCCTGCAGCGCGTTCATCGCCAATGACAGTGGCGTGATGAACGTCGCCAATGCGCTGGGCATCCCGCTGGTGGCGCTGTTCGCCCCGACGAATGTCACGACACGCGGCCCGCTCCGAGAAACGAGCGTCGCGGTGGCGGTCGCGAAGGATTGCTCACCCTGCGAGATGCATGCGACCGAAGCCGAGACCCGGTTCCGCAGTGGCGGTTGCGCTTGCATCGACGACATATCCGTGGAGCAAGTACTTGAAGCTTTGGGTGCCACTGGTGCTATGTCGACTAAGCATGTCTCATGTTTAGATAATCGAGTAATTTTCACGAATAAATTAAATAGATAAAAAAAATTTAATAAATAATAATTCGTAAATAGAACGCCGTGATAATCCATAAAATAGATCTAATTAAAAAAGGCCATACGATTTTGTGGTGCCTCAAGGATTGCGCACTATGCTGGTACAAATCTCTAAGGACGACATAGGTGATATAAAAGGTCTTTTGATTGAAGAGTGGTTGCTCGATGATTTGCAAATGCATCTGAGTGAACGAGTTCTAAAGTCGCTTCGCAATGGCTCTGCGGTGTTGCAGATAAAAGCAAGAGTTGGAGCGAGTGGCAAAATAGTAATCGACAATTTTCGCGGAAAGATTGCGCTGTCCGTTCATGGCGGAAGCATAGACGTTCAAATAGGTAAGTGTGGAAAGCTAAGAATCTCAGTAGATATGTACGGACCAGCATTATTAAATATAGGAAGCAAAACTACTATAAATTCGGCTACCATAGCTATCGCTTCTGGAGGTGTAACTATTGGTCAAGATTGCATGCTGTCCCATGAGATACACCTACAATCATGCGATCAACATGGTATAGTCGATCTTGATACCGAGAAAATTATAAATAAAAAGCGGACCATCAAGATTGGCGATCATGTCTGGATTGGGCGTCGTGTCACGGTGGTGCCCGGAGTTGAAATAGCTAGCGGGTCGATCCTAGCCATTGGAGCGGTGGTCAGTAGATCCGTCCTAGGGTGCACGATAGTGGCGGGTAATCCGGCTAAAGTAGTCCGTTCTGGCGTTTCGTGGAGTCGTGAGCTTTTGTCTGTAGACGAGGCTTCAGCAATTTTCATGGACACAGTCCGTACGCCATAGCAACCATGGTTCGGTCCGATTCGAAATTCTGTACGATTTTGTCGACGCGGTTTGCCGGGATTGTTAATCAATAGGCATCGCGAACATTCGCGATAGGGGATCTCAAAGCATGATCAAACGGTACACGGAGCTGCACCCATCTGTTTATGTGGAGAACGGGGGCTATGTTAGCTATACTCGCGAGGTTGCCAGGCTTTACCTGTTGCCGGGGGATAACCGTGCAGACAAAATCATTAAAAGTAAGGGGTTTACGCAGCCGCGCACTTTTGCGGCCTGGGCAGAACTGATTGATAGGTTTCAGCCGGGAATGATTCTCGATGTGGGTAGTAATCACGGAGAGATGGTTCTTCCGCTTAACGTTCGGCAAGACGTAAAAGTTTACCTATATGAGCCAAACGATGATTTGGCCAAAACTCTTGAAAAATCAATATCAAGCCATGTTAGAGCGGATAACTTTGAAGTCGTAAGGGCCGCCGTTTCGGACAGGAATGGTACCAGTACATTCAACATAGATAAAAAGTGGTCTGGTACATCATCTTTAGACTATCAGGCTCCGGACCGAAATTATAAGGGTGTAGGAAGTCAAACGTATGATGTTGTCGAAGTTAAAACGGTAACGCTCGATAGTATTATAGCAGATGCAACCAGGTCCGGTAACTGTGGGCCGATTGCAATTAAGATTGATGTCGAGGGGCATGAGCCTAGCGTTTTTCGTGGTGGTCGGTCCCAACTTCGTGAAAAACAGTTCTTTTGTTTGTTTGAATATTCGCCTGAGCAGATTGGTCGGGCTGGTGAAAATGGGCCAGCAATGTTAGAGGGGCTGGCTGGTCTAGGACAAATATACACCATCGAAGGATATAGCGGTATGAAGGCGGTATCCAATGTAACGGATATCGGTCAGAAAAACTGCGATTTAATAGTATCAAATATCAAATTTCCTGATGATATAATTGTCGTTTAAAACATTATGAATAACTAGGATTTCGAGCATGGCATTTAATGTCAAAAACTGCTGCATAGTTCTGTTGCTTGATGCGTCTTATATCGTCGGTGCTCGGACGTTAATATCGTCTTTTCGGCATAGTGAAATTCTTCCGAACCTGCCAATCGTCTTGATGAGTGATGATCAGAAAGTTTTAGATGATCCGCATTTGGGCTCGATTGCGCACAAGAAAGTACTGATAGAAGCAGATTTCCTAGAGCGATATGCCAATTTGTCGAACGAGCACATCCCGGAAAGCCAGCGTCGGGAAAACGTTCCAAAATACACCTGGCTAAAGTTTGCAGCTTATCAAAACTTTGGTTTTGATGCCAACATGTTCATCGATACGGACATGATATTTCTAAGGAGTCCTGACGGGCTATTAAAAAGCTTGGAAGGTGCGGACTTTGATTACGCCGCTACGCAAAACATTCCACATGAGGTGTGGAAGGGTGTCGAAAACGTCGAACAATTTGAGAATCTATGGAGAAAATTTGAAGGCGAGTTGGATCCATTCAGTGCGTGTAATCTTGTTGACAAAGACACGAGCTTTAACTCGGGGTTCTCAATAGCTAGAGGATCAGTTTTAGGGTACTCGTATATAGAAAGACTTTTCCGGATCGCAGCGGATAGCAACACACAATTCGAGCAGCGGATAAACTGGTTTGCGATGCGAGAGATAGCAGTAAAATATATGGAGCTTCCTATCTTCATAAATATGACTAGGCCGATACTCGATCAGGCTATGAAGTTTGATCTACAAGACATAATCGATCGCACGATAATTCAGCACTATACATCGAAGAAGCCTTGGCAAAAATCCGATAGGTATCTAACCGAGTCAGACAAGCTTTGGATCGAGGAGTGGAGTAGAATCGATAAAGATTGATGATGGTGCGAACGATTTCGCGTGGTCACGGTGCCTAACCCATTACTGACCCGCCAATGTTAATTGCCAGTATCGCTTGCGGGATCCGCGCACCCCATTCAGCGACTTCGAAAGAACTCCGATGGTCGTCTCCCAGTCTGTGCGTCGTGTCGCGATCCTGCCGAACCTGTCGATCGGCCATCTTGGTCGTGCCGGGTCGATCCCGACCGCCAGTGCCGCGACGCTCACCGAAGCGCTTGGCGGGAACTCGGGCAACGTCGCCTATGTCGATGGCCTCGTCGCATCGCTCGCCGGATCGCACATGATCACGTGGAGCACGCCGCCCGAACTGGTACGCGCCAACGCCGATATCATCGTCGTCGCCTGCGCCAATCAACTCGGCGATCATGTCGACCTGTCGGGGTGGGCGGATCGTCTGGCGGCATTCGGCTTGCCGGTCGTGCTGGTCGGGCTGGGTGCGCAGGCTTCGGAGATCGGCCATCACCTAGAATTGAAAGTTGGTACGCGCGCGGCGCTGGACGTGGTCGCGGCGCTGTCGGGCGGGGCGCCGGCGATGTTGGTCCGTGGCGCCTATACCGCGGATGTCCTGGCGCGGCACGGCTACGCCTCGACCGTGATCGGGTGTCCGTCGCTGTTCCTGTCGCCGACACGGGATCTCGGGGCGCGGATCGCGGCACGGGTCGCTGCGGGCATCGGATCGCGGCCGGCGATCGCGGCGGGGCATCATCACTATCACGACATGGCGCCCGAGCACGGTCTGATCGCTGCGGTCGATCGCGACGACGGCTGTTATGTCGTGCAGCATCCCGAGACGATGATCGCGCTTGCCCGCTCCGATCCCGCCGATACCGAAAGCGCGCCGTTCGCGCTGCTGGTGGAGCGCCTGCTGCCCGATCTGACCCTGCCGGAGGTGCGCGAATGGGGCCGCAGGCGTGCCTTCGTGTTTACCGACAGCCAGAGCTGGATGAGCTTCCTGCGCCGCTATGACTATGCGATCGGCCCACGCTTCCACGGCGTCGCGCTCGCGATCCAGGCCGAGCGGCCCGGCGTCGTCCTGCATGTCGACAGCCGCACGCAGGAGATGGCGCAGACGATGGCGATTCCGTCGCTGCCGTTCGAGGCGGTGCCGACCAGCGCTCTGCGGGATGTGGTCGCGCGGGCCTGGACCGCCGAGGCGGGGATCCGGTTCGATACCCGGCGTGCGGCGCTTGCCACTGTCTTTTGCGCGGCGTTGCGCGATCATCGGATCGCCGTCGGGCCGCGGCTCGCGGCGTTGTGCACAAGGGCATGACGCTGGCATCGGACGCGGGGCAGCACGGTCCCGTCGAACCCCCAGCGGTCGACGCCGGGCTGCTCGCGCCGTTCGTCGCGCGGTACAGGGAGTCGCCATCGGCGGTGCAGTTCGTGCTGGCGCATGCCGACGGTAGCGATGTCGTGACGCACGCGATGCTGTGGGACGGGGGCCAGCGCTATGCGCACCTCTATCGCCGCCGCAGAGCCGAGCCGGGCAGCGTCGTGCTGATCGCGCTGCGATCATCCGCCGACTTGCTCTATGCGTTCGTCGGTGCGATTCTGGCGGGGTGTGTTCCGGCGATGATGCCGTTGCCCTCGACCAAGCAGGATCCGCAGCGGTTCTGGGATGGCCACGACCGCCTGTTTCGCCATATCGGCGGCGCGATCATGGTCACCGACGCCGCCGACGCGCCGCAATTCGGTGCGGGCATCGCGGCGGGTCTCCTGTCGATCATCACGTCGGCGGACGCGGTGCCGGACCGCGGCGCTCCGATCCTGTGGGCATGGGATCCCGATGCGGTCTGCTGCCTGCAGCACAGTTCGGGAACGACGGGGCTGAAGAAAGGCGTGACGCTGACCGCCCGCGCCATCGCGAGTCAGATCTCCAGCTATGGCACGGCGATCGGGTTACGCGCAGACGACGTGATCTGTTCGTGGCTGCCGCTCTACCACGACATGGGGTTCGTCGCGACGTTCCTGCTGCCGTTGCTGACGGGCGTTCGGGCCGTGATCATCAGCCCGTTCGCCTGGCTGTCGAATCCGCTGTCGCTGTTCGATCTGATCGCCGATCATCGCGGGACACTGGCCTGGCTGCCCAATTTCGCGTTCAACCATCTCGCCAATTCCGCCGACCCGGCTCGCCGCGTCGACCTGTCGGGGATGCGGGCATTCATCAACTGCTCCGAACCCTGCAAGCCATCGAGCTTCGACCGGTTCCTCGCGGCGTTCGGCGATTGGGGGGTATCCGTCGATCAGTTGCAGACCTGCTATGCGATGGCCGAAACGGTGTTCGCGGTGTCGCAGACGCGCCCCGGATCACCGGCTAGGCGCTGCCAAGTCTCGGCGCGGGGATTGCGGGATCATTGTCTGGAGTTCACCGGTGACGATTGCATCACGCTGCAAGGCAACGGGCCGCCGATCGATGGCATGGCGGTGCGGATCGACGGACCGGACGGCGTCGGCGAAATCCTGGTTCGCGGCGACTGCGTATTCGACGGCTATTTCAAGCGCGACTCCGCGGGCAGCTTCAGCGACGGCTGGTACCGCACCGGGGATCTCGGCTTCCTGTACGAGGGCGACCTGTACATATTGGGACGCCAGAAGGACCTGATCATCCTGCTCGGCAAGAACTTCTACGCGCACGAAATCGAGCAAGCGGTAGGCGAGGTCGACGGCGTTAAGGCGGGGAGGGTGGTCGCCCTGGGCATCTTCAACGACGCGATCGGCAGCGAGGAATGCCATATCGTCCTCGAACGCACGGCTGTGGTTGCCGACCGTCCCCTGCGTCTCGCGGTCAAGTCGAGGCTGCTCGACCTACTCGGCCTCGTGCCGAAGAAGATCTCGATCGTGGAGCAGGGCTGGCTGATAAAGTCGACCTCGGGCAAGATGAGCCGCGCCGACAACAGCGAGAAATACCGTTCGGAACAACAGGAGCGCGCATGACCAGAGACGCAATAGGCGAAGGGGTCTTTGCAATCGTCGCCCGGACGTTCGATGCCGACGCGAACGACTTTGACGAGACGACCAGGGCGGACGATGTCGATGGCTGGGACTCGCTGGCGCACGCCACGCTGCTGATCCGCATCGAAAAGCGGTTCAACGTCGATCTCGGACCCGCGGGGAGCGAGGCGCAGGATCTCGGCGCCTTGATCGATCTGGTGGGGCGCCGTCTGGGCGACACTCCGCAAGACGATGCACGGGACGGACCACGGTCATGAGCGCTGCCGCCGATACCCGGGCGCGCCTGGCGGCCGAGGTGATCCAGGGCTCGGACGGCTATCTCTTCCACCGCGATCACGAGGCGGTCGATCAGGTCACCGGCGCGCTCCCGCCCGCGCCGCGAGAGGTCGCTGCGTGGCGCGACAGCATCGAGACGCGTGCCGCCTGGTGCAAGGCGAACGGTGTCGCCTTCCGGATGATGATCATCCCCGAAAAGCATGTAGTTTATGCGGACAAGCTGCCGCCCGCGATCATGCCGTCCGCAAACCGGCCCGCCCTGCAGATCCTGGCCAGTCTCGATCCGGACACCCGCGCGCGCTGCTCCTATCCGGTCCAGCCGCTGATAGATGCGCGGAACGTACGCGAGACCTATCTCCAGACCGATACGCACTGGACATTCTATGCGGGCTTTATCGCGTACCGGATGCTGGTCGAGGATCTGGCACGGTCGGTGCCGCTCCCGGTCCGGATCGACGATACGGATCTGTCCTTTGCGCCACGCACCCACGTCGGCGATCTTGGCGTGCGCCTCGAACCCGAACGCGACGAGCGCACCGAGACCGTCGGACACAGGACCGCGCGCGCGTTTCGGTGTGTGTTCGAAAACAAGAAGTTTTCACGGGGCGCGCTGTCGATCTACGAATCGGCCGATGCGCGCTTGCCGCGGTGCGTGCTGTTTCGCGACTCGTTTGCGAACTATATCATTCCGCATCTCATCCCGACGTTTTCGCGGCTGGTGGTGATGAGTTCGGACAGCATGCACTATGACCTTGTGCGTGCCGAACGGCCCGACGTCGTGATCTTTACGATCATCGAACGGTTTCTCGGGATGCTCGACGGTACCGGTCAGCGTCATCTTCCCGACGACCTCACCGGCCCCGGTTTTGCCGCTCTCACGGGATCGAGCCCTACCGAACTGGCATTCCACACCAGCCGCGCTTGATCGCGACGTTTCGCCGATGACAGCGAATAGGATGACGCGGCGCGTCCTATGTTCTACCGATCGCGGTAATGATCGTGCATCTCAAAGGACGGCTGGACTCGACCGGCATCGACCATGCCGTGATCGACGTCGGCGGCGTCGGGTATCTCGTTGGCGCGTCGGCGCGCACATTGTCGGCGCTCGGGCCGATCGGCGAGGCGTGCACGGTGTTCACCGAACTGCTCGTCGGCGAGGATTTCCAGCGACTGGTGGGCTTTTCGAGCGCGGACGAGCGCGACTGGTTCCGGCTGCTGACGGCCGTGCAGGGGGTGGGCGCGCGCGTCGCGCTGGCTATCCTGTCGGCGCTCGAGCCCGTCGACTTGAGCCGTGCGATCGCGAGCGGCGACAAGGCGATGGTCGCGCGGGCGAACGGTGTCGGGCCCAAGCTCGCCCAGCGCATCGTCATGGAACTGAAGGACAAGGTCGGCGGCATCGCGCTCGGCCTCGGGCCGGCGGTGGTCAACGCGGCGCCCGGCGCGTCGGCGGATGCTGTTTCGGCGCTGCTCAACCTCGGGTTCCGGCCGAACGAGGCGAGCGTGGCGGTGGCGGCGGCGGACGAGGAACTGGGACCGGCCGCCTCGCTCGACGCGCTCGTTCGGCTGGCGCTGCGCAAGGCATCGAAGTCTTAGGCGCAGGGCCGACCACGCGCTCACTTCCAGGTCGGTCCCTATAGCGGGGTGAGCGGGGGCGATCCGGCGAAATGCGCGTCGAGATTGGCGACGACCAGCGCGGCCATGTCGGCGCGGGCGACGATCGTACCGCTGCCCTGATGCGGCGACAGCACGACCTGCTCCATCGCTTTGAGCGCATCGGGCACGACCGGTTCGTCGGCAAACACGTCGAGCCCTGCACCCGCGATCGCGCCCGTCCGTAGCGCCGCGACCAGCGCGGGCTCGTCGACCAGGCTGCCGCGCGCGATGTTCACCAGGATGCTGTCGGGCCCGAGCGCGGCGAGAACGCCCGCATCGACGATATGCCGCGTCGCCGCGCCGCCGGGGGCCGCGAGGATCAGCACGTCGCACGCGGCGGCGAGCGACGTGATGTCGGCATGGAACACGTCCTCGACATCGGTCTTCGCAGTGCGCGCGGTGTAATGGAGTTCGCGCGCGAACGGCCGGGCGCGGGCCGCGATCGCCTTGCCGATCTGGCCGAGTCCATAGATTCCGATCCGCCGACCGCTTGCGCGCCGCGCCAACGGCACCTGCCAGCCACCTTCGCGGACCGCCCGGTCGTTCGCGACGATCCGCCGCTGTACCGCCAGCATCAGCCCGATCGCGAGGTCCGCGACGTCGTCGGTCAGCACGTCGGGCGTGGTCGTCACCACGACGCCGCGCGCGCGCGTTGCGACGAGGTCGATCCCGTCATGGCCGACGCCGTGGATCGCGACGATCTCCAGCGCGGGCAGGCGATCGAGCAGCGGTGCATCCACCACGCTCGTCCCGCCGCCGACGATCGCCCGCGTCGTTACGGGCGGATCCGCCCGGTGCAGCGTGAAGCGCGCGGCCAGCGCCGCCTCCAGCGCGGACGAGACACCCGACAGCAGATATAAATCGGGGCGTGTGCGATTGTCGGTCATCGCACCGCCATAGCCGCCTTGCCCCCTTCACCGCGAGCGCGCTATCGCGAGCGGGTGACCGATACAGACCGCATCCTTAACGCCGAAAAGCGTCCCGAAGACGTCGACGCGGCGCTGCGCCCGAAGAACCTTGATGAATTCGTCGGGCAGAAGGCGGCGCGGGAAAATCTGCGCATCTTCATCCAGGCGGCCAAATCGCGCGGCGACGCGCTGGATCACGTGCTGTTCTTCGGGCCGCCGGGGCTCGGCAAGACGACGCTCGCGCAGATCGTCGCGCGCGAGATGGGGGTCGGATTCCGCGCCACGTCGGGGCCGGTGATCGCCAAGTCGGGCGATCTCGCCGCGCTGCTGACCAATCTCGAGGATGGCGACGTGCTGTTCATCGACGAGATCCACCGGTTGCAGCCCGCGGTCGAGGAAGTGCTCTACCCGGCGATGGAGGATCGCGCGCTCGACCTGATGATCGGCGAGGGGCCCAGCGCGCGCTCGGTACGGATCGACCTGCCGCGGTTCACGCTGATCGGCGCGACGACGCGGCAGGGGCTGCTGACGACGCCGTTGCGCGATCGCTTCGGCATCCCGGTGCGGCTGCAATTCTATACCGTCGAGGAACTGGAACGGGTCGTCTCGCGCGCGGCCGGGCTGTTGGGGCTCGGCATCGCCAAGGACGGCGCGATGGAGGTCGCGCGCCGTTCGCGCGGGACGCCGCGGATCGCCGGGCGGTTGCTGCGGCGGGTCCGCGATTTCGCCAATGTCGCGGGGCACGAGATGGTCGATGCGCGCGCGGCGGACGCGGCGCTGAACCGGCTGGAGGTCGATTCGCTCGGGCTCGATGCGATGGATCGGCGCTATCTGATGATGATCGCGGACATTTATCGCGGCGGCCCGGTCGGCGTCGAGACGCTGGCAGCGGGGCTGAGCGAACCGCGTGACACGATCGAGGAGGT
>Ga0308169_10003324_pt1 | contig 15792 bp, 14 predicted proteins | sample PhyBR1_2_FD_202139 | JGI IMG/M metagenome (GOLD analysis project Ga0308169, IMG submission 202139) | Phyllosphere microbial communities from UC Gill Tract Community Farm, Albany, California, United States - DLSLSB.R1 | ecosystem: Host-associated > Plants > Phyllosphere > Unclassified | place... | reverse complement strand
TCGATGTCGTGCGCGGCGCCGCACCGCTCCTCGTCGTGCGCGTACTCCTGCACGAGGGCCGTGCGCCCTCGCGCCCGCTCACCGCCCGCCCTCTTCCTCCTCCTTCCTCGCCCTCCTCGCGCGCTCCTCCGCCGCGCGCCCAACCCGCTCGCGCCGCAGCTCGACCTCGTCCTCGCGCCCGAACGCGAGGACGTCCCACACGCGCTCGGCGTCGGCCTCGTTGAGGCGGTGCGCTTCCTCGGCGCCGGCGCCGGAGGAGGAGGAGGGGTCCCACGGCTCGAAGTAGGGCGACGACTCGAAGGCGGCGACTTCTTTGTTGAGCTGCGAGTTGAGCTCTTTAAAGCCGGTGTCGCTGCGGGTGGGCGGGCGGGCGGGCGAGAGGGGATGGGGAGGGGGGGCGAGAAGGTCAGGTCTGGGTCCGGGTCGAGCGGGAGGGAGACGCAGACGAGGAGGGAGAGCGAGGAACGCACTGATTGCCGTGCACGTTGTGAGCGAGCTCGTGGAGGAGCACCTTGCGCACCTCGCCGTACGCCCTGGTGCCGTCGAGGCGGTCGGTGAGCAGCCGGAGCGACACCTTCTGGCCGTAGTTGGTGTTGAGCCCGAGCAGCGTCGGCTGCAGGACCGGGTGTAGCTCGGTCAGCTCGCCGACGGCAAACTCGTGCCGCAGCATGACGTCGCGCACGGCTGGGTCGGCCGCGAGGCGCTCGAGCATGGCGCGGCGGCGAGGGAGCTCGGGAACCGACGAGGGGAACGGCGACAGGGCGTGGAAGGTGTAGCGCTCGGCGGCGGAGGCGGCGTCGTCGAGCGTGCGGACGCGCGCGGCGGGTGTCGGGCGGGCGAGAGAGGCGCGCGAGGCGTGGTGGACGAAGGCGGCGTGCTTGCGGGCGCGCAGGTCCTCGGTCGCGTGGAGGGTGTCGAGGGTGCTCGATGGGGTGCCGACGAGGAGCGCCTTGATGGGCTTGATCTTGCGCTCGGCGGCGACCGCGCCCGCCGTGTCGTCGCTGTCGCCCGTCGCCGCTGCGACTGGGTCGGGTCCAAGGAGGCCCTCGAGGGTGGCGCCGAGCTCGTTGTGCGCCGCCTCGCCGTCGAGGTCGCCGAGCGCGAGCTTCTTGCCCTTTATGACGAGCTTGAGGGACGCAGGCGCGAGGTTGAACGTGGCGGCGAGGTCGGTGATGAGGTGAGCGAGGTCGGAGGTGGGGGGGAGGTAGAAGGGGACGGTGCGGCCGCCGTGCGCGACTGCGAGGTGGATGTGCGGTTGTGCGTGGTGTGGAGCCATGCCCGAGCAGATCGAGGCAGAGCAGAGGTGGCGGCGAGAGGGAGACGGAGCTGAGACTCGGAGGCGGTGCGGCGATCGGGCTGTGGCCTCTCCCACCACCGCGCTCCTCTCTGAGCGCAGCCAGCTGCGTCCCTGCTGCTCCATGGACCCGCTCGCATCCACTCGCATCTCGATCTGCTGGCCCCCCGAGCCTGCGAGCGAGCCGGAGGACGTCCTCGTCCTCTCTGGAAGGTCAGGCTTCTACCTCGACTTGCGCATCAACAAGGCCGCCTGCTCGAGCTCTCCGACACCGCGCAAGCCTTCGAGCCGAGACGACCCCGGCATCGGCTGGGCGACCGCCGGCCGCAAGGAGTTCCTGCCTCTCGAGCCGGGCGAAGGTGAGCTCCCTCTCTCCCTCTACGCAATCAGGTCCCGCGAGACCCAGCGGATTCACTCCCTCAATGTCCACAGAGCACCCACGCGCGCGCTTCACCGCCCTCCTCGACTCGCACCGCCCCACCCCCTCCTCCCCCTCCTCTCTCGCCGACGACAGCGCCGCCGCCCCTCCCGACGAGGGCTCCTTCGCGCCCCTCCCAAACGGCGACGTCCTCGAGAAGGGCTCGATGCATCGCCCCGAGACGGGCCTCGTCGCCCCCTACGAGGAGGTCTGGCGCCGCCTCCCCATCGCGCCCGACGCGCGCGTCGTCTTCCTCGAGCTCGCACCCTCCCCCGGCGCGCACGAGCAGGCGCACGTCGGGCGCGTCGGCGAGTACGAGCTCGGCGTGGTGCGCGACGCAGAGGGCGGGTTCGGCGCGGTCCGGCGCGAGCGGCGCGAGGACGGGCGGTGGGAGACGGTGTTCGAGGCGGGCGAGGGCGCGCGGTTGCCGTCGCTCGGCGAGTTTGACGTGCCTCGAGGTGGTACGAGCGAGGTCGAGCTTGGTGGGAGGACTTGGCGGGTCATCGAGGCGAGCTAGTGCGGCGGCGGCAACGGTGTTCCGGTCAGGAGGCGGCCAGGAGGCGAAGGGGCTCGCGCGGCGCGCGTTCTTTCTCCTGGTTCGAGGTCGTTCTCTCCTGACTGTAGCTGTGCGTGTACTGCAAGAGCGAGCAGACGTGTCGTCGTCGCTGCACCGTAGGAGCTCCTTCGTCCGCCTGCGTCGCTCGGGCCTCGTCGTGGAGCCGGATCGTCTGCCCGGCGAATTCCGCAGTCCTTAAGGCGCGCTAAAGAAGTGCATGTCGCGGTGCTCCGCGCTTCCTGCTGTTCGCAGGAGGTGTCTCGTTTTGCCACGCGAGTTCGAACGCTTGCGCCGGCGGCCCTGGCCGAGCAGGAGCTCGACGCTCTCCACCACCGCTCTCGCTCTCTCGCCAGCACACCTGCGCAGCCTGCTACACTGCATGGAGACTGCGGCGGGCCCTGCGCCGCCCCAGCCACCGGCGCACCACGACGACGAGGCGCGCGACGAGGTCGCTCCGCTGCCGAGCTCCACCGGCGCTGCGGGCGGTGCCCACGACGGCGACGAGGGCGCTGCGGCTCAGGACGAGCGCGACGAGACGACGACGGCCATCGACGAGGTGCTCGTGCCCTACACCTTTGGCCGCACCCCGTCGCTCAAGCTCGACACGCCGGCCGCCGGCGACCGCCTCCCTCTCACGGCTCGCACCGTCCGCCCTCGCCTCGAGCACCGCACGAGCTCGCACTCGTCCTACTCGTCGATCGGCACCAGTGCAGCCGGGCCCGCCGCCCCTCGCCCCTACGCCCTCCCGCCCGGCCTCGCGCACTCGCCCCACCCACCCGCACCGCCCCCTCTCGCCTCGCCCGGCCTCGCGTCCTACTCGCCCACCGGCCCCTACCGCACCGTCGCCCCGCCCTCGTCCTCCCGCCCCGCCCCGCCCTTCCCGCGCTCGACCCTCCCCGGCATGAGCGCCGCGCCGCGCTCGGCGCGCATCAGCTACGAGCCGCCCATCCCGCTCGACGTCCAGATCCTCCTCCTCACGACCCCGCCGCCCCCTGCGCCTGCGTCTGCGTCGGCGCAGCAGCGCACGAGCTTCAGCACGAGCACGAGCGCGAGCAGCCGCGCGGCGACGCTCGCGCGCAGCGACGCCCAGGCATACCGCGACGAGCTGCTCGCCGCCGAGCGGGCGCGGCGCGCGAGGGAGGACAAGCGCCTTGCGGGCAAGGCGCGGCGCCTGCTCAGCGGGGGCGTGAGCTACTTGTCCGGCGGCGGCGGCGGGTCAGGGCGCAGGAGCGACGAGCGGGCGGCGGCGGACGACGAGGGCGTGCCGACGAGGCAGCTCGAGTCGCTCGACTTGGGGAGCCGGTCGAGGAGGAGCAGGGACTCGAGGAGGGGGACGGGACAGATCGACAGCTCGACGGCGGTCGAGTTTGTGCCCAAAACGTGGGAGGAGTACACGGCGGCGTATGCGGCGGTGCGTCGGCTCCTTCTCTTCCCTCTCCTCCTCGCTCGTGCGCTCAGCTGACTCGGGCTCCATTGACCGCAGGGCCAGCTCGACCTTGAAGACCCGCCTTTTCCGCCTCTCGGCGCCCTCTCGGGCATCTCTTCGACCTTTCCCTCGGCGACGGCGCACCGAGCGGGCCCATCCAGCCTGTCGCCCTACGAGGCGGCGCATTTCCCCGCCCCACTGCACCTCTCGCCCATCACGCCGACCCGCGAGCGCCTCCTCGCCCAGCTCGACCTCCTCGGCGAGACGTACCTCCTGCCCAACGCGTCGGCCGTTCCGCTCCACGTCTCGACCAACGGCAGCCCGGTCCCGTCGCTCCCCTCGGCAGGGTCGAGCGTCACGAGCGGGCGGCGCGACTCGCTCGTCCAGTCGGTGCACGCCGCGGCGGGGCGCAGGGCGTCGAACGCCTCGACGGCGCCGTCGACGATGCACTCGGGCGCCTCGCCGGCCGTGACCAAGGGCGGCGCCGTCTTCCCCTCGTACGCGCCGCAGCCGATCGGCGCGCCCTCGCCCGCCATGATGGTCAACGCGCAGCCGTACGGGCAGCACTCGCACGCGCACGCGCCTTCGGTCGACGCCATCTCGGCCATGACGCTGCGCAACCACCCTGCGCTCCTCGCCCTCCTGCGCCGCGCCCTGTACGCCCCGCTCGGCTCGCAAGCCCTCTTCAAGCCCGCGCCCAAGGCCGCCATCATCACCCTGTTCCCGACGGCCGCGTCGTCGCACGTCACGATCCTCGCCTCGGTCAACCTCCCGACCCGCACGGCGTCGTTGCCCATCTCGCACGCGCTCGACGCACACGTCCTCCTCGCCGGCGAGCGCGGGCTCGTCGTCCCCGACACGGAGCGCGACTGGCGCTTCCGGGGCAACGAGGTCGTGTGCAAGAGCCCGAGCAACCCGATGAGCGGAGCGTTTGGCGCGACGCCGAGCGGGCTCGGGATCCGCTTCTTCGCCGGTGCGTCCTCGTCCTCGTCCTTCTCTTCGTGCTCATCGCCCGAGCAGCAAGACTAACTCCTCCTCCCCTCCTTCGCAGGCGTGCCCATCTTCGCGCCGTCGCTGCCGTCGCTCGCCGGCTTCGAGGAGGAGGCCGGCGGCCGCATCGCGATCGGCACCGTCTCGCTCCTCGACGACTGGCCGCGCACGAGCAAGTTCGGCTCGCAGGACCGCGCAAACCTGTGCGTCCCACTCTCTCCTCTCTCTCTCTCTCGCTGCCGGTCTTCTTCCTCGCGCAGCATCGAGCTGACTCGCGCAACCCGACGACGCCCGCAGACGCTCGCTGGCGAGCCAGGTCACGCACGAGATCGACCGCTTCCTGCGCGAGCGCGAGCAGCACCGCTTTGCGCGCCGCACGTCCGTCTCGTCGACGGTCGGCAGCGCAGCCGCGCACGGCGGCGGCGGTAACAGCGCGGCGTCGCAGGCGACGGCACGAACCGCGACGCGCGAGCGGTCGAGGAAGGCGGCGTCGGGCGGGTCGGGCGCCGAGCGCGCGGCGAACGAGGGAGGGTACGTCAGCTGGGACGGGCGGCGCGGGTCGACGTCGGGCTCGGAGCGCGAGGGCGGGCCGGCGGCACCGGCGCCGACTGCGCCTTTGCCGGCTCCTCCTGCTCACCCTCTCGCCGCTCCTGCCGCCGCCTCCACCGCCGAGCCGGCGCCGGGCGCGCCCCCCTCCCTCCCCGCCGACTCGCCCTCGTCCTCCCTCTTCGCCACAGCGTGCACCTCGCTCGCCGAGTCGCTCAACCTCTCGCTCGTCTACGTCGTCTCGCTCGACCTCGCCTCGTGCGCCCCGGCGCCGTCGATCGTCGGCCAGCCGGCGCTCACACTCGTCGCCGCGCACAACCTCCCCGCCGACTCGAACGCGTCGTTCGACCCGGCGCTGCACCTGCGCGCGCTGCGCGCGCCCGAGGGCGGGCTCTTGTACCGCTCGCCGACCGCAGCGACGGGCGGCGAGGACGGCGCAGGCGCAGGCGCAGGCGCGGGCGGCTTCGCGAGCGGCATCCTCCTGCCCGTCGCCGAGTCGACCGAGACGGGCTGGGTCCTCGCTGGGTACACGACCGAGCGCGCGCGCAAGTGGGGCGAGGTCGAGATGCAGGCGTTCGACCAAGTGCGGGAGCAGCTGGGTGCGGCGCTGTGAGCACGCCGAGGAGGAGGGTGGGAGGGGGTCAGAGCGCGGGCGCCTTCTCGTCCCGGCTCCTTGCGCCCGCCGATATCCATATTCTCGTCTCTCCTGAGTACTTCTAGACTCTCTTTGCGCATCTGTAGCTCTGTGTAATCGTGCATCACGCTCGAGCGAGGTCGACGAGGCCGAGTCGAGGAGCAAGGCGAGAAGTCGGGCTGAACGCAGGGCTCGCTCGCCCTTGCTCGATCTTGTGCGCTCTCTGACTGCTGCAGCTCAGCGGCAACTGTGTGGCTGCTCCTCACGAGCTGGCACCGAGCGAGCCGGACGCGCCGCAACGCGTTCAGTGCTCTCCTCCTCCTCCCTTCCGCTCACCTCGCTCGCTTCGCTCTCACAGTCCTCTCCAGCCCCGGTCTCGCACGCACAAGGACCAGCTCGTGCCACCGACCACCATGGCCGACCTCCCCGTTCTCCAGGATGACCAGCTTCAGGCCCGCACCCGTCGGTGCGTGCCCACCTTCATCAGCTCAACGACAGCACGACGTGGGACTGACTCTAGGCACCGCACACAGCTTCACCGAGTTCCTCGACCTCGATCCGGGCTCGGCGCAGGCTCGCGTGCGTCCTCCTCTCTTCTTGTTGCTGTCGCCCTCGCCGTCGTTCGTCCGCCGAGCGCGAGCAAGGCGAGCCTGTGTAGCTGACTCTTCTTGAGCACCCGCGCAGCGCATGAGCATGCCGTACAAGACGGCGGTGCGCAAGATGTGCGAGGCGCAGGAGCGCCGCCTCATCATCAACCTCGACGACCTGCGCGACTTTGACCGCGAGTTCTGCGACGGGTGCGTCCTCCTCTCCTCACGCCTTTTCTCCCAGCCAGCGCGAAAGCTGACGAGCACCTCTATGCCTCTCATACAGCCTCCTCAAGGAGCCGGCGTCGTGGCTCCCGGCGGCAGATGCGGCGCTCAAGGCGACGGCGGTCAACGTCGCGAGCGAGCGCATGGCCGAGGCGCTCCAGCAGGACACGTTCTACGTCGGGTACAAGGGCTCGTTCGGCGAGAACCACACGACGCCTCGGACGCTCAAGAGCGAGAAGCTCGGCAAGATGGTGTGCCTCGAGGGGATCGTCACGCGCTGTGCGTTCTCCCTCCTCCTCCTCGTCCTCGTCCCCTTCCGGGCTCAGGAGCTGATGATGCTCATTCTCGTTTCGCAGGCAACCTCGTCCGACCAAAGATGCAGCAGTCGGTGCACTACTGCCCGACGACGACCAACTTCCACACTCGCCTGTACACGGACCGCCTCTCGTCCGCCGCCGCCTCGGGCGCACCCGTCTCGTCGTCGGCCTACCCGCAGACCGACGCCGACAACAACCCGCTCGAGATCGAGCACGGCCTGTCGACTTTCATGGACCACCAGATGATCTCGATTCAGGAGATGCCCGAGCGCGCGCCGGCAGGCCAGCTCCCGCGCAGCGTCGAGGTCGTGCTCGAGGACGACCTCGTCGACAAGTGCAAGCCGGGCGACCGGCTGCAGATCGTCGGCGTGTACCGCAGCCTCGGCGGCGGCAACAGCGGCTCGGCTCACTTCAAGTGCGTCCCACACCTCTCTCTCTCTCTTCCCCTCGCCGCCCCTCTCCTCCCCTCAGAGACTGACTCGCACGCCCGCCCTGCACAGGACGCTCATCATCGCCAACCACATCGTGCTCCTGTCGGCCAAGTCGGGCGCCGGCATCGCCCAGATGACCCTCAGCGAGCACGACGTGCGCGACATCCGCAAGGTGTCGAAGCGCAAGGACGCGTACGAGCTCCTGTGGAAGTCGCTCGCGCCGTCCATCTACGGCTCGGACTACATCAAGCAGGCCATCCTCCTCCTCCTGCTCGGCGGCATCGAGAAGAACCTGCCCAACGGCACCCACCTGCGCGGCGACATCAACGTCCTCATGGTCGGCGACCCGAGTACGGCCAAGTCGCAGATGCTCCGCTTCGTCCTCAACACGGCGCCGCTCGCCATCGCGACGACGGGCCGAGGCTCGTCCGGCGTCGGTCTGACGGCCGCTGTCACGACCGACAAGGAGACGGGCGAGCGCCGCCTCGAGGCCGGTGCCATGGTCCTCGCCGACCGCGGCGTCGTCTGCATCGACGAGTTCGACAAGATGAGCGAGGTCGACCGCGTCGCCATCCACGAGGTCATGGAGCAGCAGACGGTCACGATCGCCAAGGCGGGCATCCACACGTCGCTCAACGCCCGGTGCTCGGTCGTCGCCGCCGCCAACCCGATCTACGGCCAGTACGACGTGCACAAGGACCCGCACAAGAACATTGCGCTGCCCGACTCGCTCCTGTCGCGCTTCGACCTCCTGTTTATCGTCACCGACGAGGCCGACGAGCAGCGCGACCGCCAGATCTCGGAGCACGTCCTGCGCATGCACCGCTACGTGCAACCCGGGCTCGAGCCGGGCGCGCCCGCGCTCGACACGCTCGAGCAGCACCTGAGCGTCGGGACCGAGCAGCCGGCGGCCAACTCGGTCGAGGCCAACGCGTCGCCGTTCGAGAAGTTCAACCCGCTCCTGCACGGCGGCGTCGTGCCCCAGGCCGTCAAGCGCGGCGGCAAGAAGAAGGCCAAGGTGCCCGAGGTCCTCACGATCGCGTTCGTCAAGAAGTACATCCAGTACGCCAAGCAGTCGATCCAGCCCGTCCTCACGCCCGAGGCGTCCGAGATCATCACCAAGTCGTGGACCAACCTGCGCAACGACGACGCCGGGCCCAATCAGAAGCGGGTGCGTTCTCTCTCTCGCTCCTGGTCCTCTCGCTCCTCCTGCCCCGACCGTATCTGACCTTCTCCCTCCCTCTCTTGTCGCCCGCAGACTTCGCCGATGACGGTCCGTGCGCTCGAGACGCTCATCCGTCTCTCGACCGCTCACGCCAAGGCGCGCCTGTCGGAGCACGTCCTCGAGGAGGACGCCATCGCCGCCGAGGAGATCCTGCGCTACGCGCTCTACAAGGAGGTCGTCAAGGCGTCCAAGAAGGGCGACAAGGCCAAGCGCCGCAAGCTCAACAAGCCCAAGCGCGGCGACAAGGGCTCGGGCGACGAGTCGAGCAGCGACGACGACGAGTCGAGCGACGACGAGGACGAGGAGGACGGCCGGGGCCCGAAGCGCATGGACATGCCGCCCCGGGCCGGCTCGCGCGCGCAGCCCGCACGAGGGACGCGGGGCGCGAGCGCGCGCGGCAGCACGGCGGCGGCGGCGAGCAGCCCTGCGGCCTTCTCGGTCGAGGGCGAGGACGACTACATGCTCGTCGAGCAGGGGCAGCAGGACGCCGACGACGACGAGGAGGCGGCCATGCGCGAGGCCGAGGGCGGGCTCCCGTCGCCGCCGCCGCCGGCCGTCGTCCAGGCGGCGCAGGTCGAGCAGGCGCCGACGCCGCAGCAGGAGGGCGTCAACCCGGCGCGGTTCAAGCTGTTCCAGACCCGGCTCGCCGCCGTACGCAAGAGCGACGCGTTCAAGGACACGGACGAGCTCACGCTCGACATGCTCATCGAGCCGCTCAACGGCGGGCTCGAGATTGCCCAGCTCTTTGGCCGCGCCGAGGTCGAGGAGCTCCTCGAGTCGCTCGCCGCGCAGGACGACGCCGTCGTCACATACGACAGCGGCGTCCTCTACTTCTAGACGTCGTCGTCGGCGTCGTCGGCGTTGTCGGCGTGCCTGTTCTCTCTCCCCTCTCGCCGTCGTTCGCCCTCCCCGTCCTCCTCCCCAGCCCGTCACTCGTTCCTCTTCCTCGCCCGCGCGCTCCCCTTTCGGTCTGTGTAGCTCTTACCTGTGTCTGTCCCTGGTCCCTGTATTGTCGCTCGTGCAGTCCCTGTCGTGCAGTCGTCGCGAGGGCAGCGAGGAGCCTAGCGAGAGCTGAGCGCAAGAGGTCAGAGCGCACGAGGCGAGACGCTCGTTTGGCGGGCGGCTTTGCCATGTCATGCAATCGTGCAGCAGCTGCCGAGCTCGTGTAGACGCTCAGGGTGCTATCGGAAATGCGGCCGGTCGTGTTTTGCGGAGGCGAGGGAAGCGGGCGACCGACGAGCGGAGCGGTGCCTGGCCCGTCCCTCACCCGCTCAGCCCAGACGCGCACCAGCCAGCCAGCTGCACAGCGACAAGAGCAGTCGCCTACCGCCACTCAGCGCACACCTGCGCACCCGCTCGCGACCCGTGCGGTCCGGTGCCCGCCCGTCCACCCACTCGCTCAACCTCGACCTCGTCGCCCACCGCACCACGCCCAGCAGGCGCACGACGACGAGCAGGCCAGTGTGTGACATCGTTGAGTGAACTAGGTGCGCTGCACGGCCTCTTCATTCCTCTCGATGGGCGAGCGAGGACGGCCAAGCACTATCTGGCGCCGAGAAGACGAGGACGGCATGCTCGCCTCGAGCTCCGGCGTACTGTCCCACCCCTCGAGCAGCTCAGCAGACTACGAAGACGCAACGCTGACGCTCCACCCCTTCGCAGACGTCGAGTCCACCTCTTCCCCTCGCGCTTCCGCCTTCGACCACCTCGTCCGCCTTCCCTCCACGAGCGCGAGCCCTCACCTACGCCTGCGCGCTCGACAGCGACAAGCCCTACACGACACGGCGACAAGCCGCAGCCGCACACTCGTACCGGCGCCATCGACCTCCCCCTCCCTCACCCCACCTGAGCCGACCCTCCCCCTCCCCTCGACGCGATCGCCGCGGCCGCCTCCCCTCCCGGAATCTCCGTCCCTCCTCCCACAATGGCCAACTTGCAGCGCAAGCCCGCCCTCCACCTCTCGGTCGCGCCCGGGACCGCCTCGCCGACGCCGTCGACCTCGCAGGCCGGCTCGTTCGCGCGCCGCGTCGGCTCGTGGGGCTCGGCCACGAGCGAGACGTATCACACGCTGTCGGCGTACGGCGACCAGCGCATGGCGCCGCTCCCCTCGCCCCTCGAAGGGCGCGAGTGGGGCTTCTTCGGCGGCGAGGCCGCGCGCAACGGCGGCGGGAGCGACACGGGCGGGGGCGCCAACTGGCAGACCGGGTGGAACGCCGGCAGCGTCGGGACGGGCGGCCGCTCGAGGGCGAGCAGCGTCTTTGAAAAGTTCCGCGACCCGGCGCCGCTCGACTTTGGGCGCAGCGTCGGGCGGCCGTCGGTCCCGGGCGCGAGCGCGCGCACCGACAGCTGGATCAGCGCGGCGAGCAACCACCACGGCGCCGCGGCCGTCGACGAGTTTGGCGCGTTCCCGAGCACGTCCCCGGTCAAGAGTGGCTCGTCGTTCGCCGCCAACGCCGACGCCGACGGGCGCCGAGACCCGGCACGCAGCAAGACGCTCTCGTTCTTCGACGACGAGATGTCGCGCGCCCTGTCGCCGCCGCTCAACCCGCCGTCGCGCAACAACTCGCTCAACCACCGCAGCACGACCGGGCCGCGGCCCTCCACCTCGTCGTCGTCGTCGGCTGCGGCTCCGCCGCCCTCTCCCGGCTGGGAGAAGGCGCCGCACGACCCGCTGCGGTCCTCGATCGCGTCGAGCAGCGGCGGGAGCTGGCTCGACGAGGCGGCGGGCGGGTCGAACAGCTGGATGCGCGGGCGCGGCGGCAGCATCGGCAGCGTCGCGAGCACCGACGCCGGTGGGTGGCAGGCGCCGTCGGGCGCGCTCACGCCTCGCCGAGTGTCGCCCTCTCGGCCGCTCGGCGCCTTCCTCGACGGCGACGAGGCGTCCCCTCTGCACGAGCTGCGGCCTCGACTCGCCGCGCTCAACACGTCGTCGCCCTCGCCCTCGTCCGGCTTCGCCTCGCCGACCCCTCATTCCCTCCCGCACAAGCCCCTCTCGTCCCTCCCGAGCGCCGTCGAGCCTGGCCCTCGGTCCCGCTTCCTCGACCTCGGCTCGCTCGGCTCGCGCACCAACTCGCCCTCGCCCTCGGCCTTCCTCAATAACTTTGTCGCCCTCGACGACGCACCGTCGCCCGCCTCGTCCGGCGCGACCACGCCCGCCGGGCTCCCTGCGTCCCGCCGACCTGCGCGCGACCTCGACGTCGCAGCTGCAGCCGCCGTCGCGTCGGCGCCGCCGATCTCGTCGCCGCGGGAGGACGAGGTGGCGCCGCTGCAGCGCGGCGACCGAGTCGGCGAGTACGTCGTCGAGCGCGTCCTCGGCTCGGGCTCGTTCTCGCGCGTCGTCCTCGGGCGCCTCGCCAAGGGCAAGGGCCGCGAGCGCGAGGCGTCGGGCCGAGGAGCGGCAACGCCGACGGGCGCAGGTCCGAGCGCGAGCGCCGAACCGGGCCTCGTCGCGCTCAAGCTCTTGCTCAAGAAGACGTGCGAGGAGAACGAGCGGATGCGGATCAGTGTCATGCGCGAGGTCGAGGTGCTCAAGGTGCGCTCGCTCCCCCTTCTCCGCCTCGAGAAAGCTCTGAAGCTGACTCTCTCTTCTCGCGCCCGCAGAACATTCAGCATCCGTCGCTCGTGTCGCTCTCGAGCTCGTTCTCGACGCCCGTATACACGGCCCTCGTCCTCGACTACTGCCCGGGCGGCGAGCTCTTCGACTTCCTCGGCGACTGGCACCAGCAGGTGTCGGAGGGGCTCGCGCGGCGCATGTTCGGCGAGCTGTGCTCGGCCGTCGGTTGGATGCACGAGGTCGGGCTCGTGCATCGCGACATCAAGCTCGAGAGTGCGTCCATTCTCGCGCTCGTCTTCGTCGAGGAGAGCCGCTGACCTGTTCCACCGCCGCCGCTCGCAGACATCCTCCTCACGTGCCGACCTTTCCCCTGCGCCTCGCCCTCGAGCCTCCTCACGTCTTTGCCGACACCGTTCGTCAAGCTCACCGACTTTGGCCTGTCGCGCTTCATCAACCCGGCGTCGCCCCTCCTCGCGACCCGGTGCGGCTCGGAAGAGTACGCCGCGCCGGAGCTCATCATGGGCAAGAAGTACGACGGCCGGCACACGGACGCCTGGGCGCTCGGCGTCGTCCTGTTCGCCATCATCACGGGCGTCATGCCGTTCGTCGAGGCGACCGACGCCGGCCCGCGAGGGCGCAAGGCCTACCTCCTCAAGATCGCTAAGGCCGACTACCGCTGGCCCGGCACCCTCTCGCTCTCTCGCGCACCCTCCCTCTCGGCATCGACGCCTGCTCGACCCTCGCACCTCGCTCACGGCGCGTCCGCCTCGGAGCCCGGCCAGCACCCCTCCTCCTCCTCCTCGACCTTCGACGACCCGCTCTCGGCTCCCCCTCCGCCTCCCTCGGCCCGCCTCGTCACGCCCGCCGTCCAGGTCCTCGTCGGGCGGCTCCTCGTGCGCGACCCGGCCAAGCGCGCGACCGTGCGCGACGTGTGGGACTCGGAGTGGATGGAGGGCGAGGGGCGCCCGCCGCGCGTGAGGGGGACCGTGCGCGGGGTCGAGGCGGCGCAGGGGCCGGCAGAGATGCCCGAGTGGAGCAGGAGAGGGAGCGAGTTCCTAGATGACTAGAGCGCGGTGGATTATCGAGACGCAGTCGGACATCTGCGAGGCTGGGCTCGAGCGCGAGGCTCTCGTCTCTGCTTCTCTTACCCTTTCTCGCTTCCTCTCTGCCTCGATGCTCGGTCTCACGCTTCCGTATCGCTGATGATTAGGTCGTGCTCGTGCTCTCGGTGCGGCCCTCCCTCCTCCTGCGCCGCGGCAACTCGAGGCTGACCTCGACTTTCCGCAGGCTCTTCAGCGCTCGGCGTTGCGCGCCGACTGCGTCGCCCTCTCTTTCTCGCCCGCAGCTGCACGGCGTCGCACTCCTCGTCAAGCTCTCCTGGCCCCGGTGCGCAGGCTCACTCTCTCTCTTCGCGACCACGACCGGAGCCGGGAAGGTCCTCTCTCCTTGGCTTCAACCGGTCGACGATCCGGTTTCTGCATGATCGACCGCGACCTTTGCCAAGGGGCACGGCGGTGCACTGGCTTGGCGCGAGGAGGAAGGAGAAAGTCGGCGCGAGGTCGCAGAAAGTCCAGGACGAGCTGACGTTCGACCTTCTCCCTCCTCTCCTCACGCCCGCAGTCCGACAGCGCACCATGCTCGCCTCGACGCTCATCGCCTCGCTCCTCGCCGCCTCGGCCGCCCACGCCGCCCCCTTCTTCTCGGTCTCGTCGGCGCCCAAGGTCCTCGCAAAGCGCGCCGAGACAAAGACCTGGGAGGGCCACACGGCCGACGTCCAGATCCACGAGTCGTGCAACGCCAGCCAGACGGTCTACCTGCGCAACGGCCTCGACGAGATGAAGGCGCTCGCCGAGCACGCGCACGACCGCATCCTCACCCTCGGCGAGACGGACCCGCTCTACATCAGTGCGTCCCTGTCTCGCTCTTCCTCTTCGCTGAGGGCCTCTCGTTGACTCCTCTTCTCGCAGAGTACTTCGGCAACACCTCGAGTGCGGCGGCGAGCGGGCTGTACGCGCAGATCGTGTGGGGCAATAAGGTGAGCGCGACCTTCCCAAGTCGCCTCTCGTCCTCCTTCTTTTCTCTTCCTTCCTCTCTCCTCCTCCCGCCCTGCCTCCCCATCATCCTCTGCATCGCTTTCCATCCCCGCGATACACGGCGCTGCCTCGTGCTAGCCCCAATCGTGCGGGCGCGCCCTTGCCACGTCTCGCGCTGACTTTCCTGCCTTCCCTTCCTCCGCAGCCCGGCGTTCTCCTCCGTTGCGACGACCCTGACAATCTGTGCGGCGAACGCACCCTGGAAGGTACTTGGGCAGGGCACTGGCGCGGCTCGAACGGCTCAGAAGAGACAGTCGCTTGCAGTCGAACGTGTGCGTCCGCTTTTCGCGCCCCGCCTCGCGCGTCCTTTCTGTGCTGAAGACTCTCCCTCGCACAGTCACGGACCGTTGGCACCTCTCGTCGCTCTGTTGGGACGGCAACGAGATCGGCGTCGCGTCGGCGTCGCACTGGCTGGGAGCCGACCTTCGTACGCTCACACCTCTCTCTCCTCTCTCGCACGAGCAGCTCGAGCTGACGCTTCCTCTCGCAGTCCACCGCATGATGCACATCCCGTCGATCACGTATCACCACGTCGAGCATGCCGGTGCGTCGCCGTCCTTCCCTCTCTCTTGCTCGAACCCCTCGAGCTGATCCCAAGTTTCCCGCAGCCGACTCGTACCCGGACGTCCTCGCGCTCGCCGCCTCGAACAGCTCGCTCACCGCCTACAACCAGGCCACCTTCCAGCTCTAGTGCGTCCTCTCCTCCCCGTCGAGCTGACCTCGCGCTCAAGCGCCTCGCGACGGTCCTGACCTCTCTTCCTCGCCCGCAGCGCCCTCGACGCCTACGCCCAGGACGTCGCCTTCCCGCCCAGCGGCTGCGTCGGCGCCTCGGCGCACATCCCGACCGGCGACGACGCGCACTCGCACGGCGCGGCGAGCTCGTCGGCCGCCTCGTCGAGCGCGAGCGCGACCGTGCCCGCCGAGGTGACGATCGGCGGCGCGAGCGCGACGGCCACCGCGGCGCAGTCGTGCCACACGCACGGCGACGGCGAGGTGCACTGCGAGTAGAGCGGCGGCTCCTTTCCGGTCGAGCGTCTCTCGGTGGAGGAGCTGGCTGCGAGGGCTTTCGGATCGAGCTCTTTTATCTCTTTCTTTCGGCGATAGAGCTTGGACGAGGACGAGGAGGCTTGCAGTAGACTCGAGGTGGAAGTACAGTGGGTGCTCGTGCAACAAAGAGGAGGAGCTTCGACGAGCGCGCTACGACCTGATCCCGCTCAGCCTGAGCAGCGTCGCGAGCTCGTGCTGTCCCGCCCCTCCCTCGCCCTTCATCCGCTCGGCCGCGTCCCTCATCGCCTCGCTCCCCCTCACGTCGTCCCACGCGTCCTCCGCAAAGCCGACCTCGACGTCCCACACCTCGTCGTACACCTCGCCGAGCTGCGGGGGCGCAAAGAGCTCGTGCGCGACGTTGTCGACCGTGAGCGCGTCGGCGAGCGCGGCGAGGCACTGCTGTGCGAGCGAGGGCGTGTCGAGGAAGTGGGCGAGGCGGTACAGAGACTT
>Ga0308169_10003322_pt1 | contig 15806 bp, 27 predicted proteins | sample PhyBR1_2_FD_202139 | JGI IMG/M metagenome (GOLD analysis project Ga0308169, IMG submission 202139) | Phyllosphere microbial communities from UC Gill Tract Community Farm, Albany, California, United States - DLSLSB.R1 | ecosystem: Host-associated > Plants > Phyllosphere > Unclassified | place... | reverse complement strand
CAGAAATCTCATGAGAATGATTTCAAGGAATTGATCAAGCAAGCTAGGGAGAGTCATGAGAAGAACAAGAACAAGACGAAACAATCGACTGAAGTGAGTGGGAATGGAGGATCGGGGACTACGGAAGAGGGAGAAGGAGAAGGAGAAGGAGAAGGAGATGGAATGGTCGTACTCGGGAAAGAACCTGTTCGAGGAAATGAAGGAGGAGAACCTGCTTCGAAACCCGAAGAAGTAGTAGAGGGCGTAGGGGTACCTATGGAAGGAGTTGAGTCAAACGTAACGGGAGAAGGTACGGAGAATGAGATGGAAAATGAAGCAGAACAGATACTTGACCAACCACCCATTTCGAACGGCCAAGATCCAGATCAAGACTCGGCTTCCACTGCTCCGACCCACACCTCGCCAAATCTCTCAGCTCTCTCCTCTCCCCGTCCTTCCTCTCCCACTCTCCCCATCCAACCCGCTCTCCCATCCCGTAAATCAGTCCGTATCCTCACCCCACCACCACCTCCCCTCTCGCCTATCGCGACTCCCCCACCCCTCTCCGAAGGTCGAGAGAGGAGGGACAGGAGTTCATCAATTTTGGAATATGATGAGAAATTCTTTCCGCCCCAGAGTCAGAGGGTTAGAGGGATTGACTGGGAGACTTTGAGGAGGGGTAGAGAGGAGGAGGACGAAGAGGATCAGGAAGAGGGAGAGTAAAGAAGGCAAGGGGGCTTGTGATGAGGGAGGGAGGGGAAGAAGGGAGAGTTTTTTTTTCATTTTGTGTTTCTCGATTAGTTTGTTGTTACAAAAAACACGACGAATCGCAGTCGATTTTTCGCTTGATATGCTTGTAGAGAGAGGAGAGTGTCGAGGGAGGATGCTGAGAGCGAAAGAAAGCAGTATTTCGAAATGAATCCTTTGTGCGAAGATTTTTGGGTGTGTGGACGAAATCGGGAAAGGGCAACCAAAAATCTCCACCTCCTCTTGGTCTTGGTCAGCTCGACACTCGACTCTCGTGAGGCTCACCTAACTCTCTAACCACACTGATACTCCTCGACTGACCCTCTAACGCACTCACTCAGTTCCGAATCCAATCATGTCCTCTTCCTCTTCCGATTCGCTTGATCAATTAAAGTCTCTCGTCTCTCAACTCCAAAAGAAGATTGAACGACTCGAATCCCAAGCCTCTTCCACCGCTCAAGATGCCTCTTCGAAAGTCGGACAAGCAGTCCAGGGAGCGAAGGAGACGGTAAAGGAAGTTGTAGGCGATGTTAAACAGGGATTGACACCGGGTCAACATTTGAGATTGGTATTGATGGGTCCTCCCGGTGCTGGTGAGCTATAACTTCTCTTTTTGGATCGTGATGAGTCAATGGGAGAGCTACGAGGGAGGAAAAGCGAGATGGAATCGGTCAAATCAAAACAGATTAGCCGACTTCGACTCATTCATGTATGGAGGGCACTCGACTGGATGATGGCAACTGATTGAATGAGATCAGTAATGTACTAGAGGAGCGATCAACCGGGAAAGCGTAGTCATCCAGTTCAGAGGGTCAGAACACTGATTTCGCTCTCTCTCTCTTCCCTCGCTTTCTAGGTAAGGGTACTCAAGCACCCTGGATCAAAGAAAAGTACAACGTCTGTCACTTGGCCACTGGAGACATGTTACGAGAGCAAGTGAAGTCTGGATCCGATTTGGGTAAGGAAGCCAAAAAAATCATGGACGCTGGAGGTTTAGTTTCAGACGAGATTGTCATTGGTATGATCAAGAAGAACTTGGAGGATAACAAGGAATGCCAACTTGGGTAAGCTTCACTCTCTACTCCTTAACAAGATTGAGTGTTGATGAGAGGGGAGGTTAGATTCATTTTGGATGGATTCCCTCGCAACGTTGCTCAAGCCGAGAAACTCGACGAGATGCTCGTTGCCAAGAAGCAACCTCTCGAACATGCCGTACAACTCCTCGTCAAGGATAACCTCCTCGTTTCTCGAATTACCGGTCGATTGATTCACCCCGCTTCAGGAAGAAGTTACCACAAGGAATTCGCGTATGCTGTCTCTCACCCTCTTACCTTTTTGTCGAGCTCGAAGGACTGATAGAAGGGGAAGAGTGATCGTAGCCCCCCTAAGAAGGATATGACCGATGATGTTACTGGAGAACCTCTCATTCAACGATCCGACGACACTGCCGAAACCCTCCACAAGCGACTCGATACTTACCATAAACAAACTGGTCCCGTCGCTGAATACTACAAGAAGAAGGGCGTACGTTCAATCTCCCTCCCGCTCTCTTTCCACCGTCATAAAAACTGATTCGAGTTTTGTGTGAGACTTTAGGTTTGGACTGGTATCGATGCCGCTCAAGCACCCAAGACTGTTTGGGGTAACTTACAAAAGATTTTCGACGCTGCCGAACAACAAAAGAAGTAGAGGAAATGCTATTTTGAGGCGGATAGAAATTTATCGGAATGAGAGAGATTTATTTGGTAGGAGAGAGAGAGAGATCAAAAATTGTTTATGGAAAAAAACGGACATCTTTTTCAGTATGCTCAGAGTTCGCGGTCGATGGTGTTCACTCCGGAAAGCGAGTGAGAAAGAGAGGGAAACGAAGAAAGTATGATATGTTCCAGCGAAAGAAATGCAACATGTGTAGATTAGGTGGTAACCGAGTCATGTATAGAGTGCGAGAGAGAAAGGGTAAGGAATGAATACAACATATGAAAAGGCAAAGGAAGAAAGCTAAGTGTCGTCTGCTTCTTCGACATCCTCTGTTCTAACCAACAGTCTCTTCAAGAACCCACTCTTGCCCTGTCGATCCTTACTCTCCTGATCCTGTCTCGCTTGTTCCTTCTTGAGATGTTTCTGATGCGCTTGCAACTCCTCATGTAACAACTCGGCTCGTAAGGCGGCAGCTTGAGAAATAATTTCTTGTTCATCTTCTCCTTGATCTCCTGCTCCTGGTTCATCGATCCTCGAGAGTGTGATTGAATGTTGTATAGATGGTGCGAGGGAGTTGGAACGAGCCGTACGACTTGATCTACGACCGGTTGATCCGACTGGAGGTGAACCGATTCCGATTCGAGAAGAAGGAGGCGAGAGGGAAGAAATAGTGAGTCGTCGAGGTTTGCGAGTTGGAGAGGTGGTAGAATTAGGCGATCCAGGAGGAGGGAAGGGGAAAGCGCCGGATTCATCAGTGATTGCTGATTGAGGGGAAAGCATGTCTGATCCTCCGACCGCTTCAGGTTCTTGTACGAAGGAAGGAATACCGGGAGGTGCAGAACGAGGAGGTCCAACTGGAGAACGACGGAGAACCGGTGAATGTTGAGGAGAAGGCATACGACCACTGGCGAGACTCGTTTGAGTAGACCTTCGTCGACGCATTCCTGAAATGATCGATCCTGCATCCGATCCACTCGATGAAGCGACTGCGGGTTTACCTCCTTCGAGAGCGACTTTCGCTGCGACGTCTGCCGCAACTCGGATTCGCTCGTTTCCTTTGAGGGTCATGCCGTAGTCGAAACTGTGATGAGATGCAGCTCGACTTGTTCGGCGGGATAGTGCTGGAGAGTGAGGTGGATTGGGAGAAGAAGGAGGTGCGAGAGAATTAGAACGGTTGAGATTCGATGAGCGATTGTCGTTGGGTGATTCAGGTCGTTTATTGTCTCCCTCGGCCTCTTTTTCGTGTTGTTCCATCTCGTCCATCTCATCCTCGAGACATCCGAACGCCTCGAACGAACCAATGATACCATCTCCACCTTCACTCGAAACGAGTGCTCGACCGTTGTAGCTGATGGTGTCGCCGAGATCGACCGGTTTGAGGGGATCTCGAGGGAGCCAAAGAGAGTGTTCGAGGGGTGTCACCTCGGCGGGATTGCCGTAGTGAATGTGAGAGACGGGTCGATCATCGCGAAGGACAGGAGGATGAGGAGTGACGAGAGGAATCATCGAAGAGTTTTGGTGTTCTTCGGCGAGATTGTCTGATTTCTCGTTTGCGAAATCATCGGTTTTGAGTCGAGGAGGAGAGGTAGGTGCCAAGGAGAGTGAAGGAGAAGCCATGGTGTCGTGACCTCCGACTGAAGGGGTCATTCCTCCTTCGTGCGCTCCAGAATCTCGCGACATGATCGTTTCGAGTAGGATCGGCCTTCGCTGATCGTCGGGAGAGGTCGAAGCTCGAGCTCTGGCGAGATTGCTGGGTACTCGATTCCTCGAACGTTGAGCGGCAGATTCGGAAGCTGGTCTCCAGTGAACATGAGCTCTTTCGAGTCGTTCCCCGACAAAGGGTAACTTGGCGGTAGGTCGAAGGAGGAGCGAAGGGGCGGTCACGGTAGCGAAGGTCTTGACGCTGGCGAGAGCTTCGAAAGCGCTGCGATGTCTGCTGTGATCGAGTTGTTCATCCGTTTTGAGCGGAACCGACAACTCGTGACTCGCTTCGTCAACTCCGCAAACCGCTTTCGCGTGAGCGTCATCGAGCTCGTCCATTCGATGATCGAAGTAACGAGTGCCGATGAGCTTGAGGAGTACCGTGATTGGGATCTATCGAGAAGGAGTGGTCAATCGAGAATTGGCAGGCGACAACTCGAATGATTCGCTTACAAGAGGGATACACGCTCCACCAAGACTGAACTTCTTCAAGACCCAGAAGAAGGCAACGAGGACGAATTGCGAGAAGATAGCCATGTCGAGAGAGTAGCGGAAGATTCGTCGACTGCGAGAGGAACTCGAGGTCGAAGTCAGCATTCGGATTCACTTGTGCGAGCTCGACTCGACTCACTAGATAGTTCTTCCTCCTCCTTCATAGTGCCTTCGGTAGTAAACATGAGCGAACTCTGCGATATCACAAACTTTGGCGGTCAGCCTCGAGCAAGACAAGATTTTTGAGTCGAAAGCTCACGATTCTTGAACACAGTATAGGAAACGGCAAAGTAGGCATAGTTGAATGCGATGACGAGACTAGAAGAGTGCGAGTAAGTCACGGACGAAGACGACGCTGGCGAAGAATGAGGGAGCTTACGGATTGAGACAAGCGAAGAGTAACGAAACACTGATGATGAGCAGATGAGTCGGAACCCTGAAGACAGATAGGAGTCAGCGCGGTTGCCAGGAAGCGGAGCACACAGTTGAGCTCACCAGTTTTGAAAGCCGAAGAAACGAGGAACCGCATCTTTCTCCCTCTTTCTTGGAGCGATGTATTTGCGAATACTGTAGCGAGAAGTGTATCAGCGACGTCTCCTTCCAATGCGAAGAGCAAGATTAGACGTACGAGCTATGATTGATCCAACTGATTCCGAACAGGGCGATTTCGAGACCGTTCTGCAAACCGACGATAAGGAGTGACCAAGAAACGAAGAATGTTGCTCCTTTCGGGAACGCTCCAGCTACTACAGCTAATACCGAGACGGGTTGACGGAAAGCGTTGAGGAAAGCCGTAAATGCGGTGATACCGATGCAGAAAACGACGATGAAATTGATACTGTACAACGAGAGAAAAAAGTATCAATACCTGTCCACATCTTCGAAAATAACGGAGACGCACATGAGGAATTTGTGGTAGGCGGATTGGGTTTGAGCACTCCATTTCGATTCCGTAATGATCGTTTTACCTTTCCTTTGGAGGATTCCGAGAATCGTCGGTACGAACTGCAAAACGTCTCAATAGTCAGTCTCATGTCGCCGAGTTGTCACGAACTCGTGACGTACCATATTGAGGATAGCCATAAGTGCAGTAGGAATAAGAGAGGAGAAAAGAGTGTTGAGAGTCGAATTGTTTCGCAAGAAATCGGCGACTGTGGCAGCTCGTTCATCAGCGATAGTGACCAATGCGATGACCTGAGAGTCTGCTTACCGTTTGGAAGACGCTCGGTGAGCGATTCGAGGGAGAAGAGACCGATTAGGAATGAGATCGGCACGACCTGTTATGCGAGATCAGTCTAGTCAATCTCGAATCATGCGAATCGTACTGAATAGAGCCCAGCTTACCCAGATGATAGTACCCGTCCAGATCACGACCTGCAGTATCGTACCCCTCAACAGATCGGAATGCAACGAAACGATAACCAGTTGATCCCAATGTAAATCCCTCGCTTCTGGTGCAGGCTTCACTCTGAACTCGAGTGCCCTCCCTCCATGCACAATCGCTTTCGTCCTCGGATGCCTCCAGCTCAACTCCCTCCTCGCCCTCAACGAATCCTCGACTCGTTCGAACGTCACGAAAGCAGTGGATGCAGCTTCGAATTGTTCTGGTCGTGCTCGTAAGTCGTCGATGAGTGACATTTGGATGTTGAGTTTCGTCAACCAGTAATCGATGGCGGGTACAGATTGGTTTTTGAATCGGCTGAGTCGTTTGAGAGGGTGGAATCGGTCGAGGAGGTTTGGGTGGTCGTGCTGGAGATGATGGAGGACAGTCCAGATGGAGAGAGGATTACCGTGAAGATCGAGCGGAGGACTGTTGTTGCTTGAGAGGAAAGGTCGAAGGGAAGAGAGGAGGACTTCGTCGCCTTCTCGGAAAGAATGTTCAAGTTCGTAAGCCTTCTTGGTCTTGCTCGAGGTATGTAGTTTCGTCCACTCGAATGGCGAGATAGGTGGAAGTAAACCTTCTTTCGCCAACTCTTGATCCCTCGCCTTGATCTCTGCCCATTTCATAACATTCCTCGCCAGCTGAACGTGCGCCGTCTCCAAATCATGTAACACATCCAGGTACTTCGAGTACATCGAGTTGAGTTCTGCTTGTCTTCGAACGAGTACGATCTTGGTGATAAGTTTTGGTCGATCTTTTTCGTAACGAGAAGTCATCGGATAACTGTCTTTGTTCTCTGGAGTCGAAGGAGAGGTCGAGTCGGCGCTGAGGGGAGGAGTGTTTCGGAAGTGATGTTCGAAGTAGTCGCCGATAGCTTGTTCGGTTCGGAGAGCTGGAGGAATGTTTCGAACGAGGACAGTTCGATACCTCCATCCCATATCTTCCGGTGCAATCGAGGGGTCGATCTCGCGAGGAGGTAGTCGATGGGAGTTCTTTGCTGACTCGTGATGTTGTCCGTCGTCGTTTCGTAGAAGTCTTCGTAACTCGTTTTGTCGAACTCGTAAAGCTCCCCTTCCGATCCAGAATAATGTGCAGAACCAACTGACTGAAACGATCCAAACACATGCGACGTGTACTCCGAGACTGTATATACCGTATGATCAGTTAATGGTGCGAAGAAGATGGGAAGATGGGACTTACAGCCCGATTCCTTGACCAGATAAAACGAGAGAGGCAATTGATGCACGATTGATCGAGTTTGTCGAGATATCGCTAGGACTGTAGATGAAGTTGATGGCGATGAGGGTAGGGAAGACGGTACAGAGCATGAACAGAGTCCAGTAGACTGCAGATTAATCGAAATTGTTAGTTTTCCAGTTTGACCTTGTATTTCGATATGAAATGAAAAGACGGCTCACGAGTTCCCCTCAAGAACCTGAGATAGACGACAGCGTCTGCTCCCACATCGTGTTCCTCAAAGTACGAAGCTTTCCTTCGAATCGCCTCCCACATCCAACTTAGAGGATAATTTGCGAAATCTGGCGCTCGTTCTCCCTCGACATAAGTTCTCGCTCTATACAGGTAACCCATCGCCCATCCTTCCATCCCTCGATCCGGTACATTCTCCCCTCTTTTCCTCGCCTTGTCCTCGTCTGGATACCTCCTCAATCTCTTGAATATTTCATGCAGTGTACAACCGGAAACGAAGAAGATTCCCGCTGTAATCGCTGTAGATTTGAGTCCACTGAATACGGCAGAGTAGGTTCGATCATCGAGCGTGGCCATTCCCTTTGAATGTCGAGGCTAAAGTTGACCGACCTTGGAGAGAAGGGGAAAGGGATGGAGGGCGAATTTGAACGAGAGGGAGCTCGTGCGCTCTGTTAAATTCGATGGTCGTGTACACTGGCTGTAGGTCTGATCTCGTAAGGGTCGAATAAGCGATGGATAGTGAGAGGAAGAGCAAGAGAAGTGATCGACTCTCTTGACTTCTTTCCAATTCTCTCCGCACGATCAATCACCTTGAACACTACACTAGAGCGCGCCGGCTTCAGCTTGATCATACACTGGACCCTCAAGGATGCTGTCTATCCTCGCCGATCACGTCCCGGCGCCCTCCTTCGACCTCTCGATACCTTTGGATTCGCTCTATTTTTTCACTCGTCCGATCAGTCAACCACCTCGCTATTCGATGGGAGTACAGCTCAACGTGTTCAAGATGTATTGGAAGACTGTTGAGATTTGGTACAGCGTTGTAGAGCAGGCTATTAGAGTTGCTTCGCAAATTCTTCTGTTCGTTCAACTTTCTCTCCCTTTCTTCCTCGCATGGGACTTCGCAGATCCTTCGCGCTGATTCAAGGCGAGAATAGCCGACGTACAGGTACGATAAACCGAGATGAACTAGAGCACTTCGAAACCTTTCCTGCGAAGTGGCTTCACTCTTTCCAGAAGCGGATCTTTCGTCCTCGCGAAGAGGTTTCGCAACTCTCTCGCTCAAGACTCTAGCGCAAGCTTAAAAGCTCCTGGTGTCAACTCTTCTACTTTCTTCGGCAGTGCTTGGAATGAAGTGAATCATTGCAGGCGCAAACTCGAGCTGAGGCTGGCCGATCGAACGAGAAATTCTTCTAACTAGCTTCTTCGCTCGACTCAACTTCTTCTTCTCCCTTTCGACCGCTACGGCTTTACTCGCTCGCTCGCTCGTGATGGTACTCGGCATGAATCCACCACCACTACCACCAAAATTTGGAACGTTCGAATACTCGGCAATTCCAATCGGACCAGGTTCTCCAACTAGCTCTTCACCTCGCACCTCCTCCTTCCACACGACTCACATTCGACGAAGATCATCGATCGGATTCGACGCAGACATTACGATACAACTAGGCGAACCAGACGAGAAACGATATGGAAAAGTCTTGTCTGAGAAAGCGAGTACAGAAACGGATCCTCTCACACTCGTAGGAGGAGCTGGAGATGGAAAGGGGTATCTAGCGTGGAGAGATGGGAAAGTGCCGAGTCGAAGGGGAGGAGTGAAACGATGTATCGCTTTATTGGCGCTCTTCGTCGTCTGTATTTTGGGATGGTTAGGAGGATTAGCAACGAGTGAAGTTTCGTCGAGGCACCGAAGAGGAGGTATACAACAAGCTTTCTCTCTACAGATGAATCAGGTCGCGAAGTGAGTCTGATTTCTCGCAGTCAGAATCGTCTTTTCAACTTGAGCTGACATTTGTTTCTTCTCACAGGCGTTGCAACGCTTACGAGCAAGTACGCTGCTGCCGTTCAATTTTAGCTGCGTCTGATCAGATGTGCTGACACTCAAGTGTCCGCAGCACGGCGTCCTGAACGTCAACACTTCGAAAGCGAGCGAAAATTATTGGGAACCTCTCTCAGCATCCCACAACTGCCACGCCGTCGATTACATGACTCTTCTCCGTCGAGCCACTGTCGAAGGGACAGTTTCGCCCCTTATCGAGTTCATGCAAGACCGCACGATCGTTCTGTTCGGAGACAGTGTCGATCGAGATCACAACGACCACCTCTGCCAGTTCCTCTCTGGATGGCACGAGATGATCGGAAGTGATCACGTCCTCTCTCCACCGTACCCTCAAGGTCAGGAGGTTCCACCGCAAGGTTACGCTAGTTTCATTGATGGAAAGAGGGAATGGCCGAATTGGTTTCAAAGTCGTCCTTGGGTCTGTCACGTTCAGAAGCTCAACTTAAGAATCGTCAACGCCTTCCATTATGGTTTCCAAGAACCCGAGTTCGATAACGGATACATTATGACTCATCCTCATTTCTATCCTCCTGCGACTGTCGAAGGTGAGCTTTTATCTGGTGTCTTCCGTTCTCTCTGAGTGTCAGCTGACCTTTCACTCTCTCCGCCGTCATAGAGCGATTCGATCAGATTGTTGTTCCGCTAGTCGAAAGCCTAGCACAAAAATACAACGTATCTGCAACTCCCGACATTTTCTCGATCAGTCCTGGTTTCTGGTCTCAACTTCGACAATCAGTGGCAGATCAATCGGCACACAAGAAGGCAATCGACGGAGGGATGACAATCGAGGAAGCGAATCAGAAGTTTGACGTGTGGAGACATTTTGATAGGAGCGAGAAGAAATGGTACGAAGGGAGGATTTACGAGATTGTTAGGCACATTGCGAGGGAATGGAAGGAAGGTCAAGATGGGAAGGGAAGGATTCGTCCAACCCTGCTTTGGCGTGAGTCTCGATGGTTCAGCGAGGATAGAGATCGAAACTGACTTGGGCTTGACTTTCGCAGGCGCGCTTCATCCGATCAAGGAGACCAACACCGTTCCTTCGACTCGTACTACGGCAGTCGATCAGATCGGTCGCAGTGTCGTCGAGAACCTCATCGAGGAATCGCGAGCGGCGAATGCAGGAGCATCGACTTGGAAAGCTTGGTCGAAGAAGTTGGGTGCTCAAGCTCTCGGATGGACGAGGGAGAGCAAAGGAGAGGCGCTGAATGAAGATCTTGCACGACGATTGAGAACAGACGAATGGGGTTCACTTATGCAAGGTAAGTGCTAAATCTTCTCGCTCCCAATCGATCGTTTCCTGACCTTTCCTCGTCGACTTGAATAGGACAATCTCGACATTTCCGAGACGAGGTCCATCCTCTACCGCTACCAGGATCTTGGCTATATGGGAACATGCTGCTGCATCAGCTCAGGGTCACGGTGGACGAACAAGAGCGCTTATAGAGATGTTTTCAAGGTTGTACAGTTAATTCTTTAATTCCGATGTCAGTGCAATTGTTGTTCGAACTTTAGCTTCACCTATCGAGCGCTTCCCGAGCCTCATTGAAGAGCTCTCGCGATCGCAAAGAGTAAAACGAAACATTCACTGCTTTTTTTTTCAGAGTCGTGTTGCGAGGGATGTACAAAATCGAAAGAAAGGAGGGGATGAGAGGGATACGAGTGAGGGAATAACGAATGTCTACATGGGTCGGTGCGAGAGAAAGGGAGGGGGAAGAAGTGAGGAATAGAGGGGAGATAATCTAAGATGGAAATCTTCTCTTTTAACCTTCGACGACGTCTTCCTTCTTCAACTTGGGCTTCTCTTCCTTCTTCCTCTTTGTCTCCTCATCAGCGTTCTTCTCCGATTCCTTCGATTCAGCGACCTTTTGAGGATCGGCGAATCCTTCTTTCGCTGCGACCTTGATATCTTTTGCGGTCTCCTTCAACTCGATCGCCTTCTCCTCTTCCATGATAATACCGAGACCTTCTCCCTCTGCGAGACTGACGATATCGTCGAGAGGAATCCAGGAGTCTCCGTCGATATCGAGTTTGTGAAGTAAGACAGCGATCTCTTCCTCTGATGGACTGTGTCGGATGACCTCGAGGGCAGACTTGAGATCCTTCGCAGCGATCTTGCCTTCTTGATCGGTCGAGAACATGTTGAGACGATCTCCGACGGACGAGTCGTATTCTTCGAGTTGCTTGTCGATCTTGCTCAAGAGAGACTTGAGACGCTTGTTGAGAGGGTTCGGTTGAGCGCCCTGTCAATTCATGCAATACATCAGCTATCGGAATGATAGAACGAAAGAGAAGCGAATCGCGAAACTCACCTCTTCTGCCTCTGCCTTCTCGTTCTCTTCGATCAATCTCCTCAATTCAGTTCGCTCCTTGATGACCGATGATTTGGCCGAAAGGATCTCGAGAGCGGATCCCAACTCCTGAACCTGCTCGGCAGTCATTCTGACGTCGACGACCTCTTCCTTCGGTTGCTCCTCCTTGATCTCCTTAGCTTGTTCCTCAGGAAGCATCTCCTCGGCCTGACCCTTCTCCTTCGCGGCCAATTCAGCTTCGTCCTTCTCCTTCTGTTCAGCCTCTCGCTTCTCTTCCGCCTCTCGCTTGGCCTCTTCCTCAGCTTCCTTCTTGACTCGTCGAGCCTCAGCCTCCTTCTCCTCTTGCTCTTGTTCGTCTTCAATGAGCTCTTCTTGTTGCTGGAGAACCTCGAGACGTTGTTTGTAGGAAGCAGAGTCGGAAGAAACCTCGAGTTCAGTCTCGTTAACCTGTTTTCAACATCGAATCAGTTTCTCGCCGTTAACGAGAGGTGGAAAGAATAGTACGCACGAGGTTATCAGGCAAACTGGCGAGAGTATCCTTCAAACTCTTCATGATCTCATCGCCCTCAGCGTCAGGGTTGACGCTCAATCCTCGGTTGAATCCGAACGCCTTACTCAAGATGAGCAGAGTACCGCTGAGTTGGTTGTGCAAGTGAAGGTCGATCCATTGGGCAAGTTCAGAGCGGAGATGCTCCTCCGAGACACCAATAGTACGGATTCCTCGAGATTGGCAGGCAGAGGTGAGTTCCGAGAACGAGAGCGAATCGATGCCTTCAGAGTCAATAACCTGTCAAAGAGCAGCTGTTTTAGCAACAGCTCGATTGCTGGAGACCAGAACTCAGTCGCAGCTCACCTTGTCATCTTCCTTGATTCGAGCGAGACGACTTCGGATAGTGAAACGAAGGAAAATATCGGTTCCGAAAGCGTTGATGTTCATGTAGCTGTTGGGAGAGGTACTATCAGCTTGAGCTCTCAGACAGTGTCAAGAGCAAGAGCAGCGTACCGGCACATTGAGACGAGTTGAGGACGGGTCAAATTCTCGAGAGTCAAGTCATCTTCGAAGAGACGAGAAACTCGAACGACTTCTTCAGTTGTAGGACTTTCACCAGTGGAGCGGACCTGCGAGGAATGGATTGATACAGGGAGAATCTGAACGTCGTCTCAAAGCAAGCCAAAACTCACCTTTCGGAAGAATTCCTTGAACTCTTCAGATTGCTTGATCTTGTCAGGACTCTTGATACCGGATTCACGAATAGTTTCTTGCAAGAACTTGGCCATTTCGAGTCGAACCTTGAGGAGCTTTCGCTTCTTCTCGTCCTGTTCGATCATCCGATATCTTGGGTCAGCTCCATCTCATTGAATGAGAGATCGGTCAGGGTCACTACTCACCTCCTTGAACTTGTCAGTGAAAGTCGAGGGAAGCATGTTGGGGAAGAGCTTGAGTGCGACCGGGAGAAGGAGTTCCATGAACGGGACGATGAGGAAGACTGAGAAAGGGATGAGTCGGAGCAGATCGGTGGTAGTACGTTTGAGCTGCAGGGAGACCTCAATGTTAGCTCAAAGTATACAGAGTCAGGAGAGAAAGAGAGGGGACGCACTTGACGGTGTTCACGACGAGTGAGCTTTTTTCCGACAATCAACCGTCTGACCAAACGCGCTGAGATCCTGATCTCTTTTCCTAATAGCTTAGTTCCATGCCAGTAATGCGATGCCTCCTTCTTGATGCTTGCCCAAATGCGAGCCATTCTACTAGCTTCCTCCTTTCCCTTCTTCGCGACAGCTTTCTTTTCCTTTTCATCTACAGCTACCTCCTTTGATTCTGTAGCAGTTGCAGGAGTGGAAGAGTTCGAAGGTGATGATGGTGAAGGGGCGAGGAATGGACGTGAAGTGGTGAGTAACCGAAGTTGCTCTGGACGAGTTACGAATGGTGCTAGTGGTGACAGTGGGATACGAGTAGTCCTACTCAGCAGTGGTGCGAATCTTGCATTGATGAATGGAGAGAGGGAGGACGACGAGGTTCGGCAAGTTGATGAAGCTAATCTGAACCACGCCGGCGCGGAGATGGGTGGACGAGCCATGTTCGATGGCAGCTAAGAGAGTAGAGAGAGCTCAGCTCTTGTTTTCAAGTCGTAAGATGGTGAGTGAGAAGTGTGGGAGGTCAAAAAGCGAGATTCGTCTTCTGAAGCTTCCCTCTCCGAATCTCGCAAATTCGACTTTTTCGCAAAAAGTAGAATTCTCTCTCGCTGATTCATTGGAGCGACGAACAGCAAAAAATGAGGGTGCAGCAGCTTATCCAAAGCCCTGCACCCTGGGGATTTGGCCAGGAAGTTCCCAATCCTTTTGTCGACTGAAGCGCTGGGGCGCCGTATTAGCGAGCATGAAGATGCTGCTTTGCGGTGCACAAGAGTTGTGACCGAAATTGGGAGTCTGAAGAGAGCAGCCCTAGTTTTGCGAAGTGAGTAAGACGTACCTGCTCGATCGAGGCGAGGCGTATCAATGTCGAACTTCTACGACTGGGTCGTGGACCACGAATCGTGCGCCGAGGTTGAAGAGCCATGCGAGCGACTTGTAAGACCGCCAGCAACTCCGCGCGCGAAGGGGGAGGTGGGGTTAAAGCGAAAAGTAAAACAATGCGACAAGACGTTGCAAGCTAGAATTGGCTTATTCTCGCGCTTGTGGCAAAAATGGACCGTCTTTCGTCGATATATTGTAGCTAGAGTCACTGCAATCGTGCGTGCGAGTCGATTGGCTTGAAATGGGGCTGTTTGGAAGAAATTGCTCGTCTCCCCTTGCGAAGCTTTTCGAATGCGTCGACTTTCTTGCGAAATCCATACCAATGCTCTTTCACAGCTCAAACGCCCCTTCAGAGGAGCTCTACTGCTCTGATAGAGTTCTCAACGAGTCCTCCCTAGACGAGCTCAAAAAGTCCGAGGAGTTCATCCGGACTTGAGAAATTCACTCGCTCCCTTTTTTTGCTCTCTCTCTTCCCTCTCACTTCTCTCCTTCTCGTCCTCAAATCTCGTCCTCAAACGAAAGCAAGCGATTAGTAGCTTGCATACAGTACCTCTGACTCGAAATGGTAAGCTCACAAGGCTAGTCATTACCCTTTCATACTCACATTTTGTTCCATTTCCCAGTCTCTCCTCAGTCTCCCTCCCGAACTACTTTCCGATATCTTCTACCGCATTCAAGAGGACTTTCCGCTCCCTTCTTCGCCAATTTGCTCCCGCCTCTACCCTTTCCAACAAGCCGCTTTGTACCGAATCGTCACTTTCACCTGGTTCAAACAATTCCAGCTCTTCCTTCGAACCATCCTCAGCTATAGCCAAGTAGGAGGGCTCGTTCGCCATCTTGAGGTCCCTCGTGATATGGAGGAACTCGACTTGCCGATCGGATCAATCAAGCAGCTCCTCCTTCGTCTTTCCAACGTCGAATCGCTCAATCTCGGAACTATGTACGATGGTATCGAGGCGGTCATCTCACGAGACAGCAGCAGTCGAAAGATACTACAGAAGATGAGACGGTTGGTCATCGGCGAAGTCCCTCCTCAACTCACATCCGGTTCAGACTGGCTTTCGAATTTGGCTTCGTACCCGCTCCTCTCCTCCCTCGATCTTCGAATCACTCGCTTCGTCTCAGGCGGAACCTCTACCCTCTCGACCATCAGAAGCCTCGCACTCAGTAACATTTACCCAAATGACCTCGAGACCGTTCGACAAATCTGCAATCGACTCCCGGCTGTCGAAACACTCTGGATCGACGCCCGAAATGACAGCTACTTCGACTTTGGATCAATACTCACAGATCTCTCATCAGCAAAGCCCTCACCCCCTCTCAGATCTCTCACACTTCTCAGCAAATCTCGAAAAATCTACTCTGGAGTTGTGTTCTGCGACGCCTATTTCCTCTCCTTCACCAATCTCTCGTATCTCTACCTCGGCTTCGGAACGGACTGGTTCAGGCCCGATGTCGGATCAGCCCTCTGCGAACTTCCTCTTCTTGCGACGATCGGGTTCGGACTGGACGCATTCCTTAGCGAGGACGAGCTTGAATACCTCGCCATTGGTCCAACTCGAGTACGATCGCTCAAGAAACTCATCTTCGACCAAGTGAAAGGGAAAGTTGGATGGCGAGTAATGGAGGAAGGGGGTTACGAAAAGCTTCATCCTCGACATGCTGAATCGCGGTATCACATTGCGCCGGATTGGGAGAGGCCTGCATTCGA
>Ga0308169_10003321_pt1 | contig 15815 bp, 19 predicted proteins | sample PhyBR1_2_FD_202139 | JGI IMG/M metagenome (GOLD analysis project Ga0308169, IMG submission 202139) | Phyllosphere microbial communities from UC Gill Tract Community Farm, Albany, California, United States - DLSLSB.R1 | ecosystem: Host-associated > Plants > Phyllosphere > Unclassified | place... | reverse complement strand
ACAGTCCGGCTACAACATCTGTAACTCGACTACGAGCGGGCCCGACGCGCAGTGCCAGACGCTCGTCGCCAACAACGCGAGCGACTTCTGCCTGTGGGGCAGCCCGACGACCGCCGCCAACGGCACGATCGGCGACGTCGAGGCCGCCGTCGTCGCCTACTGCACGACCGACAAGTGGGGAGCGCGCGTCCTGCCCGAGGGTGCAATCACCGGCCTCCAGGTGCGTCCCGCTCGTCTCCTCGCGGTCGACCTTCTCAAACTCTCGCTGACGTCCTAAGTTCGCGCGCAGGTCATGCACACGTCCGAGTACATCCAGTGGACCGGCCACATCAACATGACGGCGCTCAACCTCCAGGCGGATGACACGGGCGGCGAGCTCGGTGCGCTCGATCCCCTCCCTCCTCCTCCTCCTCCTGCGACTGAGCTAATGGCTCTTCTCCGACACAGACCCGCACGGCGCCGACCAGCTCGGCAACCCTTTGTACGTTCGCTTCGTTCTCGACGTTGCTCGCCGTCGCTAACGCTCCTCCATCTCCGCAGGGGCGGCATCGTCTTCTCGACCGGCCTTCCGTCCGCCGTCGGCGGCGACAACTCGACCATGCAGCAAGTGATTAGCTGGAACAACTTTGTTGGGAGTGGAATCTTCTGCTTGAAGCTGTGCGGCGTGAGTCGTTCGTCCTCGAGTCGATTCGTCCCTCCTGGTCGTCGCTGACATCTCTCTCCGCCCTCGCAGCCTATCTCGTCGCCCAACTATTGCCAGAACGTGTACGATCTTATTGGCTGCTCGTACAGTGCGTCCCGAGCGCTGTCACCCGGTCAAATCCAGCCCGAATCGACGTCAAGCTGACCCCTTCCTCCCGCAGACATGCCGGCGGCGTACGAGGACGGCGTCTTCAACGAGTGCGACGGCGACCTGCAGGACGTCGTCGGCACGTACACCGGCACGGACGGCAAGAGTGCGTCTTGCCGCTCGTCGTCATTTCCTCGAGAAACTGCCTGACGCTCCCTCTCGCGCTCGCAGCTTCGACTTGGTCGCAGCCCGAATCGCTCGCCGCCGATAGCACCCTTCCTTGGACGCCTCGTGTCCCCTCGTCGTCCAACTGCAAGACGTACTCGTCGGCCGACCTGTTCCCGGTCTCGCTCCTCGGCTATCAGGTGCGTCCCTTCTCCCTCCTGCGCGCGGCCCGCTCTCGGCTGACACGTCGCCCACCCTGCAGGCCTCGTCCGCCGCCTCGACCACGTCGGCTGCATCGTCGATGGCGACCGGCTCGGCAGCCTCGTCGCGCGCGCGCTCTGAGAGCAAAGGCGCCTCGTCGACGAGCGGCTCGTCCGCCGCCGCCGCGCAGAAGACGGGCGGCTCGACCTCGGGCGCGGCGCACGTCGTCGTCTCGGGCGGCGCGCTCGCTCTGGCGGGTGCGCTCGTCGCTGCGCTCATCTAGGCGCGCGGCCTCTCTGTAGATGCTCGACACGGACGCTCTCTCCCTCTCTCCCTCTCTCCCACGTTGGCGATGACCCCTCTGCATCTTCTCCTTCTCGACCTTTACGCTCTCCTTCACAAGTGTTGCAATGTGCATCGTGCCCTGCGAAAAGTGCTCAGGAAGCGAGAGAGCGAGCGAGCGACTTCCCCTCCTCCTCCTCGAGCCGACCCCGCCTTGGCCGCCACCACCACCTCTCCCACAGCCTCTCTCGCTCATCATGGGTCCTCCACGCGGTCGCGGCCGAGGAAAATCGAGCTCTGCGCGCGGCGGCGCACGCGGCAACACGCACGCCGGGCGGGCTCCGCGCGACACCTCGACCTACGCGGGGGCGGGCTACAGCGACATCCCGGCGTCGGCGGTGGACCAGACGGGCAGCGGGAGCGACAGCGAGGGCTCTGGTGCGTCCCTCTTGCCTCTCTACAGCCCCTCGCGCAGAGCTGACGCGGAGGAATCGCTGCCCGCAGATGAAGCCGCCGATGAGCTCCTCGCGAGCATGGTGCCCGTGGCGATGTGGGTAGGTGTGCAGCTCTCTCCTTCGGTGTGTACGAGTGCTGACGCGCGCGCACCGGGCAGGACTTTGACCACTGCGACCCGCGCAAGTGCTCGGGCAAGAAGCTCGCGCGGATGAACCTCATGGAGGAGCTACGCGTCGGCCAGCGCTTCCAGGGCATCGTCATGAGGTCCGTCCCCCTCTCTCTCTCGTGTCCCCTGTGCGCGCGCGAGCTGACTCGAGCCCCATGCGCCCGCAGCCCGAAGGGCAAGGACGTCGTCTCGCCCGCCGACAAGGACATCGTCGCGAGCGCAGGCGTCGCCGTCGTCGAGTGCTCGTGGGCGCGCCTCGACGAGATCCCGTTCAACAAGATCCGGTCGCCGCACGAGCGGATATGTGCGTCCCCTTCTCTCGCTGTCGAGCGGTCCTCCTCTCGTCGAGCTCGAGCTGACCCTCCCTCGGCTCGCTCGCAGTGCCGTACCTCGTCGCCGCCAACCCGGTCAACTACGGCAAGCGTGCGTCCAGCTCTCGCTCTCTCTCGTCCCCGAGCAGCGCACTGACTCGGGCCCTCGCAGCGTACAAGCTCACGTGCGCCGAGGCGATCGCGGCGGCGCTCTACATCACGGGCTTTGACGCCCAGGCCGAGGTCCTCCTCAGCAAGTTCTCGTGGGGCCACTCGTTTTGGGAGGTCAACGGGTGCGTCCTCTCTCTCTCTCTCTCGGCGTTCTCGCTCGCTCGAGCGCTCGCTGACGCCAAGAGGAGCGCGCGCAGGCCCATCATCGAGCGGTACCGCACGTGCACGACGCCCGAGTCGGTGCTCGCCATGCAGGAGGTCATGATCCGCGAGATGGAGCAGGAGCAGTCGGAGCGACGTGCGTCCCCCTCTCTCGCTCTCTCTGATCGTCGTCGTCGCCGAGGGAGGGAGGGGCCCGAGCGCTGACTCTCGTCTCGAGCGTGCCCGCAGACCGCGCCAAGAAGGAGGAGGAGGAGACGGGCGACCTGCTTTACGCCAACCCGAACCATGCGGGCGGCGCGTGGAAGCCGCACCACTCGGACGACGAGGAGGACGAGGAGGACGAGTCGTTGGGCGAGGAGGAGGACACGGTCGAGGAGGACTTTGAGGTCGACGCTCTCGGGAACCGGATCGAGCGCACGTTGTAGCACAGGACCTAGTTGCACAGCAGATGAACAGCAGAGTGTACACAGAGAGAAAGCGCCCTCAGCTCGACAAGAGACCCTGGATTGCGCGCTCCATCTCCTCGTCGCGCTCGAGCTCCTCGGGCGTGGGCCCTGCGGCCTGCTGCTGCGGGAGGGCGCCGACCTTGCCCGATGCCGACGCCTGGCCGAGCTTGCCGTCGGTGATCTGCCACAGGACTTTGTCGACCTCTTCCTGCGCCTCGTCCTCGAGCTCCTCGTCGGCGTCGTCGAGCGTCTCCATCGTGTCGTCGAGCATCTCGGTCATGATGCCGGCCTGCGCGCGCGGGTTTGCTCGGCGTCAGCTCTGCGCGTGGGAAGGAAGGAGAGAGAGAGGGAGAGAGGGGGACGCACCTTCATCATCTCGGCGCTCATTTCCCGCATCGTGCCGGCGAGTTGAGGAAGCTGGACGAGGGCGTTGGACGCCTTCATGATGTCGGTCGACGCCTGGAGCGTGCCCGTCACCTTGACCATGGCTGCGTGCGGGGCACGTCTTCGAGTCAGTACTGTTGTGGCTTGCGAAGGGGACAAACAGCGAGAGCGAGGACGCACCGAGTTGATGGCCGAGCTGCATGTTGATCGAGTTGAGCTGGGCTTTGCTCGTGAGCATGCGCTGCTTCTGGCGGTTGCTGCGCACGACCTCGCGCGCGAGCAGCTTGGCGTTCTTCGTGTCGCCCTTCTGCGCGAGGCGCTTGACGTCGGCCTTGACCTTGTTGCCCGCGACGTCGAGGGCGTGGATCTCGCGGTCGAGGGCGCGCTGCTCCTTCTTGAGCTGCTGCTGCCACTTGCGGACCTTTTCCTGCGGGGTCGGGCCCCACAGGAAGCGGCTGACGGACTGCATCGGGGCGCGCGGTGGGGCGGGAGCGGCGAGGGGAGATGAGGACGAGGGGAGGCGAGGGGAGAGAGGTGGGCGCGGCGAGTCGGGGCGGGGCGGGTGGCCGAGTCGAGGTGATGAGGGCGTGTGGTGGTGCCGCACGGACGAGCAGGCGCTCACAGCGGGAGCGAGGCTGTGGCTTGAGGCCGAGAGCGACGAGGCGGAGGTGGAGCCGGTCCTCGGCCGACCAGCCCTCGACCCGCTCCTCCTCTCGCTCAGGCAAGGACAGCGAGGCCATGCCCGACCTCGCAGCGCGACCAGCACCACTACCGCCCAGACCGCCACTGCGCGCCGAGCCGCCCCGGCTCGCCGTCAACGTGCGCCAGCGCCGCCTCGTCGTCGCCGCCTTCTGGGCCGCCATCCTCGTCGGCCTCCCCCTGTGGTGGACCACGACCTCGCTCGAGCGCAGGCCGCTCCCGGGGCACCGCATCCAGGACTGGGCCGACAGCTGGAGCGAGCGGATACCTTCCTCCTCGGCGGCGACAGGCGACTTGGCAGGTGCGTCGAGCTGCTTCTCACCGTGTCTGTGCAGCTCTCGCCGAGCCAAAACTGACATGGCAGTCTACCCGACACGCACAGACAAAGCCGACTCGCGCGTCGTCAAGTACTCGCCGCACATCAAGCTCGTCTTCAGCCTCCTCAACCAGGACTCCGCCGCCGGCAGCGCCGTCCTCTCGTGGGACGCCCACGAGCTTCTCTCTCGTGCGTTCCCCTCTCTCCACTCCACGTCCAGGAACGCGCGCCGAAGCTGACGCTCCCTCGCCCCGTCGCGCGCAGGCCACATCCGCCCGCTCCTCTCGTCCCTCTCGCCGCTCCACAACTTTACGGTCGAGACGCAGGTGCAGTACTTTGCGCCGCTCGCCGTCCCGCTGCACCGCGACGAGGGGCGCGAGGGGGCGCACGTCGAGGAGCACGACCTGCGCGCGTTCGTCAACAACGCCGAGTGGAACCTCGGTGCGTCCTCTCTCCCTCCCTCTCTTTCTCTCGAGTTGCGTGCGAGGCCGCATTGCTGACTCGCACTCCTCTCGCAGCATCGGGAGACACGCTCGACCCGGTGCTGCACTTCCTGCTCTTCGTCCCGAGCCCCGAGAACCGCCCGCTGCGCATCCACGACTCGGGTGCGTCCGCGCTCCTCCTCTGTCTCTCTCGCGCGCGCGGCCGACAACTGACTCGCTCTCGCCACGCTCGCAGACGGCGCAGAGACGACTCCGGCCTTCATCACGCCTCAGCGCGGCGGTGTCGTCATCTTGAACCCGCCCTCGTCCGCGCCCGCCGAGGCGCCCCGCTCGGCCCGCCTCGCCCTCTCGCCCGCCGACTTTGCGCCCTCGTTCCGCCTCTTCGCCTCGCAGCTGCGCACCCTCCTCGGCGTCCCCTCCCCCTCCTCCCCGCCCCGCACCCGCGCCCTCGCCCTCGCCCCGGCACCCGCAGAGCGCGACGCCCTGATCCGCCGCCGCCTGCGCGAGGCGGCGCACGACAGCGTCGACTCGCTCGAGGCGCTCGTGACGCTCGCGCGGAGGATCCCCAACATGCGCATCGCGAGGGAGGTGCAGGGGCGCGTGCGGGCCGCGCTCGATGCGCTCGATGCGGTGCGTGGCCTTTCCCTCGGTCTCGGTCGTCGCAAGGAGCGCGTCTCGCGCTCGCACCTACTGACGTACGCTTGCTGGTCGGGTGCACGCAGGCCGCACTCGCCGCTCCTCTCTCCCCCGCCACCGCCCTCTCGCACGCTGCGCGCGCCCAGCGCCTCGCGAGCGAGGCCTACTTCGACCCGTCGATGCTCGCGCTCCTGTACTTCCCCGACGAGCACAAGTACGCCGTGTACACGCCCCTGTTTGGGCCCGTCGCCGTGCCGCTGCTCGTTGCGCTGCTGAGGGAGGTCAAGGAGTGGCGCGCGGGACGGAGGAGGAGGAAGGGCGGGGAGGAGAAGGAGGAGGAGGAGGCGGCCGAGGGGAAGGAGGGCGGTCGAGAGGGCGAGGTCGGCTGAGGAGTGCAACGAGGGAGAGATCCATGTGCATTGGCTCGGCTAGCTGGTGCAGCACGAGCGTGAACGCGCGCCCGAGTCGCTCGACCGCGGGCGAGGTCCGAGAGCAGCAGAGTCGGGGCCTGGCTTCCAACTCGCTTGCGTGCCCTGCGAGCTCGACAAGCTTCATGACAGCAGTGCCTCGCAGTCACGAACAGCTCGGCGCGCCCACACAAGAGCGCGAGAGCGAGTCGCTCGCTGCACCGCCTCGTCTCGGCTCGACCACCAAGCTCGACCAGCACGCTCTCCCCCACTTGCTCAGCTCGCACCGCACCAGCTGCCTCGAGTTTCTCGCCAATGCCTCACAAGCGAGCAAAGCGCTCCATCAGGCTCGACCGGCAGAACCACCAGTGCGTCGCCGCCCTCCCCCTCGCCCCTCGCGCCTCCTCATCTCATCTCCCCGCGCTGACCCACCCCATCGCACCCGCGCTCGCAGGGGCCACGACCTCGCGCCGACCGCCGCCGACTCGCTCCTGCCCATCGTCCGCACCCAGTGGGACGGCTCGCCCCTCGAGGGCGGCGACAAGCCCGCCGAGCCGCGCGCGGGCGCGGCCAACAAGGCCAACAAGCGGCGCAAGAAGGGCGGCGCAGGGACTGGGGCTGACGACATGGCCGGCGCGAGCAAGTCGGCGTTCAGGTGCGCTCTCTCGCTTTTGTCCCTCTCTTGCGAGACGTCCAGGCGGGCGAGACGGAGCGCTGACGGGTCCCCCGCTCGCTCGCTCGCTCGCAGGGTCATCAACGCGGTCAAGCTGCGCGAGGAGTACCACGCGGCCAAGAAGCGCAAGCTCGAGGACGCGACCAAGGGCAAGAACCCGAACCAGCAGAAGGTGCGCCTCTTCCCCTCCTCCCCTTCCTCCCTCTCCTCCCCTGCCGCGCGCAGCTCGAGCTCGAGCTGACCCACCTCGCCCGTGCCCGCGCCCGCAGAAACCGCCCGCCGCTATGCAGCCGCTCCCGTACGAGTCGCTCGGGTCGTTCAACCGCCGCGTCGAGCAAGAGATGCGCGGCACGGTGCGCTCGGCGATCCAGCAGGCAGGCTCGACGGCCCAGAAGCGCAAGGACCGGAAGGGCAAGAAGAAGGCCGACGGCGAGGGCGACGACGGCGACGACGGCGAGGGCGACGACGAGGTCGACGAGGGCCCGGTCAAGCGCGGGCGCGACGGAAAGCCCCTGCGCAAGGCGCCCAAGGCGACGCCCGACGAGGCGCGCGACCCGTTCGCCAAGAAACCTCGAGCGGCCGACCCCTCGGCCGACGACGGCGACGACGGCGACGGCGACGGCGACGACGCGCGGAGGAACCGCACGGGCCGCACAGAGTTCGAGACGGTCTCGCAGCGCCGCCGCATCGGCGACGTCGTCCAGGCCCCGCCGACGCTCGCCGACCCGGCGCGCCGCGGCCTCATGGCCAAGGTGCTCGGCCCGGGCGGTGCCGCTGCGTGCGGCACGACGAGCGAGGGCCCGGGCGTCGTGCGCCTCAAGGGCGCCGGCGCGAGCGGCAAGGGCAAGGGCAAGGGCGTCGACGCGCCCGTCGGGAGCTCGAGGCTCCCGATCAACCCGGCCATGAAGGCGCTGCTCGACCAGGAGCGCGAGCGCGCCGTGCGCATGTACCGCGAGCTCAAGGAGAAGCGCGAGCAGGGCAAGGGCGGCGCTCCCTGAGTCGGCTCTTGCTGCAACTCGAGGCGCTTCTCGTCGGCTTTCGTGCTCTCTCTGCGACAGTCCGTGCGAGAGACGGAGAAAGCGAGTTGCGTCCTAAGCAAGCGAGAGAGGGGTACTGCAACAGGGGCACAGAAAGGAGACGACGAGGCTCGAGAGCGAGGCGGCGAGAAGCGGTCGAGGAGGGAAGGGGAGGAAAGGGGAGGAGGACCACCCCGCTCAGTCGTCCGACTTCTTCTTCTTCTTGTCCTCCTTCTTGAGCAGTAGCGCCTGGTTGATGTGCGGGAGGACCTGCGCGCGGCGAGGGACGAGGTCAGCGAGTGCGCGCGACGAGTTGAAGGACGAGGAGGTCGACGTGCACCACCTGCGAGCGCGAGGCCGGGGAGAGAGTCAGCCGCAAGCTCACGAGGCTGACGATCCAGAGAGGGAGAAGGACGGACCGTGCGAGATGAGGCAGTGCCCGAGCAGCTGGTCGAGCTCCTCGTCGTTGCGGATCGCGAGCTGGAGGTGGCGCGGCGTGATCCTCGTCTTCTTGTTGTCGCGCGCCGCGTTGCCGGCGAGCTCGAGCACCTCGGCGGCGAGGTACTCGAGGACGGCGGCGAGGTAGACTGCGCGCACAAGGGGACGAGGTCAGCTCGCCGCGCGAGGGAGGGAGAGAGAGGGGGGGGAGAGAGGAGACGGACCGGGAGCGCCGGCGCCGATGCGAGGGGCGTAGGCTCCCTTGCGGAGGAAGCGCTCGATGCGGCCGACGGGGAATTGGAGGCCCGCCTTGACTGCGGGCGGGCGAGCGAGAGGAGGTCGACGTCCGACGCGATGTCAACGAGGAGCTCGGCGCCGAGGTCAAAAGAGAGCAGGACGGACCGGAGCGCGAGGACCCCTTGGACTTGTTGCCGTCCTTGCCGCCCGAGGTCTTGCCGCCAGAGTACTTGCCGGACATGTTGGAGAGCGGGAGAGGTCGAGCTGAGGTGAAGAGCTGAGGGGGAGGACGAGAGCTGCGGGGGCGGCGAGAGGAGGAGAGGCTCGGAGAGCGCGTCAGCGAGACGAGCCTGTCGAGGGGAGGCCAGCGCAGGAGTGAGAGGCTCACTTGGGGCGTGTGAGGCGAGTCGAGCGAGACGACGAGTGAGGAGAAGGAGGGAGAGAGGCGAAGTCGCTGCACGGCTCCGACCGGCTCGCGCCTTCGCCTCGCTAGCTCATTCGCTCCGCTAGCATCCTGATTACCGTCGAGGGCACCGAGTTGCATTGCTGCGCTCTCGCACGGTCCCCCTGCTCTCGGATAGCTTTGCGAGGACATCGGCTCGAGGACGGTCGACTTGCGAAGGTCGACGTCGACTTGTCACTCGCTCGTACACGCTCTCGCTCGCACGCGCAAGAGCGGCAGGAGAGCTGCCGTTGCGAAAGGAAGCGTCGGCACCGTAACAGCGAGACAAGGCGGGGCCGACGGACGACGCTCGCGCCCCTCGCCTCCTGTCCGGAGGCGCCGGACTCTCCGCGCGAGCAGCCCGAGGCTCGCTCCTCTGCCGGCCTTCGCCTCTCTTTGCTCTCGAGTAACTCGCTCGCTCGAGACAGCATGTTCTGGCGCTCGATCCCGCGCGCGACCGACGTCCTCGCCCGCCCCGACAACGACAACCCGCCCCCTCGCGCTCCTCGTCCCGCTCGCCCTCCTCGAACCGGACAGCCCGCACTCGAGCACGAGGGCCGGGTGAGCGAGGACGAGCGCCCGCCGCCGACCAGTCGAGCCGGCCCACGCCCTGCCCGCTCGTACTCGCGACCCAGCACCTTTCGTCAAGCGGTGCAGGAGGTCATCGACGACGAGCGCGCGCGGCACCACCCGCACGAGACGATGGGCGACGTCGTCCTCGCGGTGATGCGACAGGAGGACCGCAAGGGCGGGCTCGCGAGGCTCGTCGCGCGGCGCAAGAGCGTCGTCGGCTTGTTCCGCAAGGGCGACGGGCGGGTTCAGCGCGACGAGCTCGAGGGCGGCGGCGCGTTGAGCGGGCGACGAGGACAAGGAACGTCGAGCGAGGACGACGAGTCGGACCTGGACGACGTCAAGCCTGGCCCGCCGCCGCCGTCGACGGTCTCGCCGCCCCGACCTCGTCCTCTTCCTCCATCCGCCGCACTTGCGCCTCGCCCAACCCCGTACCGCTCCACGACGCTCGCCGACCGATACCAGGAGTCCTCTCGACCGACTCGGCGCCCATCGCCGGTCCGTCGCTCGACCTTTGTCGCCCAAGCGCGCGTCACGCCCGCTCGAGCAGGCTCGAGCGCACGACCTCCTCCGCCGCGCCGACCGCCCTCGCCGGCTTACTCGCCGAGCGTGGACCCGTACCGCCACCTGCTCGAGCGCAGTGCCTACCGCGACGTCGACCCGGACGAGTCGAGCGAGGCGTCCTCGACTGGGTCGTCCTCGCTCTCGCCGTCGAGCAGCTCGGCGAGGTCGTCTCTCGAAGAGGGTCCGTCCTTCGCCCGTCGCTCAACCTCTGCATCTATCTACACCGGCCTCGTCAACCTCGGCAACACGTGCTACCTATCGTCCGTCCTGCAAGCTCTCGTTGCGACCGACGCGCTCGCGCATTTCTTTTCCAGTGCGTCGTTCAGCCTTCCCGTCTGGCTCCACGCGCGCTTGCTGAACCTGACCCTTCTTCTGCAGACGACGACTATCGGGACGAGATCAACACGACGAGCCGTCTCGGCTTGCGAGGAGCCCTTGCCAAGGTGCGTCCTCCTCGTTCTTCCTTCGCTGCGACCGTGAGACTGACACTTTCGCTCTCCTTGTCACACAGAGCTTTGCGCGCCTCGTTCAGGTCATGCGCGGCGGCGAGTACCGCTCTGCTTCGCCCGTACAGCTTCGAGTGCGTCTCCCTCTCCCTCTCAGCGCACGAGCCATTTTCGTCGGCTCATGCCGTCCCTCACGCAGGACACGATCGGCCGCCTCTCGGACCGCTTCCTCGAGCCGACGCAGCAAGACGCGCACGAGGTCCTCCTCACGCTCCTTGACGGGGTTCACGAGGACCTGAACCTCGTCGTCGACCCGCCGCCGCCGCGCATCGTCTCGCCCGAGCGCGAGGCCGAGCTCGAGCGCTTGCCCGAGGTCGTTGCGGCCGACCAGGAGTGGGAGCAGTACCGCGCGAGGAACGACTCGATCGTCATCGACCTGTTCCAAGGTGCGCCCGCCGTCTCGCCCTCCCCAGCTTCGACTTGGGAAGGCCGCTCGCTGACTCGCCGTCCTCGCGCCCGCAGGGTTCATGCGCAACCGCATGGAGTGCATGCACTGCCAGCAGACGTCGACGACGTTCAGTCCGCTGCAGACGCTGTCGCTCTCCATCCCCGAGCCGCGCTCGCCGGGTCGAGCCGTTTCGCTCGAGCACTGCATCGACGCGTTCCTGCAGGAAGAAATCATGCACGGCGAGAATGCCTGGTGCGTCGAGTCCACCTCGCAGTATTTTCTGGCTACGAGCTGACGTCGAGACCGACGCGCGCAGGCACTGCCCCTCCTGCGGCACCCTGCGCCCGACCTCGAAGCGCTTCTCCATCGCGCGCCTGCCCCAGATCCTGTGCGTCCCCTCTCTCGACGTTCTCACCGTACCGAGACTGACCCGACCTTCTCGCCGCGCAGCATCATTCACCTCAAGCGCTTCGACCCGCTCTCGCACAAGCTCACGACGCGCGTCGCCCTGCCGCTCGGGCCCCTCGCGCTCGGCCACCTCCTCCCGCCGCTCGCGCTCGACTCGCCGTACGGCCTCAATGCGCCGCACGAGCCCGAGACGACGTACGAGCTGTACGCGGCGTGCCTCCACCATGGCGAGGACGGGAGCGGGCACTGTGCGTTCGCGCCTTTCTCTCTTTCTCGCTCTCGGCTCTTGGCGCTCAAGCCTCATCGGCACGCACCGACTGACGCGCACCTTCTCGCTCGCAGACACGACCCTCCTGCGCGAGCCTGTCCCTCCCTCAGCCTCCCCCGACGCCACGCCCGCCTTCGTCCTCCTCGACGACGAGCGCGTCGACCGTCTCTCGAGCGCGGGCGCACAGGCCGCCGCGCTGCGCGACGCCGAGACGACAGCGTACTTGCTCTTCTTCCAGCTAAAGCGCTGAGCACGCGTAAGTCGAGTCGAGAGGGCCGTGGCTCTGGAATTTGAACCAGGTTGCGACAGCTGCTGCAAGACGGCGAGTGAGGGGGGTATGGACCCGAGGAGAGAGAGAGAGAGCGAGAGAGAAAGATAGAGACAGGGAGTAGACAGGACGAGGGACGGCGAGAGGGGAACAGCGAGAGGGGAGAGAGAGAAGGTTGCGAGAGGGGGAGAAGGGAGGGACGAGGAGGGAGGGGCACGACGGGCAGCATGAGGTTTTGGGGAGGGCGATCTAGACGAGGGGAGGCCATGATGAGCATCGTGCTATGTACTGGAAGACGTCGAGGGCGAGTCGCCGAAGCGGGCGAGGCGAAAGGGCGAGAGGTGGAAGGTCGAGCGGCGGCGAGAAGGACGAGGTCGAGCGGCGAGGCGGGGAAAAGGCGCGACGGTCACGTCGTCGGGTCCTCGGCAAACATGTCGTTGTTGAGGAACGTGTCAAAGTCGAGGCCCGAGAACATGTCGTCGCCGCTCAAGCCGAACTGGAGCGACCCATCGGCGCTCGGACCTCCTGGTGCGCCGACCGAGATGCCGTTCATGTCCGACGACGGCGGCGGCGGGGGTGGTGCGAGCTGCTGCGATGGTGGAGGGAGGGGCGTCGAGGTCGCCGAGAGCGGCTGCTGCTGCTGCTGCTGCGCCGAGAAGGCGCGCCCGGCGGCGCCCATGTCGCCCGGGCCGCCGCCCATCTGCATCTGCATCTGCTGCTGCTGCGCGGGCGACATGGCGTGCGGGTCGGGTCCTTGTGGAGGCGGCGGCGGCGGCGGACCGCCTCCTGCCATGGACGGCGAGAAGTGCTGCATCGGGCCCGGCCCGCCGGCGGGCGACATGTGGTGGTTCGACATGGCCGACGCCGGGCGGCTCAGGGTGCCGTTGCCGTTGACCATGCCCGGGTGCTGCTGCTGCTGCGGATGGCCCGGACCGCCGCCGCCGCCGTTGACGCCCATGCCCGAGCCGTCGACGCCGTTGCCGCCGAGGTACTGCTGCTGGTGCTGGTGCTGGTGCTGCTGCTGGTGCTGCTGGTAGTTCCTCGGCGGCGGCGGCTGCATCATGCCCGACGGGCTCGGGCTCGGCCGGTACCCCCCCGCCGGGTCCTGGCCGTACATGCCGCCGCCCTGCGGCGCACCCGGCGCAGGGCTCCCCGCGCCGTTGCCGCCGCCGCCGCCGCCGACGAGCGCCTGCTCCCACGCCGGCGTGCCCGGGTCGTCCTCGCCGCCGCCACCGCCTCGTGTCCCGGGCCGCGGCCGCTTCCTCGTGCGCGGCGACGGGTCCTCGGGCGGCCCTGCTCCTCCTGCCGCTCCTCCGCCTGGCCCGCCGGCGCGCTTGGCGCCGAGGCCGTTCGCGCCCGCGCCCGCGCCGGGCGGGCCCTTGGCGCCGACCTGCTGCGGCTTCTTGCCGGCGCGAGAGGGCGGGGGCTGCGCGAGCGGGAGCGGCGGGGGCTGGGCAACCTCGTGCGCGGGCGACGAGTGCATGCCGTGCTGCTGCTGCTGCTGCTGCTGGGTGCCGGGAGGGGGAGGGGGCGGGATCTGCATGTGGGCGACGTGCGGCGTCGAGTAGGGCGAGGTGTAGGCGGGCGAGGCGGGCGAGGCGGCGTTGGGCGGGCCGGGCTGCTGCTGCGCGTACTGCATCATGCGCTGCTGCTGCTGCTGTTGCTGAGCTTGCTGTTGCTGCTGCTGCTGCGAGCGAGGTGCACGAGGGCGTCAGCCATTCTGCAGGTTGTAAGCGGCGGGAGAGAGAGAGAGGACGGGCGACGCACAAAGTACATCCTCGCCTGCGGGTCCGACGGCATGCGCTGCGGCATGGGCGCGCGGCCCTGCTGCATCATCATCATCTGCTGCTGCTGCTGATGCTGAGGCGGGCCCTGCCGCAACGCCGGGTTCTGGCTCGGCGGGAGCGCGCCCATGCGCCGCATCTGCGCTGCGACGGCGGCCTGTTGCACGAGCGACGAGCGACGAGTCAGCGCTCATCTCGGCGGCAGCGAACGCGAGTACGAGAGGAGGAGGAAGGAGGAGGAGGAGGAGGAGGAAGGAGGAGGAAAGGAGCGACGCACATGCTCCTCGTTGGCGAGCGACTCTGGATCCCGCCCCGCAAGCCCGACCGCCGCCATCGCCGCCTGAAACGCCGGGTTTATCCCGCCGCCGCCGCCTTGCCCCTGCTGCTGCTGCTGCTGCTGCTGCTGCTCGGGCCCGCCGCCGCCGCCGCCGCGCCCGGTCCCATTCGCGTACGGGTGCCCCGCCGGCACGAGCTGCGGCGAGCTGTGCGCGCTCCCAGGACCGTCGCCCATGCCGTGCGAGTTCGGCGGCGGCGGCGGCGCGTGGCCCGGGTGCGCCTGCTGCTGCGCCGAGAGCGGCGCCGCGTGCGCGTGCGCGTACTGCTGCTGCTGCTGCTGCTGCTGCTGCTGCTGCTGGCCGGGCGGCCCGCCCTGCATCTGGCGCTGCTGCTGCTGCGGCGGGCCCTGCCCCTGCGCGTGCGCGTAGCCCTGCTCGGCGGGCCCTCCTCCCGGCCCGCCCGGCGAGCCCGCCGCCGAAGAAGAGGGCGCGAGCGCGCGCATGCCGGCCTGGCCCTGGAGCTGCTGGACGCGCCCGCGCTGCTGCATCTGCGACTGGAGCTCCTGCTGCTCGAGGACGTGGTTCTGGCCGTACGCGGCGCGCGGCGGGCCGCCGCCGCCGTGCTGCTGCTGCTGCTGCTGCTGCTGCTGCTGGTGCTGGTGCTGCTGCTGCTGCTGGTGCTGCAGGTGCAGGCCGTACGGCGCCGGCGTCGCGCCCGCCGCCCCTGCGGAGCCCGACATGCCGCGCGACGGGTGCGCGAGCGAGCGCGGGAGCGTCATCTGCGGCGCGGCGGCGGCGCCCGGGCCTGGGGCGACGGTGACGGTGTAGGGCTCGCGCTTTGCGCGCATGGCGTCGACGTAGGCGTCGGCGCTCGGGTTGCGCGGGCCCGATTTCTGCGAGCGCGCGATGAAGACGTCCCAGAAGACGGACCACCACCTGCGCGCACAAGCGAACAGGGAGGGAGGGTCGAGGAGCGTCAGTGAGAGAGTCGGAGCGCAAGGAGGCGAGAGAGGGAGAGGGAGAAGGGACGCACTCGTAGAGGAGGCCTTGCGGCGCCTCGATCGGCGGGCCGGCCCATGCAGCTTCATCGATGCCGGCTTCTTGCGCGAACCGTGTCGCCGCCTCGGTCCAGCCGCGCTTCTGCGCGCGAGAGCCAGAGGGCGGAGGTCAGCGGCGAGTTCGCAGAGAGGAGGAAGGAGGGCGAGGGCGAGGGGGGACGCACGATCATGTAGTCGTAGGTGTAGCTGCGGCGTCGACGAGTCAGTGACGGAGCTGTGAGAAGGAAGGAAGGAAGGAAGGAGGAGGAGCGGGACGCACGAGTGCAAGGTCGAGTCGCCCTCCCAGCGGTACGCAGGCTGCTGGCCTGCGGGGGCCGGCGGTCGCGGCTGCGGGGTCGACCACGAAGAATCAGCGACGGCGACGCGGCAGAAAAGCGCAGTGAAAGGTCGCGGGGACGGACCTGGTGAGCCATGGCCGCCAAGGTGAAGCGCGGGTCCGTGACGAGGTCGAGGAGCGGCGGGGAGGAGGGGCGGGCGGGGGAGCCGAGTGGTCGCGGCGGCGAGAGCTCGAGCGGGGCGAGGTGCGCGGTTGTGCTGTCGGTGTGGTGGTGCAGGCGGTTCCTGTGCACGCCCAGAGGGTCAGTCAGCGCGACGTTCGCTCATCTGGTTGCGGCTGTCCCTCCGCCCCCTCGTCTCGTCCATCTCGGCGCAGGGCGGCGGCCGCACTGGCTCAGGGCCGGCTCGAGCGACCGCCGCCCCGCCGTTCGTGCTGCAAGCGCTGAGGGAAGGAACGCACCGGGCTCAGGCGAGGCGGTGGAGGGGCGGCGGGGGCTTGCTCGAGGCGATGAGGGCCGGCTGGACGGCGACCAGGTGCTCGTCTCTGGCGTTGGCGCAGAGCTCGGCTGGGACGATGGGCGGGTCGGTGGAGTGGGTCGGAAGGCGGCA
>Ga0308169_10003320_pt1 | contig 15818 bp, 14 predicted proteins | sample PhyBR1_2_FD_202139 | JGI IMG/M metagenome (GOLD analysis project Ga0308169, IMG submission 202139) | Phyllosphere microbial communities from UC Gill Tract Community Farm, Albany, California, United States - DLSLSB.R1 | ecosystem: Host-associated > Plants > Phyllosphere > Unclassified | place... | reverse complement strand
ATCGCATAAAAAGGGGCTGCTACGCAGCCCAGCGGGAGCAAGCTCCCTCGCCACAGGTAAGCTTACTTACCTGTACAGCGCTGCTTACTGAACGTTCTTCAGCTTGATCACATCACCGGACACCGAGGTGGTGTAACCGCTCAGGACCCAGGCCCAGAACCAGTTTTCCTGGACTTGGGTGTTGATCATGGCGTCGCCGCCCTTGGCCTGGATCGCCGCGGTCTGGGCGCGCACGAAACGGCTGTTCTGACGAATCGGGATCAAGCCAAACAGCATCAGGCCAGTGGCCGACGCTTCACTGTGGCCGACAACGGTGTATTGGCTGCTGTCGTATTGCTGGGTTTTCATCGGGGCGCCGGTGCAACCCGCCAGGGCCAGGCCCAACAGTGTGGCGGCAACGACTTTACTGAAGTGATTCATTTGAGGCTCCATGGATAAACGCCCGGGATCCATCTCTCGGGCGGCGCGTACTCTAACCGATCAGCAACAAAAAGACACAACGTCATCTCGCCCATTCAAGGGCCCTAGAGGCTCATCGCAGAGCCATCCGTCAGTTGGGCCTCCAGCGAAACAGACTCCCGTCGATAGCATGAAAACCACGCCACGGAAGGCAATTTCCTTGTCTTGACGGCCGCCAGACAACGGCCGGTCCCGTTGGAGGTTTCATCATGATTGACGTCACTGTCTGGAGCGTTACCCTGCCGGTGCAAACGCCCGCGCAGGTCGTGGCGACCAAAGCCATGCCGAGTTTGAATAACAAGTATTTCGACAATAACGGCCAAAGGATCGTCTTTTGGGCGCCCGTCACCGGCTCCCATACCGGTAACAGCGACTACCCGCGTTCCGAACTGCGGGAAACCAGCAAAGACGGAAAACATCGCAACTGGCGCTACAACAGCGGCACCAACACGCTCAAGGGCGAGTTGTCGGTGAACCAGGTGCCTTCGGAAGGCCGTGTGGTCGTGGCGCAGATCCACGCCAAGGATGCGCCGACGCCCTTGTTGAAGCTGGTGTACCGCTACGAAAAGGGCATCGGCAATATCGACGTGGAATACCGGGTCAAACCCAAGGACAAGAAAAGCCCGGTGATCTATACCGTGCCCAAGGTGCCGTTGAATAAATCCTTCTCGTACACATTGCAAATGGACAAGCAAGGCCAGCTCTCGGTGCTGATCGGCAACAGTGGCAAACAGGTGATGCTGGACAAGTCCTGGCAGGGCTACGACTTCTATTTCAAGGCCGGCGTCTACACGTTGGATAACAAGGGCTACTCCAATGAAGGCGGGAAAGTCACCTACACCAAATTGGACGTCAGCCATAGATGACTGACGCCCAGCCCTGCTTCAGGCCTTTGACGGCAAGACGAGCGCCTGCTGGCCACGGAAGGTAAAAAGGAAACAGACCAACACCACTAACGCGAAACCGGCCGGGAACAGCCAGATGCTCTGCCAGTCATGCCCACCTGCCGCGACAAAGTGATCGGTCACCTGCCCCGCCACCCAGAAGCCGATCAGCATCCCCAAGCCATAAGTCGCCAGCGTAATCAGCCCCTGGGCCGAGCTGCGCAAATGCTTTGGCGCCTTGGCGTCGGTGTAGATCTGCCCGGAAACAAAAAAGAAGTCGTAGCAGATGCCATGCAGGGCAATGCCGGTGAACAGCATGAACGCCAGGTCGCCGTTATTGCCGTAGGCGAATAACACGTAGCGCAACGCCCACGCCAACATGCCCACCAACAGCGCCCGCTTGATACCGAAGCGCTGGATGAACAGCGGCAACAGCAGCATGAACAGCACTTCGGAGACTTGTCCGATGGCCATCTTCGCTGTCGGGTTGGTCATGCCGGTTTCAGCCAGGAACGGATTGGCATTCTGGTAATAGAACGCCAAGGGAATGCAGATCAGGATCGAGGCGATAAAGAACACCAGGTAGCTGCGGTCCTTTAACAGCCCCAAGGCATCCAGCCCCAGCAATTGCTTGATACCGCCAGCGTTCGCCTGGTCCTTGAGCGGGGCCGTGCCTGGCAGCGTGATGCTGTAGAGACCCAAGACCAGCGAGGCGATGGCCGCCATGAGGAAGGTGTTGCGCAAACCGCCGGTGGAGATCGCCTCGCGTGAGTCCCAGGCAAACACAAAGCTGATGACCACGCCGGCGACGATCCAGCCGACAGTGCCCCACACCCGGATGCGGGAGAACTCCAGCGCCGGGTCGCGCATCTGCCGGAATGCCACCGAATTGACCAGGGCCAGCGTTGGCATGTAGACCACCATGTACGCCAGCACATACGGGTAGAACACGCCGAAATCAGGCGCCGAGTACAGCTGGTACAGCAACACCGCGCCCAGCAAGTGCAGGACCGCGAGGATGCGCTCGGCGTTGAAGTAGCGGTCGGCGATCAAGCCGATCACGAATGGCGCGATGATCGCCCCCCACGACTGGGTGGCAAACGCCATCCCGACCTGCCCGCCGCTGGCTCCCAGGGTGCTGGAAAGAAAAGTACCGAGGGTGACGAACCAGCCACCCCAGATGAAGAATTGCAGGAACATCATCACGCTCAAGCGCGCATACATTGGGCTCATGGCCGTCACCGTTTTTATTTGTTGTTCTTGTTAAAACCAAATGCTGCTTATGTGTCGGGCCGGTTATCTCGACAGGCCCAACAGCCGGCGATTGGAGTCTTCATCCGCCGTCACCCCGGCAAAATCGTCGAACGCCTTGCGGGTCTTGTTGATCATGTGCCGCTGGATGAACGCGGCGCCTTGCGCGGCGCCTTGCTGCGAATCCTTCAGGCAGCATTCCCATTCCAAGACCGCCCAACCGCTGAAGTCGTATTGCGTCAGCTTGCTGAAGATCGATTTGAAATCGATCTGGCCATCGCCCAGGGAGCGGAACCGGCCAGGGCGATCGACCCAGCCCTGGTATCCGCCGTACACCCCGGAACGGGCATCCGGGCGGAACTCGGCGTCTTTGACGTGAAACATGCGGATGCGCTCGTGGTAGCGGTCGATGAAGCCCAGGTAATCCATCTGTTGCAGCAGCAAATGGCTGGGATCGTAGAGAATCGCCGCCCGCGGATGATGGTCGACGGCTTCCAGGAAACGTTCGAACGAGGCGCCGTCGTGCAGGTCTTCGCCGGGGTGGATTTCGTAGCACAGGTCCACGCCAGCCGCATCGAAGGCATTCAGAATCGGCAACCAGCGACGGGCCAGTTCGGCAAATCCTTGCTCAACGAGACCGTTGGGGCGCTGCGGCCACGGGTACATGTACGGCCACAGCAGCGCACCGGAAAACGTCGCGTGTGCCTTGAGGCCCAAGCGTTGGCTGGCGCGGGCGGCGAGTTTCAATTGCTCGATCGCCCACTCGGTCCGCGCCTCGGGCTGGCCACGCACATGCGCCGGGGCAAAGTCGTCGAACAGCGCGTCGAACGCCGGGTGCACCGCTACCAACTGGCCTTGCAGGTGCGTCGACAGCTCACTGATCTCAACGCCGAATTGCGCGCAAGTAGCCTTGAGTTCGTCGCAATAATCCTGGCTCTCGGCGGCCCGGGTCAGGTCGATGTACTGCGTGCCCGACGTTGGCAATTGCACCGCTTTGTAGCCTTGCGAAGCGGCCCACTGGGCGATGTTGGCCAGGGTGTCGAACGGCGCTTCGGCGGACATGAACTGCGCCAGGAAAATACCCGGGCCGCGCAGGCCCGTCGGGGTTTGAGGGCTGGACATTACAAGGCTCTCCGGATTCATGCGGTGCAGACCAGTTCGGTCCATTTGGCGTTGCCGCGGTGGTTGGCGATGGCGGCTTCGATGAACGCCATGCCCCGCAGGCCGACGTCGATACCGGGTACCCCCGGGGCTTCGTGGCCGTGGACATCGCCGCGAATGGCGCGGGCGAAATCGCCGTAGAGATTGGCCATCGCCTCCAAATACCCTTCAGGATGCCCCGCCGGCAGGCGCATGCGCTGGGTCGCGGCCTCGCACAGCCACGGCTGGCCGACTCCGGATCGCAGGATGCGCATGGGCTGGTCGAGGGCGCGGTGGATCAAGCTCGCCGGTTCTTCCTGGCGCCATTCCAGCGCGCCCTTGTCGCCATAGACGCGGATTTTCAGCGGGTTCTCTTCGCCGGCGCAGACCTGGCTGGCGATCAACACACCGCTCGCCCCGTCGCTCATCTGGAACAGTACCGACACGTCGTCGTCCAGTTGCCGACCCGGAAGATGGGTGCCCAACGCGGCGCAGATCCGCTCGATGGGTTGGCCCGCGACAAATTCGGCCAGGGAAAACGCATGGGTGCCGATGTCGCCGATGCAGCCGCCCAGCCCGGACTGTTGCGGGTCGTCGCGCCAGCCGGCTTGTTTGTTGCCTTGGCCAGCGACGTCCTGGCTCAGCCAGCCTTGCGGGTATTCCACCAGCACTTTGCGCACCGCACCGATGACACCTGTGCGCACCATGTCCCGGGCCTGCCAGACCATGGCGTAACCGAGGTACGTGTGGGCCAAGCCATAGAGCCGGTCGCTGCTGTGAACCACTTCCTTCAAGGCGAGCAGTTCACGCAGGCTCATCGCTGCGGGTTTTTCGCTGAATACATGGAAACCGGCCTTCAACGCCTGGCTGGCTATCGGGGCGTGCAGATGATTGGGCGTGACGATGACCAGCAGCTCCATGCGCTGGTCCGCCGGCAACGCCGCTTCGGTGTCCAGCAGGTGCTGCCAGTCGCTGTAGCAGCGGGACGCGGGCAGGCCCAGGGTCGCGGCGGTTCGCTGATTGTTCTGGACGTCGCGGCTGAACGCGCCGCACACCAGCTCGAAACCGCCGTCCAGCCCGGCCGCCTGGCGGTGGGCCTGGCCGATGAAAGCGCCCTCGCCACCGCCGACGAAGCCCATTCTTATTTTCGGTGCTACAGGATTCATCGCGTTTCTCTTCTTGTCAGGATGACGATGTAACCGGTTACATCATGGCGAAAATCTAGGCTCAGTTTTCCAGCGTGTCAAACCCAAAGGGTTCACGCCTGGACATTTGTAACGCGCCCAACCTGCGGTAAGCTCCCCAGCCGTACCCCTGTTTGCTGAGGTGATTTTGTCCAACATTCGTGAAGTGGCCCGGCTGGCGGGTGTTTCGGTGGCCACGGTGTCCAGAACGCTGAAGTCGCCCGAACGGGTGCTTCCCGAGACGCGGGACAAGGTCAATGCGGCGGTGGAACAGGCCGGTTATCGACCCAACCTGATGGCGGTGCAGTTTCGCTCCCGCCGGACCGGCAACCTGGTGATTCTGGTGCCGGCCATCGCCAACACGTTTTTCGCCCGGGTCATCAGTGGCGCGCAGCAGGCCGCGCAGGCGGCGGGTTATCGATTGCTGCTATGCGACACCCAGGGCCGGGAGCAGATCGAGCGCGAGTTCGCTGCCCTGGTCTACGCCCATCAGGCCGACGGGGTGATCCAACTGCGCGCCAGCGATCCTTTCCAATCGCTCCCCCCGGGTGTCGATTCCCTGCCGCTGGTCAATGCTTGCGAAGTGGTCAAAGACGCGCCCTTCCCGACCATCAGCCTCGACAACCAAGCCGCCGCCCAAGCCATGACCGAGCACCTGATCGGCCTTGGTCACCGGCGCATCGGTATCATCAAGGGGCCCCGCAGCAGCCCGCTGACCCTGGACCGTGTCGCCGGTTATCAGCAAGCCCTGGAGCAGGCCGGCATTGCGCTCGACCCGGGTTTGATCTGCCATGGCGATTTCACGTTGAAGGCCGGGTACGAGGGCGCCGGCGCCATGCTGGAACTGGCCGACCGCCCCAGCGCGCTGTTCTGTGAAAACGATGAAATGGCCATCGGCGCGCTCAAGCGCATCAAGCAGATGGGCCTGCGGGTGCCCGAGGATATTTCCCTGGTAGGTTTTGATGACATCCCCTTCGCCGCGTATTGCGACCCGCCCCTGACCACCATTTCGCAACCTGCCGAAGCGTTTGGCCAAATAGCGGTGCAGATGCTGATTGCGCTGATCGAGAAGAAGCCGATTGCCGAGCGGCATGTGTTGCTGCCGTTTGAGTTGACGGTGCGGGGCAGCAGCGCTGCGCCAGGCTCAAGCCCCGATTGAGCCATTAGATGCCTGCGGCTCGCCATCGAAGCGGATTGGACTACAGTGGAAAGACTCTGCATAAAGCCATAACAAGACGGAGAGTCTCCATGCGAGTCAATAAGCGCTTCACCCTCCTGGCTGCCGCCGCAGCCTTGGCGATCACCACTAACGCTCATTCAGCCCCGGTGTTCATCAACATCCTCACCGGGGGCACCAGCGGCGTGTACTACCCGATCGGGGTTGGACTGTCGCAGATCTACAGCAGCGGCATCGAGGGTTCCAAGACATCGGTGCAGGCCACCAAGGCGTCAGTGGAAAATCTGAACCTGCTGCAAGCCGGACGCGGCGAACTGGCGCTGGCTCTGGGGGACTCGGTCGCCGATGCGAAAAACGGAGTGGAAGATGCCGGCTTCAAGGCACCACTGACCAAACTGCGAGCCATCGCCGGCGCCTACCCCAACTACATACAGATCGTTGCCAGCCAGGAGTCAGGGATCAAAACCCTCGCGGACCTCAAGGGCAAGACGGTTTCGGTCGGCGCGGCGAAATCCGGCACCGAGCTCAATGCCCGGGCGATCTTCAAGGCCGCAGGCCTCACTTACCAAGACATGAAGGTCCAATACCTGCCGTTTGCCGAGTCGGTCGACCTGATCAAGAATCGCCAACTGGATGCCACGCTCCAGTCCTCGGGCCTGGGCATGGCGGCCATTCGCGACCTGGCCTCGACCATGGCATTGAACTACGTATCGATCCCCACCGACGTGGTGGAAAAAATCGGCAACCCGGCCTACCAGAGCGCACAAATTCCCGCCAACACCTACGACGGGCAGGCCGACGCCGTACCCACCGTGGCCATTACCAACGTGCTGGTGACCCGTGAAGATGTCCCGGACGAAGTGGCCTATCAGATGACCAAGCTGCTGTTCGAAAACCTTGCCCGCCTGGGCACATCTCATTCGGCGGCGAAGGACATCTCGCTGAAAAACGCCGCGAAGAACCTGCCGATTGCCCTGCACCCCGGTGCCGAGCGCTACTACAAGGAAGTGGGCGCGCTGTAACCCCTGGGCGGCAACGGCAGCGGTTGCGGTTGCCGTTGCCGCGTCGTGTTTCAAATCCGGCTGTAGCCAACAGGCAGGCATCTTATGAATGAAGACCAGCACGGCATCGCCACGGACCCGAAGGACTGGCCCAAGACCCTGTTTTACGTGGCCTTGCTGTTTTCCATATTCCAAATCATCACGGCGGCATTTTCTCCGGTCTCCAGTATTGTGCTGCGGGCCGTCCATGTCGGTTTTCTGCTGTGGGTGGTGTTTCTCTGCTACCCCGCCTATGGCAAACACCGGCCCTGGCAGCCTCTGGCCTGGGCATTGGGCGTGGCGGGCATGGCGACCGCGCTTTATCAGTGGGTGTTCGAGGCCGACTTGATCCAGCGTTCCGGTGACCTCACGATCACTGACATGGTGGTTGGCATCGTCCTGATCGTGCTGGTGTTCGAAGCGGCGCGGCGCGTGATGGGTATCGCGCTGCCGATCATTTGCGGCCTGTTCCTGGCCTATGGCCTGTTTGGCGAATACCTGCCGGGCACCCTGGCCCATCGCGGCTATGGCGTGGACCAGATCATCAATCAGTTGTCCTTCGGCACCGAAGGGCTGTATGGCACGCCGACTTACGTATCGGCCACTTACATCTTCCTTTTTATCCTGTTCGGCGCCTTCCTCGAAAAGGCCGGCATGATCAAGCTGTTCACCGACTTCGCCATGGGCCTGTTCGGTCACAAGCTCGGCGGCCCGGCGAAGGTCTCCGTGGTGTCTTCGGCGCTGATGGGCACGATCACCGGTTCAGGCATTGCCAACGTCGTGACCACAGGCCAGTTCACCATTCCGCTGATGAAACGCTTCGGCTACAAGGCCGCCTTTGCTGGCGGCGTGGAAGCCACCTCCAGCATGGGCAGCCAGATCATGCCCCCCGTGATGGGCGCGGTGGCGTTCATCATGGCCGAAACCATCAACGTGCCGTTCGTGGAAATCGCCAAGGCAGCGCTGATACCGGCGTGCCTGTATTTCGGCTCGGTATTCTGGATGGTCCACCTGGAAGCCAAGCGCTCCGACCTCAAGGGCCTGCCCAAGGACCAATGCCCCAGCGCTTGGAGCGCGGTCAAGGAAAGTTGGTATCTGCTGATCCCGCTGGCGGTGTTGGTCTATTTGCTGTTCTCGGGACGCACACCCCTGTTTTCCGGCATGGTCGGCCTCGCGCTGACGGCCATTGTGATTCTCGGCTCGGCGATCATTTTCAAAGTCTCGAACTATGCCTTGCGCTGCGCATTCTGGGTCGCATTGGGCGTTCTTTGCGTGGGCTTTTTCCGGTTGGGTATCGGTATCGTATTTGCGGTAATCGGCATATTGGCGGTGGCTTGCTGGTTCATGAAGGGCACCCGCGAAACGCTCACCATCTGCCTGCACGCTTTGGTGGAAGGTGCCCGGCACGCCGTTCCGGTGGGGATCGCCTGCGCCTTGGTGGGCACCATTATCGCGGTGGTTTCGCTGACCGGGGTTGCCTCGACGTTCGCCGGTTACATTCTGGCAATCGGCAAGGACAACCTACTGTTGTCGTTGATCCTGACCATGCTCACCTGCCTGGTGCTGGGCATGGGCATCCCAACCATCCCCAATTACATCATCACCAGTTCGATCGCTGCGCCCGCTTTGCTGGAGTTGGGGGTGCCACTGATTGTGTCGCACATGTTCGTGTTCTATTTCGGCATCCTCGCCGACCTGACTCCGCCCGTGGCGCTGGCCTGCTTCGCCGCCGCGCCCATCGCCAGGGAAAGTGGCCTGAAAATAAGCTTCTGGGCCGTACGCATCGCCCTCGCCGGCTTCGTCATTCCATTCATGACGGTCTATAACCCGGCCTTGATGCTCCAGGGCGACAACTTATGGATGACCGCCTATATGTTGATCAAGACATTGCTGGCGGTCGGCCTGTGGGGCATGGCGTCCACCGGTTACCTGCAACGCAAGATGCCCGTCTGGGAGCGGCTGATGTGTTTTGCCGCTGGTGCCCTGCTGGTGGTGGCGCTGCCGCTGACCGATGAAATCGGCTTCGTCCTGGGTGCGCTGCTGATCCTGCAACATATCTGGCGCTCGCGCCGCGTCGGGCGGGTGTTGACGTGATCGGCTTGTGCCTGGGCCTGTCCGGGGTGGTCTGGGCACGACTCGAGATCAGCGACTTCACGCTGGCGTGGAACCACACGATTGAAAAAATTCGCTGGGAGGAAGATTACCGCGTCACCGCTCAAGGCTTGATCCTGGGCGAGGCCAGGGTCAAGGGAAACGGTGCGGGCATGGAAATCCCCGAAGGCGCACGGCTGGTGAACGGCAGTTGGCGCTTTCGTCGCCAATTGCCGCCGCTGGCCCCGTTGAAGCTGGGTCGTACGCCCCAGGCGGGTGATTATCAGTTGTGTTACTCGGGTCGTTGCCAGCCCATGAGTCATTGGTTGGGACCGCCCGATGCCAATCAACCAGCCGTGGACCTGTGGAGCTGCCAGTCCTAGTGGACGTCAACCATCACAGGCCCTTGGCAATCAGGCAAACGTCGCCCCGCGGGTATTGACGAACAGCGAATACAGCGAGTGGCTGCTGGCCATGAACAGCCGGTTGCCTTCCCTGCCGCCGAAACAGATGTTCGGGCAACGCTCCGGCAGGGAAATGTGCCCGATGGCCTTGCCTTCCGGATTGAACACCCGCACGCCGTCGAGTTTTTCCAGGTCGGCCTTGGGGTCGCCGTTGCCGCCCCAGCCGCACCAGAGGTTGCCGCTCTCATCGCACTTGATGCCGTCGAGGGCGGCGTAGTCCAGGCCTTCGATGTGCTTGCGCCGTTCGCCCAGGGTGCCGTCGTCCTTGACTGTGATCGCCCAGACCAGGCGGTTGGGCTTGGCGCGACCTTCAACCACGTAGAGGATTTTCTCGTCCGGGGAGAAACACAGCCCGTTCGGCCCCGCCAGGTCGTCGATTACCCGGGTGACTTTGCCGGTTTCACCATCGATGCGGTACACCGCGTGGGGTTGGGTAGGCGCGATCTTGTGCCCTTCATAATTGTTGCCGGTCTGGAACGGTGGGTCGGTGAACCAGACCGAACCGTCCCGCTTGCAGACGATGTCGTTGGGTGAGTTAAACGGCTTGCCCTCGAAACTGTCCGCCAGCACGGTCAGGGTGCCGTTGTGTTCAGTGCGGGTGATGCGCCGGCCTTCGCTCGAAGTGGTAGAGCCTTCACACACCAGCAATCGCCCCTGGCGATCGCGGCACATGCCGTTGGAGAAGTTGGAATTCTCACGGTAGACCGACAGGCTGCCCGTCACTTCGTCCCAGCGCACGATGCGGTTGTTGGGAATATCACTGACCAACAGGTAACGACCGTCGCCAATCCACACGGGCCCTTCCGCCCAGCGCAGGCCGGTGGCGAGCTTCTCCACGCTGGCGTTGAAAATGCGCAAGTCCATGAAGCTGGGGTCGAGGATATTGACCAGCGGGTCCGGGTAACGCTGGCTCAGAGGCTCGGCTTGAGCGAGCCCTGGCAAGTTGCCCAAGGTGGCGGCAGCGGCCGAGACCACCAGCGATTTTTTCAGGAATACCCGGCGGCCCTGATCGGCGGCGGTTGCAGTTTGCGAAGCATCCATCGTGCGTCTCCGTTAATTATTATTGGACGGGACGACAGTTTTACTACGTGATAAGACATCGTACAAGCATGAACCCCAGCCCACCGAAACCATCGATCAGCCAGAGTGCAGCGGGATACGAACGGTGAACGTGGTGCCCGTTCGCGCCTTGGAGTGAACCTCGATGGTGCCTTGGTGAGCCGAGACGATCGCCGAGGCGATGTGCAAGCCAAGCCCTAACCCGGCCGCAGGACCGTATTGCACCTCACCGCTGCGCAGATGTCGGATCATCGGGTTGAAGATGCTCGCAATCGCATCTTTCTCGATAGGCTGGCCCTGGTTGTTGATCGCAATGACCGCCATATCTTCTTCGGTGCTCAACGAAACCGTGACCGGCGTGCCCTCGGTGCCATGCTGGACGGCATTGCCGATCAGGTTAGCGAACACCTGCTCCATGCGCGCCGGGTCAAAGCGTCCTTCCAGCGGACCGGTGGTTTCAAAGAGGATCGTGTTTTCCGGGTGATAAGCCCGCGCCTCCTCCACCATCCCTTCGCAAGCCGCCACCAGGTCGCCCTTGAAACGCTGCACCGGAATGCCCGCTCCCAGTTGGGTCCGGGTGAAATCCAGCAAGTCGCCGACGATTTTATTGGCGCGCTTGACGCTGGTGTAGATGCGCGATGTGATCTTGGTGGCTTTGGCGGGCAGGTCTCCGGCCCGCAGCAGCACCTCGGAACTCAACAGGATCGCCCCCAATGGGCTTCGCAGGTCATGTCCGAGGATGCCGAGAAAGATGTTGCGCGACGCATCGACCGCCCCCGAGTAGCTGACGACAGACTCCGCCAAGGCTTGGTCCACGGCCTCGTTGAACCGAATCACGTCGCTCATGACCTGATCGTGATCCAGTCGTGTGTGGGGCATCCAGAGCATAAGCACACTGGTACGCAGCGCCCGATACTCCGAGACCATTTGCTCCACCGTAAAACCTGAAGACTGACGAATGATCGCATGGGTTTCGGCAGCGGTTTCGGCTTCAACCGGCGGGGCCTCGCCGTGGGACTTGGCAATCTGTTCCCTGCGCGTTTGCGGCGTGCGCAGGTCAGCGGCGATGGTGTGCAGCATCTGCATGGCATGGTCGCGCAGGGCTGCCGAATCCATGCCATGGGAAGCGGGGGTAATGGTTTTGGCGAAGTCTTCCCACGCCTGGAGAATCGGCTCGATATTCTCGAGGATGAAGTCGGCCAGGCGCATGGATGGCTCCGCAAAAGGGGCAATGATGTAAACAACACAACGGTTCGATTGTTGTACAGCAAAGCGTGGGGTTGCGTGCGATGTCTTGCGAAGGCGTCGCCGTGCCGACAAAGCCGTCATGTGGATCTTTGGCCTTGTCTCTAGCCACTCCATAGGGTAAAAAACCATGTTGTACGACAACCTATAACTAAAAAATAATTCGACCCTTCGAGACGCTGCCATGACTCGCTCTACCGCTGCACCTGCCTCCCCCACTCCTTTACCACGCCACCTCGCAGTACTCGTCCTGCTGTGCATGGGCTGCGCCTTCGCCGGCAACCATGTCGCCGCGCGGGCGGCGTTCGACGACGGTGCCGGTGTATTGCTGGCCATCCTGCTGCGCTCGGGCGGGACGCTGCTGGTGCTGGCGGCGATGGTGCTGTGGCAACGCCAAAGCCTGCGCTTGCCGCCCGGCGCCTGGCGCTGGCAATTGACCCTGGGGCTGTTGATCGGCGCGCAGAGCCTCTGCCTGTATTCAGCCGTGGCGCGGGTGCCAGTGGCGTTGGCGCTGTTGGTGGGCAATGTCTTTCCGATTCTGCTCGCGCTGCTGACATGGGCCTTGGGCGGGCCACGGCCGACCGCGCGCACCGCCGCGTTGATGGGCATGATCCTGGTGGGGCTGGTGTTCGTGCTGGAGGTGCCAGCCCGGCTATCGTCCGAGCAAAGTGTCGGCCCGCAATGGTTGCTTGGGGTCGGCCTGGCCTTCTGTGCCGCGTGCGTCTTCGCCTGCGCGCTGTGGATCACCGACCACAAGCTGTCCCAGGTGCGCGGCTCGGTGCGCAGCCTGTTGACCATTTTCATTGTCTTCAGCAGCGTCAACCTCGCCGGCCTGACCGGTGCCCTGCCCGGCGGTTTCGACCTTCCCGCCACCAGCACCGGCTGGTTCGCCCTGGCGACGTTGGTGGTGCTCTATGGCACCGGGTTTATCGCGCTGTTCATTTCCGTGCCCCGCCTGGACATGCCGCGCAATGCCCCGGTGATGAACATCGAACCGCTGGCGACCCTGTTGATCGGCTGGCTGGTGCTGGACCAGATGCTCAACCCCGGCCAGGTACTGGGTGGCGCGATTGTGGTGGCGGGCATTGTGTTGCTGACGTATCGCAAGGTTGAGCGAGTCAAGGCGCCGGTGGCTGAGCACAGTTGACTGACCGCACCCATGGTGGCGAGGGAGTTTGGTCCCGCTCGAGCGCAGAGCGGTCGTAAAAATCCGGGGTCGCTTCGCAACCCAGCGGGAGCAAGCTCCCTCGCCACAACGGTGTTCATCTGATGCTTCAGCTTGGGCCCTGCCTTTGGTACGGGCAGGCCCAAAGATAAGTCTCCACCCGCCCGAAACTTGTTCTCAAACCCACAGTCCTACCCCAGCCGTGAAAGCCTTGCGAACTGCAGCGAGGCATTTTCCGATGGATCGGCGTCAAGCCTGACGCTACCGCAATTCCCCTCTTGAGCCGTTCACTCCATGCGCCACCCCGTTCGCTCTTGCCGTTTCGTTTCGCTGTGCCTGCTCTCCCTGTTGCCATTATTCACCAGCCCTGCCCATGCCCGCGGCGAACGGCAATTGGTGGACGCCATCAACGACTACCGCAGCCAACCGCACCGTTGCGAATGGCGTACGGTGCGCGCCGCATCGCCGTTGGGGTTACGGTCGAGCCTGGCCTTGCCGATCGGCTTCGACGGTGGCCTGCGGGAAACGCTTAAAGACGTGGGCTATCAAGCCCGTGCCGTGCGCAGTATTCGCCTGACCGACGCACGGGATGCCGAAGAAGCCTTCGAAATGCTGGCGGACGAGCATTGCGCGGCGCTGCTGGACAACCAGTACGCCGACATCGGCGTCAATCGGGTCGGTGACGAGTGGCGCGTGGTGCTGGCGCAGCCCATGGCCGGTGGCTCGATGAGCAGCGGTGCTTCGTCGGACAAGACGTTGCTGGCCCAGGTCAACGCCGCCAGGGCACAGCCCCGCCTGTGCGGGCGCCAACGCTTCGCCGCCGCCCGACCGCTGAGCTGGAACGCAGCCCTGGGGACAGCCGCCCAAGGGCACAGTCGCGCGATGGCCCGAGGCAACTATTTCGCCCACCGCGACCCGGACGGTCGCTCGGTCGCCGACCGCGCCAAGAGCGCCGGTTTCCGTGGACGCAAATTCGGCGAAAACATCGCCGCCGGGCAGGGCTCGCCTGGCCAGGCGATGCACGATTGGCTGGCCAGCCCCGGCCATTGCGCCAACCTGATGAACCCGATGTTCACCCAAATGGGCGCCGCTTCCGCCAGCGACTCAAGCAGCGGCGCCGGGATCTATTGGACGATGGTGTTTGGCGCGCCTTGAAAAAGCCGACCGCGATGATGAGCCACGTGATGATGTGCCGAGGGAGCTTGCTCCCGCTCGACCGCGAAGCGGTCGCAAAAGCTTGGGGTCGCTTCGCAACCCAGCGGGAGCAAGCTCCCTCGCCACGGTTCTGTCGTGCCGATGAATTGACTAAAAGCGCACCTCCCCCGCCGCCAGCACATCGATTCGCGACACCGCACTGCTCAAACGTCCCAGCCTGTCGTTGTGGTTGGCAATGATCTGCTGCGCCGCCATGCTGCCGTTGTCCACGGTGGAATGGGCATCGGCAACCAAAACCACTTCATACCCCAAGGCATGGGCCTGGCGCACGGTGGCGTTGACGCAATAATCGGTTTGCAACCCGCAGATCACCAGACGGTCAATCCCACGGGCTTGCAACAGCGACAGCAGATCGGTCTGGTAGAACGCATCCGGCGTGGTCTTGCGCACGCGCAGGTCATCCGGCGCGATCAGCAAGCGGCCCGCCAATTGCCAACCGGCCGAACCATGGGCCAGCGAGCCTTCCAACTCTTCGTGCTGGACCAGGATCACCGTCAAACCGACAGCCCTGGCCTTGGCGCCCAGATCGTTGATGGTCTGGATGATGCGCTGGCTGTCGAAGCACTCTTCCTCGCCGCTGCACAGCGCATGCTGGACATCGATGATCAACAAAGCGGTGTTCATGACGCTCCCTCTTCAACGGTGTTGGACCCGGCCGCCTTCAATAACCCAGCGACAAACCGGTACTGCGGCGTGGATCGTTGGCCCCATAGAAACGGTTCTTGCCCACGGGCTTGCCACCCAACGATGGGGCGCCTACCAAAATCGCGGCAATGTGGTTGGGGTCCTGCGGGCCGGCAAACTTGTGGCCCCAGCTCTCCAATAGTTTCTGGGTGTCCGGGCTGGCCGCGAAGGTTTCCAGGTTGGTTTCCTCGGGCATCCACTGCTGGTGGAAACGCGGCGCATCGACGGCTTCCTGGAGGTTCATGCCGTAGTCGATCACGTTGAGGATGGTCAGCAAGGTCGCGGTAATGATCCGACTGCCGCCCGGCGTCCCCACCACCATCACCGTCTTGCCATCCTTGGTGACGATGGTCGGGCTCATCGACGACAGCGGCGCCTTGCCCGGGGCGATGGCGTTGGCTTCGCCCTGCACCAGGCCGTACATGTTGGGCACGCCGACCTTGGCGGTGAAGTCATCCATTTCATCATTGAGGATGACCCCGGTCTTGCTCGCCATCACGCCGGCACCGAACCAGTCGTTGAGGGTGTAGGTGACCGAAACGGCGTTACCCCATTTATCGACGATTGAATAATGAGTGGTGTTGCTGCCCTCGTGGGGCGCCACGCCGGGTTTGATTTTCTGCGAATCACCGGCCTTTTGCGGCTCGATGGCAGCGCGCAGTTTGGCGGCGTAGTGCTTGTCCAGCAGGTGATCGATGGGGTTCTTCACGAAATCCGGGTCACCCAGGTAGCTGTTGCGGTCCACATAGGCGTGGCGCAT
>Ga0308169_10003318_pt1 | contig 15822 bp, 10 predicted proteins | sample PhyBR1_2_FD_202139 | JGI IMG/M metagenome (GOLD analysis project Ga0308169, IMG submission 202139) | Phyllosphere microbial communities from UC Gill Tract Community Farm, Albany, California, United States - DLSLSB.R1 | ecosystem: Host-associated > Plants > Phyllosphere > Unclassified | place... | reverse complement strand
GGGATGCGTCAGCTGAGGACCTCGTCGTGCGAGCGCAAGGGGGGTGGGGAAGGGAAGGGAGGGACGCACTCTCGCCGCTGCCGCTCGGCTCCCACTTGACAATCTTGAAGCCCGACAGGCGGCTGTAGTCCATCTTGAGGAGGACGACCTTGGGGTCGTCCTTGAAGAAGCGGTTGAGCGTCCCGGCGAGCTGCGCCGCCGTCGACATGTGGAGGAAGCCATCTTGGGCGTCGAGTGGGGAGAGAACGAAGGTGTGCGAGGCGGGGATCGGGACGGGGAACGAGTAGCTGCGAGCGCGAGGGCGAGGGGTGAGCTGCGGCGGCGAGAGTGGGGATGACGACGAGGAGGGGCGGACCGAGGGTTGACGCTGCTGTGAGGCACGATCTTGTAGACGTAGTTGACGCCCTGCGGCGCGGAAGGGGCCTTGCCAAACATCGAGTCGAGCAGGCGGCGGAGCATGGAGCGGTGGTTGAAGGAGGGAGACGACGAGGAGGAGAAGCTCAGGTCGTCCTCGTCCAACCGCTCCCACCTCGCTGTGCAGAGCTGCAACCGCCACCATGCCTCAGCTAGACCACGTCTTCAGCCAGCTCGCAGTGTGCGTCCGCCTTCCTGAGCCTCCCTCCCTCTCCCCTCGTCCTCATCAGCTCACTCGGTCCTCCTCCACAGGCACGACAAGAAGGGCGGGCCAGGAGGGCGCGTCACCCACAAGAGCACCAACACGGCTCGCGCGACCGCTGCAGACGCCCAGGCCGACCAACCCTCGACCACGACTCGCCTCCTCTCGCTCTTTTCCCGCCTGTGCACCCCGATCCGCCGCTCGCCCACCTTCAATGGCGACCTGCAGCACGTCAAGTCGCTCCTGTACAACAAGGAGTACCTCGACGCGTTCGGCACCGACACGGACGCCGGCGAGCGCTGGCGCGAGGTCTACATGGCCCGGTGGACGCCCGCGCGCGCCGTCATGTACGAGCGCATCCTCGCCGAGTGCGCCGTCGCCGAGGCGCTCCAGTGGGTCGAGCCGCCGTCGCACCGCCAGCTGTCCGAGGAGGAGGAGCTCGAGCGCGAGCGCGAGCTGGCACGGCGCAGGAGGGAGGCGCGCAAGGCGGGCAAGGCGGTCGACGAGCTCGACAACGGCCTCGAGGGCGAGGCGCTCGCCAAGAGCGACGTGCCCGAGGTCCTCGACGTCGTCATGATCGGTGCGGGCGCCGGCAGCGAGGTCGTCGCGCTCGGCGGCGTGCTCGGCGCAGCTCTCGCCTCGAGCGCCTCGAGCGCGCAGGACGGCGCCAAGCCGTTCAGGCGGCCGCGCATCGCCGTTCACGCTGCCGACCAAGGCTCGTGGTCGACGCTGCTCGGCAAGATGGAGGCCGAGCTGCACGAGGAGTGGCCGGCGCTCGAGGGCGACGAGACGACCGGCGGCGGGTTCGGCGTCAACTTTGTCCGGGGCGACATCCTCGCCGCAGCACCGGCATCCTCTCCCCTCTCAACCTCGGCCGACGAGCCCGCCGCACCCTCCTCGACCTCGCCGACAGCAGCAGCCGACGCCCTCGGCCTCCCCTTCTCGTCCCCCTCGCTCCGCCTCATCACCATCTGCTTCACCATCACCGAGCTCCTGCTCCAGTCGCGCCTCTCGACGCTCCGACTCCTTTCATCCATCTCGCGCTCGGCACCATCGGGCACCCTCCTCCTCATCGTCGAGTCGGCGTCGCTCGCCCTCATCCCGCTCGGCAAGGAGGGCCGCACGTACCCGCTCGGGACGCTCCTCGACCACGCCCTGTGCGGCGCGCAGGGCGACGGCGCGTGGGAGACGGTCAAGAGCGAGGACGCAAAGTGGTACCGCATGCCGGACGGCGCCGACGAGGTGTACAACGCCGGCGGGCAAGGCGCGATCGTCAAGCTCGAGAACTCGAGGGTCGTGCTCCGGCTGTTCAAGAAGAAGAAGTAGTAGACGAGGAGATGGCGTAGAGGTGGAGGGCTGCTGCAACCTAGACGCTGCGCTCGCTGTCTCTCTTGAGGTCCCGCTCGAGCCGCTCTCCGAGAGTTGCTTTTTCTCGCTCTCTCTCTCGTCGGTGTAGGCGCACGCGCCCGAGGGCTGTCTCGCAGGAGGAAAAGGTGCAATGCAGCTGCGAGAGGGAGACACAACCAAGATAGAAGGAGAGCGAGGGGCCGGACGAAATGGGCGAGCGATGAGAGGTCCGTGCGGATCAGTCGAGCGGGGTCTGCTCGGTGCCGACGTGCAAGCCTGCGCGCGAGGAGGAAGCGAGGCGAATCAGTCCACAGGCTCGGACGCAAAGCGAGATGGAGAGAGACGGAGAACGCAGGAATTCAGCCCTTGCGCTCGTCGTCCTCCTCGAGCCGGCCGACGACATCCTCCTCTCCCACCACCACGACAGGTGCGTCCGCCTGGCCGTCAAGCGAAGCATCGCCGAAAGTCATCGCGCGCCTGACACGAGCGCTACTCTTGCTCTTGCTCGAAGAGGCGTGCCCGAGCGAGGTCGACAAGGCTGACCACATCGGGTCGAGCGCACCGGTCGACTCGTAGACGGCCTGCGGTGCATCGAAAAAGCCATCAGTGAAGACTCAGATGATGCAGGAGCTTTGAGAGGGGAGAGGGGAGGAAAGAGCGGCGAGAGAGAGCGAGAGAAAGAGAGAGAAGGGACGCACGACGCCTGCGAGACCTTTGGCTTTGGCGTACGCGCCCTTGGCGGCCCAGCTCTGGTCGTCCTCGTACGTGACGAAGAGCTTGCGGTTGCCGGCAGGGTTGAAGAGGAACGGCGCTGCGAGACGAGGGAGAGGAGGTCAGCCCGCTCGGGCCTCTTGCGACGACGAAGACGACGAGGACGAGGGGATGAGGAGCAGGACGAGAGGGACGCACTCTTGGTGCACTCGTCGAAGTAGCGGGTGTAGCCGCTCGAGCCCGTCTTGAGGTCCTTGCTGAGGAGCTTCTGCGCGACCAGCTCCTTTGTCGACGTCCCGAGGTTGTCGGGCTGGCCCGTTGCCGCGAGCGCCTGGAACGACGTCGTCGAGATGCCGTTGAAGCGGGTCGCCGTGAGGTACGTCTTGGCGGTCTTCCACCGCTGCGAGTACGAGGGGACGCCCTGCAAGTGCAAGAGAAAAAAAGCGAGGGGCGAGTCAGGAAGGTCGACTTGTTAGAGACGAGGGAAGAGCGACGCACGAGGACGATCTGGCACGCCGGGAAGCCCTGCACGTCGAGACAAGTCAGTCCCTGCGAGCGAGGGAGTCGAGAAGAAGGAAGGCGAGGACGCACAGCTGCGATCCAGCGCTTGACCGTCGCGTCGATCGAGTCGGACCCAGCGTCGCACGTGTACAGCGGCGAGTTTGCGCCCGTCGTGCTCGACCACGCGCCGTAGTAGTCGTACGTCATGAGCTGGATCCAGTCGAAGTAGGCCGCGAACTTGGACACGTCGGCGAGGATGGCGCCGCTCGGACCCGTGATGCCCGCGGCGGGGACGGCGGCCGAGATGTACATGTCGGCGCCGAGCGTCGAGCGCAGCTTGGAGAGGAACGACAGGTAGTTGGCCGAGTCGGACGGCGAGACGATGTTGTTGCCCGCGCCTTGACGGCCGACTGCGAGCGCGCAAAAAGCGAGTCAGTCGTTGACCGAGGCACAGAGCCAGAGGGGGGACAAGGCGACGAACTGAACTCCCAGTCGAGGTCGACGCCCTTGAAGCCGTAGGTGGGCATCCAGGTCTTGATCGTGTTGGCGAAGGCGGCGCGCTTCTTGGACGTCGAGACGAGGTCGGAGAAGTAGACCGAGCCGGACCACCCGCCGATCGTGAGCATCGGGACCTTGCCGGCTGCGTGGAGTACTTCGTCAGCACACCGTTGTGAGGGGAGGAGCTGTAGGGCGAAGGAGAGGCAGGACGCACCAGCGAGCGCCGCAGCCGAGAAGCTCTTCATGCTCGCCGTCGTCGTGCCCGGGGCCAACCCGATGCCGCCCTCGGTTGTGAGCGCGCCTGCAGTGTATGCGCGTCAGTAGGACTCCATGCATCGCTGGAGAGCGAAGGAGAGAGCACGGTCGACGCACAGAACCAGAAGGCGACATCGAGCTGCGACCAGTCCACCGCCTCGACCGCGCCGCTCGTCCATGCCGGGACGTAGGCGGCCATGAGCGGGCCCTCTGAAGCGATGGCGGGGCACTTGAGCGCGCGAGGCTGGAGGGCGGACGAAGACGAGGCGCGACGGGCGAGGTCGAGGTGCGGGGAGGCGCCGAGGGGTGTGTGCGAGGCGAGCGCGAGGGAGGCGAGGCTGAGGGTGCTGGCGAGGGAGGGTAGGAGGCACATTGTGAGCGATGAGCTGCTGGCGGAACGGCTTGATGGTGCTGTGGTGGTCGGGCGAGTTGAGCGACGGCGAGGCGGAGGAGGTGCTGACGAGGCGGTGCGGCGGCGGGGGCGTTGATGGGACGGGGTGCTGGGCCCGGCTGAGAACGAGCGACTAGGGTGAAGGTGCTGGCGAGCTTGTGGCGGAAGACGAGCTGACGAGGCGAGAGGCGGAGGGGACGAGGAGAAAGGGCGGCTGGCAACAACGCCGAGCCCGGACAAGGGGCGAGCGCTCGTTCCGCTCTCGAGAGAGGAGCTTCGTTCGATCGAGATGAAGCTGGCCGAAGCCGAACTTGTGGAGACAAGCGACGAGGTGTGAGCGCTGTGAGCGAGCGTGCGCGAGCGGAGGTGCGAGCGAGTCGAGGAGGAGGCTCGCGCGGCGCCGAGCAGCTTTCGCCGGTTCGCCGGCTGAGCGACGCTCGCTTGGTGCTCAGCGATAGCTCTCGATCCGCCTCCTTTGGTAAGCAGAGCAGAGCGAGAGCGACGCGCCGCGTAGCCGCCGATCCGAGCCGCAACAGCCTCGCTCGCCTCGACAGCTCGTCGCAGAGAGAAGGACGACTCGTGACTGACATTGCGGGCTCTTGAAGTGTACAGGTCGGTAGGTAGCCGCGCTCTACTGAGTGCTGACGGCCTGGTCGGGCTCTGTGCGGGAGGAGAGGGAGGACCGCGTCATCGCGAGTGGGGGGAGGGTCAGCTTATGCAGCCCCTGCAAGGGCGAGGGGGGAGTGTTGGGATGGAGCAGAAGACGCACCGATGTACTTGACGCCCGGGTGCTGCAGGCGTACACGAGAGTCAGCTCTACGAGCGAGATAGGACGAGCGGGCCCGGGGAGCGGAGGAGGAGGGCGGCGCACCTGCTCGAGCTCCGACTTGAGGTCCTCCGAGAACGAGCCAGCAAAGCCACGCATGACCTTCGAGTCGTAGCGGTGCTTGATGCTGCCGCCCGAGCCCTCGACCTTGCTCGCGAGGTCGTTGATGGCGTTGGTCGACGCGTGCTCGCCGTCCGACTCGGGCTTGAAGACGACGATGTAGCTGTTCGACATGGTGCTGAGGGTGCGGATCGAAAGTCGGGTGGTGCGGTAGAGGTGGCGAGGGAAGAGCGTCGTGGGCGAGAGTGGTGGGAAGGAGGGAGAGAGGCGGCGAGCCGACCGTGTGGGGGTCGGCGGTCGAGTTGAGCGACCGGCGCTGCTCTCTTGCAGCTCGACACAGTTCATACTCGCCGCTGTATTGCAGTCACTCGTCTACACCAGCCGAACGTCGCAAGAGGACCGCAGCCGCAAGGCCCTCGCTCGCTCCTCGGCTCGACTCTCCCGGACGCACTCTGCAGGGTTGCACGAGGCGACAAGACGGCGAGAGCGTGCGCCATAGGTCGGACGATGGCTCAGGACAGCCTCAGCTGGTGCCGAAGGTACGCAGAGATGCCGTCGTGGAGGTGCTGGGCGGCGAGTCCGACTCGGACGGCAGAACAGTGCCGAGAGCTGCCCTGCGGCGAGCGAGGGGCGAAGCCGAGCAAGCTAGACGTGCTTGGACATGCATAGAGCTTCTGGAGGGACAGCAAGCTCGGCTCGGGCTCGTGCTCGCGAGGTAAAAGGCTGAGCCTCAGCGAATGACTCGACCTGGGCGGCTCGAGGACGAGCGCTGCCGCAGCTGGTTGAGCGATGACGCCCAAGCGAGCACGGTCGCATTCGAGCGCGTCTCGGCGGTCGACAAGCGCACGCAAGAGCCGTCCTGGGCTCGTGCTGGCGTTGCCGAGGTCGACGAGGTCGTGGACGACGAGCCAAGCTGGCGGAAGCTCGTTGCGCGGTGGAGTGAAGCGGTCGCGGTGGTCGGCCGAGGATCATGCTTGTGCGAGCGGAGCAGGCCGCCGGATCGGCTGAGCTGTGCGGGTGGAGAGGCGGGCGGGTCGAGTGCGCCAGGGCGAGGAGCGAAGCGAGGGCGAGGGAGACCGCGTGCGGGCCGAGGGCGACACGACACCGACGCCGACGGGGCAGCTGCTGCGCTGTCGAGCGATCCAGCTCCGCAGCAAGTGCCGCGAGCAGTGGTGGGAGAGGACGAGGTGCCAGCCGGCGCGGAGCCGGCGAGGACGAGCGGATCTCCGAATCGTCGCGCAGAATTCGCTTCGCGCCTGTTCACGCTGCACGAATGCTTTGCAAGGGTGATGGAGCTGCAGGTACTCGCTGGAGAGGCGAGGGAGGCGAGCGCCGGATCGGTGGCCTGGTGCCCGAACTTGGACGGAGAAGTTGCAACGCTTCGCTCGTCCTCGCCGCCTCGCACACCCCGGCCGACCGAGTGCACGCGCCGCAGCTCGACCGGCAACCACCTCGACCACCGCCGCCCTGTCCGCCGTCGCCGTCTCGCCACTCATGGCGGGCGCAGCGGGAGCAGTCGCCGCGAGCGCAGGCTGGCTCGACTCGGCCCCGCTCCGCGACTACTGGACCGCGCTTGCGGCAGTCCTGGCCCTCTGTCTACTCGGTACGTTCCTCGTCCACCCTTGCTCAAGCTCGACCGGGTCGCGACGAGCCGTGGGGAGCGCACCTCGTCTCGTCGAGCGCGGGGGAGGCGACCGACTCGAGGCCGGCTCGTTGGCGACGGGCACTGGCTCGGCAGGGCTGCGCGCGCAGGGCGAGCGAGGGATGGAGGTCTGCAGGCGGCTGGACCCAGCAGCGGCGCGGCGGGCGGTCTCGGCGACTTAGTGCACCTCGCTCCCTTGTCGTCGCAGGGCGCTAACCTTCCCTCGCCCGGACGGCCTCGCGCTTGCGTTGCGTCCTGCAGCCTACCTCACCAACCCGACACCGGCATCCTTCTCGACCCACGTCACGTCGCTGTGCTTCCACGCCCACATCCGCCGGTGCGACCAGCTCCCGCTCCAGCCCGACTCGCACCGCAAGCAGGCGTCGACGACCCGGCCAGGCGGCACCGCTCTCGCCAACGGCACGTCGACGACGACCGCGCACGCCAACGGCAAGGACTCGTCGATCCAGCCGGCCGCGGCGGCGACTCATGGCCGGCGCAAGGGCCAAGCCGCAGTCGCCGTCGACCCTCGCGCCGCCGCCAAGCGCACCGTCCCCGACCGCCACGTCCTGTCGTTCTCGAACCGCATCAGCCTCTCGATCAAGACGCACACCTACAGCTACTCGTCGTACCACCTCTTCAGCACCGTCTTCGTCCCCTCGGCACGCCCTCCGCCCGCCTCGGCCGGCCTGCGCAAGCAGCAGCGCCGTCACCCCGAGCTGAGCGCGCTCCTCGGCCTCGGCGGCGAGCTCTGGCTCGGCCTGTTCGGCAACTGGTATGCGCTCAGGTGGTGGGCGGGGCCCGAGGGCGAGGACGGCGAGCGCAAGGGCCGGCTCGAGACGGGCGTGCGCGAGATGAGCATCGAGGACGACGAGCGCGGTGCGTCGTCTTGCTCTCTTTCACTTGCTGTCTCGAGGCGCCGTTGAGCTGACTCGTCGTGCACGCAGACTCGGACTTCCCGACCTCCTCGGCCATCGCTTCGACCGCCGCCTCCGTCTCTGGTTCCTCGACTCCCGCCTCGCACCCCCTGTCGCACAACCCTTCCTCTTCTATCGACCATCGTGTATCCCTACCCCTCTCATCCACCGCCGACCCGACCTCGCCGCCGTCCCCGACCAAAACCTCGCCCGCCGCCGCCCGCCTCTCCAAGCGCGTCTTCCGCGCCGGTCAGCGACGCTCGAGCCCGACGAGCCTCACGCGCCTCAAGACCAAGGCCGAGCACGCCGCTCGCGAGGCGGCCGAAGCCGAGCGCGCAGCGACCGACGACGCCGCGTCGAACACGAAAGGCGCGGCGGGCAGCCCGCTCGGCGCCGGCCTCGGCGACGCCGCCGGCAACGGCCTGTGCGGCGGCGCGGCGACCGACCCGATCGTCGTCGAGCTCCAGGCCCAGCTCGACGAGCTGCGCGCGTCGGCCGTCGATTCGGAGAAGCGCCTCCAGGACGAGCTCGAGGTGCTGCGCGGCAAGAAGCGCGACGAGGACGCGTTCCGCGCCGAGCTCAAGGCCAAGACGAAGCAGCTCGAGGAGGCCAAGCGGGCCGCCGAGGCGTCGCGCGTCGAGGCCGAGAAGGAGCTGTCGGAGCGCAAGGGCGTCGTCAAGGAGGCGCAGGGGCGCGTCGACAAGCTGCGCGACGAGATCCGCGCGCTCGAGCGCAAGGGCCTCGAGGCGATCGAGCGCAAGGAGAAGAAGAAGCGCGAGCGCAAGGAGCGCGAGAAGAAGCTGCGCGACGACGTGGCCAAGAAGCGCGACGAGCTGAGGGAGAAGGAGGAGGGCCTCGCCGACGTCATGCGCAAGGTCGGCGAGATGGAGCGCAAGCTCGAGGTGCGGCGCGCGCTCCTCGCCGGCCGGCGCGCCGAGCTCGCCCAGTACGCCGTCTCGGGCATGCGCGGCGGCGTCCCTCCCGGCGGCGCAGCCATGTACGGCATGGCGCCGCCGCACCTCCTCCCGGCGACGGCGACGCTCGGCGGCGTCGGCGCCATGGCCAACGCCTTCGCCGCGCCGTTCGGCCAAGGCGGGTACGGCCGCCGCAACTACCCCTACGTCCACCCGCTCTCGGCCAACAACTCGCGCCCGACGAGCATCCGCTCGGGTCACTTCGACCCGCACACGGGCGCGTTCCAGTCGGCCCCGTCGTCGCCGACCATGTCGCACCCGGTCTCGCCTCACGACGACCCGTCGCCGTACGGCGCCGGCAACCACTCGAACGGCGTCGCCGACCCGACCGGCGGGTGGCCGACCTCGTTCCCGAGCGCCGCCAACGGCGGCTCGCACGCCCTGCCGCAGTCGGGCGCGGCCGGCGCAGGTCACGCCGCCGGCTTCCTCGAGCACCGCCTGCAGCACCGCGCGGCGCACGGCGACGAGGTGCTCCCAGCGCACTTCGTCCCCTTCGACTTTGTCGGCCTCGGCCCCGCCGCCGCCGCCGACGGCGACAACGAGCCGTCGCCGCAGCACCGCACGACGCGCGCCGGGTCGCTCTCGAACGACGTCGACGACCACTCGCCCGGCGGGACGGCGCTCGGCAAGCCTCGCACGCTCGCGCTCCCGATGCAGTACCTCGACTCGGGCCTGCTCGCCGGCACCGAATCGCCCGGGCTCATGGACGGCCCGTTGAGCCCGATGACGCCGCACCAGACGAGCCTGATCCCGAGCCAGCTGTTCCACCTCCTCGACGACGACGAGGACGACGACGGCCTGTTCGTCGTCCCGGACTCGCCGACGCTCCGGGCCGGCGTCGGCATGGGACTCAAGGGCGCCGCCGACTGGCAAGGACTCGGGCTCGACGCAGGTGCGCTCGGCGGCGGGCGGCGGGCGAGCGAGGAGGTCAAGCGCGAGGAGTCGGCGGCGGCGGGCGAGGCGCCGGCGGGCGACGACAACGAGGCGCCGGTCGAGCGTCAGCGCTCGCCGCCCGTCCTCTCGCCGCGCGTCGAGGCCTTCGTCAACGCCGAGATGGCGTCGACGACGACGTCGCCGATCGGGCCGCCGCCGTCGTCGCCGTTCTCGCCCTGGGCGGCCGACCCCATCGGCCCTCCCTCGGCGACGCCGTCGCCCGCCATGACGCCCGCCTCGATCGGCTTCGACCTGTCGTCGCTCAAGGGCATGTCGGCCGCGCCGGGCAGCGGCGGCGCGAGCCACGCCTTCCACCGCGTGTCGCCGTCGCAGGACCTCGACGACGACCTGCCGCGCGCCGGCCTGTCGCTCAACCCGGGCGCAAAGGCGTTCGCCTTCCCCTTTGCGCACTCGCACTCGCACACGCGCACGTCGTCGGTCCCCTCGCCGCCGGCGTCGATCGCCGCCGCCGTGCGCGCGACCCGCTCGGGCACCATGTCGTCGTTCGACGGCCGCTCGACCTCGACGTCGACGACGGTCCCCTCGCCCGTCGCCGCCAACGCGCCCGCCGTCCCTGCGCCCGTCGGCAGCGGCCTCGCTCTGTCGCCGCCGGCAAAGTCGCGCATGGAGTTTGCGCGCGCGGCGGACGCCGCCGCACAGACCTCGTCCTCGGTCTCGGCAGCAGGCGTCGCTGCGCCGCTCTCGGCGCGCCTCTCGCCCGGCTTCGACTGGCCGTCGGTCGCCGCGAGCGGCTCGCCCGTCTTCGCCGCGCCGCTCGCCCCGGGCGCAGGAGTAGCCCTCGCCGGCGCCGACAAGGTGCCGACGCCGACGTCGACCGCCGCCGCCGCTTCGGGCTCGGGCTCGGGCTCGGCGGCGCTCTTCAACCCGTTCGACGACGAGGACGAGCTGCTCGGCCCGCTCAGAAAGTGAGCGGGGCCCTCGAGCGCACGGCAAAAGGAGTGCGGGCGAGGTTCGAGCGTCGGGCGGGTTGTAGGCGGTGTCAGAGCGGGTTCGCCGTCGGAACGAGGCCTTCTTTATCGCTCTCGTTGTCTGCTCGATTGAACGGTCTGCGAGAGCGAGAGCGCGAGGAGCTGGGAAGCGAGGAGCTGGGAAGCGAGGAGAGCTCGTCGGTGACGACCTTCTCAAACGACGTTCGACGCTCTCGAGCTCACAGCGCCCTCACGTCGAGAGCGACGCTTCCCACAGGCCCAGCGCCTGCACAGTCCTTTCACCTTCCGCAACTCGCTAGCTGCTCGTACGGCCCTCACGGGCAGAAGAACTCGCTCGCAGGAAGTGCTCGAGCGCAAACTCGTTGCAGGCGCAGCTCGTCCTCGCGCACGGTACGACCTCGCTGAAGATGCTCTCGAGCATCGGCAAGCTCGTCCCGCCGCTCCCTGCCGTCGTCCCGCCGCCGTACACCGGCGCACGCTGCGCCCGGCCCTCCTCCCGCCCGCTCTCGGCTCGACGCCGTCGGCCCCGTCGACGCTGTGCGCGCGCTGAGCTGCGCGAAGAGCAGAGACGCCGAGTCGTGTATGCGAATGCCGAGCGCGTCGAGGTGCCCCGGGCTGGAGGAGGAGGTCGGCGAGGGAGGGGGAGGGGTGCGGGTCGGCAGGGCGGTAGCGTTGGGCCGAATCGACCTCGAGGAGGGAACTTTGGCCGGAGAATCGATGTTCGAGCGGGTGCGTCGAGGACTGCTGGGCCCTCGAGCTGAGGCGGTCGACCGGCGCCGAAGCCGACGACGACGATGGGCTGCGCCTCGAGCTGCTCAGCCCCGCTGCGCACGCGCCTCCTCGTCCCTGCGCGCTCCCTCAGCTCTTACGCCGTCTCTTGCCCTCGTTTCCCGCCCGCTCACACACCCAGAAGCGTCTTCTCGAGCGGCGGCAGCCTCCCCTCGACGCCGTCCTCGATCATCCTGCGCGCCTCGACAAACTCGTCGCCTGCGTCGAGCGCGCGCATGTCGCGGCCGTACTGCGCGCCGAAGAGGTCGACGGCGCGCGGGACGACGTCGCGCACGCGGATCGGGGCGTCGGCGGCGGCGGCGGTGCCCTCGGCCGCCGAGGGGAGCGGGAGCTTGCCGAGCTGGCGCAGCTCGTGCTCGACGTTGGTGCTCATCACGTCGGCGAGGCCGCACGCGACGATGTGGTCGAACCAGGCCTTGGTCTGCTGCTCGACGTTGAGGCTGAAGCCGTGGAGCGAGATGCGGCGGCGGATGTGGATCCCGATCGAGCCGACCTTGGTCGTCGGCGAGGTGAAGACGCCCGTGTGCTCGAGCGGGTGGACAGGGACCGAGAGGGACGAGGTGAGGGTCGAGAGGAAGCGCTCGAGGCGGTCGACGTAGCACCGGGTCGAGAGCTGCGCGCAGGGGGAGGAGAGGGGAGTCAGTCGGGGCGCGGGAGAATGCGAGTCGCTCGAGACAGGGCAAGGGACGGACCTGCGCTGCGCCGAGGTCCATGAGCGAGTAGCCGACGAGCTGGCCGGGCCCGTGGTAGGTCGTCTGGCCGCCGCGCATGGCGTGGACGTAGTCGGCGCCGACGGCGCGGAGGCGGGCGCCCTCTGCCTCGAGCTGGGCCGGGTCCTTCTCCCTGCGGCCGGCGGTGTAGACCGGGGTGTGCTGGAGGAGGAGGAGGAGGTCGGTGTGGGCGACGCGGCGGAGCGAGGCGAGGTCCAGGTCCGGGGTCGAGGCGACGTCGGCGTCTGTTGCTGCGAGGGCGGCTTTGGCCGAGAGGCGGGCCTGTACGAGGGACTCTTGGAGGAGCAAGGCGCGGTCGTAAGGGATGTGGGCGGGGAGGAAGGTCCAGCGGATGGGCGGGCGAGCGATGAGGGAGGAGGGGGACGACGACGACGAGCACGACGTGGCCGTGCGGCGGGCGAGGCTGGCGAGCATGCTGGGTGTGCTGGCGGTGGTGCTTGCGAGCTCAGGTGGGCGGCAGCAGCTGTTGCCGGTGCGAGAGATGAGCCTCTCGTCCTCCTCTCGAGCTCGGCGCTCCCCTCTCGCTCCCACTCTCGACCACATAGCTCGGCACAGCTGCTGAGAGACTCAGAGATGCCTCCAGCTGCACCTCTGTCCACTGCGCCCGTCACCAAGCGCATCCACGTCGGCAACCTCGCACCCTCGGTCCAGCCAAAGGACCTCGTCCAGCGCTTCGCCTCGTTCGGCACCGTCCTCGGCGGCGAGCAGGGCGTCTCTGGCCTCGGCAACACCGACACTGGTGCGTCCACCTACTCTCTCGGCTCCTGCCCCACCCCTCCTCGTCGAGCTGACTCTCACCCTCCTCCTCCCGCGCAGGCCTCCCTCGCACCTTCGCCTTCTTCTCCATCGAGACCACCGAGGCCCAGTTCTCGCGGTGTGCGTCCTCCTTCTACTTCCACACAGCATGGCCGGCTCGCTGACCCCCTCCTCCGTTCGCCTGCAGGCATGTCCATGCTCAACGGGTCCATGTGGAAGGCGCACAAGCTCCGCATCGGCCCCGCAAAGCCCGACTGGCAGCAGCGGTCCGTCCATCTTCCTCCTGCAGCTCCTCTCGAGCCTCCCTCGCTGACGCTCGCTCACGAAACAGCCGCGCCGACGAGCGCGACGAGGCCGCCAAGGCAGCAGAGCAGCCTGCGGCCCGCCCCAAGAAGCGCAAGCGCGCCTCGGCCGACGTCAACGTCGGGTTCGCCGCCAAGAACTTTGAGCTCGTCACGCCCGACAACCTCGAGCGCCACCGGGTGCGTCCCCTCCCTCCCCTCCCTCGCTCGCGCCTTCTCCTCGCTGACGCTCTCCCTGCTTCGTGCGCGCAGGGCTGGATCCTCGACCCGAAACCCGTACCCGCTCCCCTCTTCCCCATCATCCTCCGCCCCTCGCACCCGGTCCAGCAGCCGCCCAAGCCCGCCGCGACCGCCTGGACGCGCGGCACGGCCAAGGCCAAGCCGAACAAGGCGGCGCGCGAGGCCCTGCGCGCCGGCGTCCCGCTCGAGAAGCCCGCGCTGCGCCGTGCCAAGCGCATGCGCATCGACCCGCGGCGCTGGGGCCGCCAGCGCCTTGTGTTCGACCTCGCCGGCGCAAAGGGCGACGCCGGCGCCGGGTCGGCGAGCATGCTCAGCGTCGGGCAGTGGGAGTGCGAGGGCCCCGTCGAGACGGACGACCAGGCCGAGGCCGCCGTCGCGTGGGTGTTCAAGACGCGCGACGGCCAGGTGCGCAGGCGCGAGACGGTGCGCCTCACGCAGCGCAGCGCGCCCCACTCGGACAACTTTACGGCGATCCTCGAGCGCATGAACCGCGCCGCCGCGCCCGTCGCTCCCTCGGCCGCAGCTGTCGATGCCGCTGCGGCCGAGCTCGCAGCCGCCGATGCCGCCGCCGCCGTCGCTGCCGCGCCGCAGCTCGTTCGGGGCGACGCCGCGTACCGCTCGCCGTCGCCGCCGCCGTACATCCCCGCCGCGCCGCGCACGCTCATGTACAACGAGGAGGACGCGTTCGCGCTCATGGCGAGCGCGCTCGACGACGACGAGCGCGACGCGGTGCACCAGATGGAGCGCAGGGCGTACCGCGAACTCGCGCTCGGTGCGCTCGAGGAGCTCGGCGCGGTCGACGAGGTGGAGGAGGAGCACGACGAGGACAAGGCGGCGGCGCGCCCGCTGCCCAAGGTCGAGGGCTTCGCGCAGGACGACGACGAGGACGACGACGAGCTGTTCGGCGCGCTGCGGCTGCGAGGCGGCGGCGGCGTCGAGTCGAGCGACGACAGCGACTCGTCGTCGTCCGACTCGGACTCGGACTCGTCGAGCGACAGCGACGACGACGAGGACGGCGACGACTCGTCCAACACGGTCAAGCAGGCCACGTCGTCCGAGGAGCCCGTCCCGGCGGCCAAGCCCTCGCTCAAGGACACGCTCACGACCCTCTTCAAGCCGTCGGGCGCCACCACGACCGCCGCCGAGGACGGCGCGGCGGGCTTCTCGCTCTTCTCGGGCATGGACCTCGACCTCGACCCGGACGCCGCACGGACCCCCTCGCCCGAGCCCGAGCCGCTCGACCTCGCGCCCTCGGCGGCGCCGCACGCGCTCCACCCACAGCCCCAGCAGGCTGACGGCCGCCGGTTCGTGCCCCCGACGGCGCGCGACGGCGGGTACCGCGGCGGCGCGTCGCAGCCGCGCTTCTCGGGCCCGAGCAGGCCCTTCTTTGCGGTCCCGAGCGGCGCGTTCGACGGCGAAATCGACGTCGAGGCGCTCCTGGGCGAGGGTGCGGCCGACAAGGTCGAGCGGGCGGCGGGAGAGAGCAGGGCGAGGATCGAGGGCGCGGCGAAGGACTTCTACCGGCGCGAGACCCAGTGCGTCTCTCCTTTTCCTCTCTCTCTCTTTCTCTCAGCATTCTCCTCGCCGGGCAGCACTGACTCCTCTCTCGTGTCTCCTCGCTCGCAGGGACCAGATTGACGCTGAGCACCAGCAGCTGCGCGAGCTCCTGCGCGGCCACGCGCGCAAGCGGCACCGCGAGGCCGTCAAACGGACCAAGAAGGGCGGGCAGAAGCGCGGGCAGGCCGTCAAGCTTGACGTGTTCGACGATGAGTAGCGGTAGAGCGTGCCGGGTGGGCGAGCGAGCGAGGAGGGAGGTCTTGCAGGGGAGGCTCGAGCGGCGAGTGGAACGTGAGCTACTTCGACCCGTCGCCTCTCTCGTCGCAGTAGCTCGCTATGGGGGCTCTCAAGCGCTCGTGCATCGTCGAGCAGACGTCTCGATCAGAGAGCGGTCACAGCGCTCCTCTCCTCCTCCTCCTCCTCCTGCTGCTCCAGCGCAGAGGCGTGCGAGGACTACTTGAGAGGGTCTGGGATGAACAGCCCATCGTCGAGTACACGTCTTAATAGGCCCGCCGAGTTGTTCAATACACGGAAAAAGCGACGCAGAGAGCGGTCAGAGCGCTCCTGTCCTCCTCCTCCTCCTCCTGCTGCTCGAGCGCAAAGGCGTGCGAGGACTACTTGGAAGGGTCTGGGATGAGCAGCCCATCGTCGGGTGCACGTCTCGATAGGCCCGCCGAGCTGTTCAATGCACGGAAAGAGCGACGCAGAGAGCGGTCAAAGCGCTCCTCTCCTCCTCCTCCTCCTCCTGCTGCTCGAGCGCAAAGGCGTGCGAGGACTACTTGGAAGGGTCTGGGATGAGCAGCCTATCGTCGAGTGCACGTATCGA
>Ga0308169_10003317_pt1 | contig 15825 bp, 11 predicted proteins | sample PhyBR1_2_FD_202139 | JGI IMG/M metagenome (GOLD analysis project Ga0308169, IMG submission 202139) | Phyllosphere microbial communities from UC Gill Tract Community Farm, Albany, California, United States - DLSLSB.R1 | ecosystem: Host-associated > Plants > Phyllosphere > Unclassified | place... | reverse complement strand
CTCACCATTCTTCGCCTCAAGCAGGTGCAAGAGGAAACCGGGCTCTCTCGCTCTTCGATCTACCGCGGTGTTCAGGGCGGCACCTTTCCGAGCCCAATCTCACTCGGCCTCCGCGCTGTGGGCTGGCGCCGGGGCTGCATCGACGTGTGGCTCAGCGATCCGGTTAACTACCGCGCACAGCAGGTGAAGTAATGGCCTTCACTGCCGCAATCTCGATGTACCCAACTGACGTGCCTCCTGGTCAAGTCACCATGTCCAGCCTGGAGTTGGTCGAATACATCAACAGCCAACGTAACGCAGAGGAACCCGAACTGCGTCACGATAATTTTTTGGCCAAGGTGCCGCTGGTTCTCGGCGCAGTAGTAGCCCTGAATTTTCAGGGCTACTACAGGGCGTCGAATGGGAAACACAATCTCTGCTATCGCTTCCACAAGCGCGAAGCGTGCTTGATGGCGATGAGCTATTCCTACGAGCTGCAGGAGCGCGTGTTCGATCGCATGACCGCGTTGGAGGCTCAAGCGCAGACTGAGCGCTCTTCAAGCCCCAAGCTCGTTGGTGAGCTCGCCATCATGGAATGCTACACCCGCCTGCTGCGCCCGGCTTCGTCGTCGCAAGTTGCCATGCTGACGAAGATCGCCAAACAGAACGGGCTCGATGCTACCTTCCTGCCGAGCTACGTTGTGGACGCACCGGAAGACGCTTCGCCTGGCTCGTCGCTTTCCACGGCGTCGCTCACTCACTTGCTCAAAGCGAACGGCATTAGCACCAGTGTTCATGCCTACAACATGTTGTTGCGCGACGCTGGGATGCTGGAGGCATGCGAGCGCCAGCGCACGTCGAAAGACGCCAAGAACGCGATTAAACGCTTCTGGTGCGTTACCGAGCATGGCCTCAAGTATGGCAAGAATCTGATACATCCGTCCTCGCCTGGCCAGACTCAGCCACACTGGTACGTTGACCGCTTTGCGGAGCTGCATCGCCTCACGTCGGCTCGCTGCCTGGAAAGTGCAGAATAACCGTGAAGGATGGGCCATGAACTTACCAGCGCTGCCGGCGCTGGCACGGAGGCGCGAATGAATCCGCGCCAATTTCTGCGAATTAAAAAGCTAACTGGAAAGGAGATTATTGAAGTAGCGGCTCGGCATAACCACCGCGAGATACACGCCGAAATTGGAGCTGCGCAGGATGGCAAAATAGACGCGGCCCTATTCGGCCTCAACCGCGTCTTGCGCGGCCATGACACGGCCAAGGCAGTAGCGAGCCATGCGCGAATACTGATGGATGCCGCTGGGGTGAAGTCGCTGCGCCGGGATGCCGTACGGGCGCTTGAGTTGGTTGTCAGTGTGCGCCTCAGTTACCTATCGACCAAGTTCAATTCTTCAATGACTCTGTCCAGTGGGCGGACGATTTCTTCGCCGCGCCGGTGATCAGCGCCATTGTTCACAACGACGAAGGCGCTCCTCATTGCCATGTGCTGATACTGCCGCTGTTGAATGGCCGAATGATTGGTAGCGAACTGATGGGCGGCCCCGCCAAGCTGAAAGCCATGCAAGCCAGCTTCCATGAACAGGTGGGGCAACGGCACGGGCTGGCGCGGAAAGAGCCACAGAAGCCCGTGAACGCCGCAATACGGAGGAAAGCCATAGAGTTGGCGCACTCCGCGCTAGACGCAAACAGCGGTCTTAACAGTGACTTGCTGCGTGTGTTGCTGCAGCCGCACTTGGATAACCCTGAGCCCCTATTGCATGCAATGGGCTTGACGATGCCAGTGCCTGCGGTCGTCAAAGGTGGATTTGTCAAGATGATGACTAAGCCTTGCAAGCCTGAAAAGGTTAGATGGTTCAAGCCTATAGGGTTGAGTACAAAGAAGCCTATAGGGTTGAGTACAAAGAAGCCTATAGGGTTTAGTTCGGAGAAGCCTATAGAATTCAGTTCAGACAAGCCTATAGGGTTCTCTGGTGAAGCAGCTTCCTAAATTGGGCGAACCCTATCCTGTGTAGGGTTCACCTTTTCGATTCATTATTTAACATTTGAGCCGCAGTGTCGCAGCCCATGGGTAGCAGGCTATGGGCAATGGCCGTTACGATTGTCTGCAGCGCACGGACCCGATGGGCCCGAATCTGGCTATTGACCGATTGCCCGCTTGGAATTCTGCGCTTTCTGCCTTTGACCTTCTTGCCCCCACCGAAGTCGCTCTCCGCAGGTCCACCTGCAAAAGAGCTTGACTCTGTACCCACTACAGGCTTTATAAAGTGTACATTTTTGTACTTTCGAAGGCTTGCATGCTCCCGCGACTCCTACCCCTACCACGGCTTTGCTCTGCTATAACTGTAATCGCTGTACTAGTAGCGGGATCCTTGGCGCACGCGCAAATTACAGTCACCTCATCCAATACACTCACGCTCAGCGATGCGGTTCGACAGGGCTTGATGCACGCGCCTGCCATCCGTGGCGCCGAGGCGGCCGTCACGGCCGCGGAAGCTGGCGTCGAGGGAGCGAGGCAGCTCCTCAATCCGACTTTGTCAGTCGAGGCGGAAAACGTCATGGGCAGCGGCCCCTATTCGCGGTTTGGCGCGAGCGAAACCACCTATTCACTTTCGATGCCGCTGGAGCTGGGAGGCAAGCGTGCCGCGCGCGCCCGAACCGCGCTTGCTGAACAAACGTACGCCCGCATTGGTTCCGATGTTGCCAAGGCCGAGACAGTCCTGAAGGTCACCCAGGCGTTTGTCGCGCTGGCTGCCGGTGAACGTCGACTGAGGGCGGCCCAGAGCCGTCAAGCATTGGCCGAACAGGCGGAGCATGCCGCCCGCGTCAGGGTGCGTGCCGGAAAGGTATCGCCTATCGATGAACAGAGGGCCGCAGCGCAACGAATTAGCGCAACGGTCGCAGCCGAGCGTGCAGGGCGCGCCCTGGACCTGGCGCAGGCCCGCCTCGCGCGACTGACAGGTGTCCAGCGACCGTTCGCGATTGCGGCCCCATGGTTCGACAATCCTGCCATCACCTCCGGGCTGGAGGCACAGGGTACGCCTCTCGCCATCGCCGGGGCGCAGGCCCAGCTTGACGTCGCAAGCGCAAGAGTCGACGCTGCCCGTCGTGCGCGCATTCCCGACCTCAGCGTCACTGCCGGTACCCGACGATTCAAGGACAGCGGCGATTCGGCGGCCGTCTTCGCGGTCTCGGTGCCGCTCCCCGTATTCAACCGCGGCAATGCCGAACTTTCCCGGGCGCGCGCAGAGCTGGCGCGGGCCGAGGCCGAACGCGGGGCGGCCGTATTGGAATATGACGAGGCCCTGGCCGCCGCGCGGGTTGACTTGGTCGACGCGCAGGCTGCCGTAGCGTCCGCGAACGGGCCGGAACTGGCTGCGGCGCAAGAAGCGGGGCGAATCGCGCGCATCGGCTATGCCGAGGGTAAGTTCTCGCAACTGGACCTGATCGAGGCCGAACGCCAGCTCTCCCAAACCAAGGATGCGGCCATCGACGCCCTGGCCGCCCTGCACAATGCCCACGCTCGCCTGGCACGCATGCTCGGCAGTATTGCCCCCATCTACAAGGACTGACAGATGCAAAATTTCAACCGCCTCGTACTCGGCGCCATCCTGGTTTTACTCGTCGGTTGCGGCAAGACGCCGGAAACTGCTAAGGAATCAGCAGCCGGCGCCGTGCAGACACAGGACAGCAAAGCAAAAGACGAACACGCGCAAGACGGCCACGCCAAGAACGAAAAAGAAGAACACGCGGACCACGACGACCATAAAGGGGCCGAAAAGGGCGAAAAGGCCGGAGCGGATGAGGTTCATCTGAGCAGGGAACAGATTGCCGCCGCCCGGATCGAGGTAAGCCCGGTCCGGGCTTCTGTTGCAGGCGCGGTCGAGGCGCCAGCCACGATCGAGGCCGACCCAGCTCGCTCTCAGACAGTTGCCGCCGCCATTGGCGGACGGGTCGCAGCAATGCAACGCAATCTTGGCGAGCTGGTGCAACGCGGGGATACTGTGGCCGTCATCGAAAGTGCAGAGGCCGCTGAAATGAAGGCGGAACTAGAGGGAGCGCGTAGGCAGCTTGGCGTGACACGTGTCGCCTTGGAGCGCGAAGAGCGCCTGTACAAAGAAAAGGTCTCTGCCGAACAGGACGTTCTCGCCGCGCGGGCAGCCGCAGGTGACGCACAAACACGCCTGCGGCTAGCGCAGCAGCGTCTGTCCGCTATCGGCGCCGCGAGCGCCGGACCGCTGAACCGCGTGCTCTTGCGCGCCCCGATCACTGGCCACGTGGTTGCGCGCTCTGCCACGGTCGGCAGCGTGATTACAGCCGATACCGAGCTGTACCGCATCGCCGACCTGTCGCAGCTCGCGGTCAGGATCGCCTTGAACACGGAAGATGCCAGCCGCGTCACGGTGGGCCAGACAGTCCAGGTATCCACGGCCTCGCGCAATGGCAGTGGGAAGATCGCTTATGTCTCGCCGGTAATCGATCCTGAGACACGCCAGGTGCAGGCGCTGGCCATGCTGCCGAACCCCGGCGCCAAGTGGCGAGTCGGAGAAACTGTCAGGGCGAGTGTGGGAGTAGGCGGCACCGATAAGCAAGCTGCACTCGCCGTGCCGCGCAATGCGATCCAGACGGTTGAAGACAAGCCGACTGTATTTGTCCGTACAAGTGAGGGCTTCGCGGCCAGGCATGTTGTGTTAGGCCCTGCAAGCGGCAGCGAAGTCATCGTCCTGTCTGGGCTGGCCGCTAGCGATAGCGTCGCCGTCGCCAACAGTTACGTCTTGAAGGCCGAGTTGACCAAAGGGGAAGGCGGCGAAGAGCATGAACACTAAGCCAGCCTGCCTTTCCGCCATCTTCCTCGGAATATCATGATCGATCGCATCGTTACTTTCGCCGTCGCCCGGCGCTGGCTGGTCCTGTTCGCCACGTTGTTCGCAGCCATCGTCGGCGCATTCGCGCTGACCCGCCTGCCAATTGACGCTGTCCCCGACATCACCAATGTCCAGGTTCAGGTCAACGCCACCGCGCCCGCCTTGTCACCCGCAGATGTCGAGCGGCAGGTCACCTTCCCCATGGAGACGGCGCTTGCCGGTATTCCCGGACTGGAATCGACCCGCTCGCTGACCCGCCACGGTTTCGCCCAGATCACCGCTGTGTTCGCCGATGGCACGGATATCTATTTCGCCCGCCAGCAGGTGGCGGAACGGCTTCGCTCGGCGGAACGTGACTTGCCGGCCGGCGTCTCAGCGGACCTTGGCCCGGTGGCAACCGGGCTGGGCGATGTTTACATGTGGACTGTGGAATTCGCAGGCAAACATGAAGCGGGCGCACGGGCGGGCATACAGACCGACGGCAGTTACCTGACGCCAGAGCGCGAGACTCTGCGCACCGAACTGGAAAAGGCAACTTACCTGCGTACGGTGCAGGATTGGATCGTAGCGCCGCAGCTCAAGTCCACTCCGGGCTTGGCCGGCGTCGACGTCATCGGCGGCTACGTGAAGCAGTACGTGGTCACGCCCGATCCACAGAAGCTGGCTGCGGCGGCGCTTGACCTGCCGCGTCTGGCCGAGGCGCTCGAACGCAACAACACGAGTGCAGGCGCTGGTGCCATCGAGCAAGGCGGGGAAGCGTTGACGGTGCGCGCCGACGCCAGGGTCAAGAGCGCGGAAGAACTCGGCAAGACCGTTGTCGCCACTCGCAACGGCAGCCCGATTCTCGTGTCGCATGTGGCCGAGGTAAGGGTCGGTCAGGCGGTGCGCTTCGGCTCCGCCTCGGAGAACGGCCGCGAAGTCGTGGTCGGCACGGCCGTCATGCGCATCGGCGAGAATAGCCGCACCGTGGCTGCGGCTGTCGACGCCCGGCTGAAGGAGATCAGCCGTTCACTCCCGCCAGACTTGGTGGTCAAGCCAGTGCTCGACCGTACCCGCCTCGTCGACGCCACCATCCGCACCGTGGCAACCAACTTGGCTGAAGGCGCGCTGCTGGTGATCGCTATTCTGTTCGCCATGCTCGGCAACTTCCGCGCCGCGCTGATCGCCGCTGCGGTCATCCCCGTCACGATGCTCATGACCTCGGCTGGCATGCTGCAGGCCGGCGTCACCGCCAACCTGATGAGCCTGGGCGCACTCGACTTTGGCCTGATCGTCGACGGCGCCGTGATCATTGTCGAGAACGCGCTGCGACGCATGGGGGAACGCCAACAACTGCTCGGCCGCGTCCTGACGAAGCAAGAACGGCTGGAGAGCGTCACCGCTGCCGCCCGCGAGATGATCCGGCCGAGCGTGTACGGCCAGGCGATCATCATGCTGGTGTATGTGCCGCTGCTGACCTTCCAGGGCGTGGAAGGCCGCATGTTCACGCCGATGGCCGTCACCGTGATTCTTGCGCTGGCCTTCGCTTTTGTGCTGTCGCTGACCTTCGTGCCGGCCGCGATCGCGCTGTGGCTGTCGGGACATGTAGCGGAGCACGAGAACCGCTTCGTGGCTGCGACGACGAAGCGCTATGCCGGCTGGCTCGACCGGGCCCTGTGTAGGCCACGGCTTACCGCGGGCGCGGGTGTGGGCGCCGTCGCGCTGGCGCTCGCTCTGTTCACGACGCTAGGCCAGGAATTCCTGCCGACGTTGGACGAAAAGGACGTGCTGGTGCAGGTATGGCGCCCGGCCGGCATCTCGGTGAATCAGAGCCAGGCAATGCAGTTTGGTGTGGAACAGGCCATCGCCCGGCTGCCGGAAGTCAAACTCGTGTTTTCACGCACTGGCACAGCGGAGCTGGCCTCTGACCCAATGCCGCCCAACGCTACCGATACCTTCATCATGCTCAAGGAACGTTCCGAATGGCCTGATCCGCGCTTGCCGAAAGAAGAACTGGTCGAGAAGATCGAGGCGTCGGTCGCGGGTCTGCCCGGTCAGACTTATGAGGTGACCCAGCCGATCCAGATGCGCTTCAACGAGCTGCTCGCGGGGGTACGCGGCGACATCGCGGTCAAGGTGTATGGCGACGACTTTGCCACGATGACCGAGACCGCCGAGCAGATTGCGACCCAATTGCGCGCGACCGAGGGCGCGGAAGACGTGCGGGTCGAGCAAGTGGAGGGCTTGCCCCTGCTCGACGCACGGCTTGACCGCGACGCCATGGCGCGTGTCGGCTTGAGTGCGCAGGACGTCTACGCCACGCTATCGGCCGCGCTGGCTGGTCAGGAGGCCGGGATCGTGTACGAAGGCGACCGCCACTTCGACGTGGTCGTCAGGTTGGCCGACGCCGCGCGCCAGGATCAGGTGGCGCTACGACAGTTACCGATTCCGTTGCCATCGGGTGGGTTCGTCCCACTGGGCGCGGTGGCGACGCTGGAGGCGGCCAAGGGTCCGAACCAGATCAGCCGCGAGAACGGCAAGCGGCGCGTGGTGGTGCAGGCGAACGTGCGCGGCCGCGACATCGCTGGGGTGGTGCAGGACGCGCAGGAACGCATCGCGGCCAATGTGCGCCTGCCGGCGGGCACCTGGCTCGACTGGGGTGGCCAGTTCGAGAACCTGGAGCGGGCCCGCGCCCGTCTGGCGATCGTGGTACCGCTGTGCTTTGCCTTAATCATCGCGCTCCTGTATTCGGCAGTGGGTTCGTGGCGCAAAACGGCCATCATCTTCACTGGCGTACCTCTGGCCTTGGTGGGCGGCATCGCGGCGCTGTGGCTGCGTGGCATGCCCTTCTCAATCACGGCAGCGGTGGGCTTCATCGCCCTCTCCGGTGTTGCCGTGCTCAATGGCCTGGTGATGGTCAGCGCGATCGACGACCTGGCAACCCAGATGCCTTGGGACCGGGCGGTGCGCGAAGGCGCAGTGCGACGCCTGCGGCCGGTGCTCATGACGGCACTGGTGGCCTCGCTGGGCTTCGTGCCGATGGCGCTCGCTACTGGTGCCGGGGCCGAGGTGCAGCGGCCGCTGGCTACGGTGGTCATAGGTGGCCTGGTGTCCGCAACCCTGCTCACCCTGTTCGTGCTGCCTGCGTTGTGCGCCCGCTTTGCACGTCCTGGCCGTCCAGCGGCCACCGCCGCCGGCACGGTCGAGCAGGTGCCGACGGCCAAGCAGTAGAAATCGCGCCTCCGGCAAGACCCGGAGGCGCCACCGGGTCAATCCTTCCTCCATGACGAGGCGATCAAGGAGCGCACATTGGTTTTGCCGTCGCGCCTTGCGTCAATGCCTCGCGGACTGCATCTGTGCCGAGCAAGTGAAGGATAGCGCACGACTCCATGGTATCGACTGCCACGCAGCAGCTCCGCAGATCCTTGAGCTGTTTTTCCAGGGCCGACAAGGCCGCAATGCGCTCCGCCACATGGGCAATGTGCTTGTCGAGGAGGTCGTTGACACCGACGCAGTCCTGCTCGGGCCGTTCGCGCAGCTCAAGCAGCACCCTGATCTCGTCTAGGGTCATGTCGAGTGCACGGCAGTGACGAATGAACAACAGGCGTTCACTATGCCGGTCCGTATATGAGCGGTAATTGTTTGATGACCGCTCAGGCGGCAGCAGCAGGCCGATCCGCTCGTAATACCTGATCGTTTCGACAGGACAGCCCGAACGGTCCGCCAATTCTCCTATCTTCATCTATCGTCCTCTTCAATTGTGCACTTGACCCTGTACCCGCTACAGGGTTTTTAATGCTTACTATATTCTGAATAGGAGGACCTGTCATGTCGGATTGCCAGACCAAGCCCTGCTGTGCGCAGCCTGCAGGTGTTGTCGCCGGAACCAAGCAGGCGGAAGCGTCGGGCCGGGCGCTCGTGCTGCGTATCGACCAGATGGACTGTGCGACCGAAGAGGGCCTCCTGCGTCAGGCACTCGGGCGCATTCCCGGTGTCCGTCGGCTTGAATTCAACCTGATGCGGCGGAGCCTAAAGATTGAGCACAGCCTGGACGATCCGGCTCCGCTCATCGCCGCAGTACGGGCAGTTGGCATGGACCCGATCGTCGAGTCCGCAACGTCCTCCCCCTCTAGCACTGCTGGCGCCAGTACCGTGCTGCGCATCAACGACATGTGCTGCCCCACTGAAGAAGCGCTCATCCGCAACAAACTATCAAACTTGCCTCAAATCTCGCAGCTCGACTTCAACGTGCTTCAGCGACGCCTGGACGTAAAGCATACGGGAGCGGTCCAGCCCATCCTCGACGCTATCCGGGCCGTCGGCATGCAAGCTATCGTGCTTGAATCCGGCCCCGGCGAAGCATCCCGGCCGGAATCAAAGGGCGCTATCCAGACTGCGGCGAGCAACTGGAAACAGCCTCGCCTGCTCCTTGGTTTGGCAGCAGCCGTAACTGCCGAGGTCATCGCGCTAACGACTGGCAACGAAAATTCCTGGCCGGTGATTGCCTTGTCGCTGCTGGCGATCGGGCTGACAGGCCCTGGTGTCTACAAGAAGGGCTGGATCGCGCTGAAGAACCGCAATCTCAACATCAACGCACTGATGTCGATTGCCGTGACCGGCGCTGTCCTGATCGGGCAGTGGCCGGAGGCCGCAATGGTAATGGTCCTGTTCGCGGTCGCCGAACTGATCGAAGCGCACTCGCTGGACCGGGCCCGGAATGCGATCCAGGGATTGATGGCGTTGGCCCCGGATAAGGTAAGCATCCGCCAGGGGGACGGGTCGTGGAGCGAGCGCGAGGCTGCCTCGGTGGTACTCGGCGCAATCGCGCGCGTAGCCCCTGGCGAACGCATCGCCCTGGATGGCGAGGTAGTCGCCGGCCAGTCCGCAGTCAACCAGGCGCCAATCACGGGCGAAAGCATGCCGGTGCCAAAGACAGTCGGAGACAAGGTATTCGCGGGCACCATAAATGAAACCGGCTCCTTTGACTACCGGGTGATTGCCGTACACAGCAACTCGACACTCTCGCGCATCATCCGTGCGGTCGAAGAAGCGCAAGCCAGCCGCGCCCCGACCCAACGCTTCGTCGATCGGTTCTCGGCCATCTATACGCCGCTTGTCTTTGCCATCGCCCTCGCGGTCGCCCTGGTGCCGCCGCTGGCGCTGGGCGCGGAATGGATGCCCTGGATTTACAAGGCGCTAGTGCTGCTTGTGATCGCGTGCCCGTGCGCACTCGTCATTTCGACCCCGGTTACAGTGGTCAGCGGCCTGGCTGCCGCGGCCAGGGCCGGTATCCTGATTAAGGGCGGCATCTATCTGGAACTAGGCGCAAAACTGCGCTCGCTGGCGCTCGACAAGACCGGCACGATCACCGAGGGCAAGCCGGTCGTGACGGACGTACTTGCTTTGAAGGGCGATGCGGACAATGCCCTGCAGCTTGCGGCCGCGCTTGCCGGCCGTTCCGACCATCCCGTATCAAGCGCGGTCACTCGCCATTGGCAGCAGAGGACCGACCGACCGCCTCTTGCGGCTGTGGGCAACTTCGAGGCTCTGTTAGGGCGCGGCACCAAAGGCGCGATCGATGGAAAAACCTATTACTTGGGCAATCACCGCCTAGTCGAAGAACTCGGTATCGGCACGGAGGATGCCGCCGCCACGCTCGCCCGACTGGAAGCAGATGGCAAGACGGCTGTCGTACTGTGCGAGGAAACTGCGCCACTTTTGATCATCGGCGTAGCCGATACCGTCCGTGAGACGAGCCGGGAGGCCATCTTGGATCTTCATCGCCTCGGCGTACGCACCCTCATGCTTACCGGCGATAACGCGACAACAGCCAGCGCAATCGCCCGCCAGGTTGGCGTCGACGACGTGCGTGGCCGGCTACTTCCCGAGGATAAGCTGGCTGCCGTGAACGACGAGTTGGCGCGCGTCGGCACCGTGGGCATGGTCGGTGACGGCATCAACGATGCTCCTGCGCTCGCTCAGGCCAGCATCGGGTTCGCGATGGGTGCTGCCGGGACCGATACCGCGATCGAGACCGCCGACGTCGCGCTGATGGACGATGACCTGCGCAAGATTCCGCAATTTATCCGGCTGAGCCGGCGGACAAAGACTATCCTCATGCAGAACATCTTCGCGGCCCTGTTGATTAAAGCGATATTCTTGATTCTGGCGATCACTGGATCGGCTACTCTCTGGATGGCCGTGTTCGCAGACATGGGCGCCAGTCTTCTAGTCGTGTTCAATGGGCTTCGCATACTGCGAGCGGGCAAGCTACGGTGATGGTCACTTTGGCCTAGACTTCCTGAGACTATCCATTTTTCCTCAGGCTTCCTATCGACTCACGGAAGAACTAAGGAAACCAGCTCGGCAAGGTATTGCGGCGAGGATCGCGCGCTACGGCGTGGAGTCACGCGAAAGGCTTGGCCGATGGCGATGGGTGGTCGAGCGAACGCTTGGCTGGCTCCACCGATTTCGCCGACTACGCATCCGCCATAAGCTTCGAGCAGACATTCACTAAGCCTTCCTTTCGCTAGCCGGCGCTCTTATCTGTTGGAGGTACGTGGTGAGGTTTTGTTAGGCGTTATTTAGTCTAAATTGCCCGACAAGTTTAGGGATCAGGAAAAAACGAGCTGCGTCCACCTTGTTCGGATCTCATCATTGAGCCTTCTTTCACAAAGGCGCCAAGATGATCTCATTTACCTTTACCTCAACAATCCGACCGATGCTTGCTGATGTAGCTGCTTATGCTGCGTTTCAGATGATGGTTACGCCGTATGCGCTTACCGAATTGGCTAGGTCGTTCTGATGCCGTCGAAAAATTCGGAACGGCTAAAAGTGCATAAGCGCAAATTGGGCGCACATGGATTCAAGCGAATATCGCTTTGGATTTGCCCGGAACTTGCAGCGATGCTGGCGGATGAGCGGCGGCCGGGTGAGTGCGGCGGACGTGTACTGGAGCGCCTGCTGCTCGGCGTAGCAAAACCGCGTCCAACGTACGAGCGGTAACCATTCGCCTGAATTTTCTTACACCTGTGCGCCTGCGCGCGCGTGAGGGTGGAAATGCTGACAGCGCATGCTCTGCAGTTTGGGACTTCGCCACGACATAGTCTCTGACTAGATATTGCAACCTTTAACGGGCCAGGCCGGCGCGGCGAAGCTACTACCAGTAATTTTCGCCTTATTTTCTTACGCATACGCGCATGCGCGCGCGCGAGGGTGAGCACTACGCATGCATCCCGCAGTGCCGCGCTCCGACGACCAGCTTCAATTTGGCGCTGGCCGCAGCGAGTGGCCTGAACGCGGGCCAACCGCGCTACCTTAGACGTACTGTGTCCAAGATTGCAAAGGGTTGCTTGCAATACACACAAGTGCTCTCGTACACTGGAGCAGGGGATCTCTGTTGCGACGCTAAAGCCTTGGGCGTCCAGCTGATAAATTTTCGCGTGAAGTTGCTTTTTTGCAAGATATTGAAACTTGCCCGAAATTGGGCAATACGCCTGCGACTCTGATGGATTACACAGAATTTATACACAGCTTTAACCAGATCTCTGCGGTCTTGACGCGGCGCGTCTCTGAGGACCCGAAAGCTGCGATCGCCGCAGCACGTACCGTTCTAGCTGCGCAAGAACTATTGGATGAGACCCACCGGAAAATCATAGTTAGTTCAGTGCTGACGGATGCAGGCAGTGATTGCGAGGATTTTGGGGCTGTTGATGAAGCGGTCACCCTTCTTGAACAATTGGCAGAGGCATTACACGACGCGCCGAATATCCTCTACAACCTGGGCAACGCGCTAGTAGCGAGGGCGAATCTCACTGTGTCCGCTATCGCAACCGACTGGTACGCTGCGACCTGCGTGGATCGTATCCGTGCCAAAGTGTTGTTTCAGAAAGTGGCGGATCACCCTGACAGCGACAATAGTCTTCGTGCCCGAGCGCTGAACAACCTCGGCAACTCTCTAGCGAGGGCATATCGGTTGATCGAAGCGTACGATTGTTATGCACGAGCCATTGAGCAAGACCCACAGAACGGTGTAGCGCTGAGCTGCGCAGCCAGATCGCTGACTGACCTGAGTGAGTACGGGCTGGTATCGCCGTTAGATGTTGAACCGGCCGTTGCTAGCCTCGTACGACGAGCCATTGCTACGGGGGATTCGATCGCCGACCTAGCAGGAGATGTTGCAGGAGCAAAAATTCATGCTTTTCTGAATAGTAGCGTGCAATCGGGAGAGCTTCCTGATCTTTGCAACGCAACTGAATATCAACGATTCGTGGCAAAACACCGGCTGGCTTTAACGCCGTCGATTGAAGGACTGGACCTTCAGCTGAACCGTTGGGATTCCTTGCGTCTTGCGAGTATTTTCGAGCAGGGAAAGCAATTTGGAATCCCTCCTATTTTCGCAATGTTCAATGTCCTTAAATCTGACTTCCTGGCCGCGCGTTATGCGGCCTATATCGCTATCGAGCAACAATGCCCAGAGAGCGGTAAATACTATGACACGCTGGATTTTGCGCTGTATGGAACGTGCATAAGCATGATGGGGATGGCTCAAAAATGTTGCTTCGATCTTTTGGATAAGGCTGCTGTTGCGATCAGTTCATACCTCGACATCCCGGGCAAGCCCAGCGATTTTTACTTTAGCAGTTTATGGTTTGCGAAGAATAAAACAGGAAAGCCAACTGATGCGCCAAGTAACTTGAGGCCGGAAATAACTTCTCATATTGATAACGGCGATTTTCCCCTCATAGCACTGGCCGAAGTTGCGCGGGATCTCGGAGGTTACCTCAAAACGAAAAGATCTATTCGCCATGCAACAACGCATAGGTTTACTGTCTTGCATGATCTGGCTTGCATTCCAAGTAGGGAAAGCGACTGCATTGAACATCACGAGCTTGAAGATTTTAAAAGACATTTGGTCGAGTCTCTTCAAATGTCACGAGCAGTACTGTTCTATTTTGCGCATCTGGTTTCGGTGCATGAGCGACGATCGAACCGTGGCGAAGCTGTTTTGGGGGTTGTCCAGGTGCCGAACCACGACTATATTAGAGGTGATGAATAACTTGAAAGCAGCAGGAATTGCATGAGCTCTACCCAGACGGCAGATTCCTTGCACTAGGTTCTCGCTTTGAGGTGAACGTAAATTCTAACGATATACGTTGTAGTTGTTACTGGTTAGTTGCGGAAATTTAACATTTCATCCAAGTTTGAATTATGACAAAAATTATTTCCTTGTATAACAATAAGGGTGGAGTCGCGAAGACGACAACCCTTTTCAATATGGCTGTATATTTAGCTACCGAAAAGGGTAAGAAGGTTTTGCTCGTTGATTGCGACCCACAGTGCAATGCAACCGAGCTCTTTTTTTGCTCTGCAGAAGATTTTGACGAGCCCGATAAAGTTTTGCCCGGTACTAGTATCTATGAGGCGCTTCGTCCGAGGTTTGCGGGGGATGCTGCAAGGGTGGACGTTAAGGAGATTCAGCTTGCTTCCTCGCCCATTTATCCTAACTTGCAAATATTAAAGGGCGACATTAACTTCTCTCGTGCGGAACAATATTTTTCCGCAGCCATAACGCAAGCGGTAACGGAGTCGATTCACGAAAAAAATACTTATGCTGTAATGAGCCGTATGCTCAGGGATATGGGCGAACTTCACGGCTTCGACTATATCTTGTGCGATGTCGGCCCAAGCGCGGGCTCGATTACTCGTATGACTATTCTGTCGTGCGATGGTGTTCTAATACCAATTGCACCGGATCGCTTCTCTCATCAGGCGATCCAAGGCATGGGCGCTATTATGGATGATTGGCTGACGCGCCACGAATTGATCTTGTCCACATTTGGACCATATGGAATTAAGGTTCCTTTAACCGAGCCCAAGTTCTTCGGTGCCATCGTAAACATTTATAAAATTCACCGTGCGGGAAAGAAGAAAGGGTCCTATGCGAAGTGGGAGGCACTTATCGAAGAGAGCATAAAAGGTGCTCTACTGTCTGGCGTAGGAAAAAAATTGCGTCCCTATAAAGCAGGTTTGATGGACAACCCGTTCGTAGCTTCAATTCGGGACGTTGGCCCAATGGCCCCAGTAGCACAAATTGTAGGCAAAGCTATTTTCGATGTCGCACAACAAGATACCGTCTATGCCTCGTCAAATGGAGATTACTACCGCGGAATTGTTTGGGAGGATTGGCAGACACGAATGGCGGAGTATAAGCTCGAAATCGCTAAAATCGCGGTTGCGATGGAGTAAGGAATGCCTATACCTTACACTTTTGTTTCGCTGTTAGATGTACTCGGCTATAAAAATAAAATTAATGAAGACAGGCAGAATGGCAAGGAAGATTTCAAGCTTAAACTGGAAGCATCGCTTTCGGTGCTGAGTGGGGTAAATGAGACCGAGATCAGTTATCAGGCAATTAGCGATACAATCATAGTTACTGCGCACCCGTCCACGCCGTTCTCAGAATTTTTAATGGTCCTTTCACGTGTTCATCGATCCTTCTTGGAAAATGGGCTTTTCATTCGTGGTGGCATATCCTTTGCTCAACATTTTAAGTCCGGTCTGTTAACTTATAGCCATGCTTTGCCGGTAGCGTATGAAATAGAGCAAAAGCAAGCAATTTATCCACGAATAGTTATTGATAGCAACGTTATTGCCATGATAAGTATGGGCGGTAAGCTTGAGTCCGATGCCGTCCACATTCGCGAGAAAAATTTAGTTTGCCGAGAAAACGGAATCTATTTTCTTAATAGTATTGGCGATGCGGCTGAGTACTGCTATCAGTTGGCTAAATCCATTTACGAAGCCGAAGCGAAATTTTTGGAAGGGAATGAACACGAGTTAGCTAAACATCGGTGGCTTCAAAACTTCATCTTAACGATGTCCGAGCCACCGCTTGAGCCATACATGAGTGGGATTGAGATTTTTGAGCCCGTACTATGATTAGAGAAGTCCTGGCTGAGACTTAGGGTTCTTTCCGCAGTGCTTGCGGAGATTG
>Ga0308169_10003316_pt1 | contig 15827 bp, 14 predicted proteins | sample PhyBR1_2_FD_202139 | JGI IMG/M metagenome (GOLD analysis project Ga0308169, IMG submission 202139) | Phyllosphere microbial communities from UC Gill Tract Community Farm, Albany, California, United States - DLSLSB.R1 | ecosystem: Host-associated > Plants > Phyllosphere > Unclassified | place... | reverse complement strand
ACCCCCCCCCCCATCGCAGACTCGCAGCAGGACTCGCCGCCGCCGAGCCCCCGCCGCTCATCGGCATCGTCTGGAGGAGCCGCTCGCGGGAACAAGGTGCGTGTCCGCTCGAGCGCGCCCTCCCGATGCAAGCGAGCTGCAGCTGACGACCCTCACGCAGGGCTTGCTGCGCGGCATCCTCGACCTCCCGCTCGACGTCCTCACCGGCGTCTGCGAGCACCTCGACCTCGAGACGCTCTTCCACGTGAGCCGCCTCAACAAGCGCTTCTACAAGTTCCTCCGCGGCACGGCGGCCCTCTCGTACCTGTGGGACTGGGCGCGCGAGGAGAGCGGGCTCCCCGAGCTCACGGCGCCGGGCTTCTCGACGGTCCAGCTCGCCAACCTCCTCTTCAGCAAGTACTGCCAGGTGCGCTCCCTCTCGAAGCTTCGACGAGCGCGCATAGCTTTCGCTGACGTGCATGAGCCCCTCCCTCTTTGTCCTGACTTGCAGAACTGCGCGAGGACGACGCCAAAGGTCGACTTCCTCCTGCGCGTCCGCCTCTGCCAGGCCTGCTCGAACTACCTGTGCGTCTCCTGTCTCGCCCACCGCTCTCGTGAGCACTCGAGTTGACCCTCTCGAGGCATTTCGCGCGCGCGCAGCATCTATGACGACCGCCACGACGACTTCCGCCTCACCCCTTACATGAAGAGCGCTTTGTGTCCAGCCGGCACTCGTGCGTCCTCTTCCCTCCACTCAGGTCGTCCCAGGAAGCAGTACAAATGCTGAAGCGTCCATCCCGACAGGCGAGGGCTCGGGCCGCACGCGCAACCACACCGAGTACCTCCTCGCCGACCTCGACTTCACCGCCGACTTCACGGTGCACTGGATCGACATGGGCGCCGGCTACGATCCCGCCGTCACCGTCGAGAAAGGCGAGGGCTTCATCGAGCGCGGCGACTACACGTACGAGGCGTTCGCCAAGCGCTGCAGGGAGGTCAGCCAACTGCGCAAGCTTGTGCGTCTGCGTGCTCTCTCGCTCAAAGCAGCACCGTCGCACCATACTGACGACGTGTACGACTGCCCGCAGGACGGCGACGCCATCATCGTGTGGCAGCAACAGCGCGTCGTCAAGCAGGTCGAGACTCGCCAAGCTCGCCGCGCGCAGCGTCGCAAAGCGTGCGTTCCCTCCCCCCTCCTTCCTCTCTGTCTTGGTGTCGCTGATACTTGAGCCTCTTACTAACGACGTACGAGTCCCGCAGAATCGAGGAGCGTCTCAACGAGCGCGGCTGGCAGTTTCACCAGTGCGTCGCCGCTCCCTGGCGGTCCGAGCGTCGACATGGACGAGCGCTGACGCCTGCTTCACAGCTTCGACAGCAACGACTGGCAGACGCACTCGCTCGTCAACACGGTGAGGGTCCTCAACGACAAGAGTGCGTCCCTCTAGATCCTCCCGACGCTTCGAGACCCTCGCTGACTCGCCCGCCCACTCTCGCTCGCAGCCTGGCGCAAGATCCGCGGCAAGCTCGAGCTCTTTCTGCAGGCGCACGAGGCCGAGCGCGACGCTGCGCACATCCTCGTCGTCCGCGACGGGCGCCGCTTCGAGGTCGAGCAGGAGCACGCCGGGCTCGTCGCCGACGGCGCGCTCGCCAAGTCGCTCGGCCTGTACCCGCTCCCGACCTGGTCCGAATTCAGCGCGCTCCCCGTCGTCACCAAGCTCTGGCACGTCGCGACGATCGACGAGGCGTACGAGGACGACTACCCGACGATCGCGACCGAGGCCGCCAACATCGCCAAGGAGCTCTCGAAGCTGCAGGCCGACTGCAAGTCGGACCTCGTCGCACACTTCGTCGCCGTTCTCTCGAGCCTCAACAAGGTCCCGCAGGCGATCCAGCCGCTCCTCACGCCCGTCGACCCGGCCGGCTTCACCTTCGACGAGGAGGACAAGATCGTCGGCCTCGCCTGCTGCACCATCATGTGCTCCATCTGCAGCCTCGTCGACGTCTTCCCGCGCATCCTCGCTCACGAGTGCGAGCGCGGCGTTCCCGGCCATGACCGCGCCGCAACCTGGGTCCTCGGAGGTTACGCCGCCGACGAGCCGAGCGTCAACGCCGCCCTGAGCGTCGTCGCCGCCGCCCAGCTCGAGCCCGACGCCCACTACTCGCAGCTCGACGCCCTTGGATCGACGTTCACGTGCCTGTGCGACAAGGGTGACGCTGTCGCTGTTCCCTGGCAGAACATGGTGCGTCGCCTCTCTCGCCAAGGTCCCTCCCTCACTGGACGCGGCTGACTCACCTCCTCGGCAGGTCTATCACGTCAACATGCAGCACGCTTCGAAGGACGACCCGGAACCCGACGTCGTCGCCGAGACGGAGCAGGAGGCCCTCGAGCGCGTCTTCAAGTGCGTTGCTCCCTTCCCCTCTCTCTCTCTCTCTCTCGCGCTCGCTCGACCCTTACGCTCTCCGAGCTGACTTCCTGCGCTCACGCTCACGCTCGCAGGATCCACGAGAGGGGCTTGCGCTGGGCGGGCATGCGCGGCGAGGACGGTGCGTGAGGGCGGGTCGGCGCTCAGGCCGCCGTCGGGGAGGAGGGGAGGAGGGCGCTTGGTCGGTCGCGAGGAGGGCTTGGGTCGTACGCTTTGAGGGTCCCGTCTGCCGTAGGTCGTGCAGTGCATATCGCTTTGCTTTCAGCGGACGCAACTCTCGAGAGTGTCGGGCAAGCGCTCTCTGCTCGCTCGAACCTCCTCCCTCGCAAGCTCATCGGCGGCTCTCACCTCCTCCTGCCGCCTCTCGATCGTCGGCGCGCACACGTCCAGAGGTATGAGAGTAGTGCACGTGCATAGCAGCAGGAGGATCTAGTACGGTGCGAGCGTGAAGTTGGACTTGAGCGTCCCGAGAAGGCTGTTGGCCGTCATCTGGAGCGTCCACAGGCCGACCGTCTGCAGGCGCTGCTCATTCGACTGAGCGACGTGATGCGCGAGGGCGGCGTAGACCTGCAGGAGGAGGAGGAGGAGAAGAGGAGGAGGAAGAGAGGGAGGGGAGTCAGTAAAGCGCTCTAGTTCCAGGATGAGAAGGTGAGAAGGTGGGAGAGCGCGAGGGAGATGGAGAAGACGCACCTGCTCCGACATGCGGTCGAGGATGCCGACGTCGTACGTCGTCCACGAGCCGTTGAACTCGCTCAGGCCGAGGTCGATGTGGCAGTGGATCGGGATGAGGGTGCGGTTGCGGTTGATGAAGGCGACGATGGGCCGGATCAGGGCGCTGTTGATGTAGCTCAAGTGCGAGGGGAAGTACTGCGTGCTCGAGAGAATGTCAGGTCGGTGCACATAAAGAGCGAGAGCGAGGAGAGAGAGAGAGAGAGAGACGCACGGGCACCGACGCCTTGAGGTCCTTGAACCGCACGTCGAGGTCGATCGAAACGATCTTGTCCTCGTCCGTCTCGCCGACCCCGAGCGGCTCGTCGTCATCCTCGTCGTCGAGCGCGTCGCCCGCCGCCGCCTTCTCCGTCTCCTTGGCGAACCGCAGCGCCTTTTGCCGCTCGGCCTTGGCCTGCTCGACGTCCTGCTCGGTCGTCGGCGGCGCCGTGAGCGCGTCGCGCGACAGCGTGCGCCGGCCCGGGATGCGGCTCGTCGCTGCCGCAGACCCGCTCGACGAAGAGGACGACGACGAGTCGGCACCGAGCGCGCCGCCGATCTCGTCGACGAGGTGGTCGACGAGCGCCGAGAGGTCGAGCTCTGCGTCCTCGCGCGGGAAGCGGATGTCGGCGACGAGGTCGCACCGGCCCGACGTGATCCACGAGAGGACACTCGTGTCGGACGCCGACTGCATGTGGTCGATCGGGACGCCGTCGACGCGGAAGCGAGACTGCGCGAGGGAACGAGCGGGCGCAGGGTCAGGTTCGGCTCATCGTGTGCGTGAGGAGGGGAAGGAAGAGAGAGAGAGAGAGAGAGGGAACGCACCATGCGGGCCCACCTCGCGTCCTTCATCTCCTCCTCGCTCGTGCGGCCGATCGACTGCGGGCGGTGCAGGCTGAACAGGCAGTTGTCGCACTGGCCCGTCATCGAGTCGGCCGACATGAGGTCGTAGAACAACCACTGCTTGCGGAACCGAGGGATGTCGGCGTGGAAAATCGAGAAGGTGTACTGCGAGCAGGAGGCGGAACGAGGTCAGCCGGGCGAGCACGACGAGGCGAGGACGAGCGAGAGGGCGAGACGCACAGGGCGGAAGTTCTCGGGCTGGTAGATCGTGACGAGGAAGTCCTCGATCTGGAGGCCCTCGAGGCAGAAGTCGCCCGGCTTGGGCTTGTTGCGGTAGGCGAACCGGTCCTTGGGCGCGTTCGGGTCGTACGTGATGTGCGAGCGCTCTGCGGGCGAGAGCAACGACGTCAGCAACACGCACAGACTGTACCGAGCAGGGAGAGGAAGAGAGAGACGCACCGATGACGCCTCGCACGCCTCGCACCGCCGCGTCCTTGATCAAGCCCTTGCCGTCGAGCCAGCGCCCGAGGCTGAGGCTGACCTCGACCGTGTCGATGCTGAGGTGGAAGTGGGTCCACTGGGCGACCATCTCGCGCAGGCGCGCCTCGTCCTCGGACTCGTCGGTGCGCTCGTGCTCGGGGACGGGCAGGACGCCGAGCTCGCCCTTGACCGGGCCGCGCGAGATGTAGACGTTCTTGAACACGATGCGGCTGCCGCCCTGGCCGAAGATGCCCCACTTGGGGACGATGGCCGACTCGAAGACGACCTTGACGCCGGTCGAGTCGGTGAGGTAGGCGCCGAGCTTGCCGGCGAGCCACTCTTGGAGCGAGAGCGAGTTGACGACGAAGAAGAGGACGGCGAACGCCGACGTCGTCTTGAGGAGGAACCACCCGAGCGTGCCGAGGATGCCGAACGAGAAGAAGGCCGAGTAGTCGTCGGCGCGGAACCGGCGGTACGAGCGGATCGTGGCCCACTTGAACCGGATCTTGAGCCTCTCGAAGAACGAGTTGGTGAGGCTCAAGAGCTGGTCCTTGGGCGGAGGTCGACCTGCTGCCGAGGGGAGGCTGGCCGCCGCGCGGCGGATCGAGCGCGAGAGGGACGAGAGGTAGGCCGGGTAGGGGGAGGCGGCCGTGACGAGGGGATGTGGCTCGCTCTTGACGAGCGGGTGCGGCTCGGGCTTGGCGAGGGCGTGCTGGTCCGAGTGTGAGGCCGACGACGGTTCCTTGAGCGACGAGGCGGGCGGCGGCGGTCGATCGGGCGGCGAGCTCGAGGCGTCCGACGAGGACGAGGTCGAGGCGAAGGGGCGCACGAGCAGCGCACCGCGCCGACAGCTCGCCGCCGCGCCCCAGCCGCTCTCTGCTGCCCATTGGCCCTGCAGAAGCCGGCCCTGGCCCGCCTCGAGCCCTGCCGCCGCTCCTCTCCTCCTCATCGCCGCCGCCGCCGAGTGCATCATGGCCCGCTGCCCTGGCCCGCCCGCCGCTGACCATGCGAGACCGAGGGCTCGCGGTGCCGTGCTGGTGATGGTCGGGCGCAAGGCGGAGAAGGCGCGGTACAGCTCTGCGTAGAGCGGGCGGCGGGCGACCCGGATCGACGACATGGTGCTCGGCGGCGACGCGCAAGCTCGGTGCGAGAGCTGCTGGTAGTCGTCGGCGTGTGCTGAGCTGCTGGTGCGCTGGCTCTCGAGCCGAGGCGGTGGTCGAGGTGATGGCCGAGAGTTGACCGCTGGCGCGAAGCGAGAGCCGAGTTCGCTCTCATCGCAAGTCGCGCGGCGAAAGGTTCGCTCACAGCGCCAGAGCCGGCTCTCTCGCTCTCTCCTCCAGCTCGAGCACAGCCTCTCGCAAACGTAGAGCCTCGTCGCGAGCCGAAAGAGGGACAGACGCTGACATTTACTAGGGCGAGGAGGGGAGGTACAAGTGGACGAGAGGGATGAAGAGGAGGAGCGCGCCGGGCAAGACTAGGGTGAATAGGACGCTGCGGTGACGGCGCGAGAGAGCAAAGACGAGGTATACTGCCGGGGCGAGCCGGCCAAGAAAGGACGAGGGCGACGAGGGGGAAGGGGTCGAGCGGCGGTGGCGGCGTCGTGCTGAGGTGGGTGTGACGGCGCATGCAGGGTGTCGAGGACGAGTGCGACGCCTAGGCGATGACGCAGCAAGAGTTCTGCGCGCAGGAACGAGGCGAGGGTGAGCGAGTGCGCACGAGCCGGGGAAGACACTGCGCAAGAGCGAGAGAGGGGACAGCATGCTCACCTGCTTCTTGGCAGTCTTGTAGAACGACTTGGAGCTCGCCGAGAGCGCTGCCGACTTGTCGACGAGGCTGTCGAGCTTCTCGCCGCGCTCGAGGACCGACTCGATCGTCTTGTGCTGCGGGCGGGCGAGGAGGCGTGCGTCAGACGAGGAGTGCAAGCCAGACAGCGCACGCACGAGAGAAAGAGGGACGCACGAGGATGATCTTGGTCTCGTCGAGCTCCTGCTGCACCTTCATGATGGCGTCGGCCTGCTTCGGGTCCTGGTACTTCTGCAGGTACACGGGCAGGTCCGGGTACTCGACAAGGACCTGCTTGCCCGTCTGCCGCCCCTGCTTGGCCTTGTCCTCCCACTCTTCCCTCCGGACCTTGGTCGTGAACTCGTCGAGGATCTTGTTGAGGAGCGAGAAGGCGACGCGGACCGGGTACTCTTGGTCCGAGATGATGACGCCCGCGAGCTGGTCCGACTGGCGGTGGTACACGTGCGCCGTGTAGTTGTTCTCCTGCACCGACTGGCGCTGGCCGGGCGGCGTGCGCTCGGCGACGGTGCGCGCGAGGAACGTCATGAACTCGCCGACGCTGTTTCGAGGGGCAAGGGGGAGAGGGTCAGCAACGAGAGCTTGGCGTCTGGGGGCTCGTCAGGCTGTTGCTGAGGCTCTTCGTGCAGACCTCGTCGAGCGCGAGGCCCACCTCAGCCACTGACTCGGGCTCGGCCACTCGCCCTCGTCCTCGTCGATGAGCGTGAGGAGGGAAGGAGCGAGACCAGGCTCGGGGGACCCGCCGCCGCTCGCCTGCCCCTCCAGAGTGCCCCTCAACCTGCGCGCCGTCCGCCCTAGCTGCCCCAAGCGCTGTGCGAGCCGTCACGACGCGCGCCTCCATGACGCGGCGGCTCGCCGGACGTCCCCTCGCTCTCCCGCCCCCTGTGGCGCTCGTGCACGTCCTTGATCGTGTAGCGGGAGCTTGTACGAGGCGAGGGAGAGGACTCACGTGCCGCGCTGGTAGAAGGAGAACGAGCTGAGGTCCTGAGCGGCGGCGACGGCGATGGCGGGGTTGGAGGGCCCGCTGCCGACGTGGAGGACCTGGATGCTGATGACCTTCATGCTGAGTGCTCGGGTGGTGCTGCACGGGCGGGCTAGAGAGCGAGGAGAGCGAGATGAGCGAGAGCGAGAAGCGCGTGCCCCTTGGCCTCGTCCTCGTCGTCGCGCCAACGCCGCGCGAGCCCGCCTTCCGCGACCGCCCGCCCTCTTTCTCGCAGGCTCTCTTTCCGAGCATCTCGAGCACGACCAGCTCTTCCAGGCAGCCCAGACAGATCCGCCGAAAGTGCAGCGGGCGAGGCGAGAAAGCGGTCGAGAGGAGGAGAGCTCGCAGCGACGTCGCTCTCGACAACGCGCGGCGCGACGAACGACGACCAAAAGTGGATTTCACCGTCGCAGAAGACGGTCGGGTACAAAGCGGGGGGGAGAGGGGAGAAGAGGAGGGGGTGGGGAGGCTCGAGGAAGCGAGCCCATCTACTGACAGAACAACCTGGCCGTCACTGACGGCACTACCGAAGAGGGGTGAGAGAGGGGAATAGAGAGCGTGTAGAGGAAAGGAACGAGGTGGGGGAAGTGCATGCGAGGGGTCAGGGCAAGGGGACGAACGACGAGAGGATCTACTCGACGTCGACGCCCGAGTCCGAGGGAACGTCGGGGAGGACGTAGTTGCGGCGGGCGCGGCCGTAGGCGTCCTTGTAGAAGAGGACGGGGCCCTCGTCCTCGACGTAGCGGCACTGCTTGTAGCTCTTCCACAGCGAGACGAACATGTTCTCGTCGGTCGCGTGGTAGTGCTCGCCGAGGAACGACTTGAGCGCCTCGGTCGCCTCCCAGGCGTGGTCTGCGCGCGCGCGAGAAGGAAGCAGGGTCAGCTCGAGACTCATACAGAAGGGCGAGAGAGGGAGGAGAGAGGGGACGCACAGTGCGGGATCTTGGACGAGATGTGGTGGGCGACGTGCGTCTCGGTGATGCCGTGCATGAGGTACGGGCCGACCGGGCCGAGGAGGTTGCGGTCGATGGTGCAGAGGGCGCCGCGCTGGAAGTTCCACATGTCGGCCGAATAGTGCGGGAGCTGAGGGTCCGTGTGCTGGAGGTACGTGATCATGACGAGCCAGTGGTTGACGAGCAGGTAGGGGACGAGGTAGTACTTGGTGACGGCCGAGAAGCCGCCCATGACCGAGCCGAAGAGGGTGAGGAGGCCGACCATGCCGACGAGGAAGGCGTCCGAGATGAGGACCTGGTTGCGGTGGCGGGCGTCGAACACGAGCGACGACGGGTCGAAGTGGTTGGTCCACTTGGGGTACCACAGCTGGCCCGACGCGTTGGTGAACAGGTAGGCGGGCCAACCGAACAGCTGCTGGACGAGGATCCACCCGAGGCGGTACACGGGCGCGTCCTCGAGGAGCTCGTCGATCTCGACGTTGCGCGACACCTCGAGCTTCTTGCCCGTCGGCTTGGGGTTGCGCGTCGACTTGGTGCGCGGGACGAAGACCTCGTCGCGCGTGAGGTGACCGGTCGCGGCGTGGTGCTTGGCGTGCGAGATGCGCCACGAGTGGTACGGCACCAGGACGAACGAGTGGAGGAAGAGGCCCGCCGTGTTGTTGATCGTCTTGCTCGTCGAGAAGGCCTGGTGGCCGCACTCGTGACCTGCAGGAGGGAGGGGAAAGGGTCAGCCTCGGGCCTTGAGCGAGCACGAGAGCGAGAGAGAGAGGGACGCACCGAGGATCCAGATGCCGGTCATGACCCAGCCCTGGAGGGTCCAGTACAGGCTCCACGCGGCCCACTTGGCGGCGAACCCGGCCCAGCCGTCCAGGTGCTTGCCGCCCGTGTACGAGAAGGCCGGGTCGATGTGGTACGCGGCGTAGCCGAGCGCCGCGACCATGAGGAAGTCGCCGACGACGTAGGTCGACGAGCGCAGGGCCGAGCGCTCGAAGCACTTGGCCGGGATGGCGCCGAGGACCTCCTTGATGGTGAGGTTGGGCACGACGAACGGCGGGTACTCGTTCTCGAGCGCCTTGAGCGGGTCCTGGTGCTCCTCCTCCGAGTCGGACGACGCGAGGACGTCGTGCTCCTTCTCCTTGCGCGGCGCGGCGGCGGCGGTGCGCTGACGAAGGGTGCTGGCGGCCATGGCGGTGGTCGGTGCGGTCGACGAGGCGGGTGTCGAGGGGTTGGGGGAGAAGGGAAGAAGGGGGGGGAACGTGGCGCGGACGAGAGAAAGTCCGGGGTCCTGCGCGCGGCGCGAGAGGGCGGGTCAGCGGCGTGCTCTAGAGGGGCAGGCGCACGCAGGGACATGGCTTACACGAGTCGGGAGAGCGGCGGAGGGGAAGGAGGAAGTGGTGGCGTGAGGAGGAGAGAGACGGAGAAAGAGGGGAGCGGAGCGGCGAGGCAAATGCTCGAGCGCAGCGGCCCAGCCCGGCTCAAGACAACGGGGCGGTTATCACTAGCGCGACGCGGCCAATCACCGCATTTGCCACCGCCCTGCGCCTGAGCATCTGCATTCACTCTCCCACCTCGCTCTCCCCCTTTGTCAGCGACGACGATGCGGTGCAGGACAGCTTTGCATTGCAGTCGCTCCCCTCCTCGCGCTCGACGACCCGACGCGCTGGCTACGAGTGCTCGCCCCTCGCCTCGACGAAATCTGCGACAGCGAGGTCGCCGGGCAACTCGCGCCGAAGCTCGGGCTCGAGGCAGTCCTCCCACTCGCCGCCCGACGGCAATCGGTCGGCGAAGACGGCCGGCACCGGCTTGATGACCTGCTGAAGGGTGGAGGCCGAGAGGGCGGGCGAGTGCGCCGCCGCCTCGAGCGAGTTGCGCGCACAGGAGCAAGCGTGACGGACAAGCCGGCGCGAGTCAAAGTGGCGCGGCGAGGGGCCGACTGCGAGCACGAAAGAGCGAGGGTCAGCACTGATGGCCTCGGTGTGAAGGAGAGGAGGCCGAGGAGAGGAGAGAGGAGCGCACAGATCTCCTCGGGCGGCTCGAGCGCGGCCTCGGCTGCTGCTGCTCGACGGAAAAGCTGCTCGAGCGTGACGCCACCGCCTCGTAGATCACTGCGAGAGGGAGGGAGAGTGCTTCAGCAGGGCGAGGCGGGCGCAGGAAGGGGAAGGAAGGGACGCACAAGGCGAGCGAGTTGAAGAGGTTGACCGCCTTCTCGGGGTCGTCTCGAGGCAAGAGCTGGCCTGCGGTTGCATCTGTTCGCTCAAGGGATCGTCAGCTCACGCTCAGCGATAAGTCGAGCAGTCGTGGGAGGAGAGAGGGCGCACACATCTTGGCCGCCGCTTTGCTCAAGCCGCAGTCAATCCAGTGCCCGACGGCGAACTCGATGCGGTTCTCGGGCAGCGCAGCACGGGTGCGCAGTGCATAGGCGAACGCCTTGCCGGCCGAGACGATGGGCTGGACCTGTCGAGCGCAACGAGGAGGGGTTAGCTGAGGGGACGAGAGCAGCCGAGCCGAGCGTCGACGAGGACGCACCTGGAAAGCGAACGTCGAGACCGGGTCGCTCGGCGCCTTCTCCGAGTTGCAGTCGTCCATAAGGTCCTCGGCGAGGCCTTGCACCTCGATGAGAGGGAACCGAGCCTGCTCGTCCGAGGTCGACGAGCGAAAGTGGCCGTCGACGAGCGTGTCTGCGGGCGCCGCACTCGAGCACGTCAGCGCAGCGCGCAGAGAGAGAGCAAGAGAAAGCTTGGACGTACCGAGTAGATGCATCTTGACCTTGCGCTCGAACGTGAAGCGGAATGTAGAGCCCTTGTCGTCCTCGTCGACGTCCTGCCACCGCTCGCGCCCCTCGCTCAACAGGCCGAGGACGAAGCGGTACTGCGACGCCGCCTCCACTGCAAAGCAAGAGAGAGGAAGACGAGGAGCGTCAGTAAAGACTCGGCGGAGTCGGGATACGAGAGCTGAAGTGGTGGGCGAGAGAGGGCGAGGAGGACGAGCCGCAGGACGCACCCGCTCGAAGCTGCATCTGGTTGACGTACGCCGCGACGAAGGCTCCACGAATGAGGTGCGCAAGAGCGACCTTGACCCTGCAGGGAGGGAGGAAGAAGATCAGCGAGCGCTCACCGAGCGGAACTCGAGAACTGCGACTGGACGAGAGGACGAGGACGCACTTCTTCCACCCTTCTCGTTGCATCTGCTCGTCGAACGAGTTGATGACGTCGCGCGGCACCGTCGCCGGCTTGAGGAAGCGGTCGAGCTCGAGGACTCGAGCGTCCCACGCGAGCTGCAGGCGCAGCTTCTCCGAGAGCGGCAGCTCGTGCGACTTGCCCTTGGGCACGTGGAACCCGCGAGCGTCGGTGACGATGGCGTCTGCGAGGAATGATGAGCGTGAGGAAGCGCTCTTGGAACGGTGCCGAGGACGAGACGAGCGAGCGCACCTGCGAGATCGAGAACCGGACTTGGCGACGACGCCTCGACCTCGCCCGACTCCTTGACGTCCCTGCGAGGCTCAGAGTCAGTTGCAGAACTCTTCTTAGAGCGGCGAGAGGTGGACGCACAGCTTGTCGTCGAGCTCCTCGAAGGCTTTTGCCGCCACCGTCCAGGCGTAAACCGCCGTCGCCGCCGACACGAGCTCGTCCTTCTCCGGGTCGCCGCCGGCCTTGACGTACTCGTCGTAGCGCTCGGCGAACGTGACGGCGGCCTCGGCCTCGCCGATGATCGAGACGCCCTGCTCGGCGAGCGAAATGGCGGCGGCGGCGGCGCTGCTCGCGAAGCGGGCCCGGGTCGCGTCGTCCTCGGCGAGTCGGGCTGCGGCGGTATCTGCGAGGGCATAGTCAGCGAGTTTTTCACGCCGCGCAGAGTTGGGAGAGGATGGACGCACAACTAGCTTGGGCGGCCGAGTAATCTTGCAGGACGAGGTGCGCTTCTGCTTCTCGCGCGAGAGGACGACTCCATGTCGAGTTGAAGTGCTTGGCGGCGGCCGCATCGAGTAGAGCTGCGTACGTATAAGAGGTACACGTCAGGACGAGCACGTGCGGGCTTGAGCAGAGGTACGAGCTGGACGCACCGAGGTCGAGCTGGAGGAGCTTGATCCTCGCGGCGGCACGGTTCGAGTACAAAGCGGCGAGATCGGCCTTGGCCTCGGCGGTCGATGCGTCCTGAGTCGAGCTCTCGAGGGCGCTCGTGTACAGGTCTGCCGCCTGCTGCCACCGAGACGAGCCGAACGCGGCGTTGCCCTGCTGGCGGAGCTGTGCGGCGGAGGTAGAGGTGTCGGTGGCGCTTGGCGAGGGCGACATGCTGCACGAGGAAAGCTGCGCGTATCAGCGAGTGTCGCAGGAGCCGCCTGGCGCGGTGCGGAAGCTGATTTGGAGGCTCGGGTCGGCGGCACCTCCTTGAGAGGCGAGCGCACGACCAGCACTGCTCCGACTGGGCCAGCTCGCAGCTCGACACCGTTCCATAGATCTCGATGGAGCTCGCAAGCTTGCCCTACACCGGCCAGCGCGTGCCGCCGCGCCGTCTGGTCCTCATCAGGCCGTCGCCGCGCATCTCGGTGGGGAGGAGCGAGAGAGCCGAGGCCGAGAGCGGAGAGCGGACGTACGGGGCGTGAAGAGTCTGTCCGAGTTGTGCAGGTAGTCTGAGCAGCTGGCTGAGCGTTGTCGAGGAGAAAGAAGCCGCCCCGCCTCGTCGGCTCTCGGTCGCGCTCGCCGACGACGCTCGAAGCGAGTGGCTTCCCTTCTCGCCGCCGAGCTGAGTCCGTACGCCGCTCTCGCAGTCGTTCTCGCTCTGCTGCGCTCTCAGAGAGGACCGTCAAGCAAGTCTACTCTCTCGAGAACGAGCTCGCGCGCTCACGACTACAGCATGAACCTCGCGCTCTTGGATGACAAAGGGCGAGGCAGGTAACGGATGAGAGGCACAACCGAGGAGAAAGACGAGGACGGCGAGATGAGGAGGAAGAGGAGAGGGGAGAACGAGAGCGGGCGGGACCGGCGGCCCTCACATGAGGAGGTCCTCGTCGTCGTGCGCTGGCGGCGCGCCGTTGACGACGGGCACGGGCGGTGCGAGGCCGGCTGCAGAGGGAAAGACAGGCGTCAGATTGAGCTCGAGCGAGAGTGAGAGACGAGGCGAGTGTGGAGAGTGGTAGAGGTGACGAGGGCGAAGGAGAGCCGAACGGGAAGGGGCGCAGGGTGCAAGAGAGGAAGAGGACGCACCGCTGCCCGCCTCATCGCCCATCAAGTCGTCGTGCCCATGCGCGTCGGCGAACGACAAGCCCTCGATGCCGTTCGTCGCGCGCTCGACCCCTCCTCGCCCCGCCGACGCCGCCGAGTCGACGCTCCGTCGGGGCGCGCCCTCGTCCTGCTCATCCGCCGCCGCCTCGTCGCCGTACTGCACGAGCTCGCCCTCGCCGTCACCCTCGCCGTACTCGAGCTGCTGCTGCGCGCCGCCGGCCCGCTGCCGCTCGAGCGCATCTTGCCACCCCTCGACAAACTCCTGCGGGTCCTCGTCCGGGTCGGCGAGCGCGCTCGCCTGCTTGGGCTTCTTGGCCTGCTCGAGGAGCTGCCTCCAGCCGCGCACGGCGCGGCCCGCCTCGCTCGGGGCGTACGTGCGCGCAAACAGGGCCGCCTCGGGCGCGCGGTCGGTCGCGAGGAGCGTCTCGACGCAGCTCGGCGCGTCGCCGAGCCCGAGCGCGGCGGCGAACGCGACGTTGTACGCGCCCTGGGCCGTCGCGCGCTCGACGAGGTACTCGAGGCCGGCGCGCGAGCCCGTCGACGTGTACAGGAGGAGGAGCGCCGACAGGTCGTGCGCCTGCTTGAAGCACTCCTCGGCGAGCTGCACCTTCCACCCGGCGAGGGCGCGGTCGCCGACGGTGCGCCACTTGGCCTGCGAGCCGAGGTGCGGGCTCGAGCGCGCGAGCGCGAGCGCCGTCTCGAGGTCGTCGAGCGCGATCGCGAGCTCGAACTTGTGGTCCGGGTCGGTCGAGATGTCGAGCGCGAGCTCGCGCAGGTCCTGCGTCTCGAGGAAGCGCGCGAGACGGTTGCGCTGGTCCTGCGGGACCTGCGGCAGGAGCTCGTGCGCGCTGTCGAGGTCGCCGCGGAGGATGGCCGTCTGGTATTCGATGACGGACAGCGACAGGCTGAAGGCGTACAGGTTGACGTCCTTGTCGCACAGGTAGATGCGGTTGTGCTGCGGGAGGTAGCCGAGGAGGTACATCTGCGAGTCGAAGTGCGTGATCGTGTGGGCCTGGCCGCCGACGAGGTAGTTGAGGCGGTGCGCGGCCGTCGTGTAGACGAGGCAGTCGCCGACCCACTTGGCCGTCTGGACCGCCTCGGACATCTCGCACTCGAGGTCGAACGCCTCCTCGACGCCCTCGTCGCCGAGGTCGGCGCCGCCGTCGAGCGCGTCCTGGTACGCGTCGCGGTCGAACCGCAGGACGTAGAACGAGTCGTCGCCGGCGATGCAGACGAGGTTGCCCGTGCCGGACCAGTAGACGTTGCGCGCGTCGACCTCGATGCGGCGCACGAGCGCGCCCGACTCCCAGTCGTAGAAGCACACGAAGCCCATGCCCTTGACGCCGAGGAGGGGCCCGCCGTACACGCCGTCGGTCGGGTACGCGACCTGGACGAGGCCGGCGCGCTCCTTGAAGTTGCGGAACACCTTGATCTTGGACCCGGCCTCGCGCACGGCGTACGTGTTCGAGTCGCTCGCCCACGCAAAGCCGACGCCCTGGCCGAACGCCTTGTTGCGCCACGCGAGCGCCGTGTAGATGATGTACTCGCCGTCGCCGCACACGGTGACGAAGCGGCCGTTGGGCGAGTGCTCGAGGGTCGAGGCGTACACCTCGGTGTTGCCGAGCTCGCGGCTCGGGATCGACAGCTGCTGGCCGTCGGGCACCGTGTCGTCGGCGGTCGAGTGGAGGGCGAGCGTGAGGACCTCGGCGTTGCGCGCAAAGACGACCTTGCCCTGCGAGTCCATCGAGACGGCGGGCTCCTCGCGGCCGAGCTTGACGACGACGGCGCCCTCGTCGAACCCGAACGCGACGTCGTTGCCCTTCTTGGCGTACGCGACGCACCACGCGCGCTCGAGGCCGTAGTCGAGCGTGTTCTCGAGGCGGTAGGTCGCCGAGTGCCAGATCTTGACCGTGCCGTCCTCGGAGCCCGAGACGAGGATCGGGAGCGAGGGGTGGAAGATGGCGAACGAGACGTTGGACGTGTGGCCCTCGAGCGTCTGGATGCACGACTTGGACAGGTAGTCCCAGATCTTGATCAGGCGGTCGTCGCCCGTCGTGACGAGGTAGGGCTTGTCGCCGCCGTGGTAGTACTCGACGTAGTTGACGCCCTTGTCGTGCGCGTCGAGCGTAAAGTTGGCGACGGGCGAGCCGAGGCTCCACACCTTGACGGTGCGGTCGAGGCACGCCGACGCGAACGTGTTCGAGTCCTTGGGGTTGAATGACAGATTCATGATGTAGTGCGTGTGGCCCTCGAAGATCTGCGCGGTGGGGTGCAGGAGAGGGTCAGGACGTGCTTCTGGGCGAGGGGAGCTGGCGCGAGGGAGAGGGAAGGAGCCCGAGCGAGCGAGAGAGAGAGAGAGAGAGAGAGAGGGACGCACCTGGATGCACTTCCAGCCCTTTTCCCAGTCCCAGAGCTTGATCGTCATGTCGTCCGAGCCGGTGAG
>Ga0308169_10003314_pt1 | contig 15831 bp, 22 predicted proteins | sample PhyBR1_2_FD_202139 | JGI IMG/M metagenome (GOLD analysis project Ga0308169, IMG submission 202139) | Phyllosphere microbial communities from UC Gill Tract Community Farm, Albany, California, United States - DLSLSB.R1 | ecosystem: Host-associated > Plants > Phyllosphere > Unclassified | place... | reverse complement strand
GAGCCAGGTTCTCCAAGGCCTTCTTGCATCAAGTGACAAATCACCTTCCTGCTTTTGCGGCTGTCGGGCAGAAGCCTGAAGCCATGTAATGCTTTATGCATGACGAGACTCGCAGCCATGCAGTTGCTGCTGGAGCTGGAGTTAAAAAAGGTGCAGCCCTACGCATCTGATGTGCCGGACATGTTGTTTGAGGATGTCGTGCCTTTATGCGTGAGCTACCCTATGTCAAGGTGTGCCAGAGGAACAGGAACGAAGACATTGTAATTCCAATGTGATAATCGGAGTCCGCCTAGTTGCATACATACGAGGGTGTGCCCCGAGAGACTGTTAGAGCTGGCCGCAAGGCTATGAAGACCACCTCAATCACCAGCCTGCTTGTAGTCCTCCGCCATTCGGTTGTACATTTTTGCATTGTGTCACGCCGAACAGTGCCTACATTAATGTATGGAGACAGCTCACCCATAATTGTAGAAAGTTCTTCCTTCCATACAAGCCGTGCACATGTGGGTGAGACCGCCTCCTGCTCGCACCAGGTCCATGGGCCAGCTAATTGTCGTGACAAATGCCTGGCTAATGACCTCCTTGATAGATATTCACGTCGGGACCTCTCGTGTGTCGCATGCAATGCACTCCGGTGAGCAGAACTGGATATGAGGCTGGAACTTCTCCGCACCAAAAGACAAAAATCGCTCACCAGACACCCCTGAAGATCGTCCCAAACGTACAACATCCTGATTGATGTGTAGCGGAGGAGTAGTACATGATGAGTTCGGCTTCGTGATTTATCAGACTGTGTGAATGCATCGCGGCCGGGCGAAAAAGGGCGAGTACGGGAATGAGTAAGCTCTTTCGCTCACTGCTTACGGCCTCGCCATTCAGAAGCTGCGCTGAGACCCCCGGCGTGGCGCATGGTTGTATAGCGAGACGGCCGTCAACAAATACATGTTCTACCTAAATGATTGACCACACCTCCAGCCCTACGCAGTCGAAAGGTATGGCGTGGCTGTCGCGAACAGCCAGAGTGGTGGAAAGGATCTCGTTATCGAAAGTAGGGCAGGTGGCAGACGAATTATGCGTAAAGGTGCTGTCGAAGACAAGACCGTACGTTCCAGATCTGAGCTATCAGCTTTGGTACAGGTGAGTCATGATCAGTGGTCCCAGCTTGTTACTCACCCGCCCCCGAATGACAGTAGCCCTTGCTCGCATAGGGCGAAGTACTGGTTCTTGCCCGTCCACCGGAAGTGCCGGACATCGTTATGCTCGCCAACCTTGAACAGGAAGCTGAGGTCAGTCTAACAACCTGGATGGCACTCACGAGTCTCCACCTCCGTAGTATGAGCCCTCCCGCTTGTTGATAGGCTCATTGATGTAGGCTCCAAAGGTGTTTCCCACACCATCCGACGCGATTAGCAGATTCCCGGCATTCTGTTGGCGCCCGTCGTTGTTACGCTCCGCCAGTCGGTATAGAGTCGCGAGGGAAGCACCATGCTGGTCCAGGGAGACTGGATGAATTAGTTGCTACCTCATCGTCAAAATGTCCCCGGCACACACATAACAGGTTCCAACGCGTGGCGAGACGTTGCCGAGGAGGAAGCAGACTGCGTAGCTGATACATCAGCATATCAAAGAGCTGAAGCCGAGGTTTCTTCTCACCTGATCTGCAATGATCGGCTGCAGCACTGGCGCGGTGCTCTCGCGTCGTCCCTCTAGTGTGGTCCCGGCCCATTCATGATGGATGTGTAGTTGAGTATCAGGGGCCATCGTTTCGGGTCGGAAAGCAGGGGCACCCGACGGTGCGATGTAGGTACCCGGATGTCTATCGGAAGGCGCAAATGGAGACGTGTGAGTTACTTCTATCGGAAGAGCTGTCGGCGTGGGCGACTGAGACTGCGGATGCAGTGAGGCCGTTGAGGGAGAAGGGGGGTGAAAGAGGTTCGGATCGATGGACGCCCGCCATTTGGAAGCGAGCTTGGTAGTCGTAGCCAAGGTGTTGAACAGCTTTGATTGCGCATTGGCCCCCGTGCTGGAGCGAGTAGAACCGGGTCGGCTTTCGGGCGCAGGATGAAAGACAATATCAGATAATTGCGGGGGCGAGCCTGGACCGGAGAACGAGAGCTGGGATAACCTCCGAGGTGACCGAAGGGGAGGAGCAGGGACGTAATCGGGCGTGATTTCGTCAGGTCTCGGCGGCAAGTGGATATGAAGCGGGGTCGAGCTCGGACCTGCCTCTGCGTTGGGAGGCCACGACGATTGTTGGACGGGAGAAGAGGGAAGAGGTTCATCGGATAACAAGTCTATGAGATTGTGCGACGGTCGGCGGTGATGCCCATTAGCCCGAAGCTGAGATGACGATGGGGGCTGGGCCGATTCAAAGTCGCCAAAGTCAAGACTCGAATCGGGTGACGATCCCAAAAGGTCTGGCACTGGTGTTGATCGCGCGGGCATCGTGGGTGGTACGCGTGGTGATGTGAGTGATATCGAGCAATCAATACGGTAGATGACTGTAGGCAACCATACCCGTCTCGACGTGACGTTATCAGGCGGGATATAAACTCTAATCGAATCAAAGCCGACGGTCGACGCATTCTGCATATTCTGCAATCTTACCTACTATCTTGTATATTTCCCCTGCAACATCATCCCTCGTACGCCAATGGGTGCGAAACGCAAAGTACCTCTGACTTCTCCGGCCAACTCAAAAGCACGACACACGGCTGCTCAATCGCACAAGGCGACCCAGGCCAGGATCTCCTCGTATCACACCCTCTTGAAACGAAAGCACCAGCTCGAGCGGGATCTCCGGCGGGACAACGATGATGACCATGCCGCACAGCTCGAGGGGCAGCTTGCGGCGATAGAAGCACAGTTGGAAGATCTTGGTGGCCTAGAATCATATCAAGCGGCCAGTATCAAAGGTCAATCGCGTGATCGTGGAGGAGATAGCGCAAAGGTGTTCATTGCTTGGCTCAAGGAGTTAGGGTATCACAAGCTGGACTTGAAGCTACGGTCAGTAGCGTCGCGGTATGCAGACCGGCTAGCGACTGCGCTGATCATCAGCTTACTTGAGATTGGTGCTCTCACCCCCGACAATTATGATTCATGCGCCAAGTGGATCGACAACGAGCCTATCGATCTGCACTCGCAACACCCCAGTATCACCGAGCAAGATTTCTTCGAACGACCGATCGATCCGGCCAACCTTTTCGACCTGATCAGTTGTAGCCTAGTTCTCAACTTCGTCCCAGACCCTCGTCAACGAGGTCAGTCTCAGCTGGAGAATAGCCTGACGTGGAGAGCTAGCTGATTTCAGGCTTGATGTTGGACTTGATCCACCGTCAACTCAAACCCTCCACCGCATCGCTCTTGTTCCTCGTCCTGCCTTTACCCTGCGTGAAGAATTCGCGGTACCTGGACACGAACTCTCTGCTCTCTTTGATGAAGGAATCCGGCTACAGATTAGTCAGGGAACGATGGAAACCGGGTGCCAAAGTGGGCTATTGGCTATGGTCGCGCGAAGCAAAACCAGACGAGGTGGACGAGCGATGGAGGCGAAAGGTGCAAATCCATCAAGGCTCAAAGATGAACAATTTTGCTATAACTCTCCCCTGACGACGCAGTTGTACTAGACTAGGAGTTGTATGCATTCCCCTTAAAGAGCTCAGCCATTGATATGTCCCTGGCCAGGTAAGTATCCTGCCGCATCAGTGCCCATACGACGCGTTTTGATAATTCACTGCCACGGATAAGCGGCCTTCATCATACACTGATACTTCACCAATGTCATGAGCTACTTTCGACTGCCGACCCACTGGGTCGTGCCTGCGCTCTTCGTTCTCTTAACTTGGGGCTGGTATCGATTGTACGCCCTGGACCAAGCGCAAAGCGGTACTTGGGGATGCGAGATGAGCTGGATGACCCCGTCGTATATAAAGATTGATATGGCCGGCTCTCCATTTTCCAGATATGCCCTCTATCTCTACCGCGAGATCGGGTGGGACACTGAGCAGGTGAGCCAACGGGATGGTAACAAGTTCAGAGACTAATTGTAGGGGCTGTTGGGTCATCCGGCCATATTTATTCCTGGCAATGCCGGGTCATACCAACAGGTCCGGTCAATCGCTTCCTCGACGTCCCGACAATACCACGGACATCCCGGCAAGCGGGCGGAACCTCTATCGGGAGCGACCAAGATTGACATGTTTACTCGTGAGTTCGCTTCACAGAGCGGCGATCATGTCATAAGTAGACTAACAATAGTCGACCTGAATGAGGATTTCAGCGCCTTCCATCCGCAACTCATACGAGAACAAGCCGACTATCTGGCCCATGCCGTCCGCCATATTGCCGGGCTTTACGAACAAGGCACCCGTATCACCTTGATCGGACACTCGATGGGCGGCATCGTAGCCAGACTATCAATGGAACTCGGTATTGAGGATATGATCGACATGATTATTACAATGTCGACGCCGCATCAGTTCCCGCCGGTCACGCTAGACGGTGATTTCGATCGCATTTACGGGGAGATAGCTCGAGACATCTCCCCGATTCTCGTCAACATATGCGGCGGGGCCGCCGATACGCAGATCGCCTCAGATGCCTGTGCGTTGCTCCTGGACACCGATCGTGGTCTGACCGTCTTCTCGACTGCGATTCCAGGTGCCTGGACAGGCGTCGATCATCAGGCGATGGTGTGGTGTCATCAAGTACGCTGGGTGGTGGCAAGGTTGCTCTTGGAAGCAACCATGGTCAATTCTTCACCAGAAAAGCTCGGAATCGCTCGGCAATTGCTGTATGTCGGACACCGCGCACCGGAAGCCCGAAACCCTTCGCGCCGCTTTGAGGTGAACGGACTCACGACATTCCTGCTCGCTTCGCCGCCTTCCGCGGTCTCTGCTTGCGACAACTCGGGCTGTCGACCTCTTGATCATGACATACAGCCGTACCCCCGGCCCGCCGCCGGATCACCGTTTCCGCTCCCGGGTGAAGGCGTAAAGCAGGACGACACACGCTACGCATTGTCATTGAATTGGACAGGTAGCGTCGTCTTCGACGTGGCGGGCGAAGTGGAGTCCGGGACCTTCTCCCATGTCGTGCCGCCGATTCTGCAGTGGACCCCTTCGCCTTCGCACACTACTCACTATCGTCTGAAATACCCGACACTCGAATCGCATTCCCTGGCAGTGCATCGATTGCGAATCGGCTTGGAGAGTTGCTCGGGCCCTGTACCAATCGTTAGATACGCTCCATATGCCGCCTCAAACCTGGTCGAGGAACGTTTCTTTCCAGCGGACTCTCCGGATATACTGCTACATCCGCACATTGCTCGAGCCCCCTTCGCACCCTCTACCCGGCCGCAAGGCATGCGTCTTGACATTTACCAGTCCCCGGACTGTCCTGTTACAAGCATCGCCGTCAACCTCGAGATTTGGAGGAGCCTCGCAAAGGCCGTGCACCGTTACAGGATGGCTGCCGTGGCTTGGACACTCGGTTGGTCCGCTCTCATTGTCGACTTGTGTCTCCTGCGGACCGAACAAAGTTGTGAGTAGTCGGTCAATCTGTTCCCGACGCTCATCTCAGCCGCCTTACCAGCCTGGTGGACTCTCGCCAGCCGGCATCGGATCGTGCAAGTTCTCACGGGCCTCATGGCCGTCTTCTTGATACTGGCGGCCACTGGGTCGAGAATCTCCGCGCTAGTCCTGCTTGGTGTAGACGAAATCATTCTCAGTATCGTCGTGCTGGCGCTGTCCGTCTGGACCTTGCTTTTGGCGATGAGCCTTTACCTCTCGTTCCACGCTTTGCGCTTAGTGATGCGCAGCAAGCGTTCTCATACAGATCCAGCCAGGTATGTGCATCTCGTATCGCTTTGGCTGATTGAAGCACTACTTGTTCGCGCTCCTACACTTTGGTGTTTTGCGCGGTATCCCTTGGTGTTGGCATTTGGGTGCCCCACGAGATTCTTCTGACACTGCTTGCGGTGATGCAAGTCCTCACGCTCGGCGTCGGAGTGAGTGCCTTTGGTTTTGATTGAAGGCTGACGGTAGGCATCGGACCCGTCGGTGGCTATATTGCTGCTCAGTCTTGCACTTGCGCCCTACGACGTTGCCAGATTGATCGGATGGGCAAGAGCAGCCATTGTTGACTGGACCCAAGCTCCTAGAATGACGCACAACCCCCTGAAAAGTCTGCCATTGTTTGCACTGTACGCCTTGCGAGGCAATCAGCCTCGTCCCTCCCCAGTGTACGTGAATATGTGAATGGCATATCGAAGTCATACCCGTCCTTGTCCAAATACTGAGAACAGTCTACTTCAGATGTGCGGGCTTTCGCTCAAAATGCTTGCGGCAGCCAGTTTTCTGATCGGACCACGCCATACGTACGTGTTACCATGGATCGCTCGTGCTGTGTCGGTGGCACTATGCGCGTTACTATGGCCGATAGGCAATGCAGCGACGGTAAAGCTGTAACATAGCGGATCTGAAGCAGGGCGAAGGATGCAACATTGATCAGCCCAAGTTGCAAGTTGAATAATAGAAAAGACTTTCCGTGGTTTCCGGGTATCCGCTATTCCCGGCCGCGTCGCGAGCCCTGAAGGGATGGAGGGATGGGATGGCACTCTCGAGTTGACAAAGTCGTAGCGCGATGCAATGCTTTGCATTGCCCGACTTGACAATCCATGTTTCGCTCGCCCGCGCAACGGGCTTTGCTCGACGTTGTATCCATATCTCGCGGAGTCAGAGGTCTGTCCCATCAGAAGTGAGTGTAAGGAGCAGTTGTTGCGCTGATACCAGCTCTGCGACCCTAGATGCGCAGGTGCCGGCCGTCCGAGAACACGACACCGGATTACAGCTCGCGTGGGCCTCGGGAGAAGCGACATCCTTGTAAGGCATCCTTGAAATCCATTGAGACCTGACTCTAGTGATTACCAGTATCTTTTAGACCACTGTCGGTGCACTCGATGCTTCCACGCTGGGACCAAACAGCGACTCAAGACGCTGCTTGACGTAAGTCACACAGTCTGGAGCGTTGTATAAATCCACTGACCTCAGTTCGACGCCCATACTCGCCCGAAGCAGGTGCATATACGTCCTCAGTCGCTCTCTATCACATGGCCTGGGCAACATGAGTCGGTGTTCCCTCTAACGATGCTGAGAGATGCGGCGTATAATCCGCCGCTCGCCGCGAGAGTACGAGAAAGACAGCGCTCCTTGTGGACGTCGGCGATTGCGCGAGCCCCGCCATCCGTGCAGTACGAGCAAGTCATCCAGTCAGGCACTACAGGCGATCGTGCCATCTTGCGATGGCTGGATTTGGTTGTGAGAGAGCCTTGACCTGTTTGCGACGTTGCTGATTGCAGGAAGAGTTCGGTTTCTGCTACGTCCACGGTGTGCCCGCGTCTCCGGACAGTACTGAGAGCCTAATCCGGAGAATAGCCAGTATACGTGAGACACACTGTGAGCGGAAGACCCACCCCAGAAGCGAAGGTGCTCACAGCTCAATCCAGACGGAGGATTCTGGGATTTCACGGCCGACATGTCGCATGGGGATCTCGCATACAGCAATCAAGCTCTTCCAGCTCACACCGATACGACCTACTTTACCGATCCGGCGGGACTGCAAATTTTTCATTGTCTGCATCACGATGGGGAGGGGGGTGAAAGCTTGCTCGTTGATGGGTTTTACACGGCTTCAAGATTGTCTCTGGCCGCCTATACCACCTTGAGACGTCTCAAAGTACCTACCCACGCTTCCGGGAACGACAATCACCTGCTGCGCCCTACGAGTCATACGACTCTCAGACACGACGAGCATGGGAACCTCGCTCAAGTCAGATGGAACAACGAAGATCGAGGGATTCTGGGGCCAGGGTGGACCCCGCAGGATATCACCGACTGGTATGCGGCGGCTAGAGAGTTTGAGAGCATCAACCGCAGTCCAGAGGCGGAATACTGGACGAAGCTGAAACCGGGCACGGTAGTGGGTGAGTGCAACAGGCCGAGGGGAGTTGACAGAAGTGATCGACAACTGGCGAGTCATGCATGGTCGCGCAGCGTTTACAGGATTGCGGCGGATGTGTGGCGCGTACATTGGAGCGGATGACTGGCAGTCCCGACGCCGGGCCTTACGAGTCAAGCTCGAAGGCGTCGCCGATGCGACGTGGGCTTTCGGGTGGTGATACCTGAGATCTCTATCGGAGAAGGTTTCTCGCAGGCCGTTCACAACGAGCGAGCTCGTCGCGATATACCATCTTGCGCGCGCATCGATCTGTATGATTTTGCATGCCAGCGTCGGAAGCGCCGCTGATGTAGAATGATCACTATGCCCAAAACGTTACGTCGTAAATTCTATGGGTCCCTCTGCTATGGGCTGCGAGCGCGAGAGCGAAGGGGGCAAGCGGAACTTCTCGTCACGCGCCTCTGAAAGCCTGCGATGTCGTGGGGGCGCGGGCGCAGCTTCCGAAGGCGGCGAGGGTGACGCCGAGGTCGGAGGGGAGGGGTATACATTCGTCGGCGGCAGGAATTGCCGTTGCGGAAGGGCGGACGATTTTGAGCGCGACGCATATTCGTGATACACTGGTTTTGGCGAACTATGCGTCTTGCCTTCGTACATCCTTGCCTCGGCCTTGTTGGTGGGTAACAAACCGTCCATGACAGCTTCGGCTTGCCTCATCTTCTTCTCTCCCTTCTCCACATCGCGTTTGGCATTGTTGTACATCCACAGACCCACTGCAGTGAGGCCGATGCCCATCGCTTGTACCGGATGGACCGCCTGCTTGAACCACACGATGGCGAGGCAGATCACGGCGATACGTTTCACGAGAGAGGCGATGGAGTATGTCACTGGTGAGGTCGATGACAGGATGGCGAACGCGAGTAGGTTCTGGGCGAAATGCACGGTGCCGTTGACGATGAGATAGATGGTGACCGAGGGACCAGCTGGCTGAGGTCGCATTAATCGTGGCACGTCTGAGTAGATCCAAACGGGAATCATGAGGAGGAAGGCGAGAGAGCTGGAGAAGTAGAGCAGGTTGATCTTGTCGAGCTTGGCTCCGAGTCCGGTCGTGTCCGAGTTTGTCGGCATGATACGTTTGAAGAAGATGTTTTGCGAGACGAATATGAGTGTACTCCCAAAAGCGCAAAACAGGCCGAGGACGTTGGAAATGGTCATGTCAAACGAGCAGGCAAGCATGACGCCGAGCGTAAGGGGAAGGAGAGACAGATATGTGGCGGGCGAATATGATACGCCGAAGAGAAGGGCGTAGGCGAGCACGGTGAATAACGGGGACAAGGCCTGTTGTGAGCGATTAATCACACGGGGCGCACTCGACTGAGGGTCGCGACCTACCTTGATGGTGTGTACCGTGCTGACCGGCACGCGACTGATCGCGAGAGAGCCGAAGATATGACCGCCAACCTGGAATGCCGCCATTGGCAGTACTCCTTGTAGGATTGCCCTGGTGGGGGACCGTAAACGTGTCCATCCGAGATGACCCAAGATGATGCAGTAGAGTGCGACAAAGAAGAACTGCACGATGGTGAGGGTGACTGGATACTTGAAGCGGTTCAAGATGACTTTTCCCGTGTTTGATGACAAGGCCGAGGAGGCATACCACAATGTGCAGAGCGCGACAAAGCGTATGGTGTCTATGCCGGGAAAGGTAAATGTGGGTACGCGGAAAGGATTGGGCGCGGGGGACGGTGACCGAGTTGAAGGAAAGTCGGCCTTGTCGTCATTGAGCCAGGCGGGAGGTTGCGAGGGGAAGGACCGTAAAGGGGAGATGATCTCTGGCGAAGTCAAATCGGCAGAAGACGAGGTATGGGCGAAAGGAGCTCGATGCCGGGGATCGCGATGGATGGAAGAGGTCGAAGCAGAGGGGGGAAGACCGAGCATGACGAGAGAGGCTAGCTGGGCGAAGCGAGTGTGAGGATGTTCAACGGATCATGAAGGACACGGGTGAGTGACGGACGAAGGAACGAGCGGGTAGAAGGGAAAGAGGGGAAGGGTGCTAGTAATCGATAACGCGCCCAAGGGGATGAGAAGGAGAGAGCGCCACGCACCAGAGCCAGAGCCAGGGCAAAAGACACGCGTTGAGAGGAAATTTCCAGATGTGGCAACTTTTGTGGGTCAACAAGTCGTCATCCTAGCTTCGACTATCACCACTACGACTGCTGTGTCCCCATCATCTTCTGAACCAGGCTCCCTTCACAACAACGCACACACTCTCTCACTCACACATGCGGCCTCTCTCCTCCCTTACCGCAGCCCTCGCGCTCGTCGCCGATTGGTCATATGCATCTCAGATTCCCTTCACGATCTCGTCTCCATCATCGTCATCCCCGACTCCTTCGACGCAATCAGACTCGCTCGTCTCGGCTCTCTCCGCTTCCGATCAGCACACAATCTTCCTCCGTCTCTTGCAGAGATCAAAGTCGATTCCCCTTCTAGCTCATATCGGCAATGCGACCTTGTACGCTCCAACAGACGATGCTTGGAAGGCTTGGTTCCGCCAACATACGCCCGCTGCGCCCGAACACGAGCCATATCTCGGTTGGCTGACTATGGCCGGATATGACGAGTGGTTGCAAGATGAAACCGACCTCTTGGTGGAGCGAGCATCGGCAGGCATCGCCTTCGAGGACAGCAGGAGTCAACTCGACAACCAAAATTGGGCGCTGCGACAGCACCTCCTATACCACATGCTCAACTACACTTTGACGCCCTCAGACATGGTGGCCAATGCTGTTTCAAACGTGTCGATAGAAACTACCCTCCTGTTCCCGCTCTTGGAACCGCCCGAGCTACCACCGACACCTCCGCCAGGACCTCCATGGCTTCCGCACGGAGGGCAAGGCTTGTTGGGGGGCCACGGACAACGGATACGCCTCGCGCGAGCTGGCTCGGCGGAGGGCGGTGAGCGAGGCAGAATTGGCGTCGATCACAATGGTCACGGTGGCATTCGAGTATGGGACGGTAGCGGATGGACAACTCGCGGGAACGATTCGGAATGGGCGGAAGCCAGCAAGAACCGCCAGGTGGGTGCGAGATGGACCAGGAATGGAGTTGTTGTTGGGATAGACGGCGTGCTGGAACCCCCGCCGTCGCTCGGTGAGTCAGCTCGAAAGCTTGATGTCCCGAACTCACCCTGTAGACAATGTCATACGGAACCACCCCGCCTTGTCGTATCTGTCACGGTTGCTCTCCGTGGCTTCGACGCCTCTGCCCTCGCCTTTGCCGGAAAACTTGGCCACCGCACCGCATCTTACTGTTTTTGCCCCTACAAATGACGCATTTCACCGAGAGTTCGACGACGTGGAGAAGCGCTACCTCGAAGGCGGCTACGGAGCTGAGGGAGTGGCTAGAGTCTTCGCAGGAAGCGTCGTACTTGGGATGGAACATGACGGGGTCGGATGGAGCGACGCGTGGAGCTCCAAACGACATGACGGTTAGTCCCCATTGACCGATTCGAGATGTGTGCGTGGACGCTGACGCTCAGTTGAGACAGCTTCCGGGCTGGACCTTGCTATCGAGACAACACCCGCCGGCAAGATGCTCGTCAATGGTACTGAGGTCAAGACGGTGGACATATTCGCATCAAATGGTGAGTAAATGGCTGCACCAGCTGTCATGCTCATCAATAGGTGTCCTGCATATCATTCCGTCTTTGCTACTCCCAAACAATTTCACGCTCCTCAACTCCGCGGAGAAGGTCCTTCTCTCGATCAACGCGACGCGTTTCGTCTCGCTCCTTCGCTCTGCCAATCTTTCGTCAACTTATATCGGCGAGCCAGGCCGTGGACACACCACCGAGGCGGCCTGGACAATCCTCGCTCCGACCGACGACACCTTGGACGCTGTAGACAAATGGGGTGGCTACAATGTCGCAAACTCGCAGACACATAGCATCGCAGGCGAGCAAGCGGTATCCTCGCTTCGGTCTCGGTCCGACTTCGAAGACGCCTCTCCCATCGCGGCATTGTTGCAGTATCATATATTACCCGGAAGATTTCTGCCGACTGCCATACGTGACGGCATGCTGGTAGAGACCGAGCTGCGCACATCCAGTCTCGACGGCGGCCGCCAAAGGCTGCGAGTGACCGTGTCCGAACATCTGGGACAGCGGGATTGGGAAAACATCGGGCACGGGGAGATCGGATTCGGAGGCTCGACTGTGCTGGGTGAACCCGGTGAGCCGACTTTCATCTCCATACCATCATCCGCGAGGCTTATGTGCAGTCAAGGTCGGACGATCCGTGATCTACCTGATCTCGTCCCTGCTGGCACCGCCGGATGATGTGCTGCAAACCGCAGTGTCAGACTTGCAGCTGTCCACTTTTGTAGCCGCCGTCTACGCCGCCGATCTCGACCGAGCGATCAAGAAGGCACCGGCTATCTCGTACTTTATTCCACGCAACCGGGCGTTCGGCTACCTCGGTTTAGGAATGAAGTACCTTCTGCTGCCAGAAGGCAAAGATGAGTTGCGCAAGGTCATCCGGTACCACGCCGTGAATCAGATTGTCTATGCGCCAGACGTCGAGCCAGGAAGGACGACTCTGAAGACCTTGGAAGGCGGAGAGCTTGTTCTTCGGCGCGGAAAGGGTAAAAACAGCACATTGACCCTGTCGAGCCCGACCAAATGGGAGGGACACGATTCTGGGGAAGCCTTCCCGGCGAACGGTGAACTTCGATCCGCCCAGATTGGCGACTCTGACGCTTTGACGAGCTCCGGGGTGATTCATACCATCGACAGCGTCATCATGCCGGCCGACGTCGCGCTCACCATCCGGAAGTTGATCCGTGGGTCAAAACAGGCTACCATGGTCGACCTGATGGTCCGCGCGGGACTCGGCTGGATCTTGGAAGGCAGAGAACCGACATCCGACGAATTAGCGCACGCGATTCTCAGTGGGGTTGTCAAAGCCCCGGACGATCAAGTCGGGGACGAGCCGCTACCGGATGTCGAATCATTGGCGATGCCTAGCTACACCTTGCTCGTGCCCACGGACAAGGCATTCTCGCGCCTGAATCTGACGCGATATCTCCATGATCGTGAAGCTTTGCTGGATCTGTTGAAATTGCACATCATACCCACCCAGCCGTCTACGCCTCGTACGGGATCAACCCGAACGCCCGCAGAGCCGCCGAAAGATGGTTCACCATTGTCGATGGCGGATGATCTCGTCTATGGGACCTTGCTGTCAAGCAAGTCCAAGTATGGAGACATCGCATTTCGTGCAACGGGGGATAATTCTTTTATCGTGGGGATCCGCGGTTCGAGGAATAATGCGGGAATGGATTTTGCCAGGGTCGGTCAAAGCGGCAGAGCCAGTGTGCGGTGGAGGAAAAGTCTGCAGGCGGGAAACTACGGTGTGCTGGACGACGAAACACCGCCCGGTACCCATGTCAACCTCGAGCTATGGAAAGGTGGTATGGCGTTGGGAGGTGGCGTGCTTGTTATCGACTCGGTCCTTGTCCCGTATGAGCCGAGTTGGTTCAGCAGGTACGTGACCTCGGCGAATGAATCGCGCTTGGCTCTGACGCGCAGGTGGGGATGGCTGGTGATCACGCTGGTGGGCGTTGGAATAGTCTTACTCATCGCGGCGGCCAGCGTTGGGTGGTGGTGGATGACAAAGGGCAAGCATGAGCAATACGAGCCTCTTGAGGGCGAGGAGGAGGAATGATGAAATGCCCATGACCAGGTAGAGCCTTCTAAGGCGCTTTGCGAGGAGCATCTGTATCAATCATACTGTAGCATTATATATACATGTTGTTCTGCGCGTTGCTATGACAAGCCTCACCGCCTTGTGCCCTGTGCATAGGTAGGAGAGGCTGCGAGGTCGGGCTCCGCGTCCTCGAGTCTGCCTCCATTCCATGTCTGCATCTCTTCCTGTCTCATCAATTCAAATCGGGATGCACCGGAGTCGGGTCGGCCCGCCGCAGGAGGTCGGCCGGCACCAAAGACCGCCGTGTCCCCTCCCGTATCGCTTAGCGTGATATCGCCGTCACTGTTGTCTGTCATGACGTGATGATGTTGTTGATCGAAGGCTCCAAGAGTCTGCTGCTGATCCACATTGACGGAATCAAAGGAATCCTCGTCGTCATCGAAAGAGTCCGAATCGTCATAAGCCGGTGTTGGTTGATTCGGCTGATCAATGATGTCGCTGCCGTAGCTCGTGTTCGCCATACTCTTGCGCGTCCGTGCCGGCGCCTGGCTTGTGCTCGGGCCGGCGGTCTTACTTTGATCGGAGAACAACCTGGTCCCGTTGCCCAGCTCTGCAGGCACAACCGAATACCGTCCGAAGGCTTCGGGTGTTGGCATGGCGGGCGAGTCCATCGAGCCCATCTCCTCCATGAGATCGTCCAGGATCATCCTCGCCTCACCATCCTTCTTCTGGTCCTCGCTGGGTCGGTCCGAGCGTGCGCCAGTAGAGGTCTTCACAGGCGTTTTGCCCGTATTGTACACGGCTTGAGCGCGAGGCGGAAGGGTGAAGTTCATTGTCACCGGTGGAGACATGCCCAGCGGCACGTCATCGTCCGAATCGGACAAGTCGTCCGTGCCCGATGGCAATGTAGCTCGAATCGGGAGCCGAGGCTGCTTGCTATTGTCCGCGGTCGCTGCGGCTACTCGTGGGAACTTCGCGTTGAGGGGGGTACTGCGCAGATCAGTGACGCCGTTCCATTTCGCCTTCGCCCTCGGAGTTCCGTCACGGGAAGAGCTAGTCGCAGGTCGGACTCGAGCTGGCGAGGCGTATGCGGATTTCTGCGCGGAGAATAAATCAGGAGGATCCACGGTACCGGTCGACACGTCGTAAGAAGCGTCGGCGGCGTTGAAGGCGGGCAGCGAATATCCAGAGGGCAGGCTTGGAGTCGGGGCTGAGCTGCTCTCGGCGTACCCGTCCTCCAATTGCATCCTTTTCCAGTCCTGATCCATCTTGTCAAACGGACTCGCCATACTATCCTCGTCCCAACTGGAATTGTGCAATTGACGATTAGGCACAGGGGTAGATGTTATTGGGCCGTTGTTGCCGTGAGGTGGGAGCATGAAGTTGCCGTGTAGGTCTGGCGTCGAAAGAACCGAATCCTCGCGGCGGATATCCTGGCTGTCGTCTGCATTCTCCGTCGTCAAGGTCGACATGTGCGTCGAGTCGTCGTCAGTCGATCGGATTCCGTACGCATGTTCGAAAAAGGACCTCCAGAACTGGGTTTGTTCAGATGTACGATCTCCAGTACTACGTCGCGCGATAGAAACTCACATGACTGGTCTCCCTCACGGGCTCTGCGCCGATCGCGAACCGCTTGAGCTCTGGCAAGACCTTGGTCGTGATGACTTGATGGAACTTGGCGAAATTCGCATCAATCTCTTGAAGGAGCAAAGTGTTGAGCTGATCTATTTGCTGGACTTGAGTTGATATGGGCGCGTTTGGAGAGATATTGGGAATGAGGTAGAAGGGAGGGTGGAGGAGAGGGTTGTGCGCAGGATGTGAAGATGACATGATGGGAGGTGTCAAAATGGGACAGCGTGGTGCGTTGATGAAAGGTAGGGAGGAGGGTATGCGACAACAACAATTGTACGCGTCGTCGCAATGTCGGTCGGTCGGACGCGACGGGGGTCGGGGTCGGGATCACGTGACGGTAGCACGGGTTGTAATTGGCAAGCCCAATCAGGTTTGTAATGCTTCATTACGACTTGCAGCCGTACACTATTGAAATCCGATCCAGACCGAGCCCTCCAACGGATTCAACGATCCAACCGGCTAAAAGCCACGCACCGACTGCAAGCAACAGAGTGCGACTAACGATTGTTCACTTATACCCAGACAATTGTTCACTTAT
>Ga0308169_10003312_pt1 | contig 15832 bp, 12 predicted proteins | sample PhyBR1_2_FD_202139 | JGI IMG/M metagenome (GOLD analysis project Ga0308169, IMG submission 202139) | Phyllosphere microbial communities from UC Gill Tract Community Farm, Albany, California, United States - DLSLSB.R1 | ecosystem: Host-associated > Plants > Phyllosphere > Unclassified | place... | reverse complement strand
GCGCATCGACTTCGCCGCGAGGAACGCCTGATGTTCAAGCTTTCCCCCTTGGGCCGCCGCCGTTTCGAGCGCTTCAAGAAGAACCGGCGTGGCTGGTGGTCGCTGTGGTTGTTCATCGGCCTGTTCATCCTGACGTTGGGCGGTGAACTGATCGCCAACGACAAACCCCTGGTGGTGAGCTACCAGGACTCGCTGTACTTCCCGGTGTTCAAGCGCCACACCGAACAGGAGTTTGGCGGCCAGTTGCCGTTCCAGGCCGACTATCGCAGCAGTTATGTCCAGGACCTGATTCACAAGGGCGGCGGCTGGCTGCTGTTCCCGCCCATTCCGTTCAGCGATGACACGCCCAACTATGACCTCAATCAGCCGGCGCCAAGCCCGCCGTCGAGCGTCAATTGGCTGGGCACCGACGACCAGGCCCGGGACGTCCTGGCGCGGGTGATCTTCGGCGCGCGGGTGTCGATCCTGTTTGCCCTGGCCTTGACCGCCATCAGCGCGTTGATCGGCATCGCCGCCGGGGCCTTGCAAGGTTATTACGGCGGCTGGGTGGACCTGCTTGGGCAACGCCTGCTGGAAGTCTGGTCCGGGCTGCCGGTGCTCTACCTGCTGATCATCCTGTCCGGTTTCGTCGAGCCGAATTTCTGGTGGCTGCTGGGGATCATGGCGCTGTTTTCCTGGCTGGCCCTGGTGGATGTGGTACGCGCCGAGTTCCTGCGCGGGCGCAACCTCGAATACGTCAAGGCCGCCAGGGCCCTGGGCCTGACCGACCGCAAAGTCATCGTGCGGCATATCCTGCCCAACGCGATGAACGCCACCCTGAGCTACCTGCCCTTTATTCTCACCGGGGCGATCTCCACACTGACGGCCCTGGACTTCCTCGGATTCGGCATGCCGGCCGGCAGCGCCTCCCTGGGTGAGCTGATCGCCCAGGGCAAGCAGAACCTGCAAGCGCCGTGGCTGGGGTTGACGGCGTTCTTCACGTTGGCGCTGATTCTTTCTCTATTGGTGTTTATCGGTGAAGCGTTGCGAGACGCGTTCGACCCTCGGTCTTGACCCACGATCATGAAGCGGAACCTTGAGATGAGCGACAACCTGATCGAAATTCGCGACCTGAGCGTGGCCTTCAACGACCAGACGGTGGTGCGCAACCTGTGCCTGGACATTCGCCCCGGCGAATGCCTGGCGCTGGTGGGCGAGTCGGGCTCCGGCAAGTCGGTGACGGCGCACTCGATCTTGCAACTGCTGCCGGAAACCGGCACGCGCACCACCGGCAGCATCCGCTATCGCGGCGAAGAGCTGGTAGGGGCCGAGGCCAAGACCCTGCGCGAACTGCGCGGCAACCGGATCGCCATGATCTTCCAGGAGCCGATGACCTCGCTGAACCCACTCCACAGCGTCGAAAAGCAGATCGGCGAAACCCTGATGCTGCATCGAGGCCTGGGTGGCAAGGCCGCGCGCCAGCGAATCCTGGAACTGCTGGCCCTGGTCGGCATCCAGAAACCCGCCGAACGACTCAAGGCTTATCCGCATCAGCTTTCCGGCGGCCAGCGCCAACGCGTGATGATCGCCATGGCACTGGCCTGCGAACCGGAACTGTTGATTGCCGACGAACCGACCACCGCCCTGGACGTGACCGTGCAGCGCAAGATCCTGCTGCTGCTCAAGTCGTTGCAGCAGCGCCTTGGCATGTCCCTGCTGCTGATCAGCCACGACCTCAACCTGGTACGCAGCATCGCCCAACGGGTGTGCGTGATGAAGGCCGGGGAAATCGTCGAGCAGGCGCCTTGCGAGACGCTGTTCAGCGCACCGAAACACCCCTATAGCTGCGAGCTGCTGCACGCCGAACCGGAAGGCGAAGCCCTGCCCCGGGATGAACGCGAAGAAGTGCTGCAGGTCGAGGACCTGCGGGTCAGCTTCCCGCTCGGCGGCGGATGGTTCCGGCGCAAGGAATATCTGCGCGCCGTGGACGGCATCAGCCTGAGCATCCAGCGCGGCAAGACCCTGGGCATCGTCGGCGAGTCCGGCTCCGGCAAATCCACGCTCGGCCAGGCGATCCTGCGGCTGATCGAATCCAAAGGCAGCATCCGTTTCCAGGGCCATGCGCTGGATCATCTGTCACACAAGGAACTGCGGCCCTGGCGCAAACAGATGCAAATCGTTTTCCAGGACCCGTTCGGTAGCCTCAGCCCGCGCATGTCGGTGCAACAGATCATCAGCGAAGGCCTGGAAGTCCATAGCCCCTCCAGCGCCGCGCAGTGCGAAGCGCGGGTGATCCAGGCGCTCAAGGAAGTCGGCCTCGATCCACAGAGCCGGCATCGCTATCCCCATGAGTTTTCCGGCGGCCAGCGCCAGCGCATCGCCATCGCCCGGGCGCTGGTGCTCAAGCCAGCGTTGATCCTGCTGGACGAACCCACCTCAGCCCTCGACCGCACCGTGCAGAAACAAGTGGTCGCCCTGCTCCGCGACCTTCAGCAAAAGCACGGCCTGACTTACCTGTTCATCAGCCACGACCTGGCGGTGGTGCGCGCCCTGGCCCACGACATGCTCGTGATCAAGGACGGCAAGGTGGTCGAACAAGGCGCCAGCCATGACGTGTTCGACTCACCCCAGCATCCGTATACCAAGGAGTTGTTGGCGGCGGCGCATCCGGGGTCAGCCTGACGCGATCAAGTGCCGCCTCGCTGATCCATGGCTTGTGCAAACTCGCCAATCACCTCGACCACCTGCTGCGCGCCGCGATGGATGTCCAGGATCACCGTGCCTGCCTGGTTCGCCAGCTTCACGCCTTGCTCTGCCTTGAGCGTACTGGATTGCATGCTGGTTACCGCCTGCCGGGCCAGCTCGCGGTTCTTGCCGACCACGTCGGAGATGGCCACGGTGGCCTGGCTGGTGCGGCGCGCAAGGTTACGCACCTCATCGGCGACTACCGCGAAACCACGCCCCTGCTCCCCGGCCCGGGCTGCTTCGATGGCGGCATTGAGCGCCAGCAGGTTGGTCTGCTCCGCGATCCCGCGGATGGAGTCGACGATACTGCCGATTTCTTCGGACTGGGCACTCAAGGCACCAATACCCAGGGCGACCTGCTGCAGTTCATCGGCAATGCTCTGCACCACCGTCACGGTTTGCTGGACAACCGAGGTGCCCATTTGCGTGTGCTCATCGGTTTTTCGCGATGTTTCGAAAGCCAGTCGCGCCGCTTTTGATTCAGTCTGGCGCTGCTCGACCTCGCGAGTGCTGTCGGTGGCGAACTTGACCACGCCATACAAGCGGCCATTGGCGTCGTAGAGCGGGTTGTAGGTCGCCTGCAGCCAGACCGTCGCGCCTCGTTTATCAACGCGCTGGAACAGCCCGCTCATGTATTGGCCACGGTTCAGCGCGGCCCAAAAGCCGCGATAGGCTTCGTCCTGCACTTCGTTGGGCTTGCAGAACAGGCGGTGGTGCTGGCCGAGCACGTCTTCGCGTCGATACCCCATGACCTTGAGGAAATTGTCGTTGGCCCGCAGCACGGTACCGCTCAGGTCGAACTCGATGACCGCCATGGAACGGTCGATCGCCTGCATGACGCTGGATTCTGCCTGGGCGCGCAGCACACGCTCATGGCGGTCGCGGACGATCTGGACAATGCGTTGCACGCCCGCGCCCCGCGTACAGACGGGTACATAGCTCGCCTCTACCCAGATCCCGCCGCCCTCGCGCCGCTGCTGCAGAAATTGCGCCTCGGCGCTTTCCCCACGCCCTAGCTGCTGCCATAACGCGGCGTGTTCCCCGCTGCGCACATAGGCGGGTTCGCAGAACATCGAGTGGGGCTTGCCGATGATCTCGTCGAGTGAATAGCCCGTCATGCGCAGGAAAGGCGCGCTGGCGCCGAGCACTTCTCCTGTTGCCGTGAGCTCGACCATTGCCATGGAGCCCTGAAGCGCCAACCGCTCCGCTTCAAGAATCGCCTGCCTGGCCTGGATGTCTTGCAAAGCGTCCTGATGCTTGCGAGTGCGAATGAACATGGGTACCGCTCCCCGAGACGTTGACTGGACAGCATTAAGCCATCACCCGACAAAACTTGTACAGTTTTATAATTCTGTACAAGTTAAAGAGTTTTTCTCTTTGCACAGCTTGGTCATCAGCTCCAGCCCATCTTCCAACGCCTGCTGTCCCGTAGCGCCTGCCAGTCCAAAAGCTCGCTGCGTGCGCTGTGAACGGCCTGCAACTCGACCTGGATCGGTGCTCCCTGATCGTCGCAAAGCAATTGGATGACGAGAAAATGCTTCTCCCGATTGACCGGCTCGCACGCCGTCCACTTGGAAAGCTTGAGCTTCCGAGGATTGAATTTGTTCATGGCCCGTTCGCATTTTTTATGTACAGAGTCGCTCAACTGTACAAGTTTATAGATCACCTCACCACGACGATTCAGAAGGGAGTGTTGATCAACCTTCGTGCCTCGGCATAATGCCGCCAAACGACCGGCTTCCTACCGCAAGCCTGCCTTCCCTGGAAATGGCCGATGAACCCCACCGAAAGCCTCAAGGATTACAAGCGCGTGCGCACGCTAGCGATCCGCTCGTTGTTCGAGATCATCGAGCAGTCCAGTGAAGGCACGGTGATCGTCGACCGTGACGCCAATATCGTCTGGATGAATGAACGTTATGCCCGTCGCTTCGGCCTGAATTCGGCGCAGGAAGCCATCGGCCGGGCATGCGAAAGCGTCATCCCGGGCAGCCTGCTGCGCGAGGTGGTGCGCACCGGGCGGCCGATCCTGCTGGACATGCAGGACACGCCCAAGGAACCGCTGGTGGTGATGCGCCTGCCGATCCATGACAACGCCGGCGCGGTGATCGGCGCCATTGGCTTTGCCCTGTTCGACGAATTGCGTAGCCTGTCGCCGATGCTCAAGCGCTACCTGAGCATGCAGGAAGAGCTGGCCTCGACCCGTTCGCTATTGCGGGCGCGGCAGACCAAGTACAACTTTGCCCATTTCATTGGCACCAGCAGCGCGGGCCTTGAAGTCAAGCGCCGCGCCCGACGCAGCGCCAGCACCGATTCGCCGGTGCTGCTGCTCGGTGAAACCGGCACCGGCAAGGAATTGCTGGCCCAGGCAATCCACAGTGCCTCGCCGCGTGCCCACAAGGCCTTCGTCAGCATCAACAGCGCCGCCATTCCGGAATCTTTGCTGGAAGCCGAGTTCTTCGGCACCGCGCCCGGCGCTTTCACCGGCGCCGACCGCAAGGGCCGCGCCGGCAAGCTGCAAATTGCCCAGGGCGGGACATTGTTCCTCGACGAAATCGGCGACATGCCGCTGCCCTTGCAAAGCAAACTGCTGCGCGTTTTGCAGGAAAAGGAGTACGAACCGGTCGGCTCCAACGAAGTGCTGCAAAGCGACGTCCGGGTGATCGCCGCAACCTCCACCGACCTGGAAGCCGCGATCAAGCGCGGCGAATTCCGTGCGGATCTGTATTACCGCCTCAACGTATTGCCGATCCAGGTCCCACCGCTGCGCGAACGCCTGGATGACCTGCCAGCCCTGAGCGAGGCGATCCTCGAAGAATTGCGCAGCCAGCACGAATTGCACCGCGACGCCCTCGACCTGCTGGGCCAGCATGCGTGGCCGGGCAACATCCGGGAATTGCGCAACGTGCTGGAACGGGCGGCGCTGCTCAGTGACGACCTGGTGCTCACCGCCACCGACATTCGTGCCGCCATCGGCACCTTCACTCCGGTCGTGCGCGCGACGATCCCCAGCCTGGAGCCGTTGCCGCAGGAAACCTTCAGCCAGGCCCGGGCCCGATTCGATCGGCAGCTGATCGAAACCACCCTCGCGCAATGCGGTGGGCGGGTAATCGAGGCTGCCGAGCGGTTGGGGCTCGGACGGTCGACGCTGTACAAGAAGATGGTGGCGTTGGGGATTGCGTAGTCTCAATAAAGAGACTGCAATCTCCTCTAAGAGACAAAGAACATTAGGAGCGCTTCGCGCTTTTCGCGAGCAGGCTCGCTCCCACAGAAATTGGAGTTCGAACTGGGGATCCGGACAACTGTGGGAGCGAGCCTGCTCGCGAAGAGGCCAGCACTCCCGATATAAATCTCGAAAAAGAGACAAAGCGCTCGATATTCGCCTGAGAAACCATACAAATTCCTTATATTTCAGCAAGTTACTCATCTGGCACAAAACTCGCTATAGCCCTCCCCACAGCATCACCCCACAAAAATAACAATCCAGGAGACACACCATGAGTGTGATCATTGCCTTGGCAGCCCTCGCGCTGCTGATGGTTGCCGCCTACCGTGGCTACAGCGTTATCCTCTTCGCCCCCATCGCCGCCCTCGGCGCCGTCCTGCTCACCGATCCGTCCGCCGTCGCCCCTGCATTCACCGGGGTGTTCATGGAGAAAATGGTCGGGTTCATCAAGTTGTACTTCCCGGTGTTCCTGCTGGGCGCGGTGTTCGGCAAGCTGATCGAGCTGTCGGGTTTCTCCCGCTCCATCGTCGCGGCGGCGATTCGCCTCCTGGGCACGCGCCAGGCCATGTTGGTGATCGTGCTGGTCTGCGCGCTGCTCACTTATGGCGGCGTGTCATTGTTCGTCGTGGTCTTCGCGGTGTACCCGTTCGCGGCCGAGATGTTCCGCCAGAGCAATATCCCCAAGCGGCTGATCCCGGCCACCATCGCCCTCGGCGCGTTTTCGTTCACGATGGACGCCTTGCCCGGCACGCCGCAGATCCAGAACATCATCCCGAGCACCTTCTTCAACACCACCGCCTGGGCGGCGCCGTGGCTCGGGGTGATCGGTACGCTGTTCGTGTTCAGCATCGGCATGCTGTTCTTGCAGCGCCAGCGCAACAAGGCCCTGCGCCTGGGCGAAGGCTACGGCACCGAGCTGCGCAACGAGCCGGAGACCGCCGAAGACATCAAGCTGCCCAACCCCTGGATCGCCGTTTCGCCGCTGCTGGCGGTGGGGATCATGAACCTGCTGTTCACCCAGTGGATTCCCCAGTGGTACGGCAAGACCCACAGCCTGGCGCTGCCGGGCATGGCGGCACCGGTGACCAGCGACGTCGCCAAGCTCACCGCGATCTGGGCCGTGCAAGCGGCCTTGCTGGTGGGCATTGTCATGGTGCTGCTGTTCGGTTTCCGGGCCATTCGCAGCAAACTCGCCGAAGGCAGCAAGAGCGCAGTGGGCGGTGCGTTGCTCGCGGCGATGAACACTGCCTCGGAATACGGTTTCGGTGCGGTGATCGCCTCCTTGCCGGGTTTCCTGGTGCTGGCCGACTGGCTCAAGAGCATCCCTAATCCGCTGGTCAACGAAGCCGTGACGGTGACGCTGCTGGCGGGCATTACCGGCTCCGCGTCGGGTGGCATGAGCATCGCCCTGGCGGCGATGTCGCAAACCTTCATCAACGCTGCCAATGCCGCCAACATCCCGCTGGAAGTGCTGCACCGGGTGGCCGCCATGGCCAGCGGCGGCATGGACACCCTGCCCCACAACGGCGCGGTGATCACCTTGCTGGCGGTGACCGGGCTGACCCACCGCGAAGCCTACAAAGACATTTTCTGCATTACGCTGATCAAGACCCTCGCGGTGTTCTTCGTGATCAGTGTGTTCTACGCCACTGGCATTGTGTGAGGTTCCCTATGACAACCACTCTTGCGGGCAAGACCGCCCTGGTCACCGGCTCCACCAGCGGCATCGGCCTGGGCATCGCCCTGGGCCTGGCCAAGGCCGGCGCCAACCTGATCCTCAACGGCTTTGGCGATGCGTCGGCGGTCGTCGCCGAAGTTGCGCAACACGGCGTCAAGGTCGGCCACCACCCGGCCGACGTCAGCGACCCGGCGCAGATCGCCGACATGCTCGCCTACGCCGAGCGCGAATTCGGCGGCGTCGACATCCTGGTAAACAACGCCGGTATCCAGCATGTGGCCGCCGTGGAGGATTTTCCGGTGGAGCGCTGGGATTCGATCATCGCCATCAATCTCTCCTCGGTGTTCCACGCCACGCGCCTGAGCCTGCCGGGCATGCGCGCCAAGGGCTGGGGACGGATCGTCAACATCGCCTCGGTGCACGGCCAGGTCGGTTCGGTGGGCAAGGCGGCGTACGTCGCGGCCAAGCATGGGGTGATCGGCCTGACCAAGGTAGTCGGCCTGGAGACCGCCACCAGCAACGTGACCTGCAACGCCATCTGCCCGGGCTGGGTGCTGACGCCGCTGGTGCAGAAGCAGATCGACGATCGCATCGCCACGGGCGTGGACCCGCAACAGGCCCAGCATGATTTGCTCGCCGAGAAGCAACCGTCCCTCGAGTTCGTCACCCCGCCGCAACTGGGTGAACTGGTGCTGTTCCTCTGCAGCGAAGCCGGAAGCCAGGTGCGCGGCGCGGCGTGGAATATCGATGGCGGGTGGTTGGCCCAATAACGCCGCGACCCCGAGCTTTTGTGGCGAGGGAGCTTGCTCCCGCTGGTCTTCGCAGCAGGGCCAGATTGCGTCTGCTACGCAGCCGAGCGGGAGCAAGCTCCCTCGCCACAGAAGCGCTCCTCGCCACATCCGGCGCCTTGTGCTGAACTATTTGTAAGCCCCAAAACAAGAGGCAAACCATGTCCGACATCCTCTGGCAGCCCAGCCCCGAACGCATCGCCCAGTCGCGAATGGACGCCTTTCGCCGGTTCGTCAATGAACGGCACTTGCTGCAACTCAACGACTACCCGACCCTGCACGCCTGGAGCATCGAGCATCGCGAAGCCTTCTGGCTGGCCATCGTCGACTTCTTCGAGATTCGCTTCCAGCAAGCGCCTAGTGCGGTGCTCGAAGAAGGCCCGCAAATGCCCAGTGCCCGCTGGTTTCCCGGGGCGACGCTGAATTTTGCCGAACACCTGCTGCGCCGCCGCGACAGTGCCGTAGCGGTGGTAGCCGTCAGTGAAAACGGCGACGAAGAGCAACTGACCTGGGCCGATCTCGCCGCCCATGTCGCCGGCCTGCAACAAAGCCTGAAAGCCGCCGGCGTGACCCAGGGCGATCGGGTCGCCGCCTGCATGCCCAACACCTGGCAAACGTTGGTGGGCATGCTCGCCACCACCAGCCTGGGCGCCATCTGGTCGTGCTCATCGCCGGACTTCGGCACCCAGGGCGTGATTGACCGGTTCGGCCAGATCGAGCCCAAGGTGCTGATCACCTGCGCCGGCTATCGCTATGCCGGGAAAACCATCGACCAGCGGCCCAAGGTCAACGAGATCCTCGAACGGCTACCGTCGCTGCAACAATTGATCGTGCTGCCCTACGCCCAGCCCGACGCCCGCGTCGAAGACTTCAAGACCCCAGCCCGCGTGGCGCTGTGGGACGGTTTCTATCAACGCGGCGGCAAGCCGGTGTTCACGCCCGTGCCGTTCGATCACCCGCTGTACATTCTCTATTCCAGCGGCACCACCGGCGTGCCGAAGTGCATCGTCCACGGCACCGGCGGCGTGCTGCTGCAACATGCCAAGGAGCACGGTTTGCACGTGGACCTGGGCCCCGAAGACCGGCTGTTTTACTACACCACTTGCGGCTGGATGATGTGGAACTGGCTGGTGTCGGCGCTGGCGGTAGGCTGCGCGGTGGTGCTCTATGACGGCTCGCCGTTCCACCCCGGCCCGGAGCGCCTGCTCGACCTGATCGACCGGCAACGCGTCAGCGTATTCGGCACCAGCCCCAAATACCTGGCCGCCCTGGAAAGCCAGGGCATCAAGCCGCGCCAGGCCCACGACCTGGGCAGCCTCAGGACCATCCTGTCCACCGGCTCGGCCCTGGCGCCCCACAGTTACGATTACGTCTACCGCGACTTCAAGGCCGACGTGTGCCTGGCCTCGATGTCCGGCGGCACCGACATCGTCTCGTGCTTCGTCAACGGCAACCCGCTGGCCCCGGTGCGCCGGGGAGAAATGCAGGGCAAGAGCCTGGGCATGGCGGTGCAGGTCTGGAACGAAGCCGGCGAAGCGGTGGTGGGTAAAAAAGGCGAACTGGTGTGCGCCCGGCATTTCCCGGCGATGCCCATCGGGCTGTGGAACGATCCCCACCAGGAAAAACTTCGCGCCTCCTATTTCAGCCAGTTCCCCGGCGTCTGGGCCCAGGGCGACTACGCCGAAGAACTGCCCCACGGCGGCCTGTTGATCCATGGCCGCTCCGACGCGGTGCTCAACCCTGGAGGGGTGCGCATCGGCACAGCGGAAATCTATCGGCAGGTGGAAAAGGTCGAAGAGGTCCTCGACAGCGTCGCCATCGGCCAGCAATGGCAGGGGGATGTGCGGGTGGTGCTGTTCGTGCGCCTGCGTGAAGGCGTGGCGCTGGATGACGCCCTGGTGCAGAAGATTCGCCAGGTCATCCGCGCCAACACCACACCGCGTCATGTGCCGGCGAAGATCCTCGCGGTCAGCGACATTCCGCGGACCATCAGCGGCAAGGTGGTGGAGCTGGCGGTGCGCAACGTGGTGCATGGCGAGGCGGTGAAGAACACCGATGCACTGGCCAATCCCGAGGCGTTGGAGCAGTTTCGTGGGCGGGTGGAGTTGGCTAGCTGATCTGGATTTTCTGTTGATCCTCAAGGGCCTCTTCGCGAGCAGGCTCGCTCCCACATGAGACTGAGTATTAACCCGAGCCCCTGTGGGAGCGAGCCTGCTCGCGAAGAACGATGACGCGGATCTTCCTGAAAACTGATCAATCCATAAGCCCCCATTCCCCGCCCGCCGACGGATCAGCCGGTGGCGCCGCCCCCGACTCCGCATGGAGCTTGAGCCGCAAGCGCAAATTGTTCGCCGAGTCAGCATTTTTCAACGCCTCTTCTTCATCGATCGCCCCTTCCACCACCAGGTTGAACAACGCCTGGTCGAACGTCTGCATGCCCAGCTCTTCGGACTTCTCCATGATGCCCTTGAGCTCACCCAGCTCGTTGCGCCGGATCAGGTCGGCCACCGTGGGCGAGCCGAGCATGACTTCCACCGCGGCCCGCCGCTGGCCGGTGCGGGTGCGCACCAGGCGCTGGGAGACGAAGGCCTTGAGGTTGTTGCCCAGATCGTGGAGCAGTTGCGCCCGGCGTTCCTCCGGAAAAAAATTGATCACCCGGTCCAGGGCCTGGTTGGCGTTGTGGGCATGCAAGGTGGAGATCACCAGATGGCCGGTGTCGGCGAAGGCCAAGGCATGTTCCATGGTTTCACGGTCGCGAATTTCGCCGATCAGCACCACATCCGGCGCCTGGCGCAAGGTGTTCTTGAGGGCGGCGTGGAAGCTGCGGGTGTCCACGCCCACTTCCCGCTGGTTGACGATGGATTTCTTGTGCCGGTGAATATATTCCACCGGGTCCTCGATGGTGATGATGTGGCCGCTGCTGTTGCGGTTGCGGTAATCGATCAGCGCTGCCAGTGACGTCGATTTGCCCGACCCCGTGGCACCGACGAACAGCATCAACCCTTGCTTGTGCATGATGGTCTCAAGCAGCACCTTGGGCAGTTTCAGGTCTTCGAAGCGCGGGATGTCCAGCTTGACGTTGCGTATGACCATGGACACGTCATTGCGCTGCTTGAAGATGTTGACGCGGAACCGTCCGACGCCGGCCAGGGAAATCGCCAGGTTCATTTCCAGTTCCCGATCGAACTCAAGGCGCTGTTCGGCGTCCATCAATGACTCGGCAAGCCCGGCGATGTCGCCGACCTTGAACGCCTGGTTGCTCAGCGGCTTGAGCACACCTTCGAAACGCGCGCAGGGCGGCGCGCCGGTGGACATGTAGAGGTCGGAGCCGTCCTGGCTTGCCAGGATTCGTAATAAAGGATCAATTTCCATGGCCATAAAAACATCCGCGAACTTCAATGGACACGCTGACCCGAGCCAGAAAAACTTCAGATCAACCCGCGCTTAACTTCTTCAGAGGATAGTAGAAGCCGCAGCATCGACATGACATCCAGGGACTCCCGTGATGAACGCAATACCCGCCAGCAGCGACACACAGCAGTTGATCGCCCGCCTGGACTGGACCACCAGCCCGCTGGGCGCCAGCGAAACCTGGCCCCAGAGCCTGCGCACCGCCGTGGACATCGTGCTCCATTCGCCCATGCCGATGGCGGTGCTGTGGGGGCCGCAGCTGATCCACCTGTACAACGACGCCTACGCCCGCCTGGTCGGCGACAAGCACCCCAGGGCGTTCGGCCAGCCCACCCACACGGCGTGGCCGGAGCTTCGCGGCGAAACCGAAGGGATTTATCACGACGTGTTGCAAGGTCGCATGCGCACCTGCCGCGACCAGCGCTGGCGCATGCCGTTTGGCGGCCGCCTCTGTGATGTCTGGCTGGACCTGACCTACAGCCCGGTGCACGACGAACGCGGCAGCGTGGCCGGCATCCTGGTCACTGCCATCGAGACCAGCGAACGACGACGCCTGGCCCAGGAATTCGAACGGCGCTCCGAAGCCAGCCTCAAGGCCCAGCAGGAAAGCGAAGAACGCCTGCAACTGGCCTTGGCCGCCACCGATGCGCTGGGCACCTGGGATTGGGACATCAGCGAGGATCGCTTCATTGCCGACGCGCATTTCGCCCTGCTCCATGGCGTCGACCCGAACCTGTCGCGCCAGTTGCCCATCAGCGCCTATCTCGAAGGCGTCCACCCCGAAGACCGGGCGATGGTCGCGCGCAGCATCAAGCATTGCATCACCCATGGCACCGAATACGCCGAGGAGTATCGCCTGCTGCAACCCAACGGCGAGTTACGCTGGGTATTCGTGCGCGGGCGCTGCTACAAGGACCGCCATGGCCGGCCCAAGCGCTTTCTCGGCGCGGCCCTGGACCTGACCGAGCGCAAGCGCACCGAACATGCGCTGCGCCAGAGCCAGACCGAGCTGCAACTGATCATCAACGCGATGCCGATACTCATCAGTTATGTCGACCGCGAAGAACGCTTCCGGCTGAACAACAGTGCCTACCTGAACTGGTATGGCCTGACCCCGCAGGAGCTCTACGGCAAGACCGTTCGCGAAGTCATCGGCGAGGAAGCCTACGCCGCCCGCGCCGTACAGATCGCCGACGCCCTGGCAGGCAAGCCGTGCAGCTTCACCGCTGAGTCGGCCCACCGCGACGGCCGGCCGCGTCATGCGCTGATAAACTACCTGCCGCGCCGGGGCGGTGACGGGTCGGTGAATGGCTTCTACATCTTTGTAATCGACGAGACCGAGCGCAAGAAAACCGAGGAAGCCCTGCGCAACCTCAACGAAACGCTGGAAGAGCGGGTAATCGCCCGCACCCAGCAACTCGCCGAGGCCAACCACCGTCTGCAAAGCGAGATGTTCGAACGCGAGCGGGCCGAGGAAGCGCTGCGCCATGCGCAGAAAATGGAAGCGGTGGGGCAGCTCACCGGCGGTATCGCCCATGACTTCAACAACATGCTCACCGGTATTCTCGGCAGCCTCGATCTCATGCAGCGCTACATCGCTGCCGGTCGTGCCGCCGAGATCGGTCGCTTTACCGAAGCGGCGATTTCCTCGGCCAACCGTGCCGCCGCCCTCACCCATCGCCTGCTGGCCTTCTCCCGACGCCAGTCGCTGGACCGTAAGCCATTGGACGCCAACACGCTGGTGCACTCACTCGAAGACCTGCTGAGCCGCACCACCGGCGACCACATCGTGCTGCGTCTGCAATTGGCCGGTGAGCTGTGGCCCGTCAGCACCGACGCCAGCCAGTTGGAAAACGCCCTGCTCAACCTGGTGATCAATGCCCGGGACGCGATGCCCGACGGTGGCGAGTTGACCATCGAAACCGCCAACGTCTACCTCGACGGCAGTGACATCAGCACGCTGGAGCCGGTGAAGGCCGGGGATTACGTGATGATCGCGGTGCGCGACAACGGCAGCGGCATGACCCCCGCCGTGCTGGCAAAAGCCTTCGATCCATTCTTCACCACCAAGCCCATCGGCCAGGGCACCGGTCTCGGGTTGTCGATGATTTATGGCTTTGCCCAGCAGTCCGGCGGCCACCTGAGCCTGGACAGCGTGCCGGGCCAAGGCACCCGGGTGCAGTTGTACCTGCCGCGCTTGCATGTCACGCCGGCGGAGCAGCCGACAGAACCGTCAGTCACCGACGCACCGGCGGCCATCGCCGGAGAAACCGTGTTGCTGGTGGAGGACGAACCGGCGGTGCGCATGCTGGTGCTCGATCTACTCGCCACCCTGGGCTACACCGCTCTCGAAGCCGAGGACGCCAAGCGGGCGCTGGAATTCTTGGAATCCGGGCAACGCATCGACCTGCTGGTGACCGACGTCGGCCTGCCGGGCATGAACGGCCGGCAATTGGCGGAGATTGCCCGTCAGCACCGGCCCGATCTGAAAGTGCTGTTCATGACCGGATACGCGCAGAAAGCCACCGAGCGCCAAGGGTTCCTGGACCAGGGCATGGACATGGTCGCCAAGCCTTTCAGCCTTGATCTGCTGGCCAACAAGATTCGGACGATGATCAACCATGGCCACTGACTTGAGGCATAATCGCCGCCCTTTTGCCCCGTTCAGGTCTGTGCCGCAATGAAAGCCCAAGCCCGCCATATCCTGGTGAAAACCGCCGAAGAAGCCGAACAGCTCAAGCGACGCATCGCCAAGGGCGAAGCCTTCGACGTGTTGGCGAAGAAATACTCCACCTGCCCCTCCGGCAAGCGCGGCGGCGACCTGGGTGAAGTGCGGCCCGGGCAAATGGTCGGCGCCATCGATGCAGTGATCTTCAAGAAACCGCTGCGGGTGGTGCATGGGCCGATCAAGAGCAAGTTTGGCTATCACCTGGTTCAGGTGTTTTATCGGGATTGAAGCGATGCTGGCCCTTGTGGCGAGGGAGCAAGCTCCCTCGCCACAAGGCAATCCGATGATTATCTCGGGATCAACGCCCCCGGCACCTGGATCACCCGACTCGCCAGCAGATGCCCCGCCTCGGCCGCCTCCGCCGGGCTGCCGCCCAGCAAGCGACTCGCCAGGTAGGCGGCACTGAACGAATCCCCCGCCGCCGTCGTATCTACCACGCGCTCAACCCGTTGGGCCGGCACCTCATAAAACGCTCCATCACAACGGATCAGGCAGGCCTCGGCGCCACGCTTGAGCACCACCTCCGGCGTACCGAGTTGCCCATAGGCCGCGAACACTGCCTCGGTGTCGGCATGACCGAACAGCGCTTGTTCGTCCTCCACCGTCAGCAACGCCAGCTCGACATGGGGCAACACGCTGCGGTAAGCCGCCCGGGCGGCCTCGACCGAAGCCCAGAGCCGTGGCCGGTAGTTGTTGTCGAACACCACCTGGGCACCGCGTCGCCGCGCCTCGATCAAGGTTTCGATGAGTTTGCGCCGGCCCTGCTCGCCAATCACCGCCAGGGTGATACCGCTGAAATACAGCACGTCATAGTCCGGCAAGGCTTCCAGGATCGGCGCGGCGGCCGGCGTGGTGAAGCATTCGCGCACCGCGGCCTCGTTGCGCCAGTACAAAAAACGCCGCTCGCCGGCCGCGTCAGTCTGGATGCAGTACAGGCCCGGCAGGCGCCCGGGCAAACGCTGGACCCTGTCCAGGCCGATGTTTTCAGCCGCCCAGCCCTGGCACATGGCGTCGCTGAAACTGTCGTCGCCCAGGGCGGTGACGTAGTCCACCGATCCTTTATCGCCCAACGAGCGGGACAGGTACACCGCAGTGTTCAGGGTGTCGCCGCCGAAGCTTTGTTGCAGGCTGCCGTCGGCGCGGTGTTGCAGTTCGATCATGCATTCGCCGATCAGGGCGATACGGGGTCTGGAGTTGCTCATGGGTAATCCTGATATTCAGCGGTGTCTTGCAGGCCGCTTTCGCGAGCAGGCTCGCTCCCACACTGGATCGCGGGTGAT
>Ga0308169_10003308_pt1 | contig 15844 bp, 32 predicted proteins | sample PhyBR1_2_FD_202139 | JGI IMG/M metagenome (GOLD analysis project Ga0308169, IMG submission 202139) | Phyllosphere microbial communities from UC Gill Tract Community Farm, Albany, California, United States - DLSLSB.R1 | ecosystem: Host-associated > Plants > Phyllosphere > Unclassified | place... | reverse complement strand
TGCCCGAACCCATCCACCATTCCCCGGCGACGGACTGACCCGCAGCGACCTGCACCACCCTTGGCTGTCCCTTCCTCGGCCTCGGGCTCCTTCTCCACATCCATCAACAACCACAACGACACCATCCCCCACCAGTCCAGCTCGAAATCGCTCTCCACAAGTCAAGCAACATCCGTCATGACCGAGGACGAGGAGGATCTGGAGGACTACCGACCCGGTGGATACCACCCCGTCAACATCGGTGACTCGTTCAAAGATGGGCGGTACTATGTCGTGCGGAAACTTGGATGGGGCCATTTCTCCACAGTCTGGCTTGCGAGGGACAACACGTGAGTTCCGCATCTCGGCGGGCATGCCCGGATCGCGATCATGTCTCGTGCGTCTCGCTGACAATTAGTACAAACCGTCACGTCGCGCTCAAGGTCGTCAAGTCCGACGGGCACTACACCGAAACGGCACTGGACGAGATTCAGCTCCTCCAACGCGTCGTCTCGTCCTCTGAATCGCACCCCGGGCGGTGTCACGTTGTCGGTCTGGTGGACAACTTCCGGCATACAGGCCCGAACGGTTCTCACGTATGTATGGTCTTCGAGGTGTTGGGTGAGAACCTGCTCGGCTTGATAAAACGGTATCAGCACCGAGGCGTGCCGCAACACATCGTCAAGCAGATCGCCAAGCAAGTCCTCCTCGGTCTCGACTACCTGCACAACGAATGTCGCATTATCCATACCGATTTGAAGCCCGAGAACGTGCTCATCTGTATCGACGATGTCGAATCGGTCGTGCAGGCCGAGCTCGCGACGTGTCCGCAAGCGGTGCCGACCAAGCTGGTCGGTGTGCCGCCTAGCCAAGGGCGATTGGGCAACCAGACCCCGCGGAAGGAGTCGATGTTCATCGTGGGCTCGCAACCCCTTCCAAGCCCCTCGAGCAGCTACTCGTCGTCGCCGATGTTGGACAAGTACGGCTTTGGCATGAGCAAAATCTCTGGGGCGGCGAACCTCGCCAAGTCGGCGGCGTCCAACCTCTCCGGCGGAGCATCGAGCTCGAACCTCGCGGGAAAGCAGCGCGCATCGACCGCAGAAGCGCTCGGATCGGATCTGGAGACGGTCAAGCTGGGCAGCGATGCATTGACGTGGGAGAAGACAAAGGCTGTACCGCAACAACAGGCTGGGCCGTCTTTGCTCTCGCAGCAAATCAATCACCCTCCGAGCTCGCCCGCTTTGGGTCCGGCTGCACCGCCGAGCACAAGTTCGACGACAGCGACTCCGTCCCAGACGGTCATCACAACTCCGGCTACCACGCCCGACAGCGGGCGTGCAGACGACCTGAAGATTTCGACGAGCGTCATGTCGACCGGGTCGCTCTCCCCGCCAGCCGGGAAGCAACCCGCCGAAGCCCCGCCGAAGCCACAACGCCAAGAAACGGGCACCTCAGCTGTAACCACCTCGCCGGCCACCTCGCATCTTAACAATCTGCAGGACAACCCGGCACACGAGGCGCACCATATGGAAGAGGCTGAAGACCCCGAGGCGCCCATCGCGGGCGATCCCAACGTGCTCCCCCCTCCGTTCCCATACGACCCCGTCTCGCTCGAACGTATCACGGTCAAAATTGCCGATCTGGGCAACGCCTGTTGGGTTGATCATCACTTTACCAACGACATTCAGACGAGGCAGTACCGGTGTCCGGAGATCATTTTGGGAACGCGTTGGAATCAGAGCGTGGACATGTGGTCTGCTGCGTGTTTGTTCTTCGAGTTGTTGACGGGCGATTACCTGTTCGAGCCGCAACCCGGAGGAAAATACGATAAAGACGATGATCACATCGCCCAGATCTTGGAGCTGTTGGGCGAGATGCCGAAAAGCCTCGCGCTGAGTGGGAAGTACTCGTATGAGATCTTCAATCGTAAAGGTGCGTGGCGGCGCGTAGGCGCGTGTCATAAATCAGGAGGAGCCATCGCTGACCCCAGGCGAGCTGCGGCACATCACACGCCTCCGCCTCTGGCCGATGATCTCCGTCCTGAAGGAGAAGTACCTGATGGAGCACGACGATGCGGAGCTGCTGGCCTCGTTCCTCACGCCGATGCTGAACTACCACCCGGACCAGCGAGCCTCGGCGGCCGAGTCCGTCAAGCACCCGTGGCTGGACGGTGTGGTTGTCCAGGGCGACCTGGAGATGGCGGAGCGTGCACACAAGGCGGAGATTGAGCGGTTGCAGGCGCTGCAGGCCGCTCGGGAGGGCGAAGGAAGCGAAGCGAGGGATAGGACACCCGTGCCGCTCGAGGAGGTGGCGAAGCTGGGACCGAGCGTAAAGGGCATGGTGGGCATGGGGCGTATATGAGTGAGCTGAAGCTCCTTGGTTTTTGTGGAAGGGCGATGGAAACGAGAAGAGGACGACGACGACGACAACGAACACGACCGAGCTCGGGGCAAGCTCCGACGGCGCATAAGAGACGGCCGTGCTAAACGGGCCGCACTTCGAAATCCATGAACGGCTGTCTCGCGAGACCGTCTCGAGACAGATTGCTGCCGCGGACGCCTATTGCGGAACCTAGCTCGACGCATCGGTCGCGCAACGAGCACCTGCCGCTGAGAATGCGCGAATGTTACCGATGATGCTCGCGCGCCTTAGTACGACTGCCGCTGATCATGCGGTCGTTCACGCCGATGTCCGCTCGTCGCCAGCCGTCGAATAGATGATGACAATAACGAACCCCTTCGAAATCACCCTCATCCCCGCCTCTCCCGCATCAGTACATCTGCCGGCCCCGCCGACCACTCTCATACTCCCTTCGCGGTCGACCGGCAAGGACTCCACTTCACAGGCGCGTTTATACTACGGCCCTGACCTGCATGGTTTCTGATCTCCCGATGCCTTCTCGCTTTCGCTGGGTGGATAGTTGGTTCCGGTACGGCATTGTTAGTTTGCCTTTGGCTTTGGAACGAACGAGCTCTTATACTACATGGTTGAGTGGATGTGAATGTATAGTTGCGCTCCATCAGTGGGGCGATCTGCAGCACACGCACAAAGAACGACCAGCAGGCAAGCAAGCACGGAGGACTGACTAGGGCCGGAATACGAAGATGAGGCTGACAAATGAGTTATAGCTGACATCACGATGTCAGGCTCACTTCGCCGCTGACTGGCGCTCGCTCATCCACCGTCCATTTTGTTTTCGACAATCCGTACACTCATCACCCCTCAACCCTTCCTCAACAAACATCCCCCTCCTCCGCGATGAACGGCTACGGTACAGACGGCGCCGGTCCGTCGGGCTTCGGCGGCGGCGGCGGCGCTGCGACGGGCGCAGACGCATTCACGGACATCACGGTCCCGCTCGGCCCGACCAACCAGCCGAAAGTCAGCGTGTCGCGCTCGACGCCCGGCCAGGTGGACTTTGAGCTCGCGGGCGTAGAGCTGGCGTTTGCGAATAGCGTGCGGAGGGTCATCATGGCTGATGTGCCCACTGTCAGTGAGTCTGCGTGGAGTGCGCTGTGAGGACGCGGAGACGGGGTTCGTGGTGCGGGGCGGGGCGGGCGGCCTGACGACGGCACCGAGGGTGAGGGTGCATGCAGGGCTTTCGTAGGGCATGTGGGCGGAGAGTGGAGGAGTTTGGGGACGGAGTTGTTTGAGATCGCGGTGGAAGGAGATGACCACGACCTCAGCTCGAGTCTTCACCAGGAACGAACCCGACCCCGTCGCCGGCGCAGAGCTCACACCCAGCCATCGACCAGGTATCCTTCCACCAGAACACCACACCGGTGCCTGACGAGATGTTGGCGCATAGGCTGGGGATGGTGCCGCTCATCAGCCGGAATGCCGCTCAGGGTCTGCGGTATACGAGAGTGAGTCGGAGGTCGCCCTGCTCGGTTTGATTTGTGCTTCGTCGGCCCCGCGCTCTGCGAGCAGGGCGGCTGCAACTCTGAATGTCAACCCGCCGATCCTCGTCGACCGGGCCCGGGGAGCACAGGCACACCGGCTGACCCACAGGATTGCGATTGCGACGAAGGCTGCTATTACTGCATGATCATTCTAAAGCTCAAGGTGTCGTACCTGCACGGCGAGCAAGGGCAGTTCATGTCCGTCACTTCAGACATGCTGGAGGTGGTGCCTTCGCCCGGCGGCGTGAGTCACCCCTTCATCTGACTTCACGCGGCTTTCTATCCGTATTTCACCGTCCACGCACCATGCTGACCGCAGCCACCCGCCCCAAATCCGTACGGCTTCCCACGCGAACAAGCCCAACTCACCCCGGACCAACAAATCATCATCGCCAACCGGGATCCGGAGCTAGGCCAGCCGGTGGGCAAGGGCGATCCGGGTACGGCGCCTATACTGTTGGCGAAGATGTCGAAGGGGCAGGAGATCGAGCTGGAGTGCAAGGCGTACAAGGTGGGTGCGGCGGCTTGAACTCTCGCTCCAAGAATTTGGATAATAGGGGAACGATGGCTAACGTGCAGGGTATCGGGAAGTATCACGCCAAGTGGTCTCCACTTAGCGCGGTTGGATTCGAGTACGACCCGTACAACAAGCTGCGCCATACGACATACTGGTTCGAGGAGGACGGTGAGTGCTGCGTCCTTCACACCCTCTCAACTTCCGTTCCTTCTGGTTCGAAACCCCTGGTGCCGCAATCAGGTCGCCCGCCGCCCGCCGCCGGACTCGGCTGACCCCGCAGAGAAGGCAGAATGGCCCATGTCCGAAAACAGGCACAAAGAGACCCCGCCCAACCCCAACGAGCCATTCGACTACAACGCCGTCCCCTCCCGCTTTTACTTCTCCGCCGAGGGAGTCGGCGCTGTGCCCGTCAAGGACGTCGTCGAGCGCGGGCTGGACATTCTCACGGATAACCTGGCCAACATCATCATCGCCGTGAATCGCGAGACGGGTGCGGAGGGCGATGAAGAGGATGCAGGAGTCGGTGGCGAGATGGTCGATCCGGATATGGGGTACGCGAACGGCGGGGGCGATATGGGCGGGGGAGCAAATGGGTATGATGCGGGGTATTATGGTGCACCGGGTGGAGGGTATGGCGGTGGCTTTGGGTTGAACCGGTAGTGCGGGTTGTGGTCCGGTAGGAGGTACGCGAAGTGAAGCCCGGAGAGCTGGAGTTCCGTCGTCCAGAAGGTGAACGGCGAACAGCAGGCGAGGCTTAAAAATGCAGAGGAGCGAATACGGGGTTGTTGAGGCGTCTGAGACTGTCTTTCCGTGAACATGGGAAGACGGCACAGAGATCTTGATCAGTGCTGCGACGCGCAGACGAGCGCTTTACCCAGTAGAGAAGAAGCATATCTGTCATCGCATTCATGCAGTATGTAACAGCTGTAACGACGCGCTGACAACGCCCCGAACGCTGAGCGTCGGCGTACTGACCCTGGCGGGAGCGGCGTGTCCAGGTCGACAACGGGCGGGTATCTGACATCCTTTCTGCGACCGTGTGACTCACATCCAGCCCTTTCGCCCATCCTTTTTGCTGACTCCTGTCTGCCGGGGATGGTATGGACGCAAGCCGTGACCGAGTCCATTGAGAGCGAGTCCAACCACCAACAGCTCGGGAGTCCGGCCAATTGCCGTGGCAAACCACTTGTTTCTGGAACGATGGACTACGAAGCGGAGATCAAGAAGCTCGAGGCGGACGTGGAGCGGTATTGGTCTACTGGGAGGGACAAGGACGCAGAGAGGAAGGAAGAGAAGGTGGTGCTGTTGCAGCGGGAATGGGACAAGGAGAAGAAGGTGGTCAAGCCTCATCCGGCGTGAGTTACGCATTGTGTGTGGGTCCACTCGTCGCTCGACCCCCGCGTGAGCTACGATGTGTGATACATGGCAGGCGCCAAGACTGAGCGCGCGCACGAGCATTCGCGCCGCTGGGGCTTGGTGTGCTGATGGCAGACTCCAATTCGGGGTGTTGTGGCAGACCGCGGCGATCATGGCCGCGCTCTCGCTGGGTACGTTCGGCGTCTGTCCAATTAGCAGAGCAGGATAGAAGTCTGAGGGCAGCCATGTCGGTCGTGCCGCTACCGTGCGAAGCAAGACCCTTCTATATCCTCTTCAGCCGGATCACCATCCTCGCCGTGACGTGAGTCGCGGCACTGGTCTCTTCGGACGGGTCTCGGGCGGCGGGCGCTAACGAGCAGGTGCCTCGTCGTTCACGCCAGCATTATATACTACGGCTACAAGCAGGCCCTCGCCAAGTTGCCAAAATCGGAGGAAGAGGACCTCGAGTCGCGTCTGAAGAAGATGAGGAAGGGCAAACCGGACCGGGCGGATCTGTGGGTGAGTCGTGGCGGAGTGCCCTCGATGCATCTCATGAGTGTCCCGTACCATACGCACGCCTGGGACGGAGCCTTGTCGGCCCGTCAACCAGGCTCTCTACGCACAGATCCCCTCGACTCTGAACGCAAAACCCCCGCCACCACCTGCCCCCTCCGCGATGGGCGGGCTGCGTCTGGGGACGCGGAGCAACATCATAGTCGTCGACGTGAGGGTGGTGATTGATCCGCAGGCACACACGCGCTCGCACCCCTCCCTGTTCTTAACGACCCGCCACGCCCCACCTCGCCTCTTCCCCTTTCCCTTGGGCAAATCCCGTCCGGACGCCACGGTGAAGGACGAGCTGTGGTGGGAAGGGGGCAACGCGCCTCATGTCGGCCACTTCAACAAGCCTAAGCTGCCTGAACCGCCCGCGCCGGACGAAGAGACGCTCCTGAGTCGCTTCAAGGCGAGCAAAGAGCTGGAAGACCAGCAGAAGCTGTGAGTCTCCGTTCGGATGGGGCTACAACGCCGACGTGCAATACGTGTCAGGCCCAGCCCGCACGGGCCGGGCAGGAGCCGTGACGGCATGCTGCGGTCGGTCGACTAGTGGATGATCGAAGGGCCTGGGGTCTTGTGTTGGCAGCGACGACCTGACGGACCGCACAGATCGACCACGCTGACGTCAGGTGGAAGAAGCGGATCAGGACAATACAGTACCTCTGTGTGGTGATCATCCTCTCATTCGGTGAGTGGAGCCTTCGCGGACCCGCTCCGAGCGTCTCGCGACCAGTCCAGGGCGTACCACACTGCCCGGTCGCTAGACGCTGACGCACCAGTCTCCCGCGGCATCGCCGTCGCTGCCCTCTGCTGGCTCGTCTACAACACAGTCTCGACCGAGCTGGACAACATGCTCAAGCCCCCGCTGGACATGGAGCCCGTGTACAAGGTCATCGATTCGTTAACCCGCGGCGCCCGGAACGAGGTGAGTCCCTCAGCCTGCTTTTGACCCCCATCCGTCTGTCCGGCAGCTCGCCCCGAGGCCCTGTACAAGCTCACGCCAGTCCACCCCGAAAGCGCGCGGCGGCCAGCCGAGCAGCGGAATGTCGTACATCTACGACCCCACCTCCGCCAAGACGCTCCGCTCAAACGCCAACATCCCCTTGCATTTCGTTCCCGCCCCGGTGCTCATGACGAGCGAGAACAAGTGGCTCGCCGGGCCCGGGGAGCCCATCAAGAAGGAGGAGTAGCGAGCGCGTCGATCGCGACTGACACGGCGAGTGAAATTGCTCGGTCCCACACTCTCCGTCGATATTGTATCACGTCGCATACTGCATGTTCGTCATCGTATCATGTATACACATACTCATACAATACACAGCCAAGAGCAGACTGACGGTCCCAGACACGCAAGAGGCCTTGACTCCTGTCGCAGCATCGCAGCTCATTTGCGCAAAGCGCTCTTCGGCGTCATGCGCTTGATGTCCGCGCCGGGCGTCCTCAGCTCCCCGCGATCCATCTCGTCCTCCATGACAATCTTCTTGCCCAGCGTCCTGCCCGTTAGCACCACCTACACATCCCTCAAGGTGGAAAGAAGTCTATAGCACCTGTGCCGAGCACTCACCTCTTCTTCGTCTTCGCCTTGGGCTTGACAACCTCCTCGTCCTCATCACTGCTGACCCCCTGCACTTCATTTTGCCTTGTCGTCTCGCTCAGGGGGCTCATGAGGCGCTGCGGCGCCTTCACCCTCTTCGGCGGTGTTTCCTCCTTCTTGCTCGGCGTAGCGGTCTGTCGGCGCTTAGCGGGCGAGACGGTCTGTCGCGCCTTCTTCGTCGACGTCCGTCTGGGCGGCGACGGCTCCACGCTCGACACGCTCTCTGCGTCTGACTCGGCGAACGACGAGCCTGACTCCTCCTCTTCTTCCTCTTCCTCTTCGTCTTCGCTCTCTTCTTCCGTCTCTGTCTCCTCATCTTCTGATGCGTCCTCTTCTTCTTCATCTTCTTCACCCTCCGAGATATCCGATGCCGCCCCGTCGTCGGCGTACACCGCTTCCGTCACCTCGCCTTCCGAGCTCAGAGCTGCAGACGTATCTGCCAATGGATCGTCACTCTCTGCCGTACCGGTCGTGATGATCGAAGTGTTCGCCTCATCGTCTTCGGTTCGCCCAGATGCCTTTGCCGGTTTCGTTGATGAAAGCCTCTTGACCGCTTGAGGCGAGACGTCCAGCGAAGTATCACCCATGCTCTGCTGCTGATCAGCACAACATCACACCCATACCCTTCACACTCACGTCGCCCTCCTCTTGGTCGCTCTCGTCCACGCTCTCGGCCGACATCCCGCGCCTCAAAGCCGAACCAACAACGAACGGATCTGTCACGTCCGATATCCTCCTTCTGGTGGATCCTCGCGACAGGGGCGACACCGTTCCCTCGATGAGCGACTCATCGATTGCCGATTCGAAGCTGGCATCCATACTACTAGAGCCCATGCTCAAGTCGGCTGAGGTATCCATGTCAATTTCCGGCGTCGAGGCCAGGTACCTCTGTTCGTCTTTCAGGGGCTTGCTGACCCTGGGCACCGCGGGGGTCATCACGCGGGAGAGGATATCGATCTTGCGGTCCGTCTTCAGCTCGCCCGCTTTGACCTAACGGTCAAACATGTCCGGCTCTGAGCACGCAGAGCGTTACTCACCTGTTCCTGCAGCCGTTGAGCGAAGTCGTCGTGCATTTTCTGAATCGTCGCTTGCATCTCCTGCGCAATTTCCTCTCTCACGTCCATCTCAATCGTTGCATTGCGCATCTCAGCCTCGAAAAGCTATTCGTCAGTTCGGTTAGAGGCGTGCGGCCACTGTCAGCTCACCCTCTGCTTCATCTCTCGAAGCTCTTCGAAAAGGTGATCAACCATCACGTCCCGCTCGTCCTCCTCGTCGCTCTCCTCCTCTGGATCTTCTTCGACCACCTCAAGCTCCTCCTCCACCATGACATAGCTTTCGGCACTATCGCGGTGCTCGGCGAAGGGTTTTCTCGGTTCGGGCCTGGAGCTCGGTCCGGCAACTTGCGGCGGGGGGATGACCGGTACAGTGACCTTGATCTTCATGGGCCGGACAGCTTGCTTCAAGGCGCTGAACTGAGTAGAGATTTGTCGACGAAGACCTCCGCCGGTGGTCATCTTATTGCCGGCTGTGGTCTGCACCTCTCGCGCAATAGCCGAGAAGCGCATGACGTGCGAATTCTCGTCGAAGCCGGTATCGTACGGGTTGACGTTGACGATCATGACCTCCTCGTCAGCTCGGTACCACATGTGGGGCAGCTCCCGTACCGCTCGACCATCGCCCACGAAGAAGTTTTGGAAGATCTCGGTGAGCTTCGAGTGCCGGAACGGAACTAAAGCCAACTTCCTCTTGGTCCCGGGCGCGCCGACCGCAGACAGCTTCTGTTGATTCGCACGCAGAACCTCAAGGCACTGACCCAGGACCTACTCGTCAGCTCGTTCGTGGGAAAGGACGAAAGCTCACCATTAGAGACTTGTTGATGTTTCCAGCTTCTTTCAAGCGATCACCGGTCGTCCCCGTGTTCCTCGTCCGCTCCGATCCAGCCAGATCGACGATTGCCAACCTGGACACCTGTGCGGACTCAGGGTCGTTCGGCGCACCGTTATGCACTTTGACGACCTTGATCGTGAAGATTCCGTGACTTCGGCTAGATTCGCGGTTGGCAAGCGTGCCAAAGACCTGCCTAGCTCGTTGACCCGCTCGGAACACCGCAAGTGCTTCCTGCTTGTCAGCTCGGCACTCGCACTCAGGGGGTGGCTGGTAAACGCACTTCGCGCGTCCTGACCCTGATCTCCTTGAGCCCGGCGATGTACTTCCCGTTGCCTTCCGGGTCGTTCTTCAACGCCAACGCTTGACGTCGGATCACTCCTCCACCACCATTCGCCAATGCAGCGAGGTGCATGGACGAGTTCAAGCCGGAGGACCAAGCGCTCGAGCCGCGCGGCAGAGCGGATCCTCTAGGCATCACAGTGGAGGCTTTCCTGCCGGATGGCGTCGGCGGGACCGTGGGAGATATCGGCAAGACCGAATCGAGGAGGTCAAAAATCTGCTCGGTCAGCCAAGAACACCCCATATGCCCAGCAGCTGACCTTCTCGTTGTACACCTCCGAGTATGAGACGAAGACAGCGTACGAGTAATTTCGGTCAACCTTGACAGCTAGTCGCATCAGCTGGTGATACATTCAGGTCTCTTCGCAGCTCACATTCGCTCGTACTGCCTTCTGCCTCGGAAGGCAGGTGATCAAACAGACCTGTCTCAGCATCCTCGTGTCCGATCTCAACATCTGCAAGTCCGACACAGCGCAGCTGACCGTGAGCTAGATCGAGCCAAGTGCGAGTGATGGTCAGCTCACGTTCGTCTTGCACTCCATTCCCTTGATCGAGTTGTATAGGACGTCGATTCCTCTCGGCAGCACTCCACGCACGTCTGCGCTGTCTCCGCCGGATATCGTGTATGATTTTCCCGAGTTGCTGACTCCGTAGGCGAACATCAACCCGTTCTCGCCATGCAACAGCTTCTCGACCAATGGCAAGGTTGTCGTCGTGAAGAAGGTAGATTGGGAGGTTGACGGCGGGAAGACTCTATCGAAAGAGTAGATCAATGGGGCTTTTGGAGCAAGATGAGGTCTGGCTGGGTCCTACTCATCAGTTCGTCATCCGGCGGGGACGCCTCCCCTAGCTCAGCCAGCCCACACGTACCGTTGGCGCCCGCATCAACACCTCCTTCTCGCCTTGTTCTTCCAGATAAGGTATGCCCGAGAACGACCCCTCAACTGGCGGCGGCCGGATTCTCAGGAATGCCTACAGTCAGTTACCGAGAAACCACTGTCTCGCTATCACCCACCTGCAAGCTCTCGGTATGCGCCGTACCTTCGCTCAAGCTCGGCAACGCCCCTTTCTTCGCTGCCGCTTTCTCCTTCTCCAGCTTCTCCGCCTTCTCCTTTTCCAGCCTCTCCTTCTCCTTCATCTTGTCGCTGACCTTTCTCAAGCCCTCCTTGCCCTTGGCGAGGAACCCAGACGGCTTCGAGGGGAGGCTCGGAGCCGATGCGGACGCCGTCGTATCTTTGTTCGCAGCTCGCGTACGGGTCATGCGTGTCGGGGCGGGCACGGGAGTCTGAGCCGTCGCTCTCGATGGCGGACGACTGCGTGTAGGCGGAGCGGCCGGCATACTGATGAGAAGATGATGTGAAAGGTTATGGTGTAGATTGTCAGCAAACGCCTGGAGTGCGCAGAAAACAGTCGCGGGTGTGTGAGCAGCGAGGGGAGGGAGGACCGTGTTGACACGACGGGATCAAATCGTTGTCGCCACCGGCTCGAGTGGCGAATCGCTTGTTTAGGAAACTTTGGTCTGTTTCACCTGATGGTGACATTGCGGACTGCAGCCCTAAACGACGACAACCACTCCCACTTGCAGTCCTTCGGCGGGGCTTGGAGATACACATTCGGCATCCGTACAAGGTCTGTTGGAACCTCCGCGCGGCGCCGGGGAGGGGGGGGGGGGGTGTTTCATTTGGTGCAGTGAGCCGCATCCAGGGGTTGGTCGGCCTAACCATGATGCACAGACACCTCAGACTCGATGCAATCTACTAGCATTACTTTCCCAGACACCGAGAGGCGCAAAACGGATTTGCGACGGTTTCATGAACCTGCTCGATGCGCTTGCGACTCTTCAGTCGCTTCACATCATCCCCCAAGGAATTCGTTGCTACATTCAAGAGCGATCCACTCCGCCTCGCCTGCATAACCTCGTCAAGCTGAACTGTGCTTCGAATGACTACTTCCACCGCCGTTTGCTCCTGGCGGCACCGAGCCTGCGGAACGCCAAAATCGTCAATTTGGACGAGGGTTCGTGTCAAAGAGAAATGAGCGCGCGCAAAGCTCTGTGACGGATCACTGGGAGAACTCGCTCTCTCTTCCGACTCATCGGGGTCGTCAGCAATGACAGGGGAGGCATACTGTAGAAACGACTTTATGACACCCAATCACACCAAATACCAAAGAACACCTCTGCGGATCCAGGGCCACACCCGCAGACAATGTCACGTCACCAGAAGGCCCTTGTTGGTTGGAACTCACTCGTTCGGTCCGAGTTACGTGTCCAGAAGGTCGTCCAGACTACCTGTCTGTAGAGCTCGTGAAAGTCGACTGCCCAGACTATAACTCCAGCTCAGATCCATTTTTTGTGCTATGTAGAGGTAATTACACACGCGGTGATGTAGACTGGACTGCGATTGGACTGAACTCCGAATTCGAATAGACCACATTCGAGATGCCTCCTTGCGTTTCGAGGTCCGCACCAGAGGTCAACAGCTGGGGCTGAGACAGGACTCGCCGATCTAGGTATCCTTCAAAGTAGCTTCGCTGTTGAGTTGCAGACGACGCAGGCTGGCTGGCCCGCGGATCGGGGGCTGGTCCAGGACACGAAACGTTTGCTGTGCCCTGTTGAAGAGTATCGCTACCATCAATCATTGGCCCTGCGGCCTGCGGCAGAACGTTTGAATGGAGGTGGGGAAGGAAATACTGAGCCTGGTGCTTGTACGAAAGTCCCCTGATGGGCAAACGGCGGGGCGGGGGGCGATGACTCGAGCATCCAAGGCTCCACCGAAGGAGCATGGGTGGCGCTTTGCTGGAAGAATGTCGTGTCCGCTCCTTGAGTGTGCGGAGACACCTCCGCCTCGAGACTTGGTTGCACGGGAAGAAGTGCCCAGCCTTCAGGCAAGGATTGAGTGGGGTGTGAAGTATCCCAGGTCGGGTATACTTTCCGGGAAGAAGCAGGCGTGAGCCTGCCCTGGCTGGTCTCCCAAGTGCAATTCCACATGCCGCTCATACAAGTCTGACAGTCGACCCCAGTGGCGCACACGCTGCATTCTCGCCCCTTGACGTAGCAGCGGTCGCATTTTCGGGTACGACACCCCTTGAAGCGGGGCAGGGTGCGCTCGCATTGCCTTGGGGGGTCGAACGACGAGCACACATTGCATCGCAGTTTACCGTTGCATCTGGTCAGGTGTGTTGTCGACGCGCCGGCGGATCTGGCCTCCTCCCTGACGGTGTAACAATAGTCGCATTGCGATCTCTTCGACGGCGTGCTGGTGGACGACTGCGCCGAAGATGGCCCTGCCGTTGAGGGCCGCTTGTGTGATGATGCTCCTCGAAGGCGATCATGAGAATCCGAGGACTGCCGCTTGGGCTCACTTTTACCCATGACTCCCGTGACAGCAGAGCGGCTTATACGCTTGAGGGGCGACACGGAACGATAGCTGCGTTGCTTCCGTATAGGGGTAGAAAGATGTCTTGTGTGTCGTCCAACTCCAAGAGCACGCTTGCATATGCTCACGAAATGAAGTCAGCTTCACTCCACCGCCTCCATGTCAATGGAGGTCGTTACGCAGCCTAGTTGGGGTCAACGGAGCGAATTCCCCGCCGAGCCTGGCCAAGTCGCCCCCCGAGGGCACTCGCCGTTGTGAATCTTCCGCCTTCAGAGCGACCCATCCTGTCAGACAACCCTTGTCTGCAGTGACGTAACAAGAACAACGGTCGCTGGGCGATTCAGTGACCCTCGGAACCCTCACAGCCTCAGTCGGCGCCTCAAAGGTCAAAGGAGGGACCGAGCATCGTCAAAGGAGGGGGCTCACCAGTCTCGCCTGGTGGGGGATCCATCAATCGCTCGTCACCCATCCCGATGTTTGATCCTTCTGTTGATGTGCCCCGACCCGTCGTCACCATTTGATGTTGCGACCTGCACGGGATATGGCCCCCAAGCTAGGCCAGCATCCGCACGCTCGAACAGAACCCGTACCAGCATAACCATTCGAGCCCATCATGAGGCTGCTTGCGGAAGCGCTGTGCAATGTGCACGCCGACCACATCGAGTATGGAACATATGTCAGCGCGGTCCCCCAATGCACGCAAGCTCGGACCTCGGTTGGACACCTGGGACCAACGCGAGCAGGACTTGAGCCAGTTCCCCCGGGCCGTGCAGGTGAATTTAGCAATCACCGACGCTCCACGCCGCATATTCCTGCGTTCCATCGACTGATCAGAAAGAAACCTTTGTTGTTGCTCTGAAGCATTCTAAAAGCGATCAAACACCTCGTCGTTGCGCTGTCGCTGCCCGGAGTTCCGTTACCTGCCAAAAACCTCTCCGCCAAAACATCGGCCGTAGCATTTGCGGTTGACTCACCGACGGAGCCATTATCGGGATCAACATTCCCCCGGCCACATTTGACAGTGCCACGAATGACTATCCGCCCGCACGGTCGTCAGGCCGGATCACGCCGCATACACCGGACAATGAAGATGCTGCGTCGATACTCTGGACGACACATCGCGGTCACTTTCAGCAGAGGTTCGGGTCGTTCTGGAGCAGGCTAAACGAGGTCGAGATGATGCCGGAGTGGTCTGCGCACTGACCTCGTTACTGAGAGGCGGTGTTATCGATACTCGCAGAGTGTAATGCATGCGAAAACAGCCGAACGGTACTGTAAGCTTCATCAAGCCTTGTCGAGGCCCAAGTCTCGCTGGATCATCTTCCTCGCAATCGGGTGCTATCGTCAGATCCGAGCCTCGCCATATTCCTGTACTCACGTAGAACCCCTGGTGCTCCAAGAACGTCTTCCTGGCCAGCTCCGGCGCCTGCTTGTACAGCAGCCTGAATACCGGTCGGCAGTACTTCATCCTGCCCTTGTTGGTCACCCACGCTGCACGTCAGTCCCGCTCCCTTCAACTTCGCAGACGCGCCGCGGTCGACATCCGCATCCTATCGGGAACCCACCAGCAGCCTTCTCCGCGTACTCCGGCCCAGACTTCAAAGCGATTTGGTAGAACCTCAACTTGATCTCGGCGTTGTCCGACTTGTCAAGGGAGTAGAGCTTCTCCAGCGCTGCGACGTGCTCGGGCGGGAAGGCATCGTACGACTCCACCTTCTCGAGGAAAACCACTGCCGTGAGCTATCATACGCCGTCACTAGCCAATAGCTCACCCGTCTGAGTCGAGTTGAAGTCCTTGACGTCTTCCGGCTTGAAGCCCTCGCCTGCGCTCTTCCCTCGGCTGTGGTTCCAGCGCTCAGCGAGCTCATTGCACTGACATTAGACTCCATCTGAAACCTCCCTGACCCTGGTCGTCCTCGAGCCGAGCACTTACCGGCTTGGCAAGCGAATCGTCGTATTGCATGTCCACGCAGAGGTCCTCCCCACTTCCATGCAGCCACTACTATCAGCTCCATCAACCGTACGACCAGAACCCGTCCAAACCCACCTCATCCCAGTCAACCTTGCCCAGCGCGCGGATGTACTCCTGCGAGTTCTGCTGACTGCCAAACCAGTGGAACAGGTGCGCACGCCACTGCTCGGTGGTGATGCTCTTCCCGTTGAAGGTCTTGACGTAGTCTCTCATGTATGGCAGGAAGTGCTCCAGTCCGCCGACGGTGCGTTCGAGATGGAGGAGGAAGTTCGAGCCCTGGCGTCAGCTACATGTGGATGAGGCTCCGACAACTGACCTTCTCGTACGGAACCTGGTTGTACGCCTCGTCGGCTACCCGTCAGCAAT
>Ga0308169_10003307_pt1 | contig 15845 bp, 17 predicted proteins | sample PhyBR1_2_FD_202139 | JGI IMG/M metagenome (GOLD analysis project Ga0308169, IMG submission 202139) | Phyllosphere microbial communities from UC Gill Tract Community Farm, Albany, California, United States - DLSLSB.R1 | ecosystem: Host-associated > Plants > Phyllosphere > Unclassified | place... | reverse complement strand
CGATGCCGCCCGACTGCAGGGACGCATTGCCCGACTTGAACACGTTGATGCTGTTGACCAGGTCGGCCGACACGGTGTCGAAGTTGAACGCGCGATTTTCGTTTTCGGACGCGATCTGCCGTCCGTTGACCAGCACCGTGTTGAAATCGGGACCGAAGCCGCGCACCGTGATCTGCTTGCCCTCGCCGCCCGAACGGTCGATCGAGACGCCGGTGATCCGCTGCAGCGATTCGGCCAGGTTCTGGTCGGGGAATTTGCCGATGTCCTCGGCGGAAATGGCGTCGACGATGCCGGCCGCTTCGCGCTTGGTGTCCATCGAATTCAGCAGGCTGCGCCGGATGCCCTTGACCACCACCGATGTCACGTTGTCGCTACCCGCTCCCTGGGTCGCCGCGGTTTCCTGGGCCTGGCTGGCCTGGGCGGCGGACAACGCCGCCACCATCGCGAGGACCGCGTTCGAAATCTTGCGTTTTTTCATTGGTCTCCTTCAGCTTTCGTTGTATTCTTCCTTTGGAAGCGCTTCCACCGCGCGATTGGTCAATCGCGACTACATGAGCAACAGATGCGGTGTTTAGTGATAGTATGTCAATACCTTACATACTTTCAATTAACATTTTTATTGCATAGCTACATGTAGTAAAAATACAACCTTACCAATAGTATGAAGGTGAGCAGGTCATCCTAGCGCCGGCGCGCCAGTTCGCGGTCGAGCGCATTCGCGAACCGCTGGCGGTCGGCCTGGCTGAACGCGGCCGGACCGCCCGTGTCCACGCCGCTGCCGCGCAGCTCGTCCATGAAGGCGCGCATCGTCAGCTGCTGGGCGATCGTGTCGTTCGTGTACCAGTCGCCGCGCGGATTCAGCGGCAACCCGCCCTTCTCGAGCACCAGCGCCGCCAGCGGAATGTCGCCCGTGACGACGATGTCGCCGCTCTGCACGCGCGCGACGATTTCCGCATCCGCCGCATCGGCGCCGGCCGGCACTTGCAACGCGCGCACGAAGCGCGAGCCCGGCACGCGGATCAGCTGGTTGGCCACGAGCGTGACGTTCAGCTGCAGGCGTTCCGCGACGCGGAACAGGATGTCCTTGACGACGGCCGGACAGGCGTCGGCATCGACCCAGATGTGCCTGGGCGGGCGCGGCGAATCAGTCATCGAGCGGGGCCGGGTATTCCACGCCGACGATTTCCAGCTCGTCCATGCCGAGCGGCGTCTGCAGCATGACGACGTCGCCTTCGCGCGCCTTGGTGAGCGCGCGCGCGACCGGCGATACCCAGCTGATCTTGCCTTTCAGCGGATCGAGCTCGTCGATGCCGACGATGGTCACCGCATGCTCTTCGCCCGCCTTGTTGACGTAGGTGACGGTGGCGCCGAAGAACACCTGGTCGTTGCCGTAATGGACGGACGGGTCGACGACGAAGGCCGAATCGAGCCGCTTCGTGAGGAACCGGATGCGGCGGTCGATCTCGCGCAGGCGGCGCTTGCCGTAGATATAGTCGCCGTTCTCGGAGCGGTCGCCGTTCGACGCGGCCCAGTGCACGATGCGCACGACTTCCGGACGGTCGACGTCGATCAGCTGCAGCAGCTCGTCCTTGATGGCCTTGTGGCCGGCGGGCGTGATGTAGTTCTTGGAGCCGGGCGGAATCGCCTGCGCCAATGCCAACGCTTCGTCGTCGTCGGCGTCGTTGTCGGACTCTTTTACGAATGCCTTATTCATAACTCCCATTCTAGCGCGAGATCGCTCGGAGACAGGCGGCGCGCACCTTTTCCCGTATCATGCCGTCATGACGAAAGCCCTTCCACGCAGCCGCCTGCTGACTCCGCTGGTGTACGTGGTCGCCCTGGTGCTGCTGTTCGAACCGCTGGCTGTGGGTCGCCACGCTCGAGGCGCGCGTGCGCACGCTGCCGCCCTACGTCGCGCTGTGCCTGTTCACGCTGCCCGGCCTGCTGCTGCTGCCGGTCAAGCTGCTGGCGCTGCTCGCGATCGCGCACGGCCACGCGGCGTCCGGCATCGCCACGATCGTCGTCGCCAAGGTCGGCGGCGCCGCCGTCGTCGCGCGCCTGTATGCATTGACGCTGCCCACGCTGCTCGGCATTCCCTGGTTTGCGCGCGCTTACGCCCGCTTCATGCTGCTCAAGGCGCGCAGCCTGGACCTGCTGCGCGCCAGCCGCGCCGCCCGCCTGGCCACGCGCCTGTCGCGCACGGCGCGGGCCGGCTGGCGCCGCCTGCTGCGCCGCCGCCGTGCGGCGCTGCATCGCAACCGCAACCGCGTGCTGCGCGCGCTGCGCCGCTTCGCGTGGCAATTCCGCGCGCGCCGCCAGCCGGAGCGCCGTTCGTCGCCCCGTCCCCCATCCCGGAAACTGCCATGAACCTGCCCATCGACCATGCCGCCGTCACCGCCTCGCCCGGCCTCGTCTACCAGTTCGTGCTGCACGCCGACGGCCGCATGGCCTTTCCCTGCCTGAGCGAAGGCTGCGACGCGCTGCTGGGCGTCTCCGCCGACGCGCTGCGCCAGGATCCCGGCCGCTTCCTGCAACTGATCCTGCCCGACGACCGCAAGGGCTACCTGGACACGATGGCCGCGTCGCGGGCAACCGGCGCCGCCTGGAACTGGGAGGGGCGGATCCGCGTGGCGGGCTGGAACGACGTCAAGTGGATCAACCTGCGCGCCACGCCGCGCCCGCTGGCGGACGGCGCCATGCAGTGGGACGGCATCATGACCAACATCACGGCCAGCCGCCAGCAACAGGAAGGCCTGGCCGCGCTGGCGGACCACATCGAGCAGGTGAAGGAACAGGAACGCGCCCGCATCGCGCGCGAAATCCACGACGACCTGGGCGGCAACCTCACGGCCATCAAGATGGCGCTGGCGATGCTGACGGCGCGCCTGCCCGACGACCCCGCCCTGCTGGACAAGGCGGCCTACCTGGACGACCTGGTCGACCGCACCATCGATGCCGTCCACCGCATCTCGCTCGACCTGCGCCCATCCACGCTCGACCTCGGCATCGTCGCCGCCCTCGAATGGCAGGCGCGCGAATTCGAGAAGCAATCCGGCATCGCCTGCATCCTGCGCTGTTCGGAACGGGAGATCGACCTCGATCCGGACCATGCGGCCGCCCTGTTCCGCATCTTCCAGGAAGCGCTGACGAACGTCGCCAAGCACGCGGGCGCCACCCGGGTCACGGTATCGCTGCGGCGCCAGCGCCAGCATGTGTGCCTCGCCATCTGCGATAATGGCCGCGGCGTTACCGCGGCCGACCGCCTGAAGCCGCAGTCGTTCGGCTTGCGCGGCATGAGCGAGCGGGCGCGGGCGCTGGGCGGCAGCCTGACCTTGGCGCCGGCGAGCGGCGGTGGCACGATGGTGACCGTCAAGATCAGGCTGGCCGCGTCATTCAAGAGCGCCTGACAAAAACGAGCAGAACTACAGCGTTCAAGAATGACTGATAAAGCCTCCATCCGCGTCTTCATCGCCGACGACCACGCCATCGTGCGCGAAGGCTTGAAACAAATCCTCGCCGAACAGCGCGACGTCGCCGTCGTTGGCGAAGCGGAAACGGGGCTGGATGCCGTCAAGCTGTTCCGCAAGTCGCGCTGCAACGTGCTGCTGCTGGACATTTCCCTGCCGGACCGCAACGGCATCGACGTGCTCAAGCAGATCAAGGACGAAAAGCCCGACCTGCCCGTGCTGATGCTGTCCATGCACCGCGAGGACCAGTACGCGATCCGGGCGCTGAAGGCCGGCGCCGCGGGCTACCTCACCAAGCAGAGCGCGCCGCGCGAACTGGTCGGGGCGATCCGCCAGGTGGCGGCAGGACAGCGCTACGTCAGCGCGCAGTTGGCGCAGGTGCTGGCGGCGCAGGTCGGCGAAGACCACGAAAAGCCGGCGCACGAGACCCTGTCCGACCGCGAATACCAGACGCTGACGCTGATCGCGTCCGGCAAGACCGTCAGCGAGATCGCCAAGGAGTTGACGCTGTCGGTCAAGACCGTGAGCGAATACCGCGCCCGCCTGCTGGCGAAAATGAAACTCAAGACGAGCGCCGAGCTGACGCACTATGCCATCCGCAACGGCCTGGTCGACTAGGATTTGGGCGGTATTCCACCGGCTATTCCGGCGATTATGCAAATCGCAAGCTCGGTAAGATGGGGACAATAATTATTCCGAGCAATATTTGCCATGTCCAAGCCCACCAACCCGCCGGGCACGCCCGGCCAGAATCCGGCGGAGATCGCCCGCGAAGCGTTCCGCCAGCTTGCCGTGCGCCGCATCGCGCCGACGCCGGACGCCTACCGCGACATCTATAACCAGATCGCGGGCGTGCCGCCGGCCGCGCCGGCCGACCCTGCGCCGGAGGCCGATCCGGGTGCGGAAAAGGTGTTGTCCGGGTTCGCCGGGCGGCTGGCCGATACACCGGGCGAACTGGCCGACATGGGCGCGCGCCTGACCCGCGCCGTCAAGCAGCGCGATTGGGATGGCTATGCGCGCACGCTGTCGCAGCTGGCGGAAAAACATTTGCGCCGCCACACGCACCCCGTGCTGGCGCTGGGCAGCGAGGACGCCGGCACCAAGACGCTGCGCGACCTGCTCAGCCGCACGCTGACGTTCGCCGTGGCGGCGCTGCTGTCCGGCGCGCCCGCGCTGGCCGGCGAGGCGGAATCGCTGGGCGCGGCCGTCAAGAATGCGCACAGCGAGGACGCGCTGCAGGAAATCGCCACGCGGCTGAAGGAACTGTGCTACCAGATCGAACTGAAGAGCGGCGACACGGCCGAGCAGCAGGAACTGTTGCTGCGCCTATTTAAACTGCTGCTGGAAAACGTCAGCGAGCTGCTCGACGACGACAGCTGGATGCGCGGCCAGATCGCGGCCGTGCAAGACCTGATCACCGGCCCGCTGGACCACCGCGCGCTGGAAGACGCGACGCGCAGCCTGAAGGACGTCATCTACAAGCAGGGCCAGCTCAAGCACGGCATCGCGGACGTCAAGCTGACCGTGAAGAACATGATGATGACGTTCATCGACCGGCTCGGGTCGGTGGCCACGTCGACCGGCAATTTCCACGAAAAGATCGGCGGCTTCTCGGAGCGCATCCGCCAGGCGGGCGACATCGAGGAATTGAACGAGGTGCTGGAAGAAGTGCTGCGCGAGACGCGCGCCGTGCAGGCGGAAGCGATGGCCTCGCGCGACCGCATGATCGCCGCGCACCAGGAAGTGCAGGAAGCCGAGACGCGCATCAAGGAACTGGAAGCGAAGCTGCAGCACATGAGCGAGCTGGTGCGCGAAGACCAGCTGACCGGCAGCCTGAACCGCCGCGGCCTGGACGACGTGTTCGAGCGCGAGGCCGCCCGCGCCGACCGCCGCAACACGCCGCTGTGCGCCGCCCTGCTCGACCTGGACAATTTCAAGCGCCTGAACGACACGTTCGGCCACTCGGCCGGCGACGGCGCACTGCGCCACCTGGTGAAAGTGGTCAAGGACACGCTGCGCTCGATGGACGTGATCGCCCGCTTCGGCGGCGAGGAATTCGTGATCCTGCTGCCCGAGACGGGCGTCGACGCGGCCGCCGCCGCCATGGTGCGGGTGCAGCGCGAACTGACCAAGCACTTCTTCTTGCACGATAACGAAAAGATGCTGATCACGTTCTCGTGCGGCGTGGCCTTGCGGCGGCCTGGCGAGGACCAGAATTCGCTGACGTCGCGGGCGGACCGGGCGATGTATCAGGCGAAGACGTCAGGCAAGAACCGCGTGATCATTGCCGATTAATCAACCGTTGTTCCCGCGAAAGCGGGAACCCATGCCAGGTACATCGAATACCCGGGCTTGGGTCCCCGCTGAAGCCTGCTCCCGCGCAGGCGGGGCGGGGACGACGGCTAAAGGGCACAAATAAAAAAAATTTCCCCCTAAAGTTTGCAAATTCCCCGCCGTCTAGACCTGCCCCAAACATAAATACCCGAAAAAATTTACGTTTCCCCCTATAAAGTTTTCTCACGGGAATACGTTACCTGCATCAACAGCGGTTTGATTGTCACGGAACAGCGTGACAGACCAACGTGAAACAGTGGCACGTTGCCACACCCTGAAAGACCAGTCTGGAGAGACATCATGTCGTCCGTTATCAATACCAACGTCGCATCCCTGAACGCCCAACGCAACCTGTCGGCTTCGCAAACCTCCCTGAACACCTCGATCCAGCGCCTGTCGTCGGGCCTGCGCATCAACAGCGCCAAGGACGACGCCGCCGGCCTGGCGATTTCCGACCGCATGACCTCGCAGATCAAGGGCATGAACCAGGCAACCCGCAACGCGAACGACGGCGTGTCGATGGCGCAGACGGCCGAAGGCGCGCTGTCCAGCTCGGGCGACATCCTGCAACGCGTCCGTGAACTGGCCGTCCAGTCGTCGAACTCGTCGAACACCTCGAGCGACCGCCAGGCACTGCAGACCGAAGTCACGCAGCTGGGCTCGGAACTGAACCGTATCGCCACCACCACCTCGTTCAACGGCCAGAACCTGCTGGACGGCACGATGGGCACCGCCAACTTCCAGGTCGGCGCGAACGCAGGCCAGCTGATCCAGGCGACCGGCGCGAACTTCCAGACCAACACGTACGGCAACAACAACATTGCCTCGGACGAAATGGCCGTGACGTCCACCACCAACGCCAAGGCAGGCGGCAAGGTCGTCCTGAACGGTTACCTGGGCAGCACCACCGTCAATACCGACGACAAGGACACCGCCAAGTCGATCGCCCAGAAGATCAACGACGTGTCGGGCGACACCGGCGTCAAGGCCAGCGCCAAGACGACCGCCAACCTGCACCTGGGCACGGGCGAGTCGTACCAGTTCTCGATCGCTTCGGACAACGATGCATCCAAGGCCGTGACCGTGTCGTTCACCGTCGGCGGCGCCGCCGGCGGCACGACCGACCCGACGTCGAACGACTACGCGTCGGCCCTGTCGGCCATCAATGCGCAGACGGCCAAGACCGGCGTCACCGCCGAGTTCGACAAGACCAACGGCGGCATCAAGCTGACCAACGCCAACGGCAACGACATCACGCTGAACAACACGTCGTCGACCGCCAACACCAAGTTCGACGTCGACTCGTACAAGACCGACGGCAAGCTGGTCGGCACCGCCAACGCGATGACCAGCAACGGCAACACGAGCGTGGCCAACGGCCAGATCCAGCTGGATTCGGAGATGAGCTTCTCGATCGACGACACGACCAACCCGTCGGGCTTCCAGATGGACGGCGCCGCTTCGGCCAACAAGTCGTCGACGCTGAAGTCGGTGGCCGACATCGACATCACCACGTTCGACGGCGCCCAGCAAGCGATCAAGATCGCCGACGCGGCACTGTCCTCGGTGAACAAGCAGCGCGCGCAATACGGTGCACTGCAGTCGCGCTTCGATTCGGCGATCTCGAACCTGGGTTCGTCGACCGAGAACCTGTCGGCATCGAAGAGCCGCATCACCGACACCGACTTCGCCGCAGAAACCGCGAACATGACCCGCGGCCAGATCCTGCAGCAGGCCGGCACCTCGATGCTGGCCCAGGCAAACTCGCTGCCGAACGGCGTGCTGTCCCTGCTGCGCGGCTAATCGCCGAACGGTAGTCCAACCGACGTAACGTGATTCCTCGGCTGAAGCGATTCAGCCGGGGATTTTTTACTGGGGACCTATGATGAACATTCAACCGCTTGGTTCGCCCGCCACACCGAAGCTGGACGACCGCGTGGCCACGCCCGGCGCGACGGCCGCTTCCGGCAGCACCGCCCGGCCGTCCGCGCCGCCGCCGAGCCGCGAAGACGTCGACGCGGCCGTGGAGAAGCTGAACGAATCGATGAAGCAGTCGTCGCAGTCGCTCGAGTTCTCGATCGACAAGGACAGCAAGGACATCGTCGTCAAGCTGATCGACCAGAGCACCAAGGAAGTGGTGCGCCAGATCCCGTCCGAGGAAGCGCTGCAGATCGCCAAGTCGATCGATCGGATGCAGGGCCGCCTGATCAAGGAAAAGGCCTGACGCGCGCTTCACCCGGGCCCGCCCTGGACCCGCGCTGGACTCTACACCGCGCGCCGGCGTCGCCGGCGCCGCTTCCTTCCCCCTGCTCAGCCATTTCGCGACGAATTGGCATGAATTTCCTGCTCTCAAGTACGAATTGCTTCTGTCGTTAATCAACTAGACTAACGCTTTCACAGGAGAAGACAGTGGGCATCAGTTCACCGGGCATCGGATCAGGCCTCAACGTCGACAGCCTGGTTTCCAAGTTGATGGAGGCCGAGTCGGCGCCCCTCAACAATTACGACACCAAGGCTGCCGCGGCACAGGCGAAAGTCGCCGCGTTCGGCCAGCTCAGCGGCGCGATCGGCACGTTCCAGGGTGCGCTGTCTTCCCTCAGCACGTCCGCCGCGTTCAAGTCGCTCAACGGCGCGTCCAGCAACGAGGACGTGATGACCGCGTCCGTCTCGGCCGGCGCCGTCGCGGGCAAGTACAAGGTCAACGTGACCCAGCTCGCCCAGGCGCAAAGCCTGAACGCGCCGGGCCGCGCCAGCACCTCGGCCGCGATCGCCACCACGACGGCGCAGAAGATCAGTTTCCAGTTCGGCGCCGTCACCGGCACGTACGGCATGGCCGGCGGGGCGCTGGCCGCGTCGGTCGCCAACATCGGCATCCCGAAAGGCGCGCTGACGATCAACGGCACCGCGATCGGCACGTCCGGCGCGACCAACGGCGCGGACGAGCTGGCGGCCGCCATCAACGAACAGTCGGACAAGACGGGCGTGACGGCCACCGCCGGCGCCACGACGACCGCCGCCAACCTGTTCGGCAGCGGCGGCGCCTCCACGTTCGGCGACGTCAAGACGGGCGCCGGCGAAACGTATGCGCTGGTGGTCGGCGGCGTCTCGATCGCGGCGCAGGGCCAGAACACGGCGGCCGGCAGCGGCGTCACGGCAACCGGCATCGACGACACCCTGCAGGGCACCAACGCCACCACGCAGGCGCTGGCCGCGGCCGGCATCACGTTCAGCGGCAAGGCCAGCGACGGCACGCTGCGCTTCACGGCCGCGGACGGCGCCAACCTCGACGTGGCCGAGCAGGTCACGGGCGCCGGCGTCACGGGCGGCATGGCCGGCGTGGACGCCGCCAACACCGGCCGCAGCATCACGGCCAGCGCCACCGTCACGCTGAATTCGCCCAGCGGCAGCCCGATCACGATCGCCGGCAGCAATCCGGCGCTGGCCGGCTTCACGGCGGGCACCGGCGGCAGCTACCTGGGCGGCGCCAGCTTCGACCTGGACTCGACCCGCACGATCGGTTCCGTGGCCCTCGACGCCGGCCCGCAAAGCCTGGCGTCGATCCGCGACGCGATCAACAAGGCCAACGTCGGCGTCACCGCCAGCATCGTCTCGGACGGCGGCACCAATCCGTACCACCTCGTGCTGACCTCGAACTCGACGGGCGAGAAGTCGACGATGAAGATCGCGGTCACCGACGCCGACGGCAATGCCGGCGATCCGGCGTTGACGGCGCTGCTGAACTACGACCCGGCCGGCACGCAGTCGCTGGTCCAGACCAGCGCGGCGCTGTCCACCAAGGCCACCGTCAACGGCCTGGCCGTGACCAGCGACGACACCAGCATCGACGGCGCCATCGACGGCATCTCGATCGACGTGAAGGACGTGGGCAGCTCGACGCTGACCGTGACGCGCGACAGCAAGTCGGTGACGGACGCGATCAACGGCTTCGTCAAGGCATACAACACGCTGAACTCGACGATCACGGGCCTGAACGGCTACAACGCCGACACCAAGAAGGCCGGCGCGCTGCAGGGCGACTTCACGGTGCGCACGGTGCAATCGCAGCTGCGCGCCCAGCTGGGCACGGCCGTGCAGGGCATCGACGGCCTGACCACGCTCTCCCAGATCGGCATCACGTTCCAGAAGGACGGCAGCCTGGCGCTCGACACGACCAAGCTGTCCACGGCGATGACGAACCACCCGGACGACATCGCGGGCCTGTTCGCCGCCGTCGGCAAGGCCAGCGACGCGACGGTCAAGGTCGCCGACTCCTCGGCCAAGACCAAGGCCGGCAACTACGGCCTGGTGATCTCGCAGATGGCGACCCGCGGCTCGCTCACCAGCCCCGCGGCGCTGGGCGCGACCACGACCATCGCGCCGAACACCACCTGGAGCGTCACGCTGAACCAGACCGACCCGACGACGGCCAGCAAGGTGCAGAACATCACGATCCCGGCCGGCAGCTACAACCCGAAGGAATTCGCGGCCGTGGTGCGCTCGGCGATCAACGCCCAATCCGACTTCGCGGGCGCCGGCGACGCGGTGGACGCCGAAATCGACGACACCGGCCACCTGGTGCTGTCGTCGAGCCGCTACGGCAGCGCGTCCAACATCGCGCTGGCCGGCGTCACCGGCACTGCGGTGGACAGCCTGTTCGGCACGACCCTCACCGACACCGGCAAGGACGTGGCGGGCACGATCGGCGGCATCCAGGCGACCGGCAACGGCCAGACGCTGACGGGCGCCGCCGGCTCGGCCGTCGACGGCCTGAAGCTGACGATCGACACGGGCGAAGCCGGCGACCGCGGGTCGATCAGCTTCTCGCAGGGCTATGCCTTCCAGCTCAAGCAGCTGGCGCAAAGCTTCACCGGCACCGACGGCGTCATCGGCGCCAAGACGAAGGGCCTGAACGATTCGGTCACCGCGCTCCAGAAGCAGCGCGACGCGTTCAGCACCCGCCTGACGTCGATCGAGGCGCGCTACCGCGCCCAATTCACCGCGCTCGACACGATGCTGCAATCGATGCAGAGCACGCAGTCCTATCTCACACAACAGCTGGCGTCCATCGCGGCGAACAGCGCGTAACCCCGTAACCGGAGAACCGACATGTTTGGAACCATGAAACGCGGCGTCAACGCCTACGCCAACGTAGGCCTCGAGACCGGCATCGCCTCGGCCTCGCCGCACAAGCTGATCGTCATGCTGTACGACGGCGCGCTGGTCGCGCTGCTGTCCGCCAAGACGAACATCGCCGCCAACAACATCGCCGCCAAGGGACTTGCCATCTCGAAGGCGATCTCGATCATCGACAACGGCCTGCGCGCCTCGCTCGACAAGAACGCCGGCGGCGACATCGCGGCCAACCTGGACGCGCTGTACGACTACATGAGCCGCCGCCTGCTGCACGCGAACCTGAAGAACGACGTGCAGATCCTGGACGAAGTGCACGGCCTGCTGGCCGACCTGCGCGGCGCCTGGGTCGAGATCGGCGACAAGGTCGGGCAGCCGCAGGCCGCGGCGCCCGCCGGACAGCCGACGATGATGTCGCCGGCCCCCAACCTGGTGAGCGCCTGACCATGAACGGCAACGACGTCGTCTCCATGTACGAGGCCATGGTCGGCATCACCGACCAGATGCTGGCGGCCGCCGCGGCCGGCGACTGGGACCGCCTCGCGCAGCTCGAACACCAGTGCGCGGCCTGCGTGCGCCAGCTGAAGGCGTGCGGCGACGGTCCGCTGGCCGGGCAGGAACGCGTGCGCAAGGTCGACGCGATCCGCCGCATGCTGGCCACCGACCGCAAGATCCGCGACCTGACGCAGCCCTGGATGGCCAAGCTGTCGGCCATGATGAACAACACCGCGACCGAACGCCGCATCGCGCGCGCGTACGGCGTCTGAGGCGGCACGCCGCCCTCCCCTTTCGTCCTTCCGAACCATGCTGCCGCGCGACCCGTCCTCCCCGCTCCAGGTCGCGCGCCTGGCATCCACCACGCCCGTCGCCCCCGTCGGCGACCCGCGCCAGCAGGCGTTCCAGCGCGCGCTCGCGGGCCAGCTGGGCCAGACGCTGCAGGCCGCCGTGCTGGCCCGCCTGGACGACGGCAGCTTCCTCGTGCGCGTGGTCGACCTGGCCGCCCGCATGCCGCTGCCGGCCGGCACGCAGCCGGGCAGCCAGCTGCCGCTGACGCTGGTCGCGCTGCAGCCGCGCCCCACGTTCCAGGTCGACCCCGGCAAGGGCGCGCCCGTGTTCGCGGAAGCCGCGCCGGCCCCGCCCGAAGGCGCGCCGCCTGCCGGTACCGGTGCCGGTGCCGGTGCCGGTGCCGGTGCCAACGCATCCCCGCTGGCCTACCTCGAAGGCGCGCCCGCCGCCGCGCTGGCGCGCAATGCCGCGCTGCTGGCCGCCGCGCGCACGATGGGCAAGCTGCCCGGCTACGCCAGTGCCGAAGGCGCGCAGACGTCGCTCAGCCCCGGCGGCAAGGTCATCGCCGACGTGCTGGCCGCCGCGCGCCGTGCCGGCGATCCGGCCAGCGCCGCCGTCGCGCGCACGCCGCTGCTCGCGGGCCCGGCGCCGGAACCCGGCCAGCTCGCCGGTGCCTTGCGGCGCGGCCTCGAACACAGCGGCCTGTTCTACGAATCGCACGTCGCCGAATGGGCGCAGGGCCAGCGGCCCCTGGCCGAGCTGGCGGCCGAGCCGCAGGCGAAGGGCGAGCTGCGCTCCCCGCTCGACCCCGACGCCGCCCGCTTCATCAACCTGCAGCTGGGCACGCACGAACAAGGGCGCGTGGCGTGGCAAGGCCCGCTGTGGCCGGGCCAGGACATGCGCTGGGAGATCGAGCGCCGCCCGGCGCACGACGACGACGCCGCGGCGGGCGACGGCGGCGGACCAGCGGCCGAAGACGGCACGCAATGGCACAGCCGCCTGCGCCTGCGCTTCGGCGCGCTGGGCGAGGTCGACGCGCGCATCGTGCTGGCCGGCGACCGCATCCACTTGCGCCTCGACGCGGGCGCGGAGGCCGGAACGCAATTGCAGGCCGCGCGCACGCGCCTGGCCGACGCGCTGCAGGCGGCCGGCACGCCGCTCGCGTCGCTGGCCATCCAGCGCCTGCCGGACGGCGACGGACCAGGCCGATGAACAACCCGAAACCCGGCCGCCGCCCGAGCGCGGTCGCCCTCGCGTACGGCGCCGGCGACCCGGCGCCGAAGGTCGTCGCCAAGGGCATGGGCCTCGTCGCCGACCAGATCATCGAACGCGCGAAAGGCGCCGGCGTCTTCGTGCACGAGTCGCGCGAACTGGTCGCGCTGCTGATGCAAGTGGACCTGGACCGGCAGATCCCGCCCGCGCTGTACCGCGCCATTGCCGAACTATTGGCCTGGCTTTATCATGTCGAATCGGCCCAGGCCGCCGGAGCGGATGCGCCGCCGGCACCGGACACGACGCGACTTCTTCCCCCCGATCCACCAGTTGACACAGATGCAATCAATCACTGACGCCGAGTTCGAAAGCTGGCACGACTACGAAGTGGAATCGCGCCGCGAGATCGTCGCGCTGCTGCGCCAGATTTCCGAAAAAAAGCAGCTCGTCCGCCTGCTCGTGAAGGGCGAGGCCGACGTCTGCGTGACGTCGCTGCTCGCCATCGATCCCGACGACGACACCCTCGTGCTCGACCGCTCCATCGACCGCGAGCAGAACGAACGCATCCTGGCCGCGCCCAAGGTCACCTGCGAGACGTCGCTCGACAAGATCCGCATCCTGTTCAACCTGACGGACCTGCGCGCGACGACGTTCGAAGGCGGCGCGGCCCTCGGCGCCGCGATCCCGCCCACGCTGATCCGCCTGCAGCGGCGCGAGGACTACCGCATGCCGACGCCCGTGACGAATCCGGTGCGCGCGACCATTCCGCTGCCGCCCGAACTGGGCGGCGCCCCGGCCGTGTTCCCGCTGGCCGACATCAGCTGCGGCGGCATCGCCATCCTCGACAACAAGCAGCAGCTGGGCAACACCGTCGGCGCCACGTACCAGAACTGCCGCATCGAGCTGCCCGAAATCGGCCCCATCGTCTGCACGCTGCAGATCCGTAACGCGATCGACATGACGCTGCTGAACAACAAGACGAGCCGCCGCCTGGGCTGCCAGTTCGTCGACATCTCGCGCGGCAACCTGGCCGCCGTGCAGCGCTACATCACCAAACTGGAACGCGAGCGCAACGCCCGCCTGGCCGGCCTGGCCTGAACACCGGGGTCAGACCCCGTTTTTGGGCAATTGCTTAAAATCGGGGTCTGACCCCGGTTTTGGGAAATTGCCTAGGCCGGGAACGCCGGGCCGCGAGCCTGCATCCAATCGTCAGGCATACGACCAGGAGATCCCATGCAGGCCGCCGCACCGAACCCCGCTTCCCTCGACGACGACGCGCTGCTGCGCCGCATCCGCGCCGGCGACCGCGATGCATTCACCGACCTGATGCGGCGTTTCAACCGCCGGCTCTACCGCGTGGCGCGCAGCGTCCTGCGCGACGATGCGGAAGCGGAGGATGCATTGCAGGATGCCTATTTGCAGGCCTATCGCGCCCTGCCCACGTTCCGCGGCGAGTCCGCGCTGGGCACCTGGCTCACCCGCATCGTCGTCAACGCCGCCCTGATGCGCCAGCGCAAGACCGGGCGGCTGGCCGACGTCATCGAACTGGGCGCGGATTTCGGCTCGGACGACGCGACCGTCTCGGGCCAACCCGGCGTCCGCCTGGACGACCCGGCGCAGCCGGAACTGGCCGCGCTGCGCGCCCAGACGCGGCGCCTGATCGAGACGGGCATCGACAAGCTGCCCGCCACCTTCCGCACGGTGTTCGTGCTGCGCGCGGTGGAAGAATTGACCGTGGAAGAGACGGCCGCCACGCTGGGCATCCCCGAAGCCACCGTGCGCACCCGCTATTTCCGCGCGCGGGCCATGCTGCGCGAAGCGCTCGCGCGCGAGATCGACTTCGCGATCGAGGACGCGTTCGGCTTCGACGGGGCGCGCTGCGACCGGATCGTGGACGCGGTGCGGCGCCAGTTGGACGCCGAGCCGTCCGCCTGACGAAAAGCGGGAACGCGCGCGCGCTGGCGTGCATCGAATGGATTGTTTCACCTAAACCAATCCATACAAGGAGTCCGCCATGAACAAATCCGCCCCGCTGCTGCTGTCCGCCCTGCTCGCCTTGAGCGCCGCCGCCCACGCGGCCGGCCCGAACGATGCGCAGATCGCCGCCATCGTCGTCGCCGCCAACGCGGTCGACATCGACGCCGGCAGGCAGGCCGAGACGAAAACGCAGAACAAGGACGTGCGCGCCTTCGCCGAGCGCATGGTGGCCGACCACGCCGGCGTCAACCAGCAGGCCACCGCGCTGGTGCAAAAACTGCACGTGACGCCCGAGGACAACGACACCAGCAAGAGCCTCACGAAGGACGGCGCGGCGACGCGCACCCGGCTGGCCGCCATGTCCGGCAAGGCGTTCGACAAGGCCTATGTCGACAACGAGGTGACGTACCACGAGACCGTGCTCGGCGCGCTCGACAAGACGCTGATCCCGAACGCGTCGAATGCCGAGCTGAAGGCCCTGCTCGTCAAGGTCCGCCCGGCCTTCGTGGCGCACCTGGAGCACGCAAAGCATATCCAGGCCGAACTCAAGTGAAAACGCTGCTGGCCGCGCTGTGCGCGCTGCCCCTCGCGGCGGGCGCGGCGGAACACCATGTCGTCATCGACGGCATGAAGTTCGCTCCGCAGGTCGTGCAGGTGAAGCCGGGGGATACGATCGTGTGGGAAAACCGCGACATGTTCGTGCACAACGTGACGGCGGCCGGGTCGGGGGTGCGATCAGGGGATCTGGCGCCAGGGAAAACGTGGCGCTGGGTGGTGCGTGCGAAGATGTCGTTCGACTATCTCTGCACATTGCATCCGGTGATGAAGGGTCGGATCGAGGTCAAGTGAGCGTCACACCTGCATGTTCATGATGTCGTGATACGCCGACACCAGCTTGTTGCGCACCTGCACGGTGGCCTGGAAGCTGATGCTGGCCTT